>Ga0164243_10003566_pt1 | contig 24830 bp, 18 predicted proteins | sample OricompcompostOP_FD_108781 | JGI IMG/M metagenome (GOLD analysis project Ga0164243, IMG submission 108781) | Organic Plus compost microbial communities from Emeryville, California, USA - Original compost - Organic plus compost (OP) | ecosystem: Engineered > Solid waste > Mixed feedstock >...
ATCAGACCGGGGTCGCGTAGAGCGGGGAGATCCCGCGCAGATAGCGGGCGAAGAGCTCTCTGCGCCGACGGCGGACCAGGGCCGGCAGCATGCGGTACAGCAGCGTGTTGGGCGCGTCGAAGGCACGGACGGTGAACCAGACCTCGTCCGAATCCTCACGCCAGTCGACGTCGAACGACTCCTCGCCGCTCACGACCGAGCCGCCCACCGTGCCCAGCACGAAGCCGACGCGACGGGCCTCCTCGCTCACCGAGATCACGCGCAGCTCCGCATCGGCATTGAAACCGGCGACCCTCCCGCGGACGCGAAGCGTCGTCCCCGCGCTCGCGAACGGGGTGCCCTCGCCGTCGGTGCGCTGCTCGACCGCGCTCTTGCTCGGCGCGATCGGCGTGCCCTCCGCGTCGAAGCTGACGCCCGCATACCCCGGTCCCGATGCCAGTCGCAGGTCCTCGAGCTGAAGGCCGGCCGCGCGCTGCGCGGTCCACGAGAGCAACGCGTCGCTCGCGGTGCGGAACCGCTCCTCTCCGCTGCCGATACGCCACGACTGCTCAGCGGGGATGCTCCGCTCCGGCGGATACTGCATCAGATCCGGGGCATGGGTGGCCCCGACCGCGGCGTAGTCCACCGTGCCTTCTCGGAATGTCCCGCGACGCATGCGTTCCACCCTACTGTCCCTTCCTCCACGAGACGGCAAAGTCTCCTTCCGAGACGGCCGTCACCTCGCGGAGATAGCCGGCCATCGCCCGCCGTTGCAGAGCTCTCAGCAACGGTCCGAGAAGGCGCCACGTCGGCGAGGCAGGGCACGACAGCGACCGAGCGGTGAACACGCCGTCTCTCAGCTCGAAGGACTCCTCGCCGTAGAGCGGATGCCCTCGGCGTGTCTCGTATCCGAAGCCCGCCTCGCCGGCCCAGACGACGCGCACGGGCTCACGGAACAGGACGCCGAGCACCCGGAGCGAGAGGGTTCCTTCGGCGCCCGGTACGGGCACGCCCTCCGGAGCACCGAATCCGACCCGCCGTTTGAGCTCCCAGGACGAGACCAGGGCGGCCACGGCGACTCGCCGGTGCGGCGGGACCGAGACCGACGTCTCTTGCACCCGCATCCCGGCGGGCGGATCGACGATCGGCGTCCGCGTCGTCCCGCGCTCGTACGCCGGGAGGCGCATGGGTCTACCTCTTGCCCTTGCCCTCGACGTCGCCGGACAGCGCGGCGATGAACGCTTCCTGGGGGACTTCCACGCGGCCGACCATCTTCATGCGCTTCTTCCCCTCCTTCTGCTTCTCCAGGAGCTTGCGCTTCCGGGTGATGTCTCCGCCGTAGCACTTCGCGAGCACGTCCTTGCGGATCGCGCGGATGGTCTCGCGCGCGATGATCCTCGCTCCGATCGCGGCCTGGATCGGCACCTCGAACTGCTGCCGGGGGATGAGCTTGCGCAGCCGCTCGGCCATCATCGTGCCGTAGCTGTACGCCTTGTCACGGTGCACGATCGAGCTGAAGGCGTCGACCTTCTCCCCCTGGAGCAGGATGTCGACTTTGACGAGATCGGCCTCCTGAGAGCCCGCCGGCTCGTAGTCGAGCGACGCGTAGCCCTGCGTCTTCGACTTCAGCTGGTCGAAGAAGTCGAAGACGATCTCGCCCAGCGGCATGTTGTAGCGCAGCTCGACGCGCTCCTCGGAGAAGTACTCCATGCCCAGGAGCGACCCCCGACGGGACTGGCACAGCTCCATCACCGTGCCGACGTAGTCCTTGGGAAGCAGGATCGCCGCCTTGACCATCGGCTCGGAGACGGAGCCGATGCGACCGTCCGGGTACTCGCTCGGGTTCGTCACCGTGACCGTCTCGCCGGTGTCCGAGGTGACCACCTCGTAGATCACGCTCGGCGCGGTCGTGATGAGGTCGAGGCCGAACTCGCGCGAGAGCCGCTCGGTGACGATCTCCAGATGCAGCAGGCCCAGGAACCCGCAGCGGAAGCCGAAGCCGAGGGCGACAGAGGTCTCGGGCTCGTACTGCAGAGACGCATCAGAGAGCTTGAGCTTGTCGAGCGCGTCTCTGAGCTCCGCGTAGTCGCTGCCGTCGATCGGATAGATGCCGGAGAACACCATGGGCTTCGGATCCGTGTAGCCTGCCAACGCCTCGGCCGCAGGCTTGCGAGCGTTCGTGACGGTGTCGCCGACCTTCGACTGGCGCACATCCTTCACCCCTGTGATGAGGTATCCCACCTCACCCACGCCGAGCCCCTTGGTGGGCGTGGGCTCCGGGCTCGACACGCCGATCTCGAGCAGTTCGTGGTTGGCCCCCGTCGACATCATCTGGATCCGCTCGCGCGGCTCCAGCTTGCCGTCGACCATCCGGACGTAGGTGACCACGCCACGATAGGCGTCGTAGACCGAGTCGAAGATCATCGCCCGTGCAGGGGCGTCGGCGTCTCCGGTGGGAGCCGGGATCTCCTGGACGAGGCGGTCGAGCAGGTCCTCCACTCCGACACCCGTCTTGCCCGAGACACGAAGCACGTCATCCGGCCGGCCGCCGATGAGGCCGGCGAGCTCCTTCGCGTACTTCTCGGGCTCCGCGGCCGGCAGATCGATCTTGTTCAGCACCGGGATGATCGTGAGGTCGTTCTCCAGCGCCAGGTAGAGGTTCGCGAGCGTCTGCGCCTCGATCCCCTGCGCCGCGTCCACGAGGAGGATCGCCCCCTCGCAGGCGGCCAGCGAGCGCGACACCTCATAGGTGAAGTCGACGTGCCCCGGGGTGTCGATCATGTTCAGCGCGAAGGTCTCGCCGCCGACCTCCCACGGCATCCGGACGGCCTGGCTCTTGATCGTGATGCCGCGCTCGCGCTCGATGTCCATCCGATCGAGGTACTGCGCACGCATGTCGCGCTCCGCGACCACCCCGGTGATCTGGAGCATGCGGTCGGCAAGGGTCGACTTGCCGTGATCGATGTGGGCGATGATGCAGAAGTTCCGGATCTGCGCCGGCGGCGTCGCGGCAGGCTGAAGCGGAGTGAGGGCGCGTGGTGACATGTCCGGACGATTCTACGGGAGCGACCGGAGATCCCCCGCCCCGCGCGGATACCCCGCCATCCGCTTCCCGGCGCACCTGGTCGCCGACGCCTTGGAATGAGGTCGCCCTAACCCCCGGCATCCCGGCCCCGGTGATAGTCTCCCGAAGTTGCCCCGCCGGGACTCGGTTCCTCTGGCGACCGGCTTCCGTCTCACGGGACTCGCCCCCCACTTGCTTCCCGCCGCCGGCCGATGGTGTTTGAATGACGTCGGACCCAGCGTTGCGTCGGAGACCCCGTGCGGCGTCTGTGAAGAGAAAGAACACCATCTTGATCAAGTACCTGCTCCGCCGTCTCGTCGGCTGGCTCTTCATGATCGTGGTGGCGACGAACCTGACCTATTTCCTCGCATGGTCGTTCCTCGATCCGCGCAGCAACTACGTCGGCCGGCGTCCGCCGCTCAGCCCGGAGGAGATCTCCGCTGTCCTGGAACCCCGCAACCTCAGCGACACGGTCCCGCTCCTCCAGCGGTGGTGGACCTGGCTCACCGACATCGTCCTGCGCTGGAACTGGGGCCTGAGCCCCGTCGGCGAATCGGTCAACGAGCAGATCTCCTACCGCATGTGGGTCTCGGCGGAACTCGTCCTCGGCGCGACCGTCATCGCCGCCGTCGTCGGCATCGCACTCGGGGTGTACACCGCCTCCCGCCAGTACAAGCTCGGCGACCGGATCGGGCAGGCGACGTCCATCGTCACGATGAACATCAACATCGTCGTCGCGGCACTGGGCATCGTGCTCCTCGCGATCGGCTTCAACGACCTGGTCGGCACGAAGGTGTTCTACGTCACCGGCGCCGGCAGCGACGACGTCGAGGGCTTCTTCCCCTATCTCCTCGACAAGCTGCAGCACCTCACGCTGCCCACGATCGCGCTCGTCGTCGTCGGCTACGCGCACTACCACTTTCTGCAACGTTCCCTCCTGCTCGACAACATCAAGGCCGACTACGTACGCACCGCGCGCGCCAAGGGGCTCACGAAGCAGCAGGCGATCCGCAAGCACGCCCTGCGCACGTCTCTCATCCCGGTGGCCACCCAGCTTGCCTTCAGCATCCCCGCGGTCTTCACCGGTGCGATCCTCACCGAGTCGATCTTCGGCTGGCACGGGATGGGCCGCTACTTCATCGACACCATCAGTAAGAACGACGTCCATGGGGTCGTCGCGGTGGCCGCCTTCGGCGCCGTCCTGACCGCGATCGGCGCGATCCTCTCCGACATCGCCGTCGTGGTCCTCGATCCGCGAGTGAGGGTGAGCTGACATGAGCGCCACATCCATCCAGCCGCCTGTCGGCCCCGACACCTCGGCCGCCCGCCTCCCACGCAAGCGGATGTCGACGTTCGAGTTGTACTACCGCCGATTCATGCGGAACAAGCCCGCCGTTGCCGGGGTCGTCATCTTCGTTCTCCTGGTGCTGTTCGCGATCGTTGGCCCTCTCGTCGCCCGATACGACCACGTCTATCTCGACTTCCTGAACCTGGGGACGCCACCGTCCGCCGACCATTGGTTCGGCACGACGACAGCGGGCAACGACCTCTTCGCCCAGGTCGCCGTCGGAACCCAGCGTTCTCTGATGATCGCTCTCACCGTCTCGATCGGAACGACCGCGATCTCGGCGATCGTCGGTACGGCAGCCGCGTACTTCGGCGGCTTCACCGAGCGGATCACCCTGATGGTCATCCACTTCTTCATGGTGGTGCCGACCTTCCTCATCCTCGCGCTCGTCTCCAACAGCGCGGGAGGCGACTGGCGGGTCATCTCCCTCGTCATGATCTTCACAGGCTGGTTCTTCCCCGCCCGTGTGATCTGGACCATGGCCCTCTCCCTGCGCGAGCGCGAGTACGTGCACGCCGCGCGCTACATGGGCGTCCCGGGGATGAGGATTGTGCTACGGCACCTCCTTCCGAACATCGGGTCGCTCCTCGTGATCAACTTCACCCTTGGCGTCGTCACGGCCGTCATGGCAGAGACCGGGCTCTCGTTCATCGGCTTCGGCGTCAAGATTCCCGACGTGTCGCTCGGCTCGCTCATCGGCACCGGCGCGAACACGATCACCAGCGCACCCTGGCTCTTCTACTTCCCGGCCGCCGCACTCACGCTGCTCACCGTCTCGATGGCGCTCATCGCCGACGGATTGCGCGACGCCCTCGACCCCACCTCGGCGGCAGGAGGCCGCGCATGACCACTCCCCTGCTCTCCGTCCGCGACCTCCAGGTCAGCTTCGCCTCCGAGGCCGGCCGTGTCGACGCCGTCCGCGGAGTCTCCTTCGACCTCGAGCCCGGCCGCACGCTCAGCATCGTGGGCGAGTCCGGCTCGGGGAAGTCCGTCACCTCGCTGGCGATCATGGGTCTCCTCGACGACAACGCCAAGGTCACCGGTTCGATCGTGTTCGACGGTCAGGAGCTCGTCGGCAAGACCGACAAGCAGATGTCCGCACTGCGCGGCAACGGCATCGCGATGATCTTCCAGGATCCCCTCACCTCGTTGACGCCCGTCTTCACGATCGGCGACCAGCTCATCGAGGCACTGACCGTGCACAAGAGCATGTCTCCAGCTCAGGCCACAGCACGGGCGATCGAGCTGCTCACGCTCGTGGGGATCCCGAGCCCGGAACGACGGATGAAATCGTTCCCGCACGAGTTCTCCGGGGGCATGCGTCAGCGTGTCGTGATCGCGATCGCGATGGCCAACAACCCGAAGCTCATCATCGCGGACGAGCCCACCACCGCTCTCGATGTGACGATCCAGGCACAGATCCTCGACCTCATCGCGACCGCGCAGCGCGAGACGGGCGCAGCCGTGATCATGATCACCCACGACATGGGCGTCGTCGCCAAGACCGCCGACGACGTGCTCGTGATGTACGCCGGGCGCCCCGTCGAGCAGGCGCCGGTCGGCGAGCTCTTCCATCGCACGCGCATGCCCTACGCCATCGGCCTCCTCGGCGCGATCCCCCGCATCGACAAGGCGGAGAAGGAGCCTCTGGTCCCGATCAAGGGCAACCCGCCGCTCCTCATCAACCTCCCCGACGCTTGCCCGTTCGCCAATCGGTGCCCGATCGCCGTCGAGGCCTGCCGCACGAGCGAGCCCTCTCTGCGTCCGGTGGACACAGGCGGGGACGTCGATCACCTCGTCGCCTGCATCCGCGCGGAGGAGATCCACGACGACGGCCTCATCGGCGGCCTCCCCGTCTATCCCGTCTCCGAGATCCCCGCCGCCGCGATCGAGAGCGTGCCGCGCGCCGACCGGGCGGTCACCCTCGACGTGCAGAACATGCGCAAGTCGTTTCCGCTGCTCAAGGGCGCCTTCCTCAAACGCAAGGTCGGCGAGGTGCACGCCGTCAAAGGCGTAACCTTCGACATCCGCGAGGGCGAGACCATGGCCATCGTCGGAGAGTCCGGTTGCGGCAAGACGACGACGCTGCTGCAGATCATGGACCTCGTGCCACAGGCCGACGGCGAGATCACGATCGCCGGCACACCGGTGTCGGCCCTGCGCGGCGGCAGGGCCGAGCGCGACCTCCGTCGCGACATTCAGATCGTCTTCCAGGATCCGATGGGGGCCCTGGACCCGCGCATGACGGTGACCGACGTCATCGCCGAGCCGCTGCGGGCGATCGGCGTCCCTCGGGACGAGGCGAACGCCCGCGTGGACGAGCTCATGGACCTCGTCGGCCTCGACCCGGCGCATGCGAACCGCTTCCCCGGAGCGTTCTCGGGCGGCCAGCGGCAGCGCATCGGGATCGCCCGAGCGCTCGCGACCAACCCCAAGGTCGTCGTGCTCGACGAGCCGGTCTCGGCCCTCGACGTCTCGATCCAGGCGGGGGTCATCAACCTCCTCGACGAGCTGAAGGTCAAGCTCGGGCTGTCCTATCTGTTCGTCGCTCACGACCTCTCGGTAGTTCGGCATATCGCCGACCGCGTCGCCGTGATGTACCTCGGCGAGTTCGTCGAGCACGGCGACGTCGACGAGGTCTTCGACAACCCGCGGCATCCGTACACCCAGGCGCTGCTGTCGGCGATCCCGATCCCCGACCCGGACGTCGAACGCGGCCGCGAGCGGATCGTCCTGCAGGGCGATCTGCCGAGCCCCGCGGACCGCCGAGACGGGTGCGCGTTCACCTCGCGTTGCCCCCTCTACGCCCTGCTCCCCCGGGAGCAGCAGTGGCGCTGCGAGACCGAGCATCCCGCGCTCGTCGGCGCCGACGACCACAGGAACGCCTGTCATTTCCGGTGAATCGGATTGGTAACGGTTTGCGTTGCATCTCCAATAACTTTCCCGCGACAGGCTTATCCTGCCCCCGACCCCTGAAAGAGCCGAAAGGCAACGAAGGAGCACCATGAAAAGGCATCAGAAGCTCTTGGGCGTCATCGCCCTCGGCGGCGCCCTTGCACTCGCCATCAGCGGTTGTGCATCGGGCAACAGCAATGGCGGTGGCAGCAGCGAGACCCAATCCGCCGAGATCAAGCAGGCGGACTACAATCCGCAGCCGCGTGAGAACCTCAAGCAGGGCGGAACGGTCCGGTTTCGGATCAACGAGATCACTCCGCAGATGAACGTGTTCCAGGCCGACGCGTCGGCCGACACCACGCGTCTCGCCGCGTGGTACACGCCACAGGTCCTCCTCATCGATCCCGATGGCACGGTCAAGCCCAACCCGGCGTACCTCGACAAGTGGGACATCAGTACACAGAACGGCAAGACCGTCATCACGATGAAGGTCAACGAGAAGGCTGTGTGGAACGACGGCAAGCCGATCGACTGGACTGCTTTCGAGGCCACCTGGAAGGCGAACAACGGCGAGGACAAGGCGTTCCAGGTCAACTCGTCCGATAAGTACAAGGACATCGAGTCGGTCACCAAGGGCGAGACCGACAAGGACGTCATCGTGACGTTCAAGAAGGAGTTCGCCTGGCCAAAGGCGGTCTTCAACACGATCCTCTACCCGGGGATCACGACGGCGGATGCCTTCAACACCGCATACCTCGAGAACGCCCACCCAGAATGGGGCGCCGGCCCGTACAAGATGACTGCCTACGACACCAAGGGGCAGACCGCCACGTTCGAGCCGAACGAGAAGTGGTGGGGAGACAAGCCGCTGCTCGACAAGGTGACCTTCACCGGCCTCGACACGACCGCGAGCATCAACGCTTTCAAGAACGGGGAAATCGACGTCGTCGAGACCCCGAACAAGGACGCCCTCGCGCAGGTCGCCGACATGAAGGATGTCGTGACCTACCGTGCGGTCCGCACCTCCAAGACCGTGCTCCTCGTCGACGCGGACAAGCCGCAGTTCAAGGACGTCAAGGTCCGGCAGGCGTTCTTCCTCGGCACCAACGTCGACCAGCTCAAGCAGGTCATCTGGAACGGTCTCGACTACTCGGAGCAGCCGGTCGGCACGCTCAACAACTATCGGTTCCAGGAAGGCTTCCAGGACACCTTCAAGGAAGCCGGTCTGAAGTTCGACGTCGACGCCGCCAAGAAGCTGCTCGATGAGGCCGGCTGGAAGGAAGGCAACGACGGCATCCGCGAGAAGGACGGCGTGAAGCTCTCCATCGTCTTCCCGACGCACAACGACAGCCCGACCATTCAGGCGATGCTCAAGGCGATCCAGCAGCAGCAGAAGGCCATCGGCATCGACATGAAGATCGAGCAGCGTCCTTCCGCCGACTTCTCGACTGACTTCACTACGAAGAACTGGGACGCGTTCTCGCTCCAGTTCACCGACGGTGACCCGTTCGGCCCGTCCAACTTCTGCCAGCTCTACTGCTCGGACAGCAGCCTGAACCTCTCGGGCACCGGCAGCGCCGAGATCGACAAGAGGATCAAGGACGAGGTCGAGTCGCAGACGACCCCGGAGGCATGGACCAGCGCCGCGATGAAGCTCGAGTCCGAGATCGTCAAGGACACCTGGGGCATCATCCCGCTCTACAACGGCCCGTGGATCGTCACGGCCAAGAAGGGCTTGGCCAACCTGACCCCTGAGCCCTACGTAGGCCTCGACCTGTTCGGCGTCACGCCGGTGGAGAACGTGGGCTGGGAGAAGTAACACCTCCTCGACCGGACGGGGCCGGCGGCTTCTGCCGTCGGCCCCGTTCTTCGTAAACTGACGATCGTGGTCGTGAGCGTGGTGCTGGTGCACGGGATCCGTACCTCGGCGACCATGTGGCGATCGCAGGTCGTCCATCTGGAGCGGCGCGGGAACCCGGCCATCGCGATCGACCTTCCAGGGCACGGCACCCGGGCCGATGAGGTCTTCACGCTCGCCGAGGCCTTCCGCACCATCGACGACGCGGTCCGCTCCGCCGCGCGAAACGGTCCCGTCGTTCTCGTGGGACATTCGATGGGAGGGCTTCTCTCCACGGCCTACGTGGGAGCCGAGGATCCTCCGCCGGTGCGGGCCTTCATCGGCGCTTCCTGCACCGCTCTCCCCCGCGGCGTGGGACTCGCCGCCTACCGGCTCCTCGCGGGAGCCATGAACGTCCTGCCGGACCGGGGCGTGTGGCTGAGCGAACAGGTGCTCGCAGCCACCCTGCCCGCCGAGACCCGCGGGGACTTCGGTGCAGGCGGATATGCGATGGCGGTCCAGGACGCCGCGCTGCGCAGCCTGTCGACGCTCGATCTCCTGCGTGCTGTGCGGCGCCTGCGCCCGCCGACATGGTTCGTCAACGGTCAGTTCGATCAGCTCCGTACGCACGAGCGCACGTTCATGGCGCTCGCGCCGCGCGCGGAGCTGATCGTCGTCCCCCGGGCGACCCACCTCGTGACCGCGATGTATCCGCGGGTCTTCAACGCGGTGATCGACCTCGCTCTCGCGACGGCCGAGACGACTCCGGCACGTCTCCCCGATAGGGACGAATCGCCAGCGTCATGACTCCGCCGACCGCGGAGAGGGCGGCGGCCGCCGCGAAGAGCAGCCAGAACCCGCCGACGAGCGCGACCAGCCCCGCGCCGAGCAGCGGGCCCGCGAGCTGACCGAGGTTCGCAGAGACGTTGACGAGCCCGAGATCTCTCGCGTGCTCCTCGGGATCGTGGAGCAGATCGGTGGCGAGCGCCAGGCTCACGGCCATATAGCCGCCGTAGCCCGCTCCCATGATCCCGGCGGCGATAGAGGTCGTCAGCAGGTCGGGGCTGACCAGGATCACGACGCCTGACCCTGCCTGCACGAGCGCGCAGAGGGCGGTGAGCGACCGCCGGTGGCCTGCGCGGTCGGAGACGACCCCCACCGCCACCGAGGCGAGCACCACGAAGACGGTGTAGACGACGGTCAGGATGAGGAGGTCGTCTTGTGACTCGGCCGCCGGCACCCCGATCCCGTACAACAGAAAGAAGAGCAGAAGCGAGGTCCCCAGCGCGTTGCCGACGTTGACCACGAGACGCCCGGCGAGCAACCAGCCGAAGTCTCGGCCGCGCGACGAGGACCGCCGATGACCCGTGACGGCCCGCGCTTCAGGGAGGTGCGCATGCTCCGGATCCGGAAGAAGCAAGGCTGCTCCGCCTCCCACGACGGCGATGAGCACGGCCAGCGCGACGTACGAGGGGGTGATGCCGAGCCCCAGAAGGACGACGGCGCCCACGCCGATGACGACGCCGATCGCCTGTGCGGAGCTCGCGGCAGCGGAGGCGGCGCCACGTTGAGTCGTGAGCTGGTCTGCGATGAGGGCGGTGTAGGCGGTGCTGGCGACCGCGATGCCGATCGAGGCCACGACCCACGACCCGCCGATCGCCCAGGGGCCGGTGGAGACGCCGGTGAGGAGGAGTCCGACAGCGGCCAGCGCAGATCCCCCGACAGCCCAGGGACGCCGTCTCCCCCAGCGCAGACGCGTCCGGTCCGAGAGCCGCCCTGCAAGCGGACCGGCGATCACTCCCGCCACGCCGCCCACAGAGAGCACGACCCCCGCTCCGACCACGCCGGCGATCCAGTCCCCGCCCTCGGTGTCCAGCTGCAGCGGCAGCAGAAGCTGCACTGGCGCCAGCTGAACGGTCCATATCGCGAGCCACGCGAGGGCGAACAGCGAGAACCAGAGCAGGCCGACCCGTCGGGAAGCCTCCGGAAAGGCGCTCACACCCGGCTCTCCGGATCAGCAGATCCCGCGAGCGACACGCCGCGCGGGAGCGGAGGGAACGAGAGGGGGCACTCGATCATGGGGACGACTCCTTCGGGTCCTGCGCTCAGCATGCACCCGATCCGTCCTCGCGTACCCGACCGACGCGCCGCGCACCGCCGGGATCGCGTTGCGAGGGAACCTGCTAGACTCAGTGATTGGCTTGCGTGTGGGAATTTCCCTCACGACCGCTGTCGGACGGCCCTCTCTCGTCCGCGGCTCACCATCCACCACTCGAACGAAGGTTTCCCGCCCGTGGCAAACATCAAGTCGCAGATCAAGCGCAACAAGACCAACGAGAAGGCGCGCGAGCGCAACAAGGCCGTCAAGAGCGAGCTGCGGACCCTTGTCCGCCAGACCCGCTCCGCCATCGCCGCCGGCGACAAGACGGCCGCCGAGGCCGCGCTGAAGAAGGCCTCGAAGAAGCTCGACAAGGCCGTCAGCAAGGGCGTCATCCACTCGAACCAGGCCGCCAACCGCAAGTCGGCGATCGCCAAGCAGGTCGCCGCTCTCTGAGCGCGGTCACGAAGGCCCGCCACCGAAGGGTGGTGGGCCTTCGTCGTTTTTCTCTACGAGTTCCGTCCGTTTTCTGCACGGGATCCGTCCCAGATGCACGGGGCGCCCCTCACCGGATGGGAAGATAGAACCATACGCAGATCAGGGGGAGATATGCGGCAGAGAGTCTTGTCATCCGTCGTTTCGGTCGTCGTGTTGTCCGTGCTCGTGGCCGGGTGTGCCGGCCCTTCCGGCGCCACCGATCCTTCGCTCTCCAAGCTCCGGGGCGGGATCTCCGCCGAGGAGCGGAAAGCCATGGCGGAGGCGGAGCTGGCTGCGGCGGAGGCGGCCGCTCGGCAGGCGGCTCAGGTCTCGATCGAGCCGGGAGTCGCCAGCTGCTCCTTCACCGGCAGCAGCACCACGGCGGCTGCGCCGACCGCCACACCGGGCGCGACACCGAGCTCCAGTCCCGATCCCACGTCCGGCAGCGACCTCGGGCGTCCGGAAAGGGTCGAGATCCGCGAGGAGTCTGACGCGTACGTCGTGACGTACACGGGCTCGTTCTTCGACCCCGACGAACTGCTGGACTCGAACCGGGCGCTCACCCTGAGCGTGACCCTCGACGGCGGCAAGCCTTCCGGGACCCGTACGCTTCTCACGCTCTACTACGCGGGACGCCTCTCTTTCACCGGCACGTACGGCGATGCGGGCACGAACGAGGAGAAGCTCCGGACGGGCGCCGATCTGAGCACGGGGACGTTCACCGCCTCTTACTCGAAGTCGAGCGACAACCTCACCGGCTTCGCTCCGACGGCGTGGACCGCCTCGGTGAGCCTCATGACCATCCCGGCCAGCGAGAGCGCGACCCGCAAGGTCCAGGACTTCCGATGCGGCACCGGCGAGAGCTGGGAGTGGAAGCCCCTCCCCGTCCAGAACTGACCCCGACGCCGGACGCTCCCTGGCTCGCCCGAACGTCAGCCCGCGAACGGGCGGCGCGTCGCGACGATCGTGACCATGCGCTCCAACGCGAAGACCGGATCTCTCGCCGCCCCTTTGACATCGGCATCCGCTCGAGCGGTCGCCTGGATGGCGAGTCCCAGGGAGCGCTCGTTCCAGCCCACCAGATCGCGTTTGGCGCGGTCCACCTGCCAGTCCTTCATCCCCAGACGAGCAGCGAGGGCCGCGCTGGGCTCGCGAGAGCCGGCGACACGGGCCATGGTGCGGAGCTTCATCGCGAACGCAGCGACCAAGGGCACCGGATCTGCCCCCGAGGCCAGGGCGTGGCGAAGGGCGACCAGCGCCTCACCGTACCGGCCCGCGATCGCGGTGTCGGCGACCACGAACGCCGACACCTCTACCCGTCCGCCGTAATATCGCTGCACCACCTCGGGGGTGACATCGCCCTCGACGTCACCGATCAGCTGCTGGCACGCCGCGGCGAGCTCGGTCACATCGTCGGAGAACGCCGAGACGAGGGTACGAAGAGCCTGAGGGGCGATGCGCTTCTGCGCGGCCTTGAACTCTCCGGCGGCGAAGTCGAATTTGTCGCCGTCTCGTTTGATCGCCGGGCAGGGGATCTCGATCCCGCCCCCCGTCCCCGCGCGGACGGCGTCGAGCAGCTTCTTGCCACGGACCGAGGCCCCAGTGTGACGGAGGACGACCGTGGCGCCCTCCTGCGGATGCTCAAGATAGGACACGGCCTCTTGGATGAACGCGTCGCTCGCCTTCTCGACGCCGGCCACCCGAACCAGGCGCGGCTCGCCGAAGAGAGAGGGCGAGGTCATCGCCAGGAGCGTTCCTGCCACGTAGTCATCGGCGCGGATGTCGCTCACCTCGAGAGCAGGGTCCTCGGCGCGGAGATAGTCGCGCACACCCGCGATCGCTCGCTCGGCACAGATCTCCTCGGGGCCGGAGACCAGGACGATCGGTGCGGGACGCGGCTCCCGCCATGGCACCTGCGGAATGGTCGCCGCCTTCGAGCCACGCTTCGTGCCGCGTACGGCAGCGGGGCGGGAAGCGGGCATGCGTCCAGACTACCGGCGGGCGCCGACGGCCGGCCGACGGGCACGGCGGGCATCGGCCGTCGAGCCGCCGCCGATCCGGTCGCCCTCAGGGTGCGACGCGTTCGAGGTCGACCAGCAACGTGCCGATTCCGTAGCGCACGGCCCCACCGGGCTCGGTGCTTGCCAGAAGCCAGGCGTCGCCGACCCGTCCGATCCACTCCCCTGCCCGCCGCCCGTATGGGACCACCGGACGAGCCTCGCCGCCGGAGATGACGAGACGGAGCGAAGCTTCTTCCTCGATCAGGAGGAGGCTGCCATGGAAGGGCTCCCGATAGGTACCGAGGAGGTGGGCGGGATGCTCCCCCGGCTCGTCCAGCCGACCGAACCGACGGGACAGGCCGAACCAGACCGCAGCGACGAGATGCCCGTCGGCGAACTGGACGAGACTCAGATCGTCGTCGTTGCGCCACCGTGCGTCGCCGTCACGGGCCAGCCGCACCTTCTCTGCTCCTTCGCTCGCCTCCAGATCGCCGTTCGCGAGGACCCGGAGCCGAAGACCGAAGGCATGCCGCTCCGAGAACCACGGTCCGCTGACCCGTCCCGCCCCGTTCGCGAGACGGAAGGCACGCCATGCGGTCTCGGCGGCGTCGAGGTCATCACGGTTCGCGAAGAAGGCGACCCCGAGTCCGGTGACCGGATCGGAGAGCGAATAGGCGCGATAGCCCCACATCGAGCCGCTGTGCGCACAGGCGACGGTGTCGCCTCGACGCTCGTGCTCGATCCCGAGACCGTACGTGGAGACGCGTCCGTCCGCGAGGGTCGCACGAGTGAGGAGCCTCGCACGGATGTCGGCCCCCAGCACCCGGCCGTCGGCCAGGAATCCGTGCCAGCGGGCGAAGTCCTCCAGGCTCGTGAGCACCTCGCCATAGCCGTTCACACCCCGTACCGGGTCGACCTCGCCGATGCCCATCCCTTCGCGGATCCGCCCGCTCTCGGTCGTCGAGAAGCTGATCGCCAGCCCCGGCGCCGTCTCGCCGAGCACTCGGGCGACGCGGGAGCGCGACATGCCCAGGGGCTCGAAGACGGAACGCCGCACGAGCTCGGGGAACTCGACGCCGGTCGCCCGCTCGGTCGCCAAGGCGGCGACGACGAATCCGGTGTTCGAGTACGACGCGTCCTCGCCGGGAGCGAAGTCTGCGCGATCGACCGTTCCCAGCCAGGCGACGAACGCGTCGAGCGCGGCGATGTCGAGGATCTCGGCGCCCGTGACGTCCGCAGCGGCGAAGTAGTCGGGAAGACCCGCGGTGTGCTGGAGGCAGTGGCGCACCGTGATCCCGGGAAGACGGAGCTCCGGGACGAGAGCACGGACGTCCGCGTCGAGATCGATCGCGCCGTCGCGCTCGGCGAGGAGGATCGTGGCGGCGGCGATCTGCTTGCTCACCGATGCGATGTTGAGAAGAGAGCGCTCGGTGAGCGGCTCTCCTGTCTCCGTGTCGGTGACGCCGGCGCAGGCGCTCGCGATGAGCTCGCCGTTCCGATAGACGGCGACCACGGCTCCCGGCTCATCGCCGCCGACCCGGTCGGCGAGCAGTTCGCGATGCAGGTCGGCGCCGAGCATCTGGTCGCGGAACGTCATCGGTCTTCTCCTCGCCGTGTCGGACTCTCCTGAGCCAGTCCAGCCGAACAGAGGGAGCGTCACGTGAGCGGGAGCGATGAATCCACGCAGGTTTCTTGGCGGGACGGACAACGGTTCGCGAGCAGGCTCGGTGCCGGCCGCCACCAGCGCGAGGCCGAGCTGTCAGGGGGTGTCCGGTGCGGCACGCTCGGTCCACACGCGCAACGCTCCGTCGGCGACGCTGACGAGCGCCATGCCCGACTCGTCGGTGCGGATCGTCGTCGCCCCCAGACGGCCCAGCAGCGCCAACGTCGCCGCTCGCGGGTGTCCGTATCGGTTGCCCTTGCCCACCGAGACCAGCGCGAGCGATGGCGCCAGCCGCTCGTAGAGCCCCGGGTCCTGATCGGCGCTTCCGTGGTGGGAGACCTTGACCACCGCCGTCTCGTCCAGGCGCACCCGCCGACCCAGTGCGGCCTGTGCCGACGCGGACAGGTCGCCGAGGAAGAGCGACGACGGCACTCCCCCGCCCTCGATCGCGAGGACGACGCTCTGGTCGTTCCCCGGCGGGAACGCCTTCTCCTCCGCTCTCGGCCAGAGCACCCGCCACCGTGTGTCTCCTAGCGCGTCCTGCTGACCTGCGGCCGCGGCGACGAGACGGGCGCCGCCTTCGTGCAACATGCCAAGGAGCCGCTCGTCGGACGCTGTCTCCGGCGGGCCGTGCATCACCGTGTCCACACGGCCCGTGAGGACCTTGACCGCACCGACGTGGTCCAGGTCGAAATGCGTGAGCACCAGAAGATCCAGTCGTCCGACACCGAGGCGGTCCAGGCACGTACGGAGCGGTCCCGGCTCCGGCCCCGTGTCGATGAGCATCGTCCGTCCCGCGCTGCGGACGAGGATCGCGTCCCCTTGGCCGATGTCGCACGCCGCGATCGACCAGTCCTGCGGCCGTGTCAGCTGAGCGATCGGCCCCTCGACAGCGGCCTGGCCGACGCCGAGCGCAAGGACGGCGGCGACGATCGCACCAGAGGCGGCCCCGGCCGTTCTCGCGCCGACTGACCGCCAGCGTGGAACCATGCCGGCGCCCTCAGGACGAGGAAGGTGCGGCACGATCACCCGCGTCACGGCAGCGCCGACCACTGCCAGGATCAGCGCAGCGGGGACGCCTGCCGGCACGCTGACCGTGGCAAAGGGCAGGCCCGCCGTCGTCTGCGCCGTCGCGGCGATCCAGGCGGAGGGGAGCCAGGCGGTCGCGGCGAGGAGGTCGGCCACGGGCGGCAGAGGCACGGCCAGGCAGGCGAGGAGACCGAGAACGGTCGCCACCGGGGCCGCCGGCGCGGCGAGGAGGTTCGCCACGATGCCCACCAGCGACTGGCGGTCGGCGAAAAGCGCGATGATCGGCGCACACGCGAGCTGGGCCGCGAGCGGGACGGCGATGACGGTCGCGATCGGCGCGGGAACCCACCGTCCCAGGCCGAGCGCGAGTGGCGGCGCGAGCAGGATCAGGCCCCCCGTCGCCGCCGCCGAGAGAGCGAAACCCGGCGACGTGCTCAGCCAGGGGTCCGCGAGCAGCAGCACCGTGACCGCGAGCAGCAGCATCGGGAGGCCGGCCCTGGGACGACCGAGAAGCAGGCAGAGCATCGCCAGCCCTGCCATCGTCGCAGCCCTGATCACGCTGGGCTCGGGGGTCACCAGAACGACGAAAGCTGAGAGCGCGGCACCGGCGACGACGACACGCGTCCTCCGCCCGCCCCCGGCGAGCGCCACCGCCCAGAACGCAGCGGCGGTCACCAGCGCGCAGTTGCTGCCGGACACGGCGGTCAGATGGGAGAGACCGCTGGCGGTCATCGCCGTGTCGAGCTCCTCGCCGACCGCCCTGGTGTCGCCGACGGCGAGGCCGGGCAACAGACCCGCTCCCGGCTCGGGGAGCCCCTCCGCCCTGGCCACGAACGCCTCGCGCACGTCCGCAGCGATCCGGGCGATCAGGGAACCGTCGGACAACACCTCCGGCGCGTCGTCTGCGAACAGGATCAGGGCCGCCCTTTCCCCTCCGTCTGCCAAGGTCGTCCGTGCGACGACCCGCAGCTCGCTCCCTGGCGCGACCCGAGCAGCCCCGTCGTCGATCTTCATGCCGATCCGCACCGGCACGCGCAGCTCGCGCATCTCTCGCGGCGGCCCCAGCCGCTCCGTCTCCGCATCCGCCCATATCCGGCCATCCGCGCCGCGGGTCGGCATCGACGAGACCCGGAGCTCCGCCGTCACCGTTCGATCGTCCCCGCTTCGAGCCGCCTCGCGCGCGGGCAGCACGCTCCAAGCCGTCGCCGCGACCCCCACGACAACGGCCGCACAGACGAGGGGCAGCCCGAGCCGCCGAACGCCTGTGGCGGCAGGTCTACGCCTCGGTCTCTCCGTCAGGCGCCGAAGAGAGACCCTGCCAGCGAGCACGCGAGCACCCGCGGGCGAGAACACGGGAACGACCACCGGGGCGAGGACGAAGGCGAGCACCGTGCCGACCGCCGCCATGACGCCTCCCGACGCCACCAGGGGCGCGGACGCCGGCCAGATCACCACGACCAGAGCGGTCGCCCAGGCGACGACGGCGACGGGCGCCATGCGGAGGTCGCGGCGCGGCCGACGCTCCGCCGCGAACGGGAGATCACCGTGACGATCGCGTCGGCTCGTCACACACGCACCTTGTCTCTGATCCCTGCGAGCAGCTTGTCGCCGATCCCGGGAACGGCGAGCAGGTCGTCGACCGAGGTGAACCGCCCGTTCGACTCGCGCCACTCGACGATCCGTGCCGCGATCGCTGGCCCGATCCGCGGCAGCGTGTCGAGGGTCGCAACGTCCGCGGAGTTGAGGTCGACGAGTCCGCCCGATGCCGGTCCGCCGCTTCCAGAGCCGGCGACGCCCGTACCTCCCCCGTCGCTGCCCCCTTCGGTCGCGACGATGATCTGCTCGCCGTCTGACACGACCCGCGCGAGGTTGACACTGCGCAGATCGGCGCCATCCGTTGCGCCGCCCGCCGCAGCCACGGCCTCGGCGACTCGGGCCCCCTCGTCCAGGGCGTAGAGGCCAGGGCTGGTCACCGCACCGAGGACGTGCACGTACACGGAGCCGGAGGTCGCCGTGTCGGGGCCTGCCGTCGCCGTGGGTCCGACACGGTCGATCCTCTCGACCGGGCTCTGCTGCGCCCGCCAGAGCCCGACGCCGACGGTCCCCGACAGCACGACGATCGCCAGCACGATCGCCGCCCCGATCCCGAGGCGCCACCAGGGTCGCGCCGAGCGCACGCCGAGCTCACCCTCTGCAGGCGTTCCGGGGTGCTCGAGCGCAGGGAGGTCATCGGATCCGGCTGGCATCCTGCGACGCTAGCCGTCCGCCTCTCCGGCCGGAGAGGTGTGCACGGGATCTGCGGACAACGGGCAGATGCTCTCATCTGTGCAGGAGTCGAGCACGACGGCGTGGGATTGCCTATATGCGGGACAGAAGCCCGCTTCCCGCGTCAGTGTCCGGCGAGCGCGGATCGCAGCGCCTCGGCGTAGGGGCCGGCGACCCGATCGTGCCCGGCCTGCGTCAGATGCACGTCGTCCCCTTGCGGCGCGCCGTAGTCCGTGATCCATCCGGCGACCGGCACCGCAACCAGCCCGAGACGGCGAGCCTCGTCGAGGATCAGCGCCTCGACGGCGCGACGTCGGGCGTGGCCCGGGTCGCGTCGGCTCATGACGCCGTCGATCACGATCCGTGTGTCGGGGTAGGCCTGCCGGACCATCTCGACCGTCCGGCGCATCCCGTCCAGGATCTCCGCGTCCGAACGCCGCTGCGAGGCGTCGTTGCCGCCCAGCGTGATCACCACCAGTCCAGGGTCCCCCTCGGGCAGCAGCACCCGGTGCGAGGCGATGCCCTCGGTCACGCTCATCCCCAGGCGTCCGGACGCCGCGGCGTAGCCGCCCCCGCCGAAAGCGCGCTCGACGACCGTGCCGAAGCCGTTGGCCGCGACTCCCTGCTCGACCCACGAGTTCCCGTCACACTGGGAGTCGCAGATCAGCACGGCCGTTGACGAGTCGACCGGCTCCGCGCTGTAGAGGACGCCGTCGCGTTCGATCGTCTCGACGCGTTCGAAGGCCGTGTGCACGCCGCGCTCGTCCTTCCGCCAGTTCGCCGTCGGCCACCCGAAGCGGGACGGCACGGCGACGAAGGCGTCGAACGCCGCGCGGCCGACCGCCCAGGTGCCGGCCCTCGCCGAGCTCATCACGACACCGCCGGTGAAGGTCTGATAGGTCCCCTCGCCCAGCGCTGTCCGCTCGCCCGTCGGCAGCCCCAGCTCTCCGCCTGCTCCCCCGAGCTCTTCGTAGCGGGCCTGGATCTCTCCCGACGTCTGCCTCACGCTGCCGTCCGCCTCGGCGCGGTAGAGCGTGCCGTGTTCGAACGTCTGCCTGGTCCCGCCGGGGACCATCGACGGCACCGCGGTCGGAAAGCCGAGCTCGCCCTTCTCCGCGCGTCGTGCCGCGTAGGCGGGCAGAAGGTCCTGGTGCACCGGCACAGCGCCCGTTGCCGGCGACCACCACACCGCTCCCCCTTCGAAGCGCTGCACGCGGCCGTCCCCAGAGGTGCGCTCCTCCGCGAGCGGATAACCGAGCGGCCCCGCCGTCCCGCCATCGGCCTCCAGCGCGACCGCGATCTCGTCGCGAACGGCCAATGCCGTGCCGTGCCGGACATAGATCGCACCGCGCTCGAACCGCTGCACCCGTGCCCCGGACTCCTCGATCTCCTCTGAAGCGACCGGGAACCCCATGTCCTCGCCCGACGCACGGGTACGGAGCCAGGCGAACCACATCCGGTCCTGCACGACGACCTCGTCGGCGCCGTCTCGGGCGAAGATGCCGCCGCGTTGGAACTCCTGGAGACGCCCGGGTCCGGCTTCCCTCGCCTCGTCGACAGGAAGGCCCATGACCGCGACGGCGCCGAGCCCGTGGAAGCGCTGGCCGATCGCGTCGTCCCGCACGATGTGCGCGCCCGTCTGCTCGGACCAGAAGATCCGCCCGCGCTGGAACCGCTGAGCGCAGATCCCGTCGCCGCAGCTCTCACTCCCGCGCGGCGAGCCCAGCTGCTCCTTGTGCTGAGACCAGAGCTGCCCCACCGCGCTCCGAGCGTCTACAGTCCCCGCGAGCTGGCCCAGCATGCCTGCGCCCAGCACGACGGCGACGACAACGCCCCCGAGCACGACGAGCGCACGCCACGACGTCCGCCCGGCACGCACGAGCGTCCACCGCTGCCCCCCACGCATCCGATCAGCCTCGGCCGGTCATCCCTTGACGGCGAAGCTCACGACCTTCGGCGCACGGACGATGACCCGGACGATCTCCTTGCCTGCGAGCGCGCGCTGGACCTTCTCGTCGGCACGCGCGAGCGCCTCGAGCTCATCGTCGCCGATGCGGGCCGGGACCTCGAGCGTCGCACGGACCTTTCCGTTGACCTGCACGGCCGTGGTGACCGTGTCCTCGACCAGCAGAACCGGATCGGCCTGCCGCCAGAGGGCGAGGCCGACGGAGGGCTCATGCCCCAGGGCCTCCCACATCTCCTCGGCCGTGTGCGGCGCGACCAGGTCGAGCATGACGGCCAGCGTCTCGGTCGCCTCGCGGACCGCAGGGTCCGCTGCCCCCGCACCGGTGTCGATCGTCTTGCGCACCGTGTTGACCAGTTCCATGAGCCGGGCCACAAGGACGTTGAACTTCGTCTGCTCGACCAGCGCCGGAGCATCGGCCAGGAGGCGGTGGGTGGCACGGCGGAGCGCAGGATCGCCGCCGTCGAAGACGACGCCGACGGGAGACTCGACCTCGTGCGCGATCCGCAGCGCGCGGGCGAGGAACTTCTGTGCTCCGGTGGTGGAGACGTCGTTCCAGTCCTTGTCGTCCTCCACCGGCCCGGCGAAGGCCAGTGCCACCCGCAGCGCATCGGCGCCGTAGGCCTCCAGCTCCTCCTGGAAGAGGACCAGGTTGCCCTTGCTCTTGGACATCTTGGCGCCGTCGAGGATCACCATGCCCTGGTTGATGAGGCTCGAGAACGGCTCGGTGAAGTCGATCAGCCCCATGTCGAAGAGGACCTTGGTGATGAAGCGTGCGTAGAGCAGGTGCAGGATCGCATGCTCGACGCCGCCGATGTAGGAGTCCACCGGTGCCCAGCGGCGCGCCTCGGCGGGGTCGAACGCGACCGTGTCGCTCTGGGCGGAGAGGAACCGCAGGAAGTACCAGGAGCTGTCGACGAACGTGTCCATCGTGTCGGGGTCACGCAGCGCCGGCTCTCCCGTCGCGGGGTCGACCGTGCGGACCCAGCTCTCGGCGGCCCCCAGGGGCGACGTTCCCTTGGGCGCGAGGTCCAGTCCCTCAACGCTCGGCAGGCGCACCGGCAGGCTCTCCTCCGGCACCGGGACGATCGAGCCGTCCTCCCGGTGCAGCATCGGGATCGGCGTGCCCCAGAAGCGCTGACGCGAGATCAGCCAGTCGCGCAGGCGGTAGTTCTTCGCCGCCCGCCCGGTGCCCGCGGCCTCCAGCATCTCGATCGCTCGGGCGATCGCGTTGCGCTTGGAGAGCCCGTTCAGGGGGCCCGAGTTGATCATCCGCCCCTCGCCGGTGAGCGCGATCCCTGTCTTCGCCGGGTCCTGGTCGGCGAGCAGGTCCGCGGGCCCGGTGAGCACGCCGTCCTCGTCCACGTCGATCACCGGCACCGCTCCGGTGATCGGCGCCGTCGTGTCGACGACCACCTTCACCGGCAGGTCGAAGGCCCTGGCGAAGTCGAGGTCGCGCTGATCGTGCGCCGGCACTGCCATGACCGCGCCGTGGCCGTAGTCGGCGAGGACGTAGTCGGCGGCCCAGATCGGCAGTCGTTCCCCGTTCACCGGGTTGATCGCGTAGTGCTCCAGGAACACGCCGGTCTTGGGGCGATCCGTCGCCTGACGATCGATCTCGCTCGTCTTCTGGACCTGTTCGAGATAGTCCTGGAAACGCATCCGCACCTCGGGCGAGGCCGAGGCTACGAGCTCCGCGGCCAGATCCGAGTCCGGCGCCACGACGAAGAAGGTCGCGCCGTGCAACGTGTCGGGACGGGTGGAGAACACGGTCACCACGCCCTCGCGACCCTCGATCTCGAAGTCCACGTCGGCGCCGACCGAGCGCCCGATCCAGTTCCGCTGCATCTGCAGCACCTTGTGCGGCCAGAACCCCTCGAGCTGGTTGAGGTCGTCGAGGAGGCGGTCGGCGTACTCCGTGATCCGGAAGTACCACTGCGTGAGGTTCTTCTTCACGACCTCGGCCCCGCAACGTTCGCACCGGCCGTCGACGACCTGCTCGTTCGCGAGCACCGTCTGGTCGTTCGGGCACCAGTTCACCGGGCTTTTCTTGCGGTAGGCGAGCCCCCGCTCGTACAGCTTCAGGAACAGCCACTGGTTCCAGCGGTAGTACTCCTCGTCAGAGGTGTGCAGCTCACGGCTCCAGTCGAAGGAGACCCCGTATGATCTGAAGCCCTCCTTCTGCTGGGCGATGTTCTGATAGGTCCACTCGCGGGGGTCGGCACCGCGGCGGATCGCGGCGTTCTCGGCCGGCAGGCCGAACGAGTCCCACCCCACGGGGTTGAGCACGTTGTGTCCGCGGTGGCGCCAGAAACGGGCGACGATGTCGGAGTAGAGGTAGTTCTCCGCATGTCCCATGTGCAGGTCGCCCGAAGGGTAGGGGAACATCGCCAGGACGTACTTGCGCGGGCGGGTGTCGTCGGCGCCCCCGGCGGCGAAAGTCGCGTTCTCCGCCCAGTACCTCTGCCATTTCGCCTCGAGCGCGTGGGCCGACAGGGGCTCTTCGACGGACGCTGCGGCGGTGGGCGACGGCTTCTCAGACAACGACAGGACCTATTCTCTGCAAGGCGGAAAACCCCGGATCGAGGGAGATTCCAGACTATCTCAGCCGGGTGCCGGTGCTCGCCGGGCGCCGGCGGGTACGGACGGCGTCCTCGCCGTCCACGGTGGCCGCCGTCGCATGAAAGACTGAGGGGCAATGTCCTCGCCTCGTCCCCGATCCGAGCGGATCCACTGGTTCGCCCGCCTGGAGCACCGCTTCCACGCGTGGCGTGAGCGGCGTGCACGCCGGCGCGGCCGCGCCGCGACCGTCCTCCCGTTCCCCGGATACGGCGGCCACGGGTGGGTCCGCGTGCTCGGCCGCGTGCTGATCGTGCGCCCGCGACGCCGGACCCCGGACGGCGAGTACGCGAGCGTCCGCGGCTGGCGCAGCTTCGTCGGGATCCCGGTGAGCTTCTCCACCGTGCGGATCACGATCGGCGGACACACGCACGAGGTCACCGCCGATCGCGGCGGCGTCGTCGACTGCCGGATCGAGACCGACCTCGCCCCGGGATGGCAGACCCTGACGATGTCCGTGGAGGGACAGGAGCCGGTCGAGGCGCGGGTCTTCATCGTCCACGAGGACGTCACCTTCGGGGTCATCTCGGACGTGGACGACACGGTCATGGTCACCGCTCTGCCCCGTCCGCTGGTCGCGGCCTGGAACTCGTTCGTCGTGGACGAGCACGCACGGATCCCTGTGCCGGGAATGGCGGTGCTGCTCGAGCGCGTGATGCGCGACAATCCCGGCGCCCCCATGGTGTATCTCTCCACCGGCGCCTGGAACATCGCGCCGACTCTCACTCGTTTCCTCACGCGGCACCTCTTCCCGGCCGGGGCGATCCTGCTCACGGACTGGGGTCCGACCCATGACCGCTGGTTCCGCAGCGGCAGGGAGCACAAGCTCGCGAACCTGCGCCGGCTCGCGAGCGAGTTCCCCCGGATGCGGTGGCTGCTGATCGGAGACGACGGACAGCACGACGAGGCGATCTACTCGCAGTTCCTCGCCGAGCATCCGGATGCGGTCGCGGGCGTCGCCATCCGTCGGCTCCTGCCGGCGGAGGCCGTGCTCGCGGGCGGGCGTGCGGTCGGCGACGACCACTCCGACGACACCGTGCCCTGGGTGAGCGCCGAGGACGGCGCCGGGATCCTGGAGAAGCTCGTCGAGGCAGGGATCGTCCACTGAGGGCCCAGGCCATGTCCGCTGCACACACCGTCCTCTCCGCGGAGGACTGGCGCGCCCGCGCCGAGGCGCATGCGGCGCGGGCCGACGCGCTCACGGCAGCCCATCGCGAGCGTACGGCGAGGGGCGAGAAGCATCCCGTCTGGGACTTCCTCTTCACGTACTACTCGTACCGCCCCTCGCAACTGCGACGATGGCATCCCGGTGCAGGGATCGAGCTGGCCGACGCCGGAGACCGCGTGACGTGGCGGTGGTACGTGCCCGGCGCCACGGACGGCGCGGCCGTGCCCGATGCCGCGTCTTTCGCCGCCGACAAGCCCGAGCTCGCCATGCTGATCGAGCGGATCCTGCGCCGCACGGCAGCCCGCCCCGGGCAGTTCGGCTGTTTCGGCCTGCATGAGTGGGCCATGGTGTACCGCACCGAGGAACATCGCCACGCGGTGCCCCTCCGGCTCGGCACCGCCGGCACCGACGCCGTCGTCGAGGCG
>Ga0164243_10003567_pt1 | contig 24829 bp, 22 predicted proteins | sample OricompcompostOP_FD_108781 | JGI IMG/M metagenome (GOLD analysis project Ga0164243, IMG submission 108781) | Organic Plus compost microbial communities from Emeryville, California, USA - Original compost - Organic plus compost (OP) | ecosystem: Engineered > Solid waste > Mixed feedstock >...
AAGGCACCGTCGCGCGCGCGAGCCACAGCGTGCGCTGCAGCTTCGCGAGCCCCGTCGTACCGTCACCGGCCATCGCGATCGCGGGATCCTCGACGACGGCCCACAGGCCGCTGCGCTCGCGCGCGACCGGCACGGTCTTGACCTCGACGTCACCACGCCAGTCGGGCTCGTCATGCCCGCGCTCGACGAGACCCAGCAGTGCGGCGGCGCGCGTCCCCCACGCGCCCTTGTCGCGACCGCGCGGACCGAGCCGGACGCCGATCGCGCGATCGGCGGCGAGCAGGAGCTCGTCGAGGGAGTCCGGCTCCTCGGCGGGCGGCGCCGGTGGGACGGGCGCGGGCACGGGACGCGGCCACGCCGCGCTCGGTGGTGCGAGCCCGCGCACGGGTGCCTGGAGCACGAGGTGGCCGCCGAGCAGGACCGGCCGCGGCTGCAGGCCGGGCGGCACCTCGACGCCCGCCCGCTCGAACGTCGCCCCCCAGGACCACACGAGCTCGCGCAGCGCGGGTGACTTCGCGCCGGGCGGGATCGCGATGCGGAGCGCGTCGGCCAGCTGCGCGAGCTCGGCGCGCACCATCGCGTTGAGCAGCCCGCACAGGTCGCCGGCCCAGCGCGCGATCACGTAGGCGCGCGCCTCGTCGACGTCGAGCACGCCCGCGCGGCGCGGCAGCGGGGGCGGATCGAAGCGGAGGACCGGGACCATCGCGAGCCGGCGCACGGTCTCGGGCGCCAGCTGCGTGGCCATGTGCGCGACGGCGTTCACGCGGCTGCAGCATGCTACGTTCGCCGCGTGGGAACCAGCGGGCGCCTCGACATCCCGCGCACGTGGGGGATCCATCGGGGGACTTCGCGCGGGGCGCTCGGCCGTCGAGCTACGAGCGTGATCGCCGCGCTCGTGCTCGCCAGCTGTGCGCCGCGCGTCGACGGGCCGCTCGAGCGCCAGCAGATCACCGATCGCGCGGACGCCGAGCGGCTTGCCGCGCAGCTCACCGCGTTGCCCGGCGCGCTCGACGCGCGCGTCACGCTGCGCCGCCCCGTCGCCGATCCGCTCGGCACGCAACCTGCGGCGGCCGCGACGGCCGCGCTGCTCGTGATCGTCGACGATCGCGCCGATCGTGCGGCGATCGCCGAGGCAGCCCGCGCGCTCGCCGGCGCGATCGCGCCCGAGATCGAGCGCCCGACGGTGCTCGTCGAGGTCGGGGCCGTCCGCCCCGAGCTCGCGAAGGTGGGCCCGTTCACCGTCGAGGCCAGCTCGCGGGGACCGCTTCGCGCCTCGCTCGCGATCGCGCTCGCGCTGATCGCCGGGCTCGCCGGCTGGATCGCGTGGCTCTACCGGCGCGGCAGCAGCGCCCAGTAGTCGAGCTCGAGGACCATCCGCGGATCCTTGGTTCCCGACAGCAGCGGCGGCACGTTCGCGAGCTCGGCGGCGGTGACGTTCTTGACGCCCGACAGGCGCAGGCGCAGCGCCCCGACGTCGCGACGGCCCGGGATCTCCGCGCGCTCGACGACCTCGGTGAACGCGCGCAGCGTGTCACCCGCGAACGTCGGCGCGACGTGCGCTCCGCCGTTCCACGCCGCGATCCGCAGCTGGGTGTTGAGCCCGTTCTGCGCGAGCGCCATCGCGACGCTGATCACGTGCCCACCGTAGACGAGGCGGCGCCCGAACTTGGTCTGAGACATCGCCTTGGCGTCGAAGTGGACCTGCGCCGTGTTGTGGTACAGCCGCGTCGCCTGCGCGTGATCGGCCTCCTCGATCGTCATCGCGTCCGGGTGATCGAGCCGCTCGCCGACCTCGTAATCGTCCCACCGCGCCGTCGAGCCGAACGCCCACGCCAGATCGGGGAACCGCTGCAGGTTCATCGCCTCGGGGACCGGCAGCCGATCCGGCGTCACCACCGCGGGCAGCTGCGGGACGGTGTTCGCTCCCTTCGCCGCCTCCTTGTCGCGCTTGGGCACCATCACCCAGCGGACGAACGACAGCACCTCCTGCCCCTTCTGGTTCGCGCCGCGCGTGCGCACGTAGACCACGCCAGCCTCGCCGCTCGACACCTCGCGGAGCCCGATGACCTCGCTCTCGGCGAGCAGGGTGTCACCGGGATAGACCGGGCGCAGGAACCGGACGTCCGCGTACCCGAGGTTCGCGGTCGCGTTGTGGGACACGTCCGGCACGCTCTTGCCGAACACGATGTGGAACACGAGGAGATCGGGGATCACCTCGCGCGCGAACCCGAGCGAGCGCGCCAGCTCGGTCGACGACGCGAGCGGATGTCGGTCACCGGTCAGCGCCATGTACAGGGCGATGTCGCCGCCGTGCACGGTGCGAGGAATGGCGTGGACCAGGTGCTGCCCGATGCCGAAATCCTCGAAATACCTTCCGGTGGTTACCTTCCTCATGACGCGTTGCGGACCCTATACCGGGGATTCGCTCGACGACAACCCCCGCCGAAACGCGCAACGCCCCCCTCACGATGATTGTCGCGAGGAGGGCGAAGACGACGAGCGCGACGAGCGCGAGCTCCCGCTACTCGGCGAGCAGGTAGCTGTACCCGAAGCTCTGCGGCCCGCCGTCCCACGGCGGGAACGTCGCGGACTTGACCGCGGCCTCGACGCACGAGGCGACCGGCGTCCCCGCGAACGCACCGGTCACCGTCACCTTCGAGACCTTGCCCGACGGATCGACGGTGAGCTTGACCTGCGCCATGCCCTGCGTGCCCTGGTAGCAAGCCTGCGCCTTGCCGGCGACGGAGCTCATGCCGGTCTTGATGTCGGCGCTCGACAGCGCCTTCTTGTCGAGCTTGGGCTTGACCTCTTTTTTCTCGTCGGTGACGCCGGCCTCCTTGAGGAGCTCGTCGAACGAGGGCTCGCCCTCGCCGTCGGCCTTCTTGGGCTCCGCCTTGGGCGGCGGCGCCGCGGCGACGGCCGGCTTCGTCTCGGCCTTCGGCGTGTCGCGGATCTCGACCTTGTGGACCTTCGGCTTGTCCTTGTCCTTGTCCTTGGTCTCCGCCTTGGCCACGACCTTGGGCTCCTCGACCGGCGGCGGCGCTGGCTCGGGCTCGGGCTCGGGCTCGGCCGCCGCGACCACGGGGGCCGGCTCGGGCTCGGGTGCGGGCGGAGGTGGCGGCAGCTCCTGCGCCGTGCGCTCCGCGATCGGCTCCTGCGGCTTCGACTCGTAGCTCAGCGAGCTCTTCGCGTCATCGCCACCACCGCTCGTCGCCAGGAAGATCGCGGCGCCTGCCGCTGCGGCGACGCCGATCCCGGCGATCGCGATCAGCTTGCCGCGCCCCCCACCCGCCTTCGCGGTGGCCGGCGCAGGGATCGCGCGCGCGGGCGCCTCGCTCGCCGGAACGGCCGCATCGACCGCGGTCGCGGTGCTGGCGGTAGAGGACGCCTCGGCCGGCGCGTCGACCGCGGGCCGCACCGTCGAGCCCTCGGCGACCGTGGCCTCGGTCTTCGCCTTCGCCCGCGCCTCGCGGTCGATCGCCTCGATCTTCGTCCTGCTCGGCAGCGACGCCAGATCAGGGAGCGACACCATCTTCGCCGGCTCGGGGAGCGCGACGGCCGCCTTCCAGCCGGCCGACGACGACGCGAGGACGTCATCGTCGGAGACGACCGGGCTCATCGTCGAGCGCCGCGCGATGCGGAGCTTCGTCGACGACGCGAGGCTGCGGATGTCGTGCAGGCCAGAATCTTCTTCGCGTTCGTTTGTCACAGGCTGTGCTCCAGTAGACGGATCACGTTCGTTCCGGTTCCCCGTGGTCTGCATGCTGGCCTCCAGACGCGCCAACGTCTGACGTGGAAGGCCCTCGAAATAACCCGAGGGCACCTGGTCGTCCAGGCTTTTCATTGCGCGCCGGAGGAGGACGTCGAGCTCGTCGGACATGTTCACTTGACCGTCGCAGGTGACGTCACGGCGGACGCAATCGGTGGTGGGTCCTCCGTCGAGAGCCGCTGGCGGAGTAGCCGGCGCGCTTCGTTCACGCGCCACGCCACGGTGCCTTCGGGGATCTCGAGGATCTCTGCGATGAGCTTGTGCGGCAGCTCCTCGACGGTCGCGAGCACGAGCGTCACCCGGAGCGACTCCGAGAGCCCGGCGACCGCGGCGAGGACACGTGCGACATCGCTGCTCTGCTGCGCGTGCTGCGCGGGGGTGCGCACCCTGTCGCCGAGCGCCTCGGGCCGCCCGCCGACGTGCTGCACCTCGGCGCCGCCGCGTTGCGAGAGCTGCGCGCCGCGCTTCTCCGAGCGGAGCGCGTTCAGCGCGGTGTTGATCGTGATGCGATAGAGCCAGGTGAAGAAGTCCGCGCGCCCGTCGAAGCTCGCGAGCCCTCGGTAGGCGCGCACGAACGTCTCCTGCGTGACGTCGTCGGCGTCGCTGTGATTACCGAGAATATGAAGGGCGGCGGCGTACACGCGGCGCTGGTGTCGCTGGACGAGACGACCGAAGGCGTCGCGGTCACCGCGTCGCGCCTTGTCGAGGTCATCGTCCTCCTGGGTCATTCCGGGAACTATAAGGTGACATACGCTTGGACAACAGGTAGACGCGGGCCTTTGGGTCCCGCGCAACGAAAGTTCACCGTCGCCCCACCCGGCCGCCTCGCACACATGAACGCACCAGCAGCGCACCGGCGGTGGCAAGGTCCGGACGCCGGACCACCTACACCACCCGAACCGCGCCTGCGCGCGTGATCCGACGCACGTCGCGTCGTCAGCGCCGGCGGTCCGCCTCGAACAGCTTCGGGGCGAGCTGAGCCGCGAGCTCGGACAGCCGCGCCAGGTTGCGGGCCGCCTCGGCGTGCGCGGTCAGCCGGGAGCGCACGCGCTCGGCACCGGTGGCGCCGGCATCGGACGCGCGCTGGCGAGGCGAGAGCTCGAGGACGTTCAGCGGATCCGGGCCACCGAGCGAGGCGCGCAACGCAGCGATCCGTGCACGCGCGGCGGTCAGCGCCTCGACGACGTCTTCGGCGTACGCGGCCACCAGCTCACCTGGCTCGCGCGCGCCCGCGGTCAGCGCGTCGAGGTCGACGAGCGAGAGATCGCGGAGCCGCAGCGACAGCGCCTCGTCGGGATCGGGCGCGCTCGCGGGCGGCGCCGCGCCGAGCTGCATCGTCAGCACCATGTCACTCGGCCTTGTCGGCCTTCTCGGTGCTGCCCTCCGCGAGCGCCTTCTGCCGCGCGGCCTTCTCCGCGGCCATCTTCGCCTTCAGCTGGGCGAGCGGATCATCGGGGCGCTCGATCCCGAGCTGGTCCTGCTTCTGCGCCGCCGCGAGCAGCTTCGCGTCGAGCGCGGCCGCCTCGGCGTCCTCGCCGCGCATCGCCGCGTCGACCTCGGACTCGATCAGCTCGCGGTCGATGCGGTCCTCGGCCGACTGGAAGCGATCCCACACCGACGTGTCGTGGCCGAACGCGCTGCCGCCGGCCGAGCGGGCCGCCGCGAGCTGCGTCGCGAGCGTGCCCTTGCGCAGCTTCAGCATCTGGAGCTTCGTGTCGAACTCCTTGCGGCTCTTGTTGAGCTGGATCGCGTAGCTCGCCGCCTCGTGCTTGTCGCGCTCGATCTTCGCGATCTCGGTCTCGCAGGCCTTCTTCTCGCGCAGCGCGGTCCGCGCCGCGTCGTCGTCGCCCGCCCGGACCGCGAGCATCGCGCGCTTCTCCCACTCCGCCGCCTTCGCCTTGTGCTTCTCGATGTCGTTGTCCATCTGCTTCGCGGTCGCCTTGTAGGTGACCAGCTCGGCCAGCGCCTTCTTGCGGCCCTCCTCGAGCTCCAGGATCGCCATCTCGAGCTCCTTCTCCGGATCGATCGCCTTGTCGATCGCGGCGTTCGCCCGGCTCGAGAGACCCTGCTTGATTCTGCCGAAGATGCCCATCGCGCCCCAAGGATAGCCTAGTCCTTGCCCAGTCCGTACTTGCGGTAGCGCTGTCGGAACTGGTCGTAGGTGATACCGAGGAGCGCCGCCGCCTCCTTCTGCTTGAACCGCGTCCGCTCGAGCGCGTCGCGGCACAGCCACTCCTCGAACGCGTCGACGCGCTCGTCGAGCGGGCGGCTCGGGTCGTCGAGGAACGCGAGCGCGGACGCGGGCGCCGCGCCGTGGGACTCGTGCGGCAAGGCCGCGTCGACGTCGGCGCCGGTGAGGACCTCGCCCTGCGCCATGTACACCGCGCGCTCGACGATGTTCTTGAGCTCGCGCACGTTGCCCGGGAACTCGTACTGCGCGAGCCGATCGAACGCGTCGGCGCTGATCTCCTTCACCGTGATCCCGGCGACCTCGTTCCGGAACTGCGACAGGAAGTGCGCCGCCAGCGCCGGCACGTCGTCGAGCCGCTGCGCGAGCGGCGGCAGGTGGATCACCTCGAACGCGAGGCGATCGTAGAGATCGGGCCGGAACGTGCCCTCGGCCATCGCCTGCTTGAGATCGGCGTTGGTCGCGGCGATCACGCGCACGTTGACCTGGATCGACTCGCTCCCGGCGACCCGCTCGAACCGCTGGTACTCGAGGACGCGCAGGATCTTGGCCTGGAACTCGAGTGACATGTTCCCGATCTCGTCGAGGAACAGGGTGCCGCCGTCGGCCAGCTCGAACTTGCCTTCCTTCTGCTTGGTCGCGCCGGTGAACGCGCCCTCCTCGTGACCGAACAGCTCGCTCTCGAGCAGGCTCTCGGCGACGGCCGCGCAGTTGATCGTGACGTACGGCTCGCTCGCCCGCGGCGACAGCGTGTGGATCGCGCGCGCGACGAGCTCCTTGCCCGTGCCCCGCGGGCCGAGGACGAGCACGGGTCGCGGCACCGGCGCGACGCGCTCGATCTTCGTCATCACCGTGCGCATCGCCTGCGAGGTGCCGACGATCTGCCAGCGTCGGCCGGCGGCCTTGCGCAGGCGTTCGTTCGTCGCGCGCAGCTCGCGGTTCTCGGCCTCGAGGCGCTTGCGATCGAGGGCGTGCTGGAGGATGCGCTCGACCTTCTCGACGGAGATCTCGAGCTTGTCCTCGAGGTACGGATCCTTGGTGATGAAGTCGACGGCGCCGGCCTTCACGGCGGCGACGGCGTCGTCGATCGTGCCGTGACCGCTGAGGATGATGATCGGGAGCTCGGGGAGCCGGAGCCGGATCGCGCGGCAGATCTCGATGCCGCTGCGGCGTCCCGGCCCGAGATCGAGATCGAGCACGACGAGGTCCGCCTCGTTCTGGGCGAGGTACGCGATCGCGTCCTCGCCGTCGTCGAAGCCGACGACCTGGCTCCCGCGCGCGCGGAACACGTCCGCGAGCAGCCGGCGCACCTCGGCCTGGTCGTCGACACACACGATCGTCCCGATGGTCACGGCGCGCTCCGCTCGGCGAGGTTCCACGTCGGCAGCGCGGCGAGGCCGCTCTTGTCGGTCGGCAACGTGATGGTCACGGTCGTCCCACGTCCTTCCTCGGACTCCAGCGTGATCCGCCCGTGGTGCGCGGCGATCGCCCGCTCCGCGAGCGCGAGACCGACGCCCGAGCCCGTCTCCTTCGTCGTGAACCCGGGCACGAACAGCCGCCCGAGGTGAACGCGCGGGATCCCGGGGCCCGTGTCGGTCACGACGATCTCGACGATCGGCGCGGCCGCGGTCCCCGGCGACGGGACGGCGCGCACGCGCACGACCACCTCGCCGCCGGAGGGCGCGCACGCCTCGGCCGCGTTCGACACGATGTTGAGCAGCGCCTCGCGCAGCAGCATGCGGTCGCCGCGCACGTCGGGCAGCCCCGCGGAGGTCTCGAGCTGGATCGGCACGTGCTGCGTCCGCGCCTGCGCCGCGACCACGACCTCGTGGACGAGCGGCGGCAGCGGCACGAGCTCCACCGTCGGCGTCGGCGCCTGCATCGAGCGCAGGTACTGCGCCCACTCCTCGTACAGCGCGGTGACGTCGGCCTCGAGATCCTTCAGGCGCTCGTGCACCTCGCCGCTCGTGCCGCCCTCGCTCTGCGCCGCGCCCGCGGCCGCGAGCTTCCGCGCCGAGCGCGTGCGCGCGCCGATGATGCCGAGCAGGTTCTTCACCCGGTGGCCGTGCGCGTACACCCCGGCGATCACGTCGTGCCGCACGACCTCGGCGGTCGCGGTGACCAGTCGCGGCGCGACGAGGCCAGCGGCGCTGCCCGCGCCGGGGTTCGCCGCGTCGAGCAACCGACCGACCACGCCGGCGAGGCTCGGCGACTGCGAGAGCACGCGGGCCGCGTTGCGCCAGGCGAGCCCGTGGCTCGCGTCGATGCGCAGCGCGCGCTCGATCTCGGCGAGCGCGCCGGGCTGATCGCCGCGCTCGAGCATCAGCAGCGCGAGGCGGCACGCGGCCGCCGTGTTGCCGGGCTGGAGCGCGAGCCCCTTGCGATACGCATCCTCCGCGCGACTCCGCGTGCGCGGCTCCTCGGCGCACAGCGACGCGAACAGGAACCACAGCCGCGCGCGATCGGCCGTCGACAGCTCCTCGCCGGCCGCGGCGTGGATCGCCGCCTCGACCTCGACCGCGAGCGCCTCGCGATCACCGCCGCCGTGCTTGCGCGCGCGCCGCTCCAGCCGGCGCAGGCGCACCGCCATCTTCGGCCAGCCACCGACCGGCGCTCCCTCGAGGATCTCGTCGACGAGCGAGAACGCCGCGTCGACGTCGCGATCGGACACCGCACCATCGCTCGCTCCCTGGCGCGCCGCGAGCAGCGCCGCCGCGCACATCCGCCGTCCCGCGGTGTCCTTCGCGAGCTCGAGCGAGCCCGTCGCGTCGGCCACCCGGCCATGCGCGACGATCGCGGCGCAGATCTCCTCGACGAGCGCGAGCGCGTCGTACGTGACGCCCCCACTCGCGGCCGACAGCGCGGCCTCGAACGCGGCGCCCGCCTGCGCCGCCGCGCCCGCCGGATCTCCGAGCGCCGTGGCCGCCCGCGCGAGCTCGAGGTGCGCCCGCGCGCGATCCCACGGCGCCAGGCGGGGCGCGTCGAGCGCGGCCGCGAGCGACATCCGCGCCGCCGCGAGCTCCCCGGCGGCCAGCTGGGCGCGCGCGAGCACGATCTTCGTCGCGGGCCCCGGCGCGCGCTTCGCCGCCTCGGCCGCGTAGGTGCGCGCCGCGGCGCCGTCTCCTTGCGCCAGCGCGATGTCCGCGAGCCGCAGCGCCGGTGCCGCGTCGTCGGTCAGCGCGAGCGCCCGCGCGAGCGCGCTCTTGGCCGCCGCCGGGAGCCCGAGCGCCCAGTAGCGGTCACCGAGCTCGAGGTACGCGGTCGCGGATGACATCGTTCAGCGCATCGTACGACATCGGCGCCGGTGACGCTGTCAGCGCGGGCAACTTGCGAACGCCCAGCGCGCGAGCCGCGCCGCGCCCGCCCCCCGCACCGCCGCCGGCGTCGAACCCGATCAGCTCAGGTTCTTCTTGCGCTCGGCGACGTGCTGCGCGAGCTGGTCGAGGGCCTCGTCGAGCTGGCTCTGCGCCTCGCCCCGGTAGTCGGCGCGGTTCTTGGCCTCGCGTAGGCGCGCGACCGCGAGCTCGAGCGCGTCGGCGTCGGCGCTCGCACGCGCGCGCACGGCCTCGTGCATCTCCTTGAAGTTGGCGTAGAAGTCCTGGAGCATGTCGCCCTGGCGCAGCGGCGTCACCACGCCGAGCCTTCCGGCCGCCATGCGGTCGAAGTACATCGAGACCTTGTAGAGCGGCCCCGCGACCTTGTGGGTCATGACCAGCAGGTACAGCGAGAGGATCACCACGAGGCCGACCCCGACGCCGATCATCTTGTAGACGAGCGCGCGATCCTCGGACGCGAGCCCGCTCGCGACGTGCTGCTGGAAGTCCTCCTGGCTGTCGTCGAGCATCGTCAGCGCGGCGAGGTCCTTCTCGATCGACTCGGAGGCGGCGCGCTTCTGCTGGTAGATCAGATAGCCGAGCGCGCCCGCGATCACGCCCGACAGCACCGTGACGAGCAGGACGTAGCGAAGCTGCAGCTTCTTGTCGAGCAGGTAGTTCGACAGCTTGCGCTTGTACCGCGGGCGCGGCGCACCCGACGGAGGAACCGTGGCGACCGTCGGATCACTCAATGGACTTCTCCTTGCGCACGAGCAGGTCGCGCAGCTCCTGGACGGTGGGCAGGTCGCCCGCCCCCGCCGCCTCCGCGGCCGCGATGACGGCCTCGATGCGGGCGATGTCGTCCTTCTCCATCTGCACGACCCCGGCGTGCGCCGTGCGGAAGTGCTCGTAGAACTCGACGAGCTGGTCGCCCTTGCGCAGGTTCCACACCTTGTCGAACCGACCGTCGCGCATCTTCGCCAGGTACAGGCTCACCTTGAACAGCGGCCCGGCGACCCGGTGGGTCATCTTGAGGCCGTACAGCGCGAGGCCCACGACGAGCAGGAGGCCGGTGGCGATCAGCACCCACAGGATCGTCATCCGCCCGCGCTCGAGGCGATCGATCTTGGCGTCGAGCCGCAGCTCGCACGTCCAGTGAGCGACGACCCGCGTCGCGAAGTCCTCGGGGACCTTCGGCGCGACCGGCATCATCATCATCGAGCTCTCGTCGATCTGGACCGTGATCCTGCGCGGCGCCTCGTCCGCTCCCTCGCTGGCAGACTCGCCGTCTCCGTCGCTGGCAGGCTCGTCGGGCTCGCCGTCCTCGTTCGCGGTGTCACCGGCCGGTGCTTCCGGCGGCGGCGGTGGATCGCCCGGCTCCGCGAGCCGCATCGGGACGGCGGGCTCCGGCTCGGCGGGCGGCTCGACCGCGACCTCGGTCAGCACCGGGATCCGGGGACACGGCGTGCCGCGCACGCTCGCCATCGAGACCGCGGTCGTCTCGTCCGCGACGCGCATCACCCACACGCCGAGGCCACAGATCAAGAGCGTCGACAGCCCGACCATGAACAGCGTGAAGCGGAGCTGGTACCTCTTGTTGATCAGGAGGTTCTTCCAGCTCCGCTTGTAGGCGCGGTCGCCGCCGGCGGGGGGCCTGGGAGAAGTCACGGGTTTCCTGCTTTCGCCTTGATCGTCGGGACAATCTTCTTCGCGATCAAGTCTTCGACGACCGCCGCAACGCAGTCCTCACGGGCGAGCGCGATGTCGCGCTCGGAGGCGCTCCCCTGCACCCGGGCACCGCCGTTGAGGAAGCCGAACACGCTCTTGTCGGGGAAGCTCGCGAGCAACATGCTGACTTTACAGGAAACCGTGGCCGAGTTGCCGCTGGTCTTCACCTCGAGCTGGTTCAGCGTGCCGTCGACGTAGAAGCCCTGGAAGCCCTTGGCGTCGAGCTGCTTCTTCGTCGGGACGCCGCCGGGCCAGCTGGTAGCCATCGTGCTCGCGGCCTTGCCCATGGTCTTGGTCGCGATCTTGACCATCAGCGGGCGCATCTTGGAATCGACCGCCGCGGCCCCGGTCTTCGACGACATCGGCCCGATGTGGACATAGATGGAGCCACTCGCGCGGGTCGTGCGGGTGTCGGGTGGAGCGTCACCACCGTCGGCGCCGAGGGCGGCGAGCGCCTTCTGGGCCTGCGTCTTCACGAACCCGCTCGCGTCGCTGGCCGCGGCGCGCTTGAGCGCGTTGAGCGCGAGCTTGCGGTAGCTCGCCGGCGTGCTGGCGGTGACGAGCTTGCCGAGGCCGAACGCCGCGGCGCCGCGGACGTCCTTGTCGTCGTCGTTGCCGAGCGTCTTGACCAGCGGCAGGATCGCTTTCGGATTGCCGAGCTTCGCGAGGTTGACCGCGGCCGCGAGCCGCACGCGCTGCGAGTCGGAGCCGAGCTGGTCGATCAGCGAGTCCACCGCGTCGGCGCGCGCGGGCTGCGCTCGCGTGACGAGCAGGAACAGCACCGTGACCGCGACCACACGCGCGATCACGACATGAACGAGGCCCCCTGATCCGCTGAGATTCATCGGGTCGTCGATTCAGACGTCCCGACATGCGGACGCTTCATCGAGAATCTACGGTATCGAAGATCGGCCCGCGCCCGCAAGGTAGGCGCGCGTCAGCTCGGCGTAGTGCTCGGCGCCTTCGCGGATCTGCTCGCGCTCCTTGTCGGTGACCGGGCGCTTCACCTTCGCCGGCGCGCCGACGACGAGGCTCCCCGGAGGGATGTCGGTGCCGGGCGTCACGAGCGCACCTGCACCCACGAGGCTGCCGCGCCCGATGCGCGCACCGTCGAGGATGATCGAGCCCATGCCGATCAGGCAGAAGTCCTCGACGATGCACGCGTGGACGATCGCGCCGTGGCCGATCGTGCAGTCGTCGCCGATGGTCGTACCGTGGCGGTGCGAGGTCACGTGGATGACCGCGTTGTCCTGCACCGAGGTGCGCGCGCCGATGCGGATCGGCATCACGTCGCCGCGGACGACGGTGCCGTACCAGATCGACGACCCGGCGCCGATCACGACGTCGCCGATCACGGAGCAGGTCTCGGCGAGGAACACGCCCGGCTCGATCACCGGGTGCTTGCCGAGCACGGAGCGAATGGTGGCCGCCATGTCAGCGCGTCGCCCGGCGCGCGGCCTGCTCGGCCGCAGCGAACAGCTCGTCGAGCACGGCCGCGGCGTCGTCACCCTTGGGCGCGACCGGGGTCGCGTACTGCACGACGCCTCGCGGATCGACGACGATGAAGTGGATGCGCTCGCGGTCTGGAATCGTGAACTCCTCGTAGACACCGGGGGCCGCGAGCGCGAGCGGGACCTCGAGCGCCGGCACGCTGGGATCGCGCGGGCCGGGCTCTCCGATCGTGACGGCGAGCGGGACCGCGGGCACCGGCAAGCGGTCGCCCTGCTCGCGCGACCAGCTCGCGATCCGCGAGAACACCTGGGCGCAGCCATCGCAGCTGCGATCGAACCAGCCCACGATCGCGAGCTTGCCGCGCAGCGCACCGAGATCGACGAACCGCTGCTGGTCCACGGCCCACACGTCGGTCGCCCCGATCGGCTGGCCGACGAGCCGGCGCCGCAAGATCTCGTCCCGCGACACCAGCGTCGCCTCGAGGCTCAGCGGCCGACCGTACCGCCGCAACGCGATCCGCACCGTGTCGCCGGGCTGGCGCGCCTGGATCACGCGCTGCACCGCATCGCAGCTCGGCACCGGCGTGCCGTCGATCGAGATCAGCATGTCTCCCGGCAAGAGCCCCGCCTCCTTCGCCCCGCTGCCGCGGGTCACCGATTCGACCATGCACGGACCGAGCACGACGCCCGAGGTCGCCGACTGCCCCTGCAGGTCACGCATCCCGATGCCGAGGAACGCGGGGTTACTGGGCTTGGCGTACGCCGACGTCGCGGCGAGCACGAGCGCAAGTCCGGGCCACCTCACGCGGCTGAGACTATAGCGAAGTGCCTGCCGGCGGCCAGCTTCCTCCGATGTAGGACAAGGTGAGATTTTTGACTCCATTGTCCTTCACCGGCGATCATTTTTCCGTGAAGCGTCGTGAACCGTTCCCGGATCTCGCTCAGGCACTCCAAGACAGCCGCCCCTACCGGGCCGAGCCGGCCGTGGTCGCCACCGAGAAGCGCCTCCATACCCGCTTCGACAAGGCGTTCGTGGTCGTGATCGGCAGCGAGCTGTACGGCGACACGTTCGCGATCGCGCGCAACGTCTCCGCCGGGGGGATCCTCGTCGAGATGAGCTATGCCCCGCCGCTCGGGACGGTGGTCACCGTCCACTTCCGGAACGCGCGTGGCGACGACCTCGTCGACGAGATCGTCGTCCGCGCCGAGGTCAAGCACCACCACTATCTGAACTACACGGGGCCGGCGCTCGGCGGCGCGCACGATCCGAATTCCACTCTGGCGCCGCGTGGCGAGGCCGCGGGCTCCCGCGCGGTCGGCCTGCGGTTCCTCGAGTTCGTCGACGCCGGGGAGCGCATCGCCACGGATCGATTGCACTGATGGAACAACCCGGCGAGGACGGACGTTGGATCCCCAGCTTGCGTCCTCCTCGTCGAACGGCTACCCAAGGGCGGATGCGCCGTGCCCTGCTCGTGCTCGTGCTCGTGACCTCCAGCGTGCTGGCGGCACCCACGGACTCGCCGGATCAGGCGGCGGAGCCCGCGAAGGCGGCCCAGCCCTCCGCGCCCTCCGCGCCCGAGGCGCCGCGCCCCGCCGGCCCACACGACGCCCACGCGACGGCCGTGCTCGAGAAGATCGTCGCGGGACCCGACGCCGCCACCCGTCAGGCCGCGATCGACGAGCTGATGAAGCTCGCGCCGACCGCGATCGGTGCGCTCGACGCCTGGCTGTCGCGCCCGCACGCGGCGTCGCTGGAGGAGCGGCGCGCGGTGCTCGAGGCGATCGAGGCCGACGTGCCCGACGAGAAGGGGCGGTTCACCACGCCCAAGCGGCAGACCACGAAGGAGCGGAAGGCCGACGACGATCGCGACTGGCTGACCAAGCTGCTCGCGCTCGATCCCGCGACGCCGGGCCTCGGCGAGGTGATCGCGGACGACGCGGCGATCCGCGCGCTGTCGTCCACCGGCGATCTCGCCGCGGCGCAGATGATCTTCGACGCGGCGTTCCGCGACGACACGATGATCATGCGGGACGAGTGCGGCCGCTACCTGCGCAAGATGGAGCCGTACTCGATCCCCGCGCTGACGCTGATGGCGCAGGGTAAGGGCCCGTTCGATCGGCGCCGCTACGCGAACTACCAGCTCGAGCGCCTCGATCGCCAGGAGCCGCTCAAGGCGCTGTCGGCGGCCGAGGGCGACGAGGGGCTGATGATCGCGATCCTCGACGCGTTCCGGACCACCCTGCACCGCGAGGCCGTGCACGCGGTGTGGAAGCGAGTGGACGATCCGCGCCCGCGCGTGCGGGAGGCGGCGCGCGCCGCCTGGATGCACTACATCGCGGGTCCTCCGCCGAAGCCGGCCCCGAAGAAGAAGCTCCAGCTGCCCGGCGGCAAGCTGACCAAGGAGGAGAAGCCGCTGTGGCTCACGTACCGCGAGCTCGCCGACAACGAGCTGCGCCTCGCCTCCAACGAGCTCCTCCACACGGACTACCCGATCGAGGATCCGATGTCGCTCGACGACCGCGACACGAAGCGGAACGTCGTGAAGATCGACCTCGTCGACGTGACGAAGCAGCTGTTCGCGTACTACGACGGCGAGCGCGCGAAGCAAGACGCCGCGGAGTGGGCGGCGGCGAAGGCCAAAGCCGATGGTGGCGACCTCGCCAGCGCGATCACCATGCTCGATCGGCTGCTCGCGCAGAACCCCGAGCGGGCGGATCGCGCGGGCATGGCCCCGCTCTACTTCACCTACGCCAAGCAGCTCGAGGCCAAGCAGCAGTGGGCGGACGCCGCGGTCGCGTACTCGAAGGCCCACGGGCTCGATCCGACGGGCAAGACCGCGACGGACGCCCTCGCCGCCCACCACTACACCCTCGGCAAGTCGCTCGAGGCGCAGGGCAAGGACGGCGGCCCCGACTTCCGCCGCGCCGTGGCGCTCAAGCCCGGGTACGCGCCGGCGGAGGACGCCGCCGAGATCGCCTCGAGCGGCGGGTCCTCGCGGCCGACCTGGATGCTGTACACGGCGTTCCTCGCGGCCGGCATCGCCGGGGTCCTGTTCGCCGCCGGCATGGTGCGTCGCCGCGCCTGAGCGGGGCCCGCGCGCGCTGTGCGATAGTGGCGGCCTGATGACGGGCCGGTTGATCGTTCTCGAAGGGCTGGACGGCGCGGGTACGACCACGCAGGCACGCCGCCTGGTCGACCACCTGAACGCGCACGGCGTGAAGGCGCACGTCACGCGCGAGCCGAGCGACGGGCCGATCGGGCTCCTGATCCGGCAGATGCTCACGGGTGCCCACGCGATCGAGGGCCAGTCGATCTCGCAGAGCACGTTCGGGCTCCTGTTCGCCGCCGATCGCGTCGATCACCTGCAGCGCGAGATCGAGCCGCAGCTCGCGGCCGGCGCGACCGTGGTCTCGGACCGCTACTACCACTCGTCGCTCGCGTACCAGGGCACGGGCGCCGATCGCGACTGGATCGCGACGCTGAACGCGCGCGCGCGCCGCCCCGATCTCACGATCTTCCTCCAGGTGCGGCCCGAGGTCGCCGCCGCGCGCCGGGTCGCCGCCGGCCGCGTGCAGGAGCTGTTCGAGGACCTCCGCATGCAGGAGGAGGTCGCCGCCGGCTACAAGGCGACGCTGTCCGAGCTGCAGAGCCAGGGCGAGCGCATCGAGATCGTCGACGGCGAGCTCGGTCCGGACGACGTGTTCGCCGCGATCCTGCGCGTCGTCGGCGCGTGACCGAGCCGCGACGTCAGCCGCCGTCGAGCAGCCCCGCCGCGATCGCCTTCGCGCGCAGCTCGGCTTTGACGCGCTCGTAGCGCTTGCGCAGCATCGCCGCGCGCGACGTCAGCGTCGCCGGGCTCAGCTCCTCCTCGGAGGTCGCGCGCGCGATGTCCTTCCACGACATGCCGCGGTCGAGCCGCAGCAGCAGGAGCTCGTGGTCGGCCGGATCGAGCGCCTCGCGCAGCTCGCGGAGCGCGTTCTTGCTCTCCGTGCGCTGGTAGATCGCGGTCGACTGGCGCTGGACCTCGGCGATGCTCGTGACCAGCGACAGCGGCACGTTCCGCTCGGCGCGCAGCCCCGGCGTGCGGCGCAGCCTCGTCAGCGCGTTTCGGGCGACCTGGTACAGCCACGTCCGCAGCGACGCGTCCCAGCGAAACCGCGCGAGGTGCTTCCACAGCTGCTCGCACGCGATCGAGAACGCCTCGGACGCCAGATCGTCGTCGCGCGACATCGCCTGGAGGTAGCCGAGGAGCTCGGGCCCGTAGCTCGTGATCGCGAGCGTCGTCGCGCGCTCGAGCTCGCCCGCCTCCACCCGCGCGCGCAGCTCGCGCTCGATGTCGAGGCGCTGCTCGGCCGGCGTGCGGTCTTCCCCCATGCGGCGAGCATATCCTGTCAGCGCACCGTCCGGCGCAGCGCGTCGATCTCGGCGACGCGCGCGGTCAGCTTGGCCTCGACGTAGCCCGCGCGCGCCTCGTCGAGCAACGTGCGGACCCGCGCCGGTGCACGCCCGAGCGCGATCAGCGCGCGCGCGGCCTCGAGTCGTGCCCACGCCGGACCTTGCGGTTCTCCGCCGGCGGACGGATAGGCGAGCGCGGCATCGGCGGCGGCGAGCGCCTCGGTGGGCTTGCCGGCGAGGTTCGCGATCATCGCGACGTGCCCGAGCGCGGTGATGTGACGTGGAGCGCCGGCCTGCCGCTTCTCCAGGATCGCCGCCGTGCGCCGCGCCGTCGCGAGCGCCTCGTCGTACTGGCCGGCGAGTCGCTCGGCGACCGCGAGGTTGTACAGCCCCGACGCGAGCTCCATGTGATCGGGGCCGAGGAGTCGCTCCTGGACGGCGGTCGCGCGCCGGAGCAGCGCGGTCGCCGTGTCGGGATCTCCCGCGTCGAGGTACGTGACCGCGAGGTTGGTGTCGGCGAGCGCGACGTCCGGGTGGTGCTCGCCATACGCGGCGACCCACCGTGCGCGCGCGCGCTCGAGGTAGGTCCGCGCGCGCGGATCCTCGACGCTCAGGAGCGTCGCGCCGACGTTGAGCTCGACGGTCGCGAGCGACACGGCCGACGACGACACCTCCGTGTCGAGGATCTCCCGGAGCTCGTTCAGGATCGCGGCGGCATCCTCGGCCCGGTACGCCTCGAGCAGCAGCGCCGCCCGATCGCTCAGCGCCAGCGCGACCTCGGGGTGCCGGTCCCCGAGCTCGCGCCGGATGTTCTCGAGGTGACGCTCCGATTCCGCGAGCGCCTCGTCGATCCGCCCCAGCGCAGCGAGCGCCTCGAACCGCACGCCGTGGAGGCCACGTCCGATGTCGCTGGCCATCACGTCGCCGAGGATCTCGGCGACCAGCTGGGCGCGCTCCAGCGCGAGATCTCCATCGCCGGCGCTCGCCGCGGCCGTCGCTGCGTGCAGGACGACCTGCGCCGCGGCCCGCGGGTGCCGCGCGCGATCGCGCTGCGCGTCGGCGAGCGCGTTCTGGATCCAGCGCTCCGTGGCCTCCGCGTCGCGGCGCACCACGGACGAGAACGTGACGAGCTCTCCGACGATCTGGAGGGCGAGCTCGCCGTCGTCGCTCGCCCGCGCGGCGAAGTAGGCATCGGTGAGCATGCGCTCTCCGATCTCGTACTCGCCCGTCGCCAGGTGGAGCTTCGCGCGCAGCAGGTCGAGGCGGCCGCGCACCGCGGGCGACCTCGCGCCGGGCGACCCGGCGAGCTCCGCGTGTATCGCTGCAGCGGGCGCGACCTGCCCCGCGTAGAGACGCGCGACCGCGGCCACGATCCGCGCGCGCGCCGTGATCACCTCGTCCACCGTGGCCGTGGTCGAGCCGAGCGAGCGCCAGCCGGCGAGCAGGCGAGCGTCGCCACAGCTCGCGGCGTCCGGCAACCGGCTCGTGACGTCGAGCAGCCCCACCCCGTCCGCGGGCCACACCTCGCCGAGGAGGAGCTCGCGCGCGATGCGAGCGTGCTCGGTGAGGCATTGCGCGCTCGCCTCCGCGAGCTCGGCGGACCAGGTCCGGGTCGCGCGCGCACGGCAGGCCGCGCGGGTCACGGCGCGCGCAGGTGTCCGCTGGTTGTCGATCGTGAGCGCGAGCACCCGGGCGCGGTCGCCGGCGTAGGGCCCGCCGGCGGACGCGAGCCTCGACACGAGCGCATCCGTCGCGCCGACAGGGACCTCTCGATCGAACGCGGACACTTCGCGATCGCACGCGGCGATCGCGTCGTGCTCCGGCCACAGCGCCGACGCGGTGCCCGCGAGGCCGCCGAGCGCGACCACCGCCGCCGCGGCGAGCACGCGCGGACGCCGCCGCGCCGCCCGCAGCGCGGCGAGCAGTGCGCGCAGCGACGGCCAGCGCGCCTCGGGCTCGGCCGCGAGCCCGCGCGCGAGCACGCGACGGAACCGCCCCGGCAGGCGCGAGCGCGGGGGGCGTGGCACGCCGCGCGCGATCGCGGCGCGGAGCTCCCCGGTCGTGGCGCCGGTGAACGGGCGCGTCCCGGCGAGCGCTTCCCACCCCGCCACGCAGAACGCGAACTGATCGGTGCGCGCGTCGATCTCGCCGCCGGCGATCTGCTCGGGTGCCATGTACGCCGGCGTGCCGACGACCGCGCCGGTCGCGGTGTCGCTCGCGATCGGGACGTCCACCGGTCCGGTGGCGGTCTTCGCGATCTGGGCGAGACCGAAATCGCCGATGCGCACGCGCCCATCGCGCCCGATCAGCACGTTCTCCGGCTTGACGTCCCGGTGTACGAGCCCCGCGTCGTGGGCGGCGGCGAGCCCCTCGCCTGCCGCGAGCAGGACGTCGAGGATGTCGCCGCGCGTGCGCCGCGCCCCGTCGAGCCACGCGCGAAACGTCTCGCCTTCCACGTACTCCATCGCGACGAACGTCCGCGCCTCGAACGTCCCGACCTCGAACACGGTGACCACGTTCGGGTGCGCCAGCCGGGCCATCGCGATCGCCTCGCGGTGCATGCGCTCCGACAGCGAGGCCGTGCGATGCAGCTTGATCGCGACCGGGCGATCGAGCACGCGGTCACGCGCGAGGTAGACCGCCCCCATCCCACCGACGCCGAGCAACCGCTCGATCACGTAGCGCTCGGCGAGGACCGTGTCGCGCGCGAGGACCGGGTACGGAGGTGGCGCGCCCACCGCGGCCGCGAGCAGCCGCTCGAACGAATCCGCCGAGTCGGGAGCCTCCGAGAGCTCGCCGTCGTCCGGATCCATCACGTCTGCCACCGAACCAGCATAACCCGAGCGAATACTTGCGCGTCGGCCCGGCCATCGTAGCCTGACGGCCATGCGCTGTGTCCTGCTCGCGTGCGTCCTCGCGGCCTGCGGTCCCAAGGTCTCCACCCAGCCGATGGCGCTGGACGAGGAGCTAGGCTCCCGGAGCGTCGCGGAGTCCCCCGCCGATCCCGCCGGCGAGCGGGCGGAGGCGCCGCCGGGCAAGGGCCTGCGCACGGGCACGATCGCGCGCGATCGATTGATCGCGGTGCTCGATCAGGGCCCCGGCGCGTTCCTGCGCCAGCTCGAGGTCACCCCGCGCCTCGACGGCCAGCGCTTCCTCGGGTGGGAGCTCGTCCAGCTCGTCGATCGCGCGGGGCCGCTCGCGGACGTCGACCTCGTCCCCGGTGACGTGCTGCTCGCGATCAACGGCCAGCCGGTGGCCCGCCCCGATCAGCTGCAGACGGTCTGGGACTCGCTGCGCACGGCGAATGCGGTGCACGCGCAGCTGTGGCGCGGGGCCGACCAGGTCACGCTCGAGTTCGCGATCGAGCCGTCCATCACGACGGCCACCCCGTGACGGGGACACCCCGCTCGATGTCGACGTCGTGCTCGCGTGAACGCCGAACGTTCACGACGACGGTGCGGTCGCGGGGATCACGGCGACGGAGGCACGAACACTCGAGCACGTGCCACGAGCACGTGGACCGATGGCCGGGATCCCTTCCCTCGACCTGGACGACGACGCGCAGCCGATCCTCGACGTGAACCTGAACGCCGGACGTTCACGACGACGGTGACGTCGCTGTGATGACGGCGATCGCGAGGCACGAACACTCGAGCACGTGCCACGAGCACGTGCCACGAGCACGTGGACGGATCGGCTGGCGGACCTACGTCGATTCCTCGGCGAGCACCGCGAGCGCGCGCGCCGGATCGTTGGCGAACACGCCGTCCACGCCGAGCCCCGCGAGCCGTCGCAGCTCGTCCGGATCGTCGACGGTCCACACGTTCACGGGCATGCCGGCGCGATGCCACGCCTTCACCGTGCTCTCGGTGCACAGCGTGTGCTGCGGGTGCGCGAGGCTCGCGCCGGCGAGCTTGCCGACCCACCCCTTGCGCAACGGCAGCGCTTGCTCGTCGCCGAAGAGGTAGCCGAGCGCGAGCTCGGGCAGGTGGTGGTGGAACTGGACGAGCACGAACGGGTCGAACGACGACACCAGGATCTGCTCGGCGCGCCCGGAGTCCTTGATCACCTTCGCCGTCGCCGCGACGAGCGCCGTCTCGCGACCGACACGGTTGGCCTTGATCTCGACGTCGATCTCGAGGTCGAACGCGTGGAGCACCTCCGCGAGGAGAGGGATGGGCTCGCCGCCGACGCGCAGCGCCGCGCGCTCGCTGGCCGAGCACTCCTCGATCCGCCCGGGCTGGCCGGTGAGCCGCGCGAGCGCGCTGTCGTGGAACACGACGACGTTGCCGTCGCCGTCGAGCCGGACGTCGAGCTCGAGCCCGTCGGCCCCGGCCTCGCGCGCCCTGTCGAACGCGAGCATCGTGTTCTCGGGCGCGATCGCGGACGCGCCGCGGTGCGCCCACACGCGCGGCCGTCCGCGGGTGCGTCGCCACCGCGAGGCGCGGCCGACCCGACCGAGGTGCGGCACCCACCGTGCGAGCGCGGTCTTCGCCACGGCTACTCGACGAACGTCTTGTGGAGCGCGCGCACGAGGTTGTCGACGTGCGGGCGATCGCACCACAAGGTCACGCGCAGCGGCGACACGCTGACCGCGTTGAGCGGCACGCCGGCGCCCACCGCGGTCGCGCGGGCCTTGTTGATGATGCCGGGGTTGCCACCGATGCCGTGCCCGACGATCGTGACCGCGCCCTCCTCGCCGAACTCGACCTGGTCGCCGAGCACGTTGTCGAGCCGGGTCCGGACGTCGGACCAGTCGGGCACGTCGGCGATCGTGAACCAGGTGCGCAGCTCCTTGCCCTCGAGATCGAGGTGCGTGAGCGGGATCGACGCCGCCTCGAGGATCTGCAGGCAGTGCTCGACCGCCGCGCCACCGGAGACGCGGATCCGGATCAGCTGGTTCTGGCCGGTGACAGCGGCGACCGGTCGCTCGCGCTCCGGCGTGAAGTCGACGCGAGTCCCGCCGCCGTCCTTGTTGGTCGCGCGCGCGTACAGCGCGATGCCGCTGCGGCGCGCGAACTCGACGGACGCGTCGTGGAGCACCTTCGCTCCTTGCGCCGCGAGCTCGAGCATCTCGTCGTGACTGATCGACTCCAGCAGCTGCGCCGCCTCGACGACGCGCGGATCCGCGGTGTACACGCCGTCGACGTCCGAGCAGATCTCGCAGTAGTCGGCGCGCAGCGCGCCGGCGAGCGCCACCGCGGTCGTGTCGGAGCCTCCGCGACCGAGCGTGGTGATCTCGCGCTTGTACGACACGCCCTGGAAGCCCGCGACGATCACGACCTTGCCGCGGTCGAGCTCGTCCTCGACGCGGAACGGCCGGACCTCGACGATCCGCGCGCCCGAGTGACGGTCGTTCGTCATGATGCCGGCCTGCGAGCCGGTGAAGCTGATCGCCTCCAGCCCCTCCTCCGCGCACGCCATCGACAGGAGCGCCATCGCCTCACGCTCGCCGCAGGTCAGCAACATGTCGAGCTCGCGCCGTGACGGTGCCGGGCTGATCGCCTTGGCCCTCTCGATCAACTGGTTGGTGGTCTTCCCCATCGCCGACACGACGACGACGACCTTCTTGCCGGCCGCCTTGGTACGCGCGATCCGCTGCGCGACGAGCTTGATCTTCTCGGCGTCGGCGACGGACGAGCCGCCGTACTTCTGAACCACGATCCCAGTGGGAGTCACGCCGGCACCATACACGATCAGGGCGCGCGAGCGATGCTACCTTCTGCGGTGATGGCGCACGCTCGGTGGACCGCCCGCCTGGTCCTGATCGGAATCCTCGTGGGCGCGTGCACGTCGCGCACGCGGCCGCAGGTCGCGTGGCCGGACGCGCCGCTCGCCCTTCGCGACGACAGCGACCGGAGTCAGGCGATCGACGAGCTCTGGGCGCTGCCGCCCGGTGCCGAGCGAGATCGACGGCGCGCCGCGATCGCCGCCGCCCTCGCCCGCCGCATCACCGACGCGCTCGCCGAGGACCGCCCGTTCGAGGCCGAGCGCCTCCTCGATCAGCTGACCGAGCTGTGGCACCCCGACCCCACCGCCGTCGGACGCGGGCTCCGCGCGCACGCGGAGCTCCTGCTCCGGCTACGCGGGATGTTCGCGCGCTCGGGTGCGCTCGAGCCCACGGTGCAGACGCTCGTCCTCCTGGCCGAGGTCGAGCCGGCGCGCCGCGACGCTCATCGGGCGGAGCTCGAGGAGGTGCTCGCGTTCGCCGACGAGCTCGCGATCGCCGACAACGGCCCCAACGCCGTGCGCTCGCAGCCCCTCGCGCTCCTGCAGCCCACCGCGCTCGCGCTGCCCCTGCCCTGGCTCGTCGATCGCTACGTCGCGATGTCGGCCGAGCGCCAGCGCGTGATCGCCAAGCTGATCGAGACGGAGGGCGCGTCGATGCAGCTGGTGCGCGCGCACCACGACGTCCTCTCGACGTCGCGGAGGATCGCGAACGTGCTCGCGCGCGCCGGTCGCACCGACGAGATTTACCGCCACCTCTCGGTGCTCCGGGGGCTCGGCGCCGACCGCGAGCTGATCGCGCGCGCCGAGATCGTGGCCGAGCAGCCCACACCGCGAGCCTACGTCGCGCTCGCGCGGGTGCTGCGCAACGAAGAGCGCGAGTCTCCCTCCCAGATCGCCGATCCGCTGGCGGCGCTCGCGGTGTCCCTCCACGGGCTCGCCCGGTTTCCGGGCGACGTCTCGCTCCTCACCACGGCCGGCGACGACGCCCGCATGCTCGGGCGCACGACGCAGGCGATCGCGCTGTACGAGACCGCGTTGCGAGGCTCCCGCGAGGTCGACGTCGCGCTCGCCTTGCGACTCGGTCGCCTCTACGGCGAGCGGCTCGAGCGGCTCGCCGCGTCCGGGCGTCCCCGCGCCGCGCACGAGGCGTGGCGCGAGGTCCTCGCGTTCACCCGGCGCGCGGCGGAGCAGAGCCCGCATGCGGTGTGGCAGCAGGCCGCGGCGCTCGCGGAGTCCTCCCTCGGCCGTGGGCTCGCGAGCCAGGGCCTCGTCACCGATGCGCGGCGCACGCTCGCGGCCTCGATCGAGCGCGCACCCTCCATCGAGGCGTACGAGACGCTCACCACGATCGACGTCCAGACGCAGCGCTACGCGACGGCCGAGCGGTGGGCGCGCGACGGGATCGCGCTGCTCGGCGAGCAGCGCGCCGATCACTACCGGCGCGCGAAGCTCCAGCGGCTCGTCGGGGACGCCCTGCGCCACGCGCGCGACCCGCAACGGTCGGCGACGCACTACCTCGAGGCGATGCGCGCGTGGGCGGCGCTCGGCGAGACCGACGAGCTGCCCCGCACGATCGCGGCCGAGCGTGCCCTCGAGTACGGCAAGGCGATGTGGTGGCTCGGTCAGCTCACCGCCGAACGCGGCCAGCCCTCCGACGAGAGCAACGCGCGCGCGGTGTCGAGCGTGCTCGACGCCGTCGAGATGGCGCCCGACGCCCCGGCGATCGCCGCCGACGCGGTCGCGTTCCTGATCGAGACCGGGCGCTACCGTGACGCGGTCGACGCGTACCACCGCGGCCTGGGCTCCAACCTCGGCGACAGCGTGAAGATCTACATGTCGCTGTGGATCGCCGGCGAGGCGCGGCGACGCGGCGAGGACGTCGACCGGCTCGCCGCCGAGTATCTCGGCTCGCGACACGGCGACACCTGGTACGAGCTGCTGGCGCGCGCGGCGTCGGGCCGGATCGCGTTCGAGATCCTGCGCGACGCGGCGACCACCGGTCCGCGGCGGGCGGAGCTCGCGTTCTACGGCGCGGTGCTCGGGTTCCACCCCGAGGCGACGACGGCGGACGGCCGGCGCGCGCTGCTCGAACAGGTCGTCGCCGCCCAGGTCGTGTTCGACGCGGAGTACGACCTCGCCCGCCGCTACCTGGCCGCGCCGTGACCGCGGGGAGCGCCGCTTCGCACGCCGCGCTCGGAAGCGCGCTCCGCGCCGCCGGGCTCACGCCACGCGGACTGGCCGCGTGGGCCGGCA
>Ga0164243_10003568_pt1 | contig 24828 bp, 21 predicted proteins | sample OricompcompostOP_FD_108781 | JGI IMG/M metagenome (GOLD analysis project Ga0164243, IMG submission 108781) | Organic Plus compost microbial communities from Emeryville, California, USA - Original compost - Organic plus compost (OP) | ecosystem: Engineered > Solid waste > Mixed feedstock >...
AGCACCCCGACGGTCATTTCCCGGACCTCAGCCACGACGGGCCTCCTCCTCGTCACGTTGCCTCGTTGCTCCACCCTCGGCACCGGAGCGCGCCCGCGCCAGGTGCGGCCGTCCGCGACCGGCCGCTGTGCTGCGGATCACGCGCGCCCGCGAGTGGTCCCGGGACCGCCCCGGGGTGCTCCGGTGATCATCGGGGACGGCGGCCGCGGGCCTTCGACCGGGGGCTGTAGCGGATCAACGCACCAGCAGCCGGTGATATCAGCGGCGATGATCAACGGGAGTGATCAGGCAGCGGTGAACGCCACCTCGCGGCGCACCGGATCGGCGTCGGCCAGCCGCACCAGCACCCGCCGCCCCTCCGGCAGCGACTCGCCCGCGCAGCGCGCGATCACCGGCGGGTTCGGCACGAACACCTCCGCGTCGGTGGCCCCGCTGCGCAGCACCGTCGCCGGGAAGACCGCGCCGACGCGCCGGGACAGCGCCCACGCCTGCGCCTGCGCCAGGCAGGCCCGGTCCACCTGACCGGCCACCCGGTCCGAACCGCCCATCGCCGAAGGCAGCGCCGGCAGCGCGGTGCGCGCCCACTCCGGCACCTCCCGGCCCGCCGAGACCGCCAGGCACACCTCCGCGCCGTAGCGGTCGGCCAGCCGCCGCAGCGGCGCCGTCACGTGCGCGTAGGGAGCACCGATCCCCGCGTGCCGCGGCTTGGACGGCGCACCGTCGTCGAAAGCGGTGTAACCCGCGCCGCGCAGCAGCCGCGTCGCCGCCACGTGCACCGCCAGCGCCTCCGGGCGCACCGGATCCAGCCCGGCCAGCGCCTCCGACGGCGGCAGGTGCTCCGGCCACTCCACGCCCAGCCGGGACGCCGAGCGGCGCAGCGCCGCCACCGTCTCCGGCTCCGGATCCGGCACCGTGCGCAGCAGGCCGACACCCGCGCCGAGCATCATCTCCGCCGCGCACATGCCCGTCAGCAGCGAGATCTCGGCGTTCCACTCCTCGACCACCAGCCGCGGGCGCAGCACCAGCCGCCAGCCGCCGTCGTCCCCGGCGGCGATCTGCTGCTCCGGCAGGCCCAGCTCGATCGCGCCGCGGGATAACGCCAGCTCCCGGCGCAGCCGCCCGATCTCTGGCAGCAGCTCCACCGACGGGTGCGCCGACCCCGAGCGCAGCGCCCGCTGCACGCCCTCGTAGTCCAACTGCGCCACCGACCGCACCAGCGCCCGCCGCACGTGCCAGCGCACCGCGACCCCGTCGTGGTCCAGGTCGATCGTCCACAGCGCCGCCGGGCGCACCTGGTCCGGCAGCAGGCTCGCCGCGCCCTCGGACAGCAGCGTCGGGTGCAGCGGCACATTGCCGTCCGGCAGGTACAGCGTCTGCCCGCGGCGGCGCACCTCCGCGTCCAGCGCCCCGCCGGCGCGCACGAAAGCGGCCACATCGGCGATCGCGTAGTGCACCCGGAAACCACCGCGGCGGCGGCGCAGCAGCACCGCCTGGTCCAGGTCCTTCGCCCCTGGCGGGTCCACTGTGACCAGTGGCAGGTCGGTGGCGTCGAAGCGCTCACCGCGCAGCGGCGGGCGGGCGACGGCCTCCTCCACCTCGCTCAGCGCGGCGGCCGGGAACTCCTGCGGGAGCCGGAAATCCGCGCGCACGGCGGCGAAATCGCGCACCGCGTCGGACGGGCGGCGCGGGTGCGGGGCGCCGCGCGGGGCGGGCGGCTCCGGAACGCGGCCCGCCGCGGACGGCGGACCGGTGGCGACGGCATCGGTGCTTCCTCGTGGTGCCTGTGCCGTCGCCATGCCGGCTCAGTCCTCGTCCCCGGACCAGCGGCGATCGGACTCGTCGGCGGCTTCGGTGCGCTCCCGGGCGATCTCCAGCGCGCGCGCCGCGGTCTCCCGATCCGCGTAGGGCCCCAGCCGGTCGGCGGCGCGGCATCCCGCGGCGGGCTCGACCTGCTGGTGCTTCAGGCAGAAGTACCAACCTTCCCGGGCCATGCTTCGAGCCTCGCACGCGGAGCCACCGCCTGTCACCCTCCGGCCCGGTCAACGGAATTGATCCGGAACCGGTCACCGCGGTTGCCCGCGCGTGACCGCCCGGTACGTCCCCGCGGAGATCACCAGGACGGCGGTGGCGGAGCCCCCGGGGCAGGTGGTTGCGGCGGCGTCCCCGGCGCCGGCTGCGGGCCGCCCTGCGGCGGCTGCCACGGGATCGGGTCGAGGCAGGACACCAGGACCTGCTGCGCCGCCGGGTCCTCGACGCGGCGCCCGTCCCGCATCCGGTACTCCAGCTCGCCGTCGTCGCCGACCTCCACGGTGCAGCCGACCTCCGCGAGCTGGTCGTCGTCGAGGTCCACCAGCCGCTCGTAGCGCGACGGCACCACCCGGTAGACCGGCCACTGCAGGTGCCCGAACGCCTGGTGCAGCTCGGCCAGCAGGTGCCGCATGTGCTGCTGCCACGGCAGCGGCATCGACTCGGCCAGCGACCGCGGCAGCACCGCGTAGTTGCCGTCGACCCCGTGCCCGGACTCGGCCAGGTAGTCCCCCAGCGGCGTGCTCGACGCCGGGGGTGCGGTGCGGCGCGGAATGGGATCTGGGGTGAACATGCTTCCTCCCGGATGTCGGACGCCGCAGGGCGGCCGGATCGGCCCGGATCAAGGTTGCCACAGCGGACCGACCGGATCAGCCGGTCCGAACCACGTGTCGCACCGCGCCACCCGTCCTGCGCAGCGCGCATCCTGCCGCGGCGGCGCGGCGCACCCGGCGTTCGCCCGATCTCCCGGCCCCGGGCTGCGCCGGCCGGTTCAGCGCGCGGCCGCCGGCACGTCCTCGGCCGGGCGCACCGCCATCGGCAGCAGCTGCCCGCCGTCCCACATCTTCGTGCGCTCCACCGACTCGCCCGGCTGCGGCGCGTGCAGCACCTCGTTGTCGCCCAGGTACAGCGCGACGTGGTGGATGGCCGCCGGTTCCCGGCCGTAGCCCCAGAACACCAGATCGCCCGGCTTGGCCTGGTTGATCGGCACCTGCCTGCCGCCCTGGGTGTACTGGTCCCGCGAGTACTTCGGGATGTCCACACCGGACGCCTTCCACGCCATCTGGGTCAGCCCGGAGCAGTCGAACGCGTTCGGGCCCGCCGCCCCCCACACGTACGGCTTGCCGAGCTGCGAGTCCGCGAACTTGATCGCCTGGCCCGCCAGCACGCCCGAGGCCGGCAGGTTCTCGCAGCCGCTGAACCCGGCGATCTGCCCCTGCTTGCTGACCAGCGTCGCGGCCATCGCCTCCCACTTGTGGTAGCGGGTCGGGTAGGCCGAGCGCTCCACCTGCTGTGCGGCCGCCCCCGGGCGCATCTCCTCCCAGCCCGGGACCTGCATGAGCACGTCGTAGAACTTGTTGATCTGGTAGTTCACGTCGGTGATCTCGGCGACGCTGCCCCAGCCCATCGACGGGCGCATCTGGAAGATCCCCAGCGAATCCCGGTCGCCGTGGGTCAGGTTCGCCAGGTTCGACTCGGTCTTGCCCGCCTGGATGGCGATCTGCATCGCCCGCGGGGACATGTTGCGCTGCTTGCCGATCTCGATGATCGACTGGACGATGCGCACCGACTCCTGGTCGAGCTGCTGGGCGTCCCGCTCACCGCGGGCCTGCCCGTCGCCCCACGGGCCCAGGCTCGCGCTGCAATCGCCCCAGTTCTGGCCGCCCTGCCCGGCCGACAGCAGCGTGGTGAGCACGCCGACGCCGACCAGGCCGCCGAACCCGGCCAGGACCACCAGCACCACCAGGAGTTTTCGCATGTCAGCTCACCTTGTCGTAGCCGGAGACGCGCCATCCCTGCGGAGTCTTGACCACCTCCACCTCGATGTCGCCGCCGTCGGTGGGCAGCCGCACGTCCATCGTGTTCGCAGTGGAACGCAGCGGCGCCGGCGGGCCGGTGACCGCGGTGGCGGGCACGTTCGCCGGGTCGACGGTGGCCATCTCGGTGATGAACTCGTCGGTGGTGTACGGGGCGTGCCGCTGCACCCACTGCGGGGCCGCGGTGCCGGGCGGGTGGTTGACCCACTGCTTGCCCCACGCGTCGGCCGCCGCGAGGCCCTGCGGGCTCGGCGGCGCGGGCGGCGCGGGCGTGTTCGGGACGGAGAACGTCGGCGGGGCGGCGTTCGCGGTCTCCGGCGCGGGCGGGGCCGGGCGCTGCTGGTAGGTCGGCTCCTCGGCCGGGTACCGGTGCCGCGGCGGGGGCTCCGGCAGCAGCACCCCGATGGTCGTGGCCAGTGCGGCGAGCACGATCAACGCGCCCACCAGGTGCTTGGGCGAGCGCAGCGGCCAGCCCCACAACCTCCGGTAGACCGCGGCGCGGCCGCGGTGCGTGCGGATCGGCATCGCGCGTTCCCCTTCAGATCGCCGGCCGCGGGCGGCCGGCACGCATCGGTGTCCGCAGTGGACGGTCAATCCTCATCGGCGACCTCCAGACCGCGGGACGGGCGGTAGACGACGTGCACCGGCTTGCCTGCGACGACCTCCATGTCCGAGCGCCGCGGCGCCGGGCCGGAGGACACCGGCGACGGCGCACCGTCGTCCACAGTGGACGACGGGATGAGCACCGGGTCCTCGTCGTGCCGGTCCCAGGACGCGTCCGCCACCGGAGCGGTGTCCACCAGCCGGCTCGCCCGGCCCTCCGGCAGCGCCTGCGCCGGGCCGCCCGGGCGCCGCGCCTCCGCCGGGCCCGCGTGCGGCAGCGCCGGGCCTGCCCCGCCACCGCCGATCGGCGAACCCGTGCCGGGCAGCGCCTGCCTGCCCGGGGCCGTGCGGTCCATCCGCTGCGCCGTGGCCGTGACCGACTGGTGGTCGGCCTCCGGCCGGGTCTGGCGGCGGCCGCGCTGGCCTGCCGGGTCCGGCGGCGGGGCGTCCGGGTCCGACTCGCGCACCTGGTTCCAGAACGCGCCGCTCGGGTCCTCCGGAGCGGTGCCGCCGCGGAACCGGCTGAACAGCCCGCGGGAGGCCTGCGCGACACCGCCGGTGCCGCCCACGGACAGCTGCACCATCTGGCCCATCCGGTGCACCGGCTTGCCCACCAGCACGAACACCACCGTGATCAACCCGGCGAGCAGGATCTGCGTGAGCACCGGGAACCCGCGCAACGGGTTGAAGATCCAGGACAGCACCCAGGTGTGCAGCCCGGCCATGGCCGAGACGACCAGCACGTTCAACATCGCCGAACCGGCGACCCGGCCGACGACGCGCAGCACCTGGTGCTGCAGCAGCGCCACCAGGCCGATCAACGGCCCGGCCAGGATCAGCACCCGCAGCAGCACCTGCGCCAGCAGGATCGCGGCCTTGGCCAGCAGCTGGAACGAGGCGAACGCGAGGCTCTGCAGCAGCGCGAGCATCGCCGCGCCGACCCGGCTGCCGTCCACGCCCTGGAAGTAGCCGTAGGCGCTGCCCATCCGCCCGGCGACGTTCTCGAACTGCTGCTTCTTGCCCTCCGGCGACCCGCCGTCCATCCCGGCGGCCACTTCCTGCTTCGTCCACGCCTGCGCGCGCAGCAGCTCGCGGCCCAGCTGCTGGGCCTGCGGGGTGTCCGGGGCGCCGAACTCACCGCGCAGCCAGTTGCGGTAGATCACCTGCTCGTGCAGCACGGTCGGCAGCGTGTTGGCCTCGTCCACGCCGACCTCCTGGAGGAAGCCGGCCTGCACCGCGGACGTCCCGGTGATCACCACCTCGTCCAGCGCGTGCGTGTAGATCATCGGCGTCAGGTAGGTCGCCGAGGCGAACCACAACCCGGCCAGCGCCCACATGGTTCGCTTGCCGATGGACGCCAGGTCGCCCTGCCAGATGTAGCGGAACAGCAGCACCGCCAGCACCAGCGCCGCAACCCCGAACCACGGGGTGAACACGCTGTCGTAGAGCGCCACCGTGCCGGTGGCGATCATGTCGTCCAGCGGGCCCATCAGCTCGCCGTTGAGCAGCGCGTAGTGCAGCCCGTTGGTGGCGCCCACCAGGTTCTTGGCCAGGTTGAACAGCTCGTTGCCGAGCCAGGTGTCGACCAGCGCGTTCGGGTTCGTCACGCCCTGCGGGCCGCACCCGAGGTCGTAGGTGTTCCACACCAGGCCCGCGTAACCGACCTCGTCGTAGGTGCTACCCGGCGTGCCGGACCCCAGCGGTGCCGGGTCGATCGCCCCGACCATCCCCGACCCCGGCCGTTCCGGGTTCGGGGCCTCCTTGCAGTCGAAGCCCTGCGCGGAGGCGGGGGCGCCGATGAGGACCTGGACGCCGACGAGCGCGGTGACCACCAGCAGCGCCGACCGCCGCGTCCGATGTGGACGGTCGGGGGCGGCCGCCGAGCGGCCGGTGAGCCGCCGCAGCGCGCGGCGCGCGACGAGCGCCGCGGCCACGATCACCGCCGCCATGATCGTGGGTGCGAGCAGTCCGCTCACCGCGCCTCGTCACCGCCTCGGCCGGGCCGCTGCTGCGCGCGGTCGGTGCCGGTGCCGTCGTCCTCCCCCGGGCCGATGCCGACGGTCTCCAGCTCGAGCTCGTCGAACTCGTCGAAGTCGTCGGGGTAGGCGTCGTCGACCGGCACGGGTGCCGGCGACGGCGGGGTGTCCGAGTTGGCGGCGCCTTCGCCGCCGGGCAGCGACAGCCGCTCCGGTTCCTCGTCCCCGGTGGCCGGGGTGGTGTCCAGCGCGTCCCGCAGGTGTTCCAGGTGCGGGCCGGAGAAGTCGATGCGGATGCGCTCCACGCCGCCGGCGCCGTCGCCGAAGATGAACTGCCGCGGCGCGCGGTCGCGCTCGGTGCTGTTGCGCGCCGGGCCGGGCCGCCGGCCGAGGGCGGAGACGACCTGCTCGTAGCCGGCGTCGACCGGCACCTTCAGCAGCCGCAGCGCGTCGGACTGGGCCTGCTCGTCGTCCAGCCGGCCCACGAACACCGAGTCCAGCAGGGACACGAAGCCCTGGATGCGCAGGAAGTCGGCCGGGATCTGGCTGGACAGCAGCACCCGCACGTTCCACTTCCGGGAGTCGCGGGCGAACCGGTTCATCAGCACCCGGCCGGTGGGCACCTCGGACAGGAAGAACGCCTCGTCGATCCAGACGCCCTTGCGCTCGTTCTTGGGCCGCTCGTAGATGGAGCGCTGGGTCAGCCAGGCGGCCAGGTTCAGCATCTCCACGCCGAGCGCTTCGGCGTCGGTCCAGTGCTCGCGGCCGACGCCGTCCTTCGGCAGCGTCAGGCCGGCCATGGTGAGCACGGTGAGCCGGTCGTCGCGGGATTCGGAGTACGGGTCGGCGTCGGTCTCCGGGATGAGCAGCGCCATGCGCTCCCGGATCTCGTCCAGGAAGTCGGCGACCACGACCGCGTGCTCGTGGTGCTCGGAGGCGTCCCGGCGCAGGGCCTCGAAGACCATGCCGGGGTGCGCGTCCGGGCGGCCGCCGACCGCGCGGACCGCGCGCAGCAGCACGATCCGGGTCTGCGGCAGCCGCGCCACCTCGTACGGCAGCAGGCCGGTGAGCACGTCGAGCACCAGCCGCCGCCGGGTCGCGGCGGCCAGCGCGCGTTCGCGGCGCCAGCTGCGCTCCGGGTCGTCCTCGTCGACGTAGTGCTCCAGCTGCGGCTCGGCCACCACCCGGTACGGGTTGAGGATGCCGGGCTGGGCGTTGAGCAGGTTGATGTTGCGCGCGTAGGGCCGCAGCTCCGGCAGCTTGCACAGCTCGCCCAGCGGCCCGGACGGGTCCAGCAGCGTCCAGTGCGCCCCGGAGCGCAGCGTCTTGTACACGATGCCGCCGCCGAGGAACGACTTGCCGCCGCCGAGCCCGGCGACCATCGCGGTCAGCCCGGAGGCGTCCCGGATCTCCTGGGCCATCCACGGGTCCCAGGCCACCGGCCGCCGGGTGGCCGTGCAGGTCTCGCCGAGCAGGATGCCGCGCCGGTCGCCGACCTCCGCGGTCGCCTGCGGCACCGCCGAGGCGGCCCACACCACCGAGCCGCGGCGCAGGTAGGCGCCGGAGGCCAGCTGCTCGCCCGGGATGAACTCGCGGGCCATCGCGTACTGCGCCTCGGGGTGCTCGATGGCGATCTTCGGCTTGTACAGGTCCAGGATCTGCTGGGCGAGCTTGAGCGCGTCCCGCTCGGTCGGGCCGGACACCGCCAGCCGCCACCACGAGCGCACCCGGGTGGCCAGCGCGGTGAACCCGGTGGTCATCTCGTCGTCGATCTCCAGCACCCGGCCGGCCTGCCGGGCCAGCGAGGTCGGCGGCTCCAGGCCGTGCTCCTCGGTGTAGTGCCGCACCTGGGAGCGGACCTTGTTCATCTGCCGCTGCAGCTCGCCGCCGACGTCCTCGGGGCGGCGCACGTAGATCCGCGCGGACCACTCCACCGGCGCGGGCAGCCGGTCGGAGTGCTGCACCCACGGGTCGTCGATCTCCGGGATCTGCAGGCCGTGCGTCTGGCCCACGGTCAGCACCGCGACGTGCCGGGTGACGCCGGCGTTGGAGCCGGTGCGGCCGCGCACGGTCGCGGTCGGCGCGTACGGCTCCTGGTACATGTCGGCCGCGTCGGTGAACGAGGCCAGGTCCTCCGGTTCCCACGCCGAGCCGGGAACCGCGGGCAGGTTCCGCGGCGCGGGCAGGCCCAGCGAGCAGGACCGGTGCATCAGCCAGGACATCTCCTCGGCGGTGACCGGGCGCCCGTCCAGCCCGGCGGAGCCGATCACCTGGTCCAGGTGCTCGATCTCGCTGTCCAGCGCGACGAGCTCGGCGTCCACCGCTTCCGGGAACACCCGGCGCAGCAGCGGGGCGGCGCGCTCCACGGCGCGGTCGACGACGTTGCGGGTCTGCACCTGGACGCCGAGGTAGACCTCCTTCTCCGCCATGGACCGGCCCATCAGCTGCTGCTGCTCGCCGATCATGTAGTCGTCGAAGCTCAGCGCGCCCTCGCTGTCCGGCAGCGCCCCGCGCGCGTTGTGCACGTGCGCCTCGGCCCACATGCGGATCGGGTACGGGCGGCTGGTGACGCGCAGGTGCATCCAGCGGCCCTGCAGCTCGGCGTACTGCCCGGCGATCGCGTGCACGAGGTCCTGCCGCTGCGAGTCCGAGCGGAACGACCAGCGCTGCGGGGACAGCCGGTACCAGGCGAACACGTCCTGGCCGGTGCGCAGCAGGTGCCCGTCGATGGAGCGGGCCGCGATCGACGGCGTGTAGCTGGGCAGCGTCTGCTCGTCGGGCAGCCTGCGGTCCTTGCGCTTGGCCTTGCCCCCGGCCGCGCGCTGCCCGCGCTGGGCCGCGCCGGGGACCTGGGCCTGGCGCTCACCGCCGCGACGGCGACCGAACACCGCGAACCTCCTTGCTGCGCACTCGCCCGCGGGCGGCCGAACCGCCGGCCGCGGACCTCCTCGGGCGGCGGGTCGGCTGCTGCCCGGTACCGGCGGAGCGCTGGGACCGGACGGGCCGCTGACCTCGCCGCGGGTTGTTCTCCCGCCCGGACCGCTCGCGCCCGGGCTGCTGCCTCGACTGCTTCTGGCGGGGGCGCGGTCGCTCGCGGCGGACCCGCAGCCGGGCCGCGCTGGCGGCCCCACCGCGCTCGCCGGTCCGCTCCCGCGGCGCGGTCAGTTCACGCAACCACATCGTCAGGACCGCTCCCAGCGGCCGTTCGTGGGTGATCCGCGAACACACGATCCGCGTAACCACGATCGTGATCACCACGCCCCAGGCCGTGGAGAAGAACCCGAAGCCGATGTTCATCCGCCGCTCGACGGCCAGCACCAGCAGGAACACCACGGTCCCGACGCCCCAGGCCACGTAGCGGGCCCGCCAGGGGAACGTCGCCTTCGGCGGACCGAGCCAGACCGCGTCGACCCGGTAGACCTCGTCGTCGGTGCGAATCCGCACTGCCGATCACCCGCTGGTGCTGAACAGGCCGGCGATGAACGTGCCGATGTCCACCCCGGCGCCGGTGACCGCGAAGCCGATCAGCGCCAGCGCGACGAACACGCCCACCACGCGGCGCATCACCCCGGCGTTGTCGCCCTTGCCGCCACCGAGCCACAGCAGCAGCAGGGCGACGGTGAGCAGCAGCAGCGGCAGCAGGTTGTTGATGATCCACCCGCGGATTCCCGCTGTGCCGAGGCCTGTCTGCTGCGCCAGCGGATCGAGCGCGAGCGTCTGCACGTGCGCCAACGTTTCCAGCGGCATGGCGGTCATCTTGTTACCCCTGAGTGCGTGAAGGGTCGTCGGGTAGGTGCTGCGGCCCGCCGGATCTTCCCGGCACGCCGGTACGAGTAGAACATGAGATGGTCACCAGCAGTAGTGCTCGATCCGGCGCGCTGAGCCGACTCGACCGCGCGGATCAACCGGGGACTGCGCCGTTCGACCCTGCCCCGTTCGGAGCAGCGGCGGCTGATCGTCGGCCCGGGGTGCCGCCGCGGACCGGGCATCCGTGCTCGTTCACCCTGATGCGAGCCCCCTCCTCACGCGTCGTGCGCGAATCGGCCGGTCAGTGGAATTCGGCACATCGCGCCGCGTTCCGCCGGCGAGCGCCGCGCGCAGCGGCCCGCCGACGCCGGTTCCGCGGTCCGCGCGCGCCCGACGGACGCACCCGGCCGACGACACCCGGCGGTGATCTTGACTGCATCCAGCGTAGCGATCGATCGCGGCGGACCCCCGCGCAGGGCGGTCGACGGTGCGTGACGGGCGGGCGAACCGCGCGCGGGCGCCGAGGGCCTTCGCGACCTCCACCTATGCCCGGCGCGCCATGCCGGAATCCCGGGCGGATCCGGGCTTTCCGGGCGCGCGGGCGGTCGAACCGGCCACCCCGCGTCGTTCTGCGGAGGCCCGCTTTCTCCGAGGGCGAACGCTGATCCCGCCGCTGGCCAACGAGCGGCTCGGTCCGGGGCGGGGCGTTCCCGGGTCACGCCGCGGGCACCTGCGGGACCGGTTCGCGCCGGAGCTCGGCCAAGTCCGGCACCGCTGCGGGATCGAGCCGCCAGCCGCTGCCGGTCGCGGCGAACGACCGCTCGTGCACGAAGCGCACCGGCGCGACCCGCCGCACCCCGCGGCGCTCCAACAGCCTCCGCACCGCGTAGTCCGCACCGGCCTGCTGCGCCCGGGTCGCGCCGAGGCACACCGGGTGCACCGGCCGCTCCCCCGGCGGCACCAGCTCCAGCCACGCCTGGGCCAATCGGCTCACCGGGGCCTCGTGGCAGGGAGTGATCAACACCACCGCGCCGGAGCCGGCCAGCACCCGGCGGCTCCACTCCAGTTGCGGCGCATCGGCGCGGCCGGCCAGCAGCGCCGACTCCGGCAGCCGGTGCAGCGGGACGAAGCGGAGGCGGAAACCGTTGGCGCGCAACGACTCCGCGACGGCGCGCTGCAGCTCCGCCACCCGGGAGCCGGGGAACGCCGGGGCGGCGACGGTCAGGGACGAGGACGCGCGAGAACGCGAGGACATGGGGATGCGGACTTCCTGCCTGCGGCCCGGCGGGCCGAGATGACCTGGGACACCTGGGGATCAGCAGGAAGGACACCGGGCGCTGCACACGCGCGCGCAGTCCACGTGCCTGCGCCGCGTCAGCCCGGTCCCGTTCACGCCGGGCAGTCCACCCGATTCGTCCGCGAACGGCAACGCTCGTCCGGGATGCGGGAAACCGCCCGCGCCGCCCGGGGCGGGCGGTGGAGCGGATGAGTCGACCTGTAAGCCGGATCCTGTTCCCGGGCGCCTCGCGGCGTCCCGTTCGGCGGCCATCCATCTGGGCTCGCCGTCACCGGCGAGCTCGAGCGGCCTACCCGCAGGCTCGGGCGGGCCACCCTCGATCACCTGCGCAGGCACCGGGGTCCGGTGCCCTCTTGGCCTTGCTCCGGGTGGGGTTTACCCAGCCGCCCCGGTCACCCGGGGCGCTGGTGGTCTCTTACACCACCTTTTCACCCTTACCCGGCCGGCGGACCGGCCGGGCGGTCTGGTTTCTGCGGCACTTTCCCGCGGGTCACCCCGGGTTGCTGTTAGCAACCACCCTGCCCTGCGGAGTCCGGACTTTCCTCGGCGCGGGCCGCACCCGCGCCGCGGCCGCCCGGCCGACTCATCCGCTCCCGTCCAGTCTAGCCACCGCCCCCGCGGCACCCGACGCGCCGTCCGCGCCGGGCAGCCGGGTCACAGGTGGTCGAGGTGGGCGGTGTCGTTGACCAGCCGCACCGAGGCGTTGCCGTCCGGGTAGAACTCGACGGTCGACAGCGAGGCCAGGTCCAGGTGCAGCCGGTAGAACAGCTCCGGGCCGACGCCCAGGCCGAGCCGCAGCAGCGCCTTGATCGGCGTCACGTGGCTGACCACGACGACGGTGCGCCCGGCGAACCGCTGCAGGATCTCGTCGCGGGCGCCGGTGACGCGGCGGAAGGCGTCCTCCAGGCTCTCGCCCTGCGGGGGTTCGACGGTGGCGTCGCCGATCCAGCGGCGGTGCAGCTCGGCGTACTGCTCGGCGGCCTCGGTGAAGGTCAGGCCCTCCCAGGCGCCGAAGTCGGTCTCCAGCAGACCGTCCGAGAAGGACAGTTCCCCGCCGGTCGCGGCGACCACCGCCTCGGCGGTCTGCCGGGTGCGGGTGAGCGGGGAGGCCACGACCGGCGCGCCGCGCACGTCCTCCCGGGCGGCCAGCCGGGTGGCCGCGGCGGCGGCCTGGCGCTGCCCGGTCTCGGTCAGCGGCACGTCGCCGCGGCCGGAGTAGCGGCGGTCCACCGACATCGCGGTCTGCCCGTGGCGCAGCAGCACCAGCCGCGTCGGCGAGCCGACGGCACCGGTCCACGAGGTGCTCGCGGGCGCGGATTCCCGTTGCGCCGCACCGGTTTCCGCGGCCGCCCCGGTTTCCGCGGCCGCCCCGGCTCCTGCGGAGTCCGCAGCCGGTGCGCTGCCGGGCGTGCGCTCGACCCCGGCCTGCGCGTCCATCGCCTCGTTCGCCAGCCGGTCCGCGTGCGCGTTGCGCGCCCGCGGGATCCACTCGAACCGCACCGCGGTGAACGCGCGCACCAGCTCCTTGGCCTGCTCGGCCAGCGGTTGCAGCGCCGCGTGCTTGATCCGCCAGCGGCCGCTGAGCTGCTCGACGACGAGCTTGGAGTCCATCCGCACGTCGACCTCGGTGGCCCCCAGCTCGGCCGCGGCCCGCAGCCCGGCCAGCACGCCCTCGTACTCGGCGACGTTGTTGGTGGCCACCCCGAGCCCGAGGGAGCGCTCCGCGAGCACCTCATTGGACTCGGCGCGCACCACCGCGCCGCACCCGGCGGGACCGGGGTTGCCGCGCGAGCCGCCGTCGGCCTCGACGACGACCCGCATCAGGAATCCTTGGTGCGGACCAGGATCGCCCCGCACTCCTCGCAGCGGACCACGTCGTCGGCGGCCGCGTCGCGCAGGTCGGTGAGCTTGGCCCGGTCCAGCTCGATGCGGCACGCGCCGCACCGGTTGCCCTGCAGCCGCCCGACGCCGACGCCCTTGGCCGCGCGGATGCGGTCGTACAGCGACAGCAGCGCCTCGGGCAGATCGGCGGCGAGGACCTCGCGCTCGGCGTTGCGCTTGACCTCGGCGTCGTCCAGGTCGGCCAGCGCCTCGTCGCGGCGGTGCTTGGCCTCGGCCAGTCGTTCCTCGGCGGCGGTGGCCTCGCCGCGGGAGTGCTCGACGTCGGCCTCCAGCGCCTCGCGCTGCTCCATGACCTCCAGCAGCTCGTCCTCCAGGTTGCCCTGGCGGCGGGCGAGGGTCTGCAGCTCGTGCTGCAGGTCCTCCATCTGCTTGGCCGAGCCGCCGGACTCCATCAGCTTCCGGTCCCGCTGCTCGCGCTGGCGGACCTGCTCGATCTCCGCTTCCAGCCGCTTGGCGTCCCGGTCGATGTCGCCGAACGAGGTCTGGGCGGAGACCAGCGCGTCCTTCTTGGCCTGCACGTCGGCTTCGGCCCGGCCGATCTCCTCCAGTTCGGGCAGCGTCCGGCGGCGGTGCTGGACGCGGTTGAGCTCCGCGTCCACCTCGGCGAGGTCGAGCAACCGGCGCTGCACGGCGGGGTCGGCTTTCACGCGAGCGTCCTCCCTGGGTCGGGGGCCGCACCGGTGGCATGGGTGGTCCACGGGTCGGTGCGGCGGGTGGAGACGAGAACTTCGACAGTATCCGGCAGGGCCGCGGCCACCACGTCGGCAGCCTGCTGGCACCACGGCCACTCGCTGGCCCAGTGCGCCACGTCGACCAGCGCGGGCGGCTGCGCGCCGCGGGCGAGGTGCTCGCCGGCGGGGTGGTGGCGCAGGTCGGCGGTGACGTAGGCGTCCACGCCGGCGGCCAGCGCGGTGTCCAGCTGCGAGTCGCCGGCGCCGCCGCAGACCGCAACGGTCTTGATCTCCCGTTCCGGGTCGCCGGCGCCGCGCACGCCCCACGCGGTGGTGGGCAGGTTGGTGGCGACGCGCTCGACGAAGCGGCCGAACGGTTCCGGTTCGGGCAGCTCGCCGATGCGGCCGAGGCCGGTGCCGGAGCCCTCGGCGTGCGGCGCGAGCGGGCCGCTGACGCGCAGCCCGAGCGCCTCGGCCAGCGCGTCGGAGACGCCGACCGCGGCGGTGTCGGCGTTGGTGTGCGCGCAGTACAGGCCGATGCCGGAGCGGATCAGCCGGTGCACCAGCCGGCCCTTCGGGTCGTCGTAGGGCACCCCGTGCACCCCGCGCAGCAGCAGCGGGTGGTGGGCCACCAGCAGCTGGGCGCCGAAGTCGGCGGCTTCGTCCACAGTGGCCTCGACCGGGTCGACGCAGAACAGCACCCGCTGCACGGCGGCCTGCGGATCGCCGCAGACCAGGCCCACCGCGTCCCAGCTCTCGGCCAACTCCGGCGGGTAGGCGGCCTCCAGGGACTCCACGACGTCCTGAATCCGCACGGTCATCCGATTCGCACCCCTCGCTGGTCCTCGCCCTGTCCGAGCAGTTCGCGCAGCGCGCCGGCGAGCGCGGCGTTGCGCTCCGCGTCGCGCACCGCGACCCGGAGGTGATCGGTGCCGAGGCCGGGGAAGGTGTCCCCGCGCCGGACCGCGATCCCCCGCTCCCGCAGCGCCGCGCGAACTTCGGCGCCATTGTGGACGTCCAGCAGCAGGAAGGGAGCACGGGCCGGGCCGATCACCCGGATCCCGGGGATCTCGGCGAGCTCGGCGGCGAGGCCGGCGCGCAGCCGGTCCAGTTCCGCGGCGGCCGCGGCGGATTCGGCCAGCGCCTCCGGCGAGCAGCAGGCCCGGATCGCCTCCAGCGCCAGGGTGCCCAGCGGCCAGTGCGGGCGGGGCGCGGCGAGCTCGCGCAGCAGCTCCGGCTCGCCGAGCGCGTACCCGGCGCGCAGCCCGGGCAGGCCCCACATCTTCGTCAGGCTGCGCACCACGAGAACCCCCGGGATCCGCTCCGGGGCCAGGGATTCGGGTTCGCCGGGCACCGCGTCCAGGAACGCCTCGTCGACCACGACCAGCCGGCCGGGCCGCACCAGCTCGCGGATCGCCGCGGCCGGGTGCAGCAGCGAGGTCGGGTTCGTCGGATTGCCCAGCACCACCAGGTCGGCGTCCGCCGGCACCAGCGCCGGGTCCAGCCGGTGGTCCGGCAGCACCACCTGCTGGACCGGCACCCCGGCCGAGCGCAGCGCGTACTCGGGCTCGGTGAACGAGGGGTGCACCAGCGCGGCCTTGGCCGGGCGCAGCAGCGGCAGCAGCGCGAAGCACTCGGCCGCCCCGCCCAGCAGCAGGACATCCTCGGGGTTGCGCCCGTGCCGCTCGGCCACGGCGGTGCGCGCGGCGAGGTCGTCGGCGGCCGAGGGGTAGCGGCCGAGGTCGTCCAGTGCGGCGGCGAGCCGGTCGCGCAGCCATTCCGGCGGCCGCTGCAGCCGCACGTTCACCGCGAAGTCCAGCAGTCCGGGTTCGGCGTCCACGTCGCCGTGGTGGCGCAACGGTTCTCGATCTCCCCGGGTCAGCATCCCGGGCAGTCTAGCCACCGCCCGCAGCGCCCTCGGGCCGCCCGCGACCCTGCTCACCGGCCCGCTCCGCGCGCGGGGGCCGCCACGTAACGTGGGGAAGAGTCGACCCACGAGCCGGGAGAGCGCGTTGCACATCTCGTTCATCTGCACCGGGAACATCTGCCGATCGCCGATGGCGGCGCTGGTGTTCCGCGAGCACCTGAACCGCGCGGGGCTGGGCCGCCGCGTCGAGGTGACCAGCGCCGGCACCGGACCGTGGCACGTCGGCGAGGACGCCGACCCGCGCACCCAGAAGGTGCTGGCCCAGCACGGCTACCCCACCCCGCACATCGCCGCGCAGCTCGGCCGCAAGCACGCGGACGCGGACCTGCTGGTGGCGATGGACGGCGGGCACCTGCGGGTGCTGCGCGAGGAGGTCGACGACGACCCGGAGCGGGTGCGACTGCTGCGCTCGTTCGACCCGGACGCCCCGGAGGGCGCGGAGGTCCCGGACCCCTACTTCGGCGGCGACCGCGGGTTCGAGGACGTGCTGGAGATGATCGAGGCCGCGGTGCCGGGCCTGCTGGAGTGGGTCCGCGCCCGGCTCTGACCGCGGAGATCGGCGAGCGAGGGAGCCTGCGATGGACGAGGTCGAGGACGTCGCCGCCCGGTTCACCGGCGCCCGGCCGGTGGGCGTGTGGGCGCTGGGCGGCGGAGACGCGGGCGCGGCCTGCACCGTGCGGCTCGACGACGGCCGCAGCGTGTTCGTCAAGACCAACCCGCCGGAGCTGGCGGGCGCCTCGGCGGCCGAGGCGGCCTCGCTGACCTGGCTCGGCGAGCCCGGCGCGGTCCCGGTCCCGGCGGTGCACGGCAGCACCGACCGGCACCTGGTCACCGAGCACCTGGACGCGGGCGCGCCGACCGGTGCGGCCGCCGAGCGCCTGGGCCGCGGCCTGGCCCGGATGCACGCCGCGGGCGCGGCCGCGCACGGCAGCCCGCCGCCGGACGGCCCGGCCGACGCCTGGATCGGCCTGGCGCCGATGCGCAACGAGCCCTGCGCGAGCTGGCCGGAGTTCTACGCCGAGCACCGGGTGCGCCCCTACCTGCGCCGAGCCGTCGACGAGGGCTTGATCACGCAGGACGAGACCGCCGTGTTCGAGCAGGTCTGCGAGCTGCTGCCGGAGCTGCCGGGCGCCGCCGAGGCCCCGTCCCGGCTGCACGGCGACCTGTGGTCCGGCAACGTGCACTGGGGCTCCGACGGCGCGTGGCTGATCGACCCGGCCGCGCACGGCGGGCACCGGGAGACCGACCTGGCGATGCTGGCGCTGTTCGGCTGCCCGCACCTGGAGCAGGTGCTGGGCGCCTACCAGGAGGTGAGCCCGCTGGCCGAGGGCTGGCGCGAGCGGGTGGGCCTGCACCAGCTGTTCCCGCTGCTGGTGCACACGGTGCTGTTCGGCGGCGGCTACGCCCGCCAGGCCGTGCGCGCGGCCCGCGGGGCGCTGCGGCTGCGCTGACGGTTTCCCGGGAGGCGGCTGTGACGGGGTCGCCACCGGAGCCGCGCGCGAGTCGGCCTACCGTGGAGTCGTGCGCCTGAAGTTCCTGCTCCGCCCCGGCTGGATCGCGTTGATCGTGCTGGTGGCGGTGTTCTCCACCGTGTGCTTCACCCTGCTGTCGCCCTGGCAGTTCCGGCGGAACGAGGAGACGCAGGTGCGCAACAACGCGATCCAGCAGTCGCTGAGCGCCGCCCCGAAGCCGCTGGACCAGGCGCTGCCGCCGGGCCGCGCACCCGCCCCGGACGTGGAGTGGACGAAGGTCAGCGTCCGCGGCCACTACCTGCCGGAGGGCGAGACGCTGGCCTGGCTGCGGTCGGTGCAGGGCGAGCCGGCGATCGAGGTGCTCACCCCGTTCCGCACCGACTCCGGCCGGACGCTGCTGGTGGACCGCGGCTACCTGCGCCAGGAGGGCACTCAGGCGCCGCCCTACCCGGCGCCGCCGGCCGGGCCGGTCACGCTGACCGCGCGGATCCGGATGGACGAGAACGACGAGAAGCACCGGCCGACGTTCGAGCGGGAGGGCCACCGCTGGACCTACTCGGTCGACTCGGCCACGGTGGCCCGCGGCACCGGGATGCCGCTGGAGCCGGGCTACTTCGCGCTGGTGGAGGGCCAGCCGGGGGTGCTGGGCGCGCTGCCGCTGCCGCAGCTGGACTCGGGCCCGTTCTTCTCGTACGCGCTGCAGTGGATCGCGTTCGGGATCATGGCGATCGTGGGCGTGGGCTACCTGGTCTACGCCGAGCTGCGGCCCGAGGAGCAGGCCGGTGCGGTGCGCAAGCCGCGCAGGATGTCGGTGGCCGAGGCGGTCGCCGAGGACGAGCGCCGGGAGCGCGAGGAGCTGGAGCGGCGCGCGGCCGAGCGGGAGTGAGGGCGGCTCAGCGGTTGCCGCCCGGGGGCTTGCGGTAGGCGATGCTCAGCAGCGCGACCACTGCGAGCACGGCCAGCAGCATCGCGATCGAGGGCAGGAGCGCGGCGAGCTCGGTCATGTCCGACCTCCTTCGGTCCCCACAACCGATACGCCCGATTCGCCGAGATCACCCGCACGGCCGCACGAACTCCGCCTGATCGGGTGGTCTCGGGGTGCCTCTGAGCACGCTGCGTCGCCGGGCTCAGCGCCGCAGCAGCGCCACCGCGGCCGCCACCAGCCCGGTCGCCGAGCCGATCACCCGGGACAGCTCCACGCTGCGGGTCACGTCCCCGGCGTCGGCCGTGCGGCCCTCCCCCATGATCGGCCGCTGCTCGACCACCGAGCCGTACACCGTCCGCCCGCCGAGCCGGATCTGCAGCGCCCCGGCGAACGCGGCCTCGACCTGCCCGGCGTTCGGGCTCGGGTGCGCCGCGGCGTCCTGCCGCCAGGTCCGCCACGCCCCCGCGGCCGAACCGCCGACCACCGGCGCGCACGCCGCGGTCAGCACCGCCGCCAGCCGGGACGGGGCCAGGTTGAGCAGGTCGTCGAGCCGGGCCGCGGACCAGCCGAAGCGAACGTAGCGCGGCGAGCGGTGCCCGACCATCGCGTCGAGCGTGTTGGCCGCGCGGTAGGCCAGCAGCCCCGGCACCCCGGCGATCGCGCCCCACACCAGCGGGGCGACCACGGCGTCCGAGGTGTTCTCCGCGACGGATTCCACGGTGGCCCGGGCGAGGCCCTGTGTGTCCAGGTGCGCGGCCTCGCGCCCGCACAGGTGGCCGAGCCGCTCGCGGGCGCCGTCGAGATCGCCGGAGTCGAGCAGCCGCCCCATCGCGGCGCCCTCGTCGGCCAGCGAGGACCCGCCGAGCACGGCCCAGGTCGTCAGCGCGGTGGCCGCGGCCTCCAGCGCCGGGCTGCGCCGCGCGGTGCGCTCGACCAGCACGCCGAGCGCCGCGGTCCCGCCGACCAGCAGGCCGGTGTGGAGCACGCCGGCCGCGCGCCGGTCGCGGTGCAGGCGGCGCTCGGCGGCCTGCGCGAGGCTGCCGAACGCGGCCACCGGATGTCCCCGCCGGGGGTCCCCGAGCGCGGCATCGGCCGCCACTCCCAGTAGCAGCCCGACCGCTCGTCCCGCGCCCACGCGCGCGCCTCCTCCGCTGATCGCCGTGCAGGTCGTGCAGCAACCTACCGGCGGGCGCGGCCCACCCGGCGGGCACCCGGCGCCGAATGCGCTCGGATTTCGCTGTCCGCACCGCCGCGCGGGACCCGCCCGGGCCGCCCGGCGAGCGCGCCGGCGGACACGTGACCAGGAGTGTCGGCGGCACCGGTTATCGTGGCCGACCGTGACGGCCCCGGATCACGAAGCTGACGTGCTGCGCGCGGGGGTGGCGGGCACCGAGGCCACCACCGCGGCGCACGACCCCGACGACGCGCGCACCGAGCAGCAGCGGCTCGCGCTCTACGCCTACCTCGGCGAGCCGAAGCACCGCACCTACCTGGCGATCATGCGGCTGTTCACCGAGACGCTGCTGGCCGACCTGTCGGTGGGCGAGGTGACCGCGGCGCTGGCCGCGGCCGAGCGGGACGGCGCGATCGACCCCGGCGAGTCCGATGTGGACACCGTGGTGGACCGGCTCAAGCAGCTGCGGCGCTGGGGCAACCTGGTGCTCGGCCGGCGGGAGACGATCGCCTCCAGCATCGCCGAGTTCCAGCACGGCAGCGTGCGCTACCAGGTCAGCAAGCTCGCCGTGCGGGTGCAGCGGGACGTCGACGCGCTGCTGCGGGTGCCGGAGGGCGCCCGCGAGGTCTCCCGCGAACTGCTGCCGGCCATCGAGCGCGGCCTCGGCGAGATCCGCCGGGTGCTGGCCGAGGCGCTGGAGGCCGAGCGGCACGACCCGGGCGGCAAGCCCGCCCGGCAGGCGCGCGAACGGCTCGCCGAGCACGTGACCACGGTGTTCCTGCAGCACGCGGAGCTGGCCGCGACGGTGCGGGACTTCTACGCCTACCTCGGCGAGATCGTCACCCGGCACCACCTGGCCCCGGACGAGATCTCCGGGTTCCGGAACCTGCTGGTCGAGTACATCCAGATGGTCGTGGAGGACGTGCTGCGGCACACCGAGGCGATCGCGGGCTCGCTGGCGGCGCTGGCCGGTTCGCGCGGGCAGCTGCTGCGGCTGCTCGGCCCGGCCGAGCAGCTCGGCACCGAAGTGGAGCGGGCGCGCGGGCGCACCGCCGCGGACTGGCAGGAACTCACCGACTGGTTCGTGGACGCCCCGGGCCGGCCCAGCCAGGTCGCCGCGCTGCGGGAGGCGACCGCGCGGGCGATCGGCTCGCTGCTGGCCAGCGTCAAGCGCGCCACCTCCGGCGGCGGGCTGCTGCCGGGCCGCCGCGGCGAGCTGCTGAAGCTGGCCCGCTGGTTCGACGCGGCCGAGCCGCCGGACGCGCACCGGCTCTACGCGGCCGCGTTCGGGCTGCACTCGGCGCGGCACCTGCTGCCCGCCCCGGACTACGACAGCGACAACCACGAGGTGCCGTGGCGCGACGGGCCGGTGCAGGACGTGACGGTCAGCGTGCGCAGCCGCGGTGACCGCGGGGCGCGCGGGCGCACCTCGCGGGTGCTGGACGACCCGATGACCGAGGAGACGCTGCTGGCCGAGGCGCGCGAGGAGGACGCGCGGCGCAGCACCGCGGTCGCCGAGCTCGCCGCCGCCGGGGACGACCTGGAGCGCGCCGAGCTGTCCGGGGACGCGCTGTCGGTGCTGTGCGAACTGCTCACCCTGGCGATGGCGCAGCGGGAGAGCACCGAGGACACCGGCTCGGCGCTGGACCCGGTGCACCGGCTGCGGGTGACCGTGCGGCACTCCCCGGGCAGGCAGGCGCAGGTCCGCAGCGCGGCGGGCACGCTCACGCTGTCCGACGCGGTGCTGGAGGTGCGCGGCGACGGCGCCGTTCCCGAGGCCGCCGAGCCCGGACCCGCCGCGTCCGGGTCCGCCGCGTCCGGGTCCACTGCGGACAGTGCGCGCGAGCCCGCGGAGGCGGCCCGGTGAACCCCACGAAGATCTTCGACGACCTGCCGGACATCGACGCGGCGAACGTGGTGCGCTGCGCCCGCGCGCTGCTGCGCCGCCCGCTGCTGCGGCCGGAGTCGCCGGAGGGCGACCTGCTGCCGATGATCTACCGCCAGCGCGCGGCGCTGCAGGAGCTGTTCAGCTCGCTGCTCGGCTACCGGCTGGTGGTGGAACGCCGCTTCGCCCGGCTCTACAAGGCCGGCCCGGGCGCCGACGACACCCGCGGCGAGCCGGGCCTGACCCCGCGCGGCTACGCCTACGTGGCGCTGACGCTGGCCGCGCTGACCGGCATCGGGCGGCAGGTGCTGCTGTCCCGGCTGGTGGTGGACGTGCGCGCGGCCGCCGCGGAGGCCGGCATCGAGGTGGTCGACGACCAGCACGACCGGCGGGCGCTGACCGCGGCGCTGCGGCACCTGGTGGCGCTGGGCGTGATCACCGAGACGGAGGGTTCGGTGACCGCCGCGGACTCCGAGGCGGAGGCGCTGATCACCATCGACACCGACCTGCTCGGCCAGCTGCCCGCGGGCCCGCTCGGCGACTCGTCCGAGCCGGGCGAGCTGGTCGCCGCCGCGGCGCGGACCGGCCCGCGCGGGGTGGAGCACGCGGTGCGGCGGCGGCTGGTGGAGGACCCGGTGGTGCTCTACTCCGACCTGCCGGAGGAGCAGCAGGAGTGGCTGCGCAAGCACTTCGGCGCCGAGTCGCAGCGGCTGGAGCGGTTCTTCGGCCTGGTCACCGAGGTCCGCGCGGAGGGCGTGGTGGTCAGCGACCCGGAGGACTACCTCACCGACGCGGTCTTCCCCGGCCCCGGCACGGTCGCGCGCATCGCGCTGCTGGCGCTGCCGGAGCTGCTGTCCCGCGGCGAACCCCAGGAGGGCACCGGGCTGCACCCGGTGACCTGGCAGGATCTCCGGGAGGTCTGCGCGGAGCTGGTGGAGTCCTACCCGGCCGCCTGGTCCCGGCAGGCCACTGAGGAGGCCGAGCAGCTGGTCGCCGACGTGGCCGAGCTGCTGCGCCGGCTGGGGCTGCTGCGCGGGCCGGCCGGTGCCGATCCCGGGGCCGGCGCACCGGATTCCGACGCGGCGGTGTGGTGGCTGAGCCCGGCCGCGCACCGCTGGCTGCCGGAGCCGGACGCCACCCCGGTGCCCGGCCGCGATCCCGAACCGGCGCCCGCGCCGGAGCCGCCCGGCTTGTCCCTGTTCGACGACCTTGTGGAGGACGGTCCCCGGTGACCTCGGACCAGGCGATCCCCGACACCCCCGACGAGCCGCTCGGCGCGTCCTCGCCGGACGCCGCGGACGCCGCGGCGCAGGGTGATCCGGCGCAGGGTGATCCGGCGCAGGCCGCCGGGCTGTCCGCGGAGCTGTCCGCCGGGCCGGTCCACCGCTGGCGGCTGCACCGCGGCGGCATCGTGAACATCTGGCAGTACGCCGAGCACACCTTCGACCTCTCCGGCGGGCGGGCGATCTTCCAGGGCACCAACGGCTCCGGCAAGTCCCGCACGCTGGAGCTGCTGCTGCCGCTGTGCCTGGACGGGGACCTGCGCCAGCTGGGCTCGAAGGGCTTCGACACGGTCAGCATCCGGCGGCTGATGCTCGACGAGTACCCGGGCGGGCCGAACCGCATCGGCTACGCGTGGGTGGAGCTGCGGCGGGAGCGGCCGGACGGCAGCGAGGAGTTCCTCACCTGCGGCATCGGGGTGAAGGCCTCGAAGACCTCGCAGTCGGTCAGCGACTCGTGGCGGTTCCTCACCGCCCGCCGCGTCGGCCACGGCCTGCACCTGGTCGGCCCGGACCGGGTGCCGCTGGGCCCGGCGCAGCTGCGGGACGCCCTCGGCGCCGACTGCGTGCTGGACGACCAGGCGTTCCGCGCGAAGATCGCCGCGCAGGTCTACGGGGTGCCCGCGGCCCGCTACGGCGACCTGCTGCACCTGCAGCGGACGCTGCGGAACCCGGACGTCGGGCTGAAGGTGCTGGAGGGGCAGCTGGAGCAGATCCTCTCGGACGCGCTGCCGCCGCTGGAGCCCGCGCTGATCGAGCGGCTGGCGTCCTCGTTCGACGACCTGGAGTCGATCCGGGAGAACATCATCCGGCTCACCGGCGCGGACAAGGCGCTGAGCGCGTTCCTGACCACCTACTCCGGCTACGCGCTGGGGGCGCTGCGGGAGCGGGCCGAGCAGCTGCGCACCGCGCGGGACCGGCTGCGGTCGCTGCGCGCGGAGCTGGCGAAGCTGCAGCGGCAGCTGGACCAGCACCGCGGCGAGCGGGACTCCGCGCAGCAGGCGGTGGCCGACCTGGAGGCTCGGGAGAGCCGGCTGGAGACCAGCGCGGAGGCGCTGCGCTCGCACCCGGCCTACGCGGAGCTGCAGGACCTGCGCGACCGGGAGCGGCTGGTGGAGGGCGCCCGCTCGGCCGCGGCCGCCGCCCTGGAGACCGCCGCGCGCCAGCGCGCGCAGGAGGACCGCTCCGCCGAGTCCGTGCTCGGCACCCTGCGCCGGCTGGTCGGCGACGGCGAATCCGCCGAGCAGGCCGCCGACCGCGCCAACCGGCAGCTCGCCGCCGCGGGCCTGGACGGCGGCCTGGTGCCGCGCCCGCCGGAGATCCCGAAGGCCGAGCCGATCACCACCCCGGACCGGGTGCGCTCCGCCCCGGAACCGGACGCCGACCCGCTGGAGGTGGAGCGCCGCGCGGCCCCGCCGGTGGACACCGACCGGTTCGCCGAGCAGTTCCGCGCCGCCGCCGACCGCGCCGCCCAGGCCGGCACGGTCGCGCAGCGCCGGGGCGCGCTGACGCTGGCGCTGCACCAGCAGTCCACCGAGCTGGACGAGCAGCAGGAGCAGGTCACCAAGCTCGTGCAGCAGGCGCGGCAGGCGCAGATGATCGCCACCGAGGCCGCGGGCCGGCGCAACCAGGCCCGGCAGGGCCTCGCCGAAGCCGCGGGCACCTGGCGGGACCGGGTGCAGCGGTGGCGCGCGGAGTGGCCGGCCGACGACCTCGCCGGTCAGTCCACTGCGGACGATCCGGTGCCGGAGCCGCCGTCCGCGGAGGAGCTGGAGGCGGACCGCTCGGCCACCCGCGGCGCCCGCGAGCGCACCCGCCGCTGGGCCCGTCCGCGGCTGACCGCCGCGCGGCAGGCGATCGCCGAGGTGGAGCGCGAGCTCGGCGAGCTCCAGGCCGGTGCCCGCACCCGCGAGCAGGAGCTGGCCGACCTGCGCGCCGGGCACGAGCGCACCCCGCAGCGCCCGTCGTGGGCGGCCGCGGCGCGCGACGAGGAGTCCGGGCGCGCGTTCTACCGGCTGGTCGACTTCGCCCCGTCACTGTCCGAAGACCAGCGGGCGGGCCTGGAGGCGGCGCTGCAGGCGGCCGGGCTGCTGTCGGCCTGGGTGTCCGCGGACGGCGCGGTGGCCG
>Ga0164243_10003569_pt1 | contig 24826 bp, 24 predicted proteins | sample OricompcompostOP_FD_108781 | JGI IMG/M metagenome (GOLD analysis project Ga0164243, IMG submission 108781) | Organic Plus compost microbial communities from Emeryville, California, USA - Original compost - Organic plus compost (OP) | ecosystem: Engineered > Solid waste > Mixed feedstock >...
CATCGGGTGTAAACTCCTGTTCGACTCCTTCGACCTTTCCCGATTCGCCGGGGGGTTCCTCCCCTTCTTTTACGTCCCCTGGATGACGGCCCTGGTCGGCCTGACCCTCTCCTTCTTAATCGGGTTCGCGAGCGGACTCGTGCCGGCGGTCCGCGCGGCGCGGCTGTCGGTCGTGAACGGCCTGCGAAAGGTGGTCTGAGCCGCCATGATCCCCCTGAAATACAACGTCCGCAACCTCCGCGCCCGCTGGGTCAGCACGCTGATGACCGTGCTCGGAACGGCGCTGGTCGTCTGGTCGTCCTGTATCCTCTTCGGGCTCGTGGAAGGCTTGCAGCACAGCCTTAACGTTTCCGGCGAGCCGCTCGACCTGATCGTCATGCGCAAGGGGTCGAGTTCGGAAACGACGGGCGGGTTCGGCGCGAACCAGGCCGACGAGATCGCCACGCTCCAGGGCATCGCCCGGGACGAGAAGGGCATGGCCCTCGCGGCCAAGGAGATGATCGACATCACGCTCGCCGAACGGAACGAGGGGACGCGGGCGAACCTGATTATCCGCGGCGTTTCCCCGGCGTCGCCCAAGCTCCGTCCGAATTTTCAGGTCCTCCCGGGCGGCCGGTTTCTGGAGCCCGGTAAGGGCGAGTGCGTGGTCAGCAAGAGCATCTCGGGCCGGTTCAAGAACGCCTCGCTTGGCAGTACGCTCAAGGTCGGCGATAAGGACGCCTACCGGGTCGTCGGCCTCTTTACCGCGGGGGGGAGTTCCGCCGAGAGTGAAGTGTGGGTCGACCTGACCGACCTCGAACAGCGGGTGAACCGCAAGGGCTACGTTTCGAGCGTCCAACTCCGCGCGGCGTCGGCGTCGGACCTCGACCGCCTCAAGAACACGATCGACAGCGACACGCGGTTCAAGCTCGCCGCCGTCCGGGAGGCCGACTATTTCGCGGAACAGGCGGAAGCGGGGCTGCTTTTCAAGGTCGCCGGGACGTTGATCGCCGTCCTGCTCACGTTCGGCGCGATGTTCGCCGCCGCTAACACGATGTACGCCGCGGTCAGCACGCGGACCCGTGAGATTGGGACGATGAGGGCCCTCGGGTTCTCGCGGTTCGACATCCTGATCTCGTTCCTGGGCGAGTCGGTCTTGCTCTGCGTCCTCGGCGGGTTGCTTGGGCTACTGGCGACCCTCCCGCTGAGCGCGTTGACCTACAACACGAGCCTCGGGTTCGCCGAGGCCGCGATCTCGTTCCGGTTCGGCCCGCTGGTCATGTCGGTGGCCGGGGCGATGACGCTCGCCATGGGCGTCTTCGGCGGCCTGCTGCCCGCCGTCCGCGCGGTCCGGCTCGATATCGTCCGCGCGCTCCGCGAGGTGTAAACTTCGACGCGTTGCCGGTCCGTCGGGGCCGTCAGCGCGCGTGTTCCAGGCGGACGATCCGCATGGACTCGGGGAGGCGGTCGGCGCTGATTTCGATCGAACTCGCCCCGGGCCGGTCGACGGGGACGTCGGGGAAGCACTCCAAGAACCGCTCGACCGGCTGAATCTTGAGGTCGATCTTCGGCGTCTTGAAATGCATCGGGATGACCAGGCGCGGGCCGATCGCGCGGAGCAGGGGGGGGATGTCCGGGAAGTCGATCGTGGGCGGACCCCCGGCGGCTGCGAGGACGACGTCAGCCCCCCGGAGCGGTGCGACTTCCTCGTCGGAGAGCGGGTGTCCCAGGTCCCCGAGAAAGACGACGTGTAGTCCTTCCGAACGGAAGTGGATGACGGCCACCTCGTCTTCGGGCTTCCGCTCCGGGGTTTCGAAGACGTGGAGCGCCTGGAGCCGCACACCCCGGACGTCGACCCCTTCCTTGGGAATTTCCAACGCCCGGACGACTTCGAACGGGGGGCGGATCTGCCCGAGGTGGCTGTGGTACCGGTCGTTCTCGTGGCTGACGACGACGACGTCGGCCGTGTCGTCGACCGGTTCATAGCCCCCGCAGTCGGGCGAGCGGTACGGGTCGAGGATGATGCCGAGCCCCCCGGTGTCGATCCGGAAGGCGGCGTGGCCGTACCAGGTGATTCGCATCGTTTCGGCTCGCGGGGTCTCGGTCGGCGGGCGGGTGGCGACCCCCGACCGGGCGAGAGGGGGCTCTCGCCACGGCCGGGGTGTTGGTTCAACGGGTCCGAACGTTAGAACGTCGGGATGACGACCTGGGCGCCCTTCTTCAAGGCGGACTCGTGGGCGCAGAGGCCGACCATGGTCCAGTTGGCCGACGTTTCGGCGTCGGGCAGGGCGGGCCGCTCGCCGCGGATCGCGCTGAGCCAGGCGTGGACGAGGTGGGGGTGGGAGCCGCCGTGGCCGCCCCCTTGGGTGAACGAGAGGTGTTGCTCGTCTTCCGCGTTATACACGCCCTTGGTCGTGAAACGCCGGATCGGCTCGGGGAGCAGGTGGGCGTAATCGGGGACTTTGACCCGCTGGGGGATCTCCGGCTCGGGCAGGCCCTTGGTGTGGATGACCGGCTCCTCGCCCTCGACCTGCTGCCACTCGAAGCTCTTCTTGCTGCCGTAGACGTCGAAGCTCTCGCGGTACTGCCGGGCCGTGTCGAAGAGGCTGCGGGTGACCTCGGCGCAGACGTCGGAATCCTTGATCGAGAACGTCGCCGACTCGATGGCGAAGGGGCTGCCGTACTTGCCGACGAGTTCCTCGCGGATCCGGCCGGAGCCGTAGCAGGTGACGGCCTCGGCGTGCTTGCCGAGGATCGCCAGGCAGGGGCTGACGCAGTGGGTGGCGTACCACATCGGGGGGAGCCCCGGCCAGTAGTCGGGCCAGCCGTCCATGTCCTGCTGGTGGCTCCCGCGCAGGAACTGGATGCGGCCCAACTCGCCCTTCTCGTAAAGCTCCTTGGCGAAGAGGTATTCGCGGGCGTAGACGACGGTTTCCATCATCATGTAGACCTTGCCCGAGGCCCGCTGGGCGTCGACGATCGCCTTGCACTCGTCGACGCTCGTCGCCATCGGGACGGTGCAGGCGACGTGCTTGCCCGCCTTGAGCGCGGCGATGCTCTGCGGCCCGTGGTCGGGGATCGGCGAGTTGATGTGGACGGCGTCGACGTTCGGGTCGTTCAGCACGTCTTCGAACTTCGTGTACCGCGTCTTGATGTTGTAGCGGTCGCCGCACTCGTCGAGACCGGCCTTGGACCGCCGGCAGATCGCGTACAGTTCCGCGCCCGGGTAGTTCTGGTAGATCGGGATGAACTCGGCCCCGAAGCCGAGGCCGATGATCGCCACGCGGATCGGTTGGTCGCTCGCCATCACTCACCGTCCTTATTTCACGTCAGATGGGGGTCCGCCCGGACGCGAGGGCACCCGGCCGGGTCGCGCCGCGCGGGGGAACCCGACGCGCCGGACGCCGTTCCCGGTGCCGTTGCCTCTTGCGGAGTCGGGTGCAGGATAGTAGGACGGAAACCCGAAGGCAAGCATTCCGGGCGCCCCTGGCCCTTACCGGGAGACGAACCGTTCGATGTCGGTCCAAACAGAAGCGAAGAAAGTGCGGGTCGCCGTGATCGGCGCCGGCGCGGTCAGCGACTACCACCACGTCCCGGCCATCCGGCTCGACCCCCGCGCCGAACTCGTCGCGGTCTGCGACGCCTCGCCGGCCCTCTTGGAGAAGCGGAAAAGCGAATGGGGACTTGAGATTGCGTCGACCGATCCCGAGGAAATTTGCCGCGACGCGCGGGTCGACGCCGTGATCATCGCGACCCCCAACTTCACCCACCGGGAGATCGCGGTCGCGGCGGCCAAGGCGGGCAAGCACGTCATGTGCGAGAAGCCCCTCGGCCTGAACGCGGGCGAAGTGCGGGCCATGTACGAAGCCTGCCGCGACGCGGGCGTCGTCCACATGACGGCGTTCACGTACCGCTTCGCCCCCTCGATGCTCTACCTGAAACACCTCCTTCGGTCCGGGGCGCTCGGGACCCCCCGGCATTTCCGCTCCCAGCGCTTCCTCGACTGGCCCGAGACGAGCTGGGGTTGGCGCCAGTACGCCGATAAGGCGGGGGCGGGCGACCTCTTCGACATGACGATCCACCGGATCGACTTCGCCATCGACCTCCTCGGCCCGATCAAGCACGTCTGCGGCGCCGTCGCCCGGTTCGCCCCCCGGACGTCGACCCCCGACGGCAACCCCTGCCCCCCCTCCAACGTCGACGATTGGTCGTCGCTGATCGGCGAGTTCGAATCCGGTGCGACCGGCGTCTGGGAAGGGACGACCCTCGCCAAGGGTTACGGCCGCAACGGTTTCGGTCATGAATGGGCCGAAATTAACGGGTCCGAAGGGTCGGCCGTTTACCGCCTCCACGAACCGAACACCATCTTGCTCGGTAAGACCGGTCACGACCTCGAACCCGTGCCCGTCCCCGAGGAGTTTCTGAAGCCGGCCGGCAGCCCGCGCGACCCCCGCCAGGGGGAACCCGCCACGGTCTTCCGTTACGACCTCGTCTGGGAGTTCATCTCCGCGATCACGGAACGCCGCCAGGCCGTTCCGAGCTTCCTCGACGGCCTGAACGCCCAGATCGTCGCCGACGCGGTCCTCGACTCGTACGCGAAGCGGGCCTGGGTCGCGACCCCCGTCGCGGTTCCCTAAAGCTGATTAAATAAGTCTGTTGCCCGGTTCGAGTAGGGAAAGGTTAAACGAAACGTTAGCCTTTCCCTATTCGGAACGGGCTTCGTTTTTTCTCTAATTTCCATCGGTGTGATGTAATAATAGGTAAGATGGGGATAGTTTCTGTGAGCTCGTGTGTCGGCCGGCGTGAGGGACTTTCGATTGGTTGTATGTCTGTGAGCCGTTAGCCGGCAACTGTCTCGGCCCACGCGAGGGGGCGCGGGCTTGGTTTCCCAGGACGGGACTATGGGACTGGGGACCATCCATGTCGGGAAAGAGTGGAGACGGCCAGAGGCGCCGCGCGCGGGCGTCGGCGGTTTCGGTTGAGGGCCTGGAATCGCGGGCGCTCCTGGCGACGGGGGCGTTCGTGGCGCCGGACCTGACCCCTTACATCCGGGCGGCCTTTCACGGGAGCAACACGGGGCCCGCGACGATCCAGCGGATGCTGTCGTCGCTGGAGTCTCAGTTGACCTCGGGGCCCCTCGCGGACCTGCAGTCGGGGGTCGACACCCCGGACACGTTTGCGACCGACGTGAACGATCTGATTACGAGCTATCAGTCGAACGTCGCGCTGCAACTTTCGCCGCGGTTCCCGACCATCACGAACATCCTGAACGCCGAGGGGACGAAGGTCTCGTCGCTGGTCGCGGCCTATGAGACGCAACTCGAGGCGGGGCTGATCGACGACGCGACGTTTGCGACCGACGTGGCCAACGCCATTCACTCGCTGACCGGCGGGCCGCTCCGTCCGCTGAACACCCCGAACGCCGGGTTCGCCAAGGCGACCAGCCTGTTCGAGGAACAACTGAGGGCGCTCGTCCCGACCCTCGCCCCCGGCGCGACGCCTTCGCTGACCATCCAGGAGGTGAGCACCATCGTCGACGCCGAGGCTTTGGCCTACCGCGACGCGATGGCGGCCTCGCTCGTGACGCACCCCCGCGTCCTTCAGCAGGTCGACAACGCGGTGGTCACCCTGACCAACAGCGTCGCGACGATTGCCGCCGGTACGTCTTCCGACCCCGCCGGCGATTTGACCCAGGCGATCAACGTCTTCGACCAGGCGCTGCTCGACACGACCGGCCTCTTCGGGCCGCGTGGGGCGCACAACGGCAGGCGTTAAGAGACGGCCGCCGCGCACGAAACGAACCGGGCCGGTCGTCGCCCCCCGACGACCGGCCCGGTTCGTTTTCTTTTAACCGTCAAGCCATCAGGCGGACTTAGAGCCCGAGGCCGAGCCGCTTGCGGTGGTACTCCAGGCGCTGGCCGACGTCCATCCGGGCGAAGTCGGGGCGGCCGTCGCCGAAGGTCGGGAAGGGCTCCGATTTCGGCCGGCCGTTGGCGGTCGCGACCGGTGCCTTCGCGGCCTGACCGTTCACGTGACAACCGCAGGCGGAATCGGCCGCGACCGGCTTGGGCTCGTGACCCTTGCACGCACAGGCGGACGCCGCGGGGGCGGCCGAAGGCGCGGGGGTGGCGGCCGGCTGGGGCTTCGGGGGGACGGTGACCGTCGCGGAGGTCCCGGCGTAGCTGGTCGCGGTCGGGGTCAATTTCAGGTCGTCGTCGAGCGCGCGGATCGGGGCGATGCCGAGGCGCTGGAGGACGGCGTGGTAAGCCTTGACCGCCTCGGCCGGGCTGATCGCGCCCTCGACGATCAGGCGGAGGAACTGCACGAACGCGAGTTGGTTCTCGGCGTGGTTGATCTTGCGGCCGAAGAGCGCGACCTTGGCGCCGTACTTCTGGGCGTCGTGGAGCAGTTGGAAGGCGTCGCGGGTCGTCCCGGCGCCGCCGCCGAGGATGCCGACGACGAGGCTCGGGTCGTACCGGACCAGTTCTTCCATCGCCTTCGGCCCGTGGTAGACGATTTTCAAGAACTGCGGGCGCCCGGCCTGCGAGACCCCGGCGAGCATCCGGGTGATCATGTCGTTGATGTAGCCGGGGAGGGCGTCCGGCGCGACCGCCCCCGGCACGTTGGGGTCGAAGACTTCGAGGAAGTAGCGGAACCCTTTCCGCTCGGCCTCTTCGCGGAAGGCGTGGAACCGTTCGAGCGTGGCGAGGTCGTGCTGGAGGTCGTTGTTGAAGGTGACGCTGTAGAGGCCGAGGTTCGCGCCGAGCGAGCGCTCCTCGGGGGCGCAGTCGAGGTGGCCGCACTGCGCGTGGTCGATGCTCATCGTGCGGAACGGCACGGAGGGCTGTTGGGCGTACGCGGCGCCGCGGGCGAGGTGGATGTCGCTGGTGTCGTTGGCGCGGACGGCCGGGGTCACGTGCGAGTTTTCGAAGAGCCGCTCCTGGAACGTCAGCGCGTAGGACGAGCTGGCGGACATCAGCATGATGTCGACGAGACCCTGGCGGGTGATCAGCCGCATCTGCTCGCGGTATTCTTCGAGCGTCTTGAAGCGGACCTCGCCCGCGTGCAGCTCCGGCGACTGCCCCGGGGCGCCGAGGCCGAGGGCCATGTCGGCGTCCTTGGCGTCGGCGAGGATGAACTCGCGGCAGTTCGGGTCGGCGTGGATCGCGGCGAGCTTCCGGTCGAGCGACTTGACGTTAGCCATGACGGCCCCCACGGGTCTGGCCCGAGATCGTGACGCGAGAGCTGCCGCCGCCGTTGCCGAGCCCGCCCGACCCCATCGTCACCCGCACCCCGTTGCCGTTCGAAGACGGCCGGGGCGCCGGGGCGTCGGACCGCACCGGCGTCGAGGCCGCGGCGCTGGGGTTCCTCTTGAGGACCTGGTCGATCGTCTCGCGGAGCACCTGGCCCGAGTGCTGGAGGGCGGAGACTTCCTTCGGCCAGAGGTCGATTTCCAGTTGCGCCTCGACCCCCTTCCGGCCGACGACGGTCGGGACGGAGAGGCAGACGTCGCGGATGCCGTAGGTCCCCGAGACGAGCGACGAGACGGGGAGGATGCGCTTCGAGTCGAGGGCGACGGCCTGCACGACCTCGCGGATCGAGATGCCGACGGCGAACCCGGCCCCGCCCTTCAGCTTGATGACCTCGGCGCCGCTGCCGCGGGTGCGGGCGAAGAGGGCGTCGCCCGTGGAGGTCGACCAGCCGGGGAACTTTTCCAAGGGGAGGCCGGCGGCCTGGGCGGCCGACCAGGCGGGGACCATGCTGTCGCCGTGCTCGCCGAAGATGGTGGCCGTGACCTGGGTCGCGGGGAGCTTCAGAGCGTCGGCGATCAGGCTGCGGAACCGGGCCGAGTCGAGCATCGTCCCCAGGCCGATCACCTGCGAGGCGGGGAGGCCCAGCTGCTTCGTCGCCAGGTACGTCAGGACGTCGACCGGGTTGGAGACGACGAGGATGATCGCGTCCTTCTTCAGCCCGGCGGACTTGACGTTGCCCAGGATGTTGAGGAAGAGCTCGACGTTGCGGTTGATCAGGTCGAGCCGGCTCTCGTCGGGCTTGCGGCGGAGGCCGGCCGTGATCATGACGAGGTCGCTCTCTGGGATCGCCTCGTACCCGGTCGCCCGGATGCGCTGGTCGGCGACGAGCGAGGCGCCGTGGAGGATGTCGAGCGCCTGGCCCTTGCAGAGGTCGGCGTTGACGTCGATGAGGTCGAGGCCGCTCACCACACCGCCGCACTGAAGCGCGAAGGCCGCGCACGAGCCGACGAGCCCGCCGGCGCCGATGATGCTCACGTTCATGAAGACCTGCTCCCGTCCGATCCTGACCTTGGTTCCGAGATCAACGCCGGGTTGGTTTACTTGGCGGCCCCGTTCATCGCGCTCATCACCTGGTCGGTGATCGACTTCACGAGCGCGTCGATGTCGGCCCCGCCCTTACCGTTGGCCGAAGGGGCGGGGGCGGCTTGCTGGGCGTCGAGCTTGGGGTGGCGGAACGCCTGGGGCTCGGGGGCGAAGTCGCTATAGCCCTCGCGGAAGAGGCTGTTGCCGCAGAGGTCGCAGTTCTCCAGGCCGCGGTCGAGCCGGGCGTCGGCGATGCCCAGCTTCGGCTTCAGGCGGATCAGCTCGGCGGCCTTGTCGTCGTTGTAGTATTCGACCCGGCCGATCTGTTTCGCCAGGATGAGGATGCGGCAGTAGGCGTCGATGATCTCGGTCTTGAAGTAGGCGTCTTCGAGGTCGCTGCCGTAGGTGATCGTGCCGTGGTTGGCCAGGATGATCGTGTCGGTGTCCTTGGCGTACGGGAGGACCGTGTCGGCGAACTTCTGGCCGCCGGGGGTCTCGTACGGGGTCATCGCGACCTCGCCGAGGAACACCTCGAACTCGGGCATCGTGCACTTGGGGATCGGCTCGTGCGCGACGGCGAAGGCGGTGGCGTGGGGCGGGTGGCAGTGGACGCACGACCGGACGTCGGGCCGGGCCTTCAGGATCGACAGGTGGAGCAGGATCTCGCTCGACCGCTTCCGCTTGCCGGAGACCTGCTTGCCGTCCATGTCGACGATGCAGAGGTCGTCGGGCTTCATGAACCCCTTCGAGACGCGGGTCGGCGTGCAGAGGACCCGGTCTTCGCTCAGCCGGTAGCTGATGTTCCCGTCGTTCGCGGCGGCGAACCCCTTGTTGTAGACCCGCCGGCCGATCTCGCACATCTGCTCGCGCAGCTTCCACTCGCTCGTCAGCGATCCGCTCGTCGTGCCTGCCATGAGTGAACTCTCCGGTCCTGCGTTCTCGGCTCGGTTGATCCGTCGGGCTGGGCCCCGCCGCTCGCGTTCAGAGCGACAGGTGGTCCAGCAGGCATGCGCAGTAGGCGTCGATGGGCGTCTTTTTCTTCCCGAACGGGTTGGCCGCCTCCCGGCCCTCGCTCAGTCCGATCAGGTCGCCGGGCGACGCGCCCAGTTCGTCGTACGTGATGACCTCTTCGCCGCGCTTCGGGGAGTCTTCCAGGAGCGCCTCGCGCGGCATCGGGAGGGCGATCACGTAGCGGCCCCCCTTGAGATTCGGGTGTTGGCGCGACAGGGTGACGCGCCCGATGACCTCGGCGATCCTCATCGTCGGCCCCCCAAGCTTCGGCCTTCGAGCCAGTCCGGGGCGGTCGGCCCCCCCGCGCGGCGGAAGGTCGCGCCGATCTGTTTCAACAGGGCGATCGATTTGCCGGCCGGCTCCACAACGAGGAGGTTCACCCCGATCGCCCGGACGGCCCTGGCCGCCGCGTCGAGGCTTTCGGCCGCCGCGGCGCGGACGCCCGGGACCTGGCAGGCGCGGAAAACGGCGAGCGACGCCTCGTCGGTCAACACCAAGGCCCCCCGCGCGTCGGCCTCCGACACCCATTGGGCCGCGTCGTCGAGCGACGGGCCCAACTCGTGCCAAGACTCGGCGCCTTCGAGGATCGACCGCCGGAAGGCTTCCAACAGGCCCGACTCCGATTCGATCGCGAACCCCCACTCCCCGACGTTCCGCAGCCGTTCGACCTCGGCCCGGGCGATGAACCGGACCTCGATCCCGAGCCGCTTGAGGAAGTCTCGGGCGAGCGGGGTGACGACCGTCCCCGGTGCGACCCGGACGACGCGCGGGCCGTTCGGCAGCGATTCGGCTTCCCGCAGGGACAGGAGGCGTCCCGCGAAAACCCCTTCGTCTCGACGCCCCGCCGCGACCCGGCCTCGGGCGGCCCCCACCCGTGTCGGGGGGAACAGCTCGGCGAGGACCGATTTCACGGCGGCGTCGACGTCGTGAACGCTGGGAGTGGTCGTCATCGGTCGGGCAACCCCATCACACTCCATCGGCCGGGCGTATTCCGCCCGATCAGTTCTTGGAGGGCCTGACCGTCGTTCGTCACGAGGACCTGGTCACCCCGGCCGGCGCCGAACCTGTCGAAAACCAGGACCGGCTCCCCGTCCGGCCGCCCGTCCTTCTGCTGGAGTTGGACGATCAGCAGACGTTCGCCTTGGAACGTCGGGTGCTTGACGGTCGATGTCGCCGTGCCGATCACGCGCCCGAGTTGCATGGGGACGTCCTCCGCTTCACGCCGAGCTCAGGCGAACCGCATCCCGCCGACGACCGACGTCCGGCGCTGGCGGCAGAAGGTCAGCGGGGTGGTGACCCCTTCGCCGGTCGGCCCGGCGATCGAGAACGACAGCACCCCCTCGCCCCCCAAACCCAGGCCGGCGGGGCTCGGGCCGTTGATGACGAAGATGGTGCAGTCCATCAGCTTGCCCATCTTCGACATCACGGTCGTGTCGCGCGAGTGGAGGACGGCCGTGTGGCCGTAGCCGTGCTCCGACTCCTTGGCGAGGGCGATCGCCCGGTCGACGTTGGTCACGCGGACGAACGGAATGAACGGCATCATCTGCTCGTGCTCGACGAACGGGTGTTCGGCCCCCGTCTCGCCGAAGAGGATCTGCGTGCCGGCCGGGACGCTCACCCCGGCGTGCTTGCCGAGGACGGCGGGGTCCTGGCCGACGAGGTCCTTGTTGACGTGCAGCTTGCCGTCGTCCCCCTTCACGAAGGCGGCGCGGGTCAGGGCTTCGATCTGACCGGCGTTGAGGCGGTAGCCGCCGTGCCGGGCGACCTCGTCGAGCAGCTTGTCGAAGACGTCGGCCACGGCGAAGACCTGCTTCTCGCCGATGCAGAGCAGGTTGTTGTCGAATGCGGCGCCGTCGACGATCGACTTGGCGGCGTTGGTCAGGCAGGCGGTGGCGTCGACCACGACGGGGGGGTTGCCCGGCCCGGCGACGACCGCACGACGCTTGCTCCCGAGCGCGGCCCGGGCGACCGCCGGCCCGCCCGTGACGACAAGGAGCCGGACGCCGCGGTGCTCGAACAGGGCGTTGGCCGATTCGAGGGTCGGGGGGTCGATGATCGTCAGGAGGTCGTCGAGGCCGGTCGCGTCCTTGATCGCCTTGTTGAACCGGCGGACGCCCTCGGCGGCGATCTTCGCGCCGGAGGGGTGGGCGTTGAAGACGACCGTGTTCCCCGCGGCGAGCATGTTGATCGCGTTGCCGGCCAGGGTCGGCAGGCTGTGCGTCACGGGGGTGATCGCGCCGATCACGCCGAAGGGGGTGAAGTCGGTGAGGGTCAGGCCGTCGTCGCCGGAGAAGTTCTCGGTCCGGAGGTACTCGACGCCGGGGACCTTGGGGATGGCGTCGCGGAGCTTGGCGATCTTGTGGTCGAGCCGGCCGATCTTGGTCTCTTCGAGTTCCAGCCGGCCGAGTTCCTCGGCCTGGTCGCGGCAGACGGCCCGGATGCCGTCGATGGCCTTCTTGCGGTCCGCGAGCGGGCGGGTGCGGTACACCTGGAAGGCGGCCTCGGCCGCGTTCACGGCCGCGTCGGCGGTCGGGTAGACCCCGTACGTGCCCGACGGGGCGGAATGCGCCTTCCCGTTCGCCGCCGGGGCCGCCCCGCCCATCTGGGAGAGGACCTGTTGGACCACGTTACGGATCAGGTCTTCGGACATTTGCATGGCTGACACCGTCGCAAGGAGGGCTCGTTCCGTTCGGTCCGGTTCACGGCGTGTTTTTCAAACCCGGGTCGGGCGTTTTCCGCCCCGACGGGGTCGGCTCAGGGCTGAGGTTCCCGGCTGGAGAAGATCGTCCGACCGGCGATGTCGACCGAGTCGACCAGGCCGATCACGACGGCGTCGATCGGGAGCTTTTCGGTCTCCGGGGTGAGGCGGGCGCTCGACCCCTGGCAGACGAGCACCATCTCGTCGACCCCCGCGCCGAGCGTGTCGACGACGACGAACGTCCGCCCGGTCGGCACGAGCCGGTCGCGGTCCTTCTCGTCGACCCGGTAGGGTTCGACCATGAGGAGCTTGTGCCCGGTCATCGAAGCGACCTTCTGGGTCGCCACCAGGCTGCCGGTCACCTTGGCCACGAACATGGGTTTGGTCCGCCTCAGTCGATCGAGTTCTTGCCGGAACGGAGCAGGTCGCGGGACTGGCGCGCCACGACGAGTTCCTCGTTGGTCGGCACGGTCCAGACCTGCACGCGGGAGCCCTCGGCCGACACCCGGCGCTCGGCGGGTCCGCCCGCGTTCAGGGCCGGGTCGAGGCTGATCCCGAACCAGTCGAGGTCGCGGCAGACGCCGGTCCGGATCCGGACCGAGTTCTCGCCGATCCCGCCGGTGAAGACGATCGCGTCGGCCCCGCCGAGTTCGACCAGGTAGGCGCCGAGGTAGTGGCGGACCGAGTTGATGAAGACGTCCAGCGCCAGGGTGGCACTGGCGTTCCCGGCCTCGGAGGCCGCCTCGATGTCGCGGAGGTCGCGGCCGGCGCCGCTCACCCCTTCGAGGCCCGACTGGTTCGCCAGGGTGTCGAGCACCTTTTCGAGCGGGAGCCCGGTCTCGCGGAGGATGACGGGGAGGGCGAACACGTCGAAGTCGCCGACCCGGTTGTTGTGCGGGAGCCCCGACTGCGGGCTCATCCCGAGGCTGCACGCCATCGACCGCCCGGCGCGGGTGGCGCAGAGCGACGAGCTGCCGCCGAGGTGGCAGGAGATGACCTTGAGGTCGTCCCGGCCGAGGAGTTCGGCCATCCGGCCGGCGATGTAGCGGTGGCTCGCGCCGTGGAAGCCCCAGCGGCGGACGCCCAGGGTGGTCGACCACTCCTCGGGGATCGCGTAGCGCTGGTTGGCCTCGGGGGCGGTGCGGTGGAAGCCGGTCTCGAACGCGGCGACGAGCGGGAGTTGGGGGAACCGCCCGGCGAGCATCCGCATGGCGCTGACGTAGGGCGGGTTGTGCGCGGGGGCGACGTCGGCGAAGGCCTCCATCGCTTCGAGCACCTTCTCGTCGACCTTGTGGACGCCGGTCAGGTTCCGGGCGTGGACCGCCTTGAAGCCGATGGCGGCGACGTCGCCGGCGTCCTTCAGCACGCCGATCCGCGGGTCGGTCAACTGGTCGAGGCAGATCTGCACGGCGTCGCCGTGGTCGGCGATCGGCTGAACCTGTTCGACCTCGCCGCGCGGCGACTGGACCTTCACCTTGGCGTTCTGCGACCCGATCCGCTCGATGGAGCCGCGGGCGAGGAGTTCCTCCGCGGCGCCGTCGAGGTGGTAGAGCCGGTATTTAAAGCTCGTGCTGCCGAGGTTGGCGACGAGGATCTTCATGGGGTTCAGCCTCAGCCCTTCGAGAACGCCGTGACGATCGTCTCGCCCGGCCTGGGGATGACGTGGGCGGCCTTCAACTCGCCGACCCGGCCGGCGGCCTCGGCGCCGGCCTCGACGGCGGCGCGGACGCTGCTGACGTCGCCGCGGACCATGACGCTGACGACGCCGCCGTCGAGCTTGATGACCGAGCTGGCCAGCTCGACGCTCGCGGCCTTGAGCATCGCGTCGATCGCGTTGATCAGGCCGACCAACCCCTGGGTTTCGATCAGGCCGATCGCGTTTCCGTTCATCGGGAATGCCTCGTCAAAGGCCCGCGGGGCGGGCGGCGCGCCGGGCCGCCCCGCGGGGAGTGCGGTCTCAGCCGATAAAGGTCTTCAACACGGCCTCGTCGGGCCGGGGGATGACGTGGGCGCTGACCAGTTCGCCGACCCGGCTGGCCGCTTCGGCGCCGGCCTCGACGGCGGCCCGGACGCTGCCGACGTCGCCGCGGACGAGCGTCGTGACGTACGCCGCGCCGATGCCGACGCGGCCGACCAGGGTGACGTTCGCCGCCTTGAGCATGGCGTCGGTGGCTTCGATGACGCCCACCAGGCCCTTGGTCTCGACGAGGCCGAGGGCCTCGCCGGTCGAGCCGTTGACGCCCGGGCGGGCGCCGCTTCGCGAGAGGGTTGCCACGGGATCAGGCTCCGGGGTTCAAGAGTTCTTGGAGGGCGCCGCGGCGGCGGGGACGGCCGGCTTCTGGAACGTCAGCACGCCCGAGAGCTCCTCGTGCGGCCGGGGGATCACCTGGACGCTCACCACCTCGCCGATCCGGCTGGCGGCGGCGGCGCCGGCGTCGACGGCCGCCTTCACCGCGGCGACGTCGCCCGCGACGAACGCGGTGACCAGGCCGCTGCCGATCTTCTCCCAGCCCACGAGGTCGACGTTCGCCGCCTTGAGCATCGCGTCGCACGCCTCGACGATGGCGACGAACCCCTTGCACTCGATCATGCCTAGCGCTTCAAGCGTTGCTGAGGCCATTGCGGCCCTCCTTCGTTCGCTCGGTCAATCAGCCCGGTCCGGTCGGTACGCCGCCGTCCGCCCCGAGGGCGTCGGGTCTCACGCCTTGAACAGTTCGACTTTGGTCGCGCGGGTCAGGTCACAGCAGTTGGCCTCGTCCGTGTCGATGTGCACCTCGAGTTTCCAGTCGGGGTGCACCCGCACGAGCAGGCCTTCGAGGGTGGTCGGGCAGGGGCTCGCCACCCGCATGTTCATCCGGTCCTTCGCCTTGACGCCGTAATACTCGGCGTCCTTCGGCCCCATGTGCACGTGCCGCTCGGCGCGGATCACGCCCTTGGAAAGGACGAGGCTCCCCTTCGGCCCGATCAGCAGGCAGCCGGGCGTCCCCTCGATGTCGCCCGAGAGCCGCACGGGGACGTCGATCCCCAGGCTGATCGCGTCGGTGAACGACAGCTCGACCTGGCTGAACGTCCGGCAGGGGCCGAGGATGCGGACGCCCGGGATCATCCTCTGCCGCGGCCCGACCACCGCCACCGTCTCGTTGGCGGCGAAGTCGGTCGCCTGGTAGAGGGTCTTCATCGGCGTGAGCTGGTAGCCCGCGCCGAACAGGACGTCGACGTCTTCCTGGGTCAAATGGCAGTGCCGGGCCGAGATGTTGGCCACCACCTTCGGCCGGTACGGCTCGGAGGCCGCCCCCCGGCCGTCGCCGTTCGTCCCGGCCGACTCGCCGAGCTGCTGCCGGAGGATCGACCGAACCAGGGCTTCGACCTGGTCGCGCGAGACGACCGTGCTCATGCTGTGTTCCCCATTCCGAGGGTCCGTGCCTGACCCCCGGCCAATCCGTCGCCCCCACGCCCCCCCGGGGCCAGGTGGAGTTGCACGCCTGCGGCGTCGAGGACGCCGCGGTATTCCTCGGGTAGCCCGACGTCGGTCACGACCCTGTCGATCTCGTCCAGCCCGCAGAGCCGGGCGAGGTTGAGCCGGCCGAACTTGGAGTGGTCGGCCACGATGACGACCTCCTGGCCGCACGACATCATCTGACGTTCCGTCTCGACCAGGAGCATGTTCGCGTTGTAGATCCCGTCGGCCACGACCCCCCCGGCGCCCAGGACCGACTTCCGGACCCGGATCGCCTGCATCGACTCGATCGCGAGCGGCCCGAGGGCGACCCCCGTCCTCGGGTAGACGTACCCGCCGATGAGGATCAGGTCGACCGACTTGTTGGAGGAAAGAAGCTGGGCGATCGGCAGGCTGTTGGTCACCACCTGGAGGGCGATCGAACGCTCCGCTAACGCCCGGGCCACCTCCAAGGTCGTCGTCCCGCCGTCGAGCAGGACCGAGTCCCCGTCTTCGAAGAGGGCGGCCGTCGCCCGGCCGATCGCCTCCTTCTCGTCCCTGGCCGTGGCGGCCCGGTCCTCGAACGGGGGCAGCGCCTTCGCCTCGCCGGCGGAGACCGCACCCCCGTGGGTCCGCTTCACCGCCCCCGAGACTTCGAGCGACTCCAGGTCCCTGCGGACCGTGCTCTCCGAAACGCCGACGACCTTCACCATCTCCTCAAGAGTGGCGAACCCCTGACGTACGATCAGGTCGAGGAGCAGGCGGCGGCGGGTCTCGGCGAGCATGTCACCCTTTTCGACGGATTGTCTGCACGACGTAGCGTTAGTTTTCAGGATGTTTCGTCTGGTGTCAACAACCTTCACAAAATCTTGACGGATTTTGGAAGATTTTGACGGAAAGCGGTCCTGTTTCTGGCGGTGTCGGGGGACGCTACACTGAGGGTGTCACCACGTGGAGGGCCGACGATGCCGGAATTGCCCGAGGTCGAAACGATGGTGCGGGGCTTACGCCCCGCGTTGGAAGGGCTCACGATCGTCGAAGCCGTCGTCCTTGATCCGTTCCTCTTGCAGGGCGTCTCGGCGGAGGACTTTCAACGGAAGGTGAGCGGCTCCGGGGTGTCGGCGGTCGAGCGGCGCGGCAAGTGGGTCGTCATCTCGCTGGCCCGGGCGCGAGGGATTATCGTCATTCAGCCCCGGATGACGGGAGGATTTTGGCTCGTAACCCCCGAGAGGATCGGGCACGCGCGCTTGACGTTTCGGATGAGCGGAACGGTCAAGATGGTTTGGTTTTGCGATAACCGACGCCTCGGCAAGATCGCCTGGTACCCCGACCCGGACGCCGCGAATTCGGCGTTTGCAAAGTCGCACGGCCCCGACGCACTCGTGATTTCGGAGGGGGAACTGGCGGAACGGTTGAAGGGGACCGGGCGTGCGGTCAAACCGGCGCTGATAGACCAGAAGATCGTCGCCGGGATCGGCAACATCTACGCCGACGAGGTGCTCCACCGCGCGGGGGTCCACCCCGAGAGGCCCGCCTCAAAGCTCCGCCCCGACGAACTGGCCCGCATCCACGAGTCCATCGGCCGGGTCTTGGCCGAAGCGATCGCGGCCGAAGGGTCGAGCTTCGACCGGAATTACAGGACGGTCTTGGGCTCGGAAGGGGGGTTCCTCAACAGGAACGCGGTGTACGGGCGAGGGGGACTGCCTTGCCCGGTCTGCGGGGAAACGGTCCGAAAAACCAAAATCCCCGGGCTGATCGGTCGGCCGACCCACTACTGTCCGACCTGCCAGCCGCCCAAGGGTCGACGGCGGCCGTCGGGAGGGGGGAGTTAATCTGGCCGGGGGCGACCGTTTTGGTTATGGTGAACGGTCACATCAGGGAGCTTGTTGCGCACGGGTGGACGATGCGGATCGGGCCTTTCGGGGCGGCGGGGCGTCCACGCACGCCCCGGGGTCCGCGAGAGGCCGTTGGGGAGAGTCCCGGTGTCGTACCGCAGCTTCAAGCACCTGCTCGGTGAGACCAGTTTGGAGCGGAAGTGCCGCTTCATCTTCGGGGCCGGTATCCTCGTCCTCGTCACGATCAGCTTCTACTGGTACGGACAGAAGACCGAGAGCCTGGTCGTCGGCCAGACGACCCAGACGGCCCGGATGCTGGTCAACCCGGTCCTGATGGAGTTGCACTACAAGAGGCTGGGTAACGAAGACTTCGCCCGGACCATCGAGGTCCTTTCCGGCGACCTCTCCCCGCTCGACAACTCCCAAAAGATCGAAGCCCACATCATCAACCCTTACAAAGTGAAATACCCCGAGGCGTACCCCTCGGCGCCGAAAAACAACACCCTCGACGCCTTCGAAAAGGACACCCTGGAACGGTTCCTCCGCGCCTCGGCCGCGGAGGAGGGTTACAAGAAGGCGGGGACGCCGGAGGGCAAGCCGTACACCTTCGGCGACGGCACGCCGATGTGGGATTCGCGGATCGTACCGGGCAAGCAGAAGTACCAGTACATCCAGGCCGTCCTCTTCAAGCCGAGCTGCCAGATGCCCTGCCACTCCTCAAGGGAGCAGGGCGATCCGCTGATCGACGACCACATGATGCGGGCGTCCGAGGGGGGGAAGTGGGTCCCGAACAAGCCGGGGGACCTCGCCGGGATCGTCGTCGTTAACCTGCCGATGAAGCCGATCAACCAGGCGATCAACCGCAACCGCGCGATCTTGATCACCGCGGCGCTGGTCACGGCGATCCTCGCGATGGTCGCCTCGTACCTGATCGTCCGGTACGTCATCGTCAAGCCGGTGAAGCACCTCCGCGACGTCTCCGACGCGATCGCGGCGGGCAAGCTGAACATCCGGAGCCAGATCCAGACCGGCGACGAGTTCGAGGAACTGTCGCACGCCTTCAACCGGATGCTTCATAACCTCGTCGCGATGCAGCAGGAACTCCGGGAGGTGAATGGCGACCTCGACCGAAAGGTCGACGAACTGGCGCAGGCCAACCTCGCGCTGTTCGAGATGAACCGGCTCAAGAGCGATTTCCTCGCCACGATGAGCCACGAACTGCGAACGCCCTTGAATTCGATCATCGGTTTCTCGGAGGTCCTCTCCGGCAGCGACCAGCTCAACGAGCGCCAGCGCCGTTACGCCCACAACATCCAGTCGTCGGGCAAGATGCTGTTGTCGATGATCAACGACATTTTGGACCTCGCCAAGATCGAGAGCGGCAAGATGGAAGTCCGCTCCGAGGACTTCTCGCTCCGCGACGTCTGCGAGGCGCTGACGAGCCTGGCCCGGCCGATCGCGGAACGGAAGAACATTAATTTGGAATGCCGGCTCGACGAGGCGATCCCGCTCCTGAGGCAAGACCCCGGCAAGCTCCGGCAGATCCTTTACAACCTGCTCTCCAACGCCATCAAGTTCACCCCCGAAGGGGGGCGCGTGACCCTCTCGGCGCGGACCGAGGGGCGGTTCGCGGTGATCGAGGTGGAGGACACCGGGATCGGGATCGCGGAGGAGGACCGCGAGAAGATCTTCGAGAAGTTCCGCCAGGCGGGCGGCCCCGGCGCCGAGGAAGGGGTGTTGACCCGCGAACACCAGGGGACCGGCCTCGGCCTCTCGATCGTCCGGGAACTGACGAAGCTGCTCGGCGGCGATGTCTTCCTCAAGAGCCAGCCGGGCCAGGGGAGCACGTTCACCATCCGGCTCCCGCTCCAACTGCCCGGGAACCGCAAGTTCGAGGTCAACCTCTCGGACGAGCGCATCGACCTGTCCAAGGCCCGGAGGGTCGAGCCCCGGGGGTCGCTCTCCCACCTCGACCTCAACGCCCCCGACGCCTACATCCCGGGCCCCCATCGGAGTTTCGTCGAGCCGGCCCGGGGGACGGAACGGGGGCGTTGACGTTTTCGAAACGAAATCTTACAGTTTGATAACTTGCTCGTTGTCCCTCCACTCGATCGCGCACCAGGCAACCGGGACGGCGTCGTCCCCCTGTCAGTCTTCCCGCACCGAAGGCGGCTCGCCACGGAACTTTCCGGCATGGATACGAAGACGCCCCGTTCTCTTTTCCCTCGCCCCTTCCGACGTTCGTATCTCTGGTTCGCCCTCCTCGCCGTTTTCGCGACCGCGCCGGCCGTCGCGTACCGCGTCGCGTCCCGGAACTCGGTCCGCGAGCTGCGCTACGGCGAGTTTAAAAAGATGCTTACGAGGGACGAGATTGCGTCCGTAAAGGTCGGCCCGTCGGAATTGACCGGGGAGTTGAAGCCGAAAGGAAAGGGCAAGCGGCCGGAACGGTTCCACGTCTCCCGGCTCGGCATGGAGCGCGACGAAAAACTGGCCTCCCTGCTCGATGCGCACATCCCGGACGGGGCCTATGAGGCCGAGTCGGGGCCTTCGACCGTCCAGACCGTGATCCTCCCCTCGCTGGTTCTCGCCGGGGTGGTGGCGGTGCTCTGGCTCCTCTTCTATCGGTCCGGCGGCATGGGCTCGGCGATGGCGTTCGCCCGCAGCCGGCCCCGGGTCTACGAGAAGGACGAACGCCGGGTGACCTTTGACGACGTCGCCGGGAACGAGGAGGTCGTGACCGAACTCCGCGAGGTCGTCGAGTTCCTTCGGACCCCGGACAAGTACCACAAGATCGGCGGGCGGATTCCGAAGGGGGTCCTCCTCGTCGGCCCCCCGGGGACGGGCAAGACGCTCTTGGCCAAGGCGGTCGCGGGCGAGGCGGGCGTCCCGTTCTTCTCGCTCTCCGGGTCGGACTTCGTCGAGATGTTCGTCGGCGTCGGCGCGGCGCGGGTGCGGAGCCTGTTCAACCAGGCGAACGCCAAGGCCCCCTGCCTTATCTTTATCGACGAACTCGACGCGCTGGGCAAGGCCCGCGGCGCGGGGGGGGCCGGCAACCACGACGAGCGCGACCAGACGCTCAACCAACTCCTCGTCGAGATGGACGGGTTCGACTCGAACCGCGGGATCATCCTGATCGCCGCGACGAACCGCCCCGAGACGCTCGACGCCGCCCTCGTCCGCCCCGGCCGGTTCGACCGGCAGGTGGTCGTCGACCGGCCCGACATCGTCGGCCGGGAGAGCATCCTGAAGGTCCACGTGAAGTCGGTCGAGATCGACGAGGAGATCAACCTCCGCCAGATCGCCGCGATGACGCCCGGCTTCGTCGGGGCCGACCTCGCGAACCTCGTGAACGAGGCCGCGCTGCTCGCGGCGCGGAAGGGGAAGCCGAAGGTCGGTAGCCTGGAGTTCCGCGAAGGGGTCGAGCGGGTGATCGCCGGGCCGGAGAAGCGCCAGCGGGTGATCCGCGAGGACGAGAAGTGGCGGATCGCCTACCACGAAGCCGGCCACGCGCTCGTCGCCCGGAGCCTGCCGAACACCGACCCGGTCCATAAGGTCTCGATCCTGGGCCGCGGCAACGGCGCGCTTGGGTATACGATGTCGCTCCCCGAGGTCGACCGGTTTTTACACACCAAGAGCTGGCTGGAGAACACGATCTGCACGCTCTTGGGGGGGACGGTGGCCGAGGAACTGGTTTACGGCGAGGTCTCCGACGGCGCGACGAGCGACCTCCAGCGCGCCACGTCGATCGCCCGGCGGATGGTGGCCGAGTTCGGCATGAGCGAAAAGCTCGGGCGCGTTTGTTACCAGAACGAAGGCCGGAGCCCGTTCCTCCCCGGCGGCGGCGCCAGCGACTACGCCTGGAGCGAGCAGACCTCCCGGGAGATCGACCTCGAAGTGCGGCGGGTCCTCGACGACGCCCTACGGACGACCCGCGAAATCCTGGCCGGTCGCCGCACCGCGCTTGAAGAGGTGACCCGGCTGCTGATCGAGCGGGAGACCATCGACGCCGACGAGTTGCAGGCCGTGATCGACCGGGATACCGCCGCCTGATCGGGACGGCCCGCGCGTCCTGACGGTCGTTTGATCCACCTCGGCCCGTCTCATCGACGGGCCGGGGTGTTTTCGCGCGCCCGACCCCGTTTTTCCCGGAGGTGTGAGACCTGACAGTGGCCTTGTCCCGAGGTCCGAGGTAAAGGCGTGAAACGTCGATACCCCCCCGCTAAGATCGTGGCGTTGTTCCGAGGAATGGTTCCGGAACGCCTTTCGACCGGGAGGGAAGCGTCTCATGGGATTCGTGCGCTGGGTTACCCCGCTCGTCCTCGCCTCGTTCGTCGTGACCGGGGCCGTCCGGGCGGCCGACGGGCTTCGCGCCGGGGCGGCGGCCGAGGAATTTGCCGCCGATGACGCGATGGTCATCGGCGGGGGCATCGGGCCGGGGAAGGCGAAGGGGCAGGAAGGGAAACTTCGGGCCTCGGCCCTCGTCGTCGAGGACGGAAAGGGCGCGCGGGTCTGCCTGGTCGCCTGCGACATCCTGATGGTGAAGCGCGACGTCCTCGACCGCGCCGCGCGCCGGATCGAGAAGGCCACGGGCATCCCGTTCGACCACATCCTCATCAACGCCACGCACACGCACCACGCCCCGACGACGGTGGCGATCCACGGCTATGAGCGGGAGGAAGGGTTTACCAAGGAGGTCGAGGAGAAGGTCGTCGCCGCGGCCGTCGCCGCGGCGAAGCGGACGACCCCGGTCGAATTCCTCTTCCGGCTGGGCGAGGAGTCGTCGGTCGGGAGGAATAGCCGGTTACTGCTCGAAGACGGGACGATCTTCTGGACCGGCACGTTCAAGGACGCGGTGCGGCCGACGGGGCCGTTCGACCCCGAACTCCCCGTCCTGCTGTTCCGCAAGCCGGACGGAAAGCCGGAGGCGGTTCTCTTCAACCACTCCACCCACACGATCGGCACCCAGGGGGGGGCGGTCCGGTCCCCCAGCTTCTACGGCATGGCCGCGCAGGGGCTCGAAGCGGAGCAGGGGGGCACCTTCCTGTTTTTCTCCGGCGCGTCGGGGTCGACCCATAACCTTGACCTGACCGCGAAGGAGATGACCCACCGCATCAAGACGGCCGTCTCCGACGCCCTGGCGATCGCCAAGCCCCGGCCGGTCGACCGGGTCAAAGGCGTTCGTAGCGAATTGACCGTCCGGGTCCGCCGCTTCGACGAGGCGAAGGATCAGGCGGCCGTCTCCTCCTACTGCATGAAGCGCATCCCCGACGCGAAGGCCGCCGAGTCGGTGATCGAGGTCTTCCGCAAGATGCGCCAGGAACTCGCTCCGGAGCAGGGCCGGGAGAAGAAGACCTGGGTCCAGGCCATCGTGATCGGCGACGTCGCGCTCGTCGGCGTCCCCGGCGAGTTCTTTACGATCCTCGGGGAAGACATCAAGCGGAGGTCGCCGTACCGGTACACGTACGTCTTCCAACTCGCGAACGACTACGTCGGCTACATCCCCGACAAGGTCGCGTACGACCGGGGCGGCTACCAGACGTGGACGGGCCTCCACAGCTACCTCGAACGCGGCACGGGGGAAGCGATCGTTGACGAGGCCGTGAAGCTCTTGAACGCCCTTCACGACGAGGGGACGGCCGGGTCTTCCCGACACTGATCGGCGGAGGCGGCGGGCCATTCGCCCGTCGGAGATCCGGAGGCCCCGTCGCCGGCTTCGAGCAGGGCTGGGGCCTCCGGTCGCCCGTAAACGAGGTTGTCAAAGGCGACAGAGGCGGCCCCTTCGGTCATTCGGCCCGCGATCCGGTCGAACCGCAAGCGTGTGTCGGCGACGATCAGAAACGTCGCCAGAAGGTAGAGGGTGTTTCTCGCCAACGGCCAGGCGATGTACGCCGGAAGTGGCGTCCAAAGGGCCGCTATAGGGGTGACAAGGCCGAGTTGTGAGGCGGCGATCCAGACGGCGTTGCAGAGCAACAGCCCGATGAGAATAAGGATCCCCGACGTTACCCAGACTACGACGTACGCCCCGAGCCAGATGCCGATCGTCAACGACATCGCGCGGGTCGCCGTCGCACAGGCGAGCGAGGTGCGGACGCCGACCGCCGCCATGAACGCCCCGACGATCAGGACGTCGAACCCCCAGCGGACCGCGTCGCGGGCCGGCAGCGCGCCCGAGCAGGCCGCGAGCGTCCAGGCCAGGAACGCCGCCAGGATGAGCCAACGCAGGGCGAACAGGCTTCCGTAGAGCTTCCCCGCGACGATCTCGCCCGCCTTTAACGGGCTGGTCATGAGGGCGTCCCACGTCCCGCGCTCGCGCTCCGAAGAGATCGAGACCGCCGCCCTCAACCCGATCGCCCACTGGATCAGACAACTCAGCAACGCCCCCGTGTCCCCGACCCAGATGCTCAGGTGGTTGCGCGCCCAACCGGTCCAGTCGGTCTCGCCTCGGTAGAACACGTCCCACGCGACGACGGCCGTCAGTCCGACGCTGGTGACCGTCAGTCCGGCGATAAGGAAGCGGCCGGCCCAGCGCCCGAATCGGCCGAGCGTGGCGACCTGCTCGATGAACAACTCCTTCCAGGCCATCGGGCGTTTTTCGCTCACGGGGGGGACGAACCCCCGCCGGGCCCGCCTGGCCCCGACCCGCTCGTCCGCTGTCGGCGCCAGGCACGACGGCCGAAGCCGCCACGCGGCGACGCCGGTCCCGGCCGCGCCGATGAGCAGCCAAAGGGCGGAGGACGTGAGGGCTTCGCCGAGGGTCTCCCGTTGGATCAGCGCCTCCAGGCCGATGTAGGGGTTGAAGGCGGCGACCCAGTCGAACGCCCCCCGCGGCAGCCCGACCGTTGAAGACAGGGGGGTGAGCAGCAGGAAGAGGTCGACGAGGTAGACGGCCAGCAGCGCGTCCCGTCCCCGCCGCGAGAGGACGGAAGCCGCGGCGGCCAACCCGCCCCCGCCGATCCCGACGGCCGTCGGGAGGAGGACCGCGGCGAGGAACGTTGTGGGGCGAAAACCCGCCAGGGAGATCAGCAGCACGAACGCGGGGAGGCACGCCAGCAGGATCATCCCGAGTTGCGCGAGCTTTCCCACGACCCGGCCCGAGACGATCTCCCGGGACGTCACCCGGGTCGTAAGCAGGAGCGCGAGCGACCCCCGCTCCTTCTCGCCGGCCAGCGACCCGGCCAGCAGGGCCGGGCCGAGCACCAGGGCGAGCGTCAGGAGCATTCCGGCAACGAGCCCCAGCGCGATCCGGATCTCCCAGAACGGCTGGTGGGAGCCGTCGAGGCTCTGCTCAAGGCCCCAGACCCAATAGGCCAAGAGGGTCACCCCGAACACGGCCGTGGCGGCCAGCGCCCGGACGAGGATGAGCCAGCCGCGCGCGACCGCCCGCCGGCATTCCGGCCCGGCGAGCGGCCCGACGAGCAGGGTCGCGAGGTTCACCACGGTTGGTTCGGCTCCGCCGGCAGTTTCAGCCGCCCCGAGCACGCGGACTTCACCGAGGGGCGGGTGAGTAGCCAGAGTAGGATCAGCGGGTAGA
>Ga0164243_10003571_pt1 | contig 24824 bp, 22 predicted proteins | sample OricompcompostOP_FD_108781 | JGI IMG/M metagenome (GOLD analysis project Ga0164243, IMG submission 108781) | Organic Plus compost microbial communities from Emeryville, California, USA - Original compost - Organic plus compost (OP) | ecosystem: Engineered > Solid waste > Mixed feedstock >...
CAGCGCTTCGCAGGCGGCGATGTAGCAGCCGGGGTCCGTGGTGCGCACCATCTGCACGGCCCAGTCGGTGATCGCGGGCTGGGCGGCGGCGAACGCGGGGGTGAACCAGCGGTCCGGGGAGGTGCGGGCGAGGGGGTCGAGGCCGTTCGTCCGGACGACCACGCCGCGCTGGCGCCACTCGTCCGCCGTGCCGAAGCGGGGCGAGGCGGCGATCAGGGCCAGGGAGGCCAGGCGCTCGGGGTGACGCAGGGCCAGCTCGATGCCGACCGCACCGCCGAGCGCGCAGCCGGCGTAGGCGAAGCGCTGCACGCCCAGAGCGTCGAGCGTGGCGAGCAGCCGGGCGGTCAGCTCGGCGACCGAGGAGGCCGGATAGGCGGGGGCACCGCCGTGGCCCGGCAGGTCGAACCGCAGGACCCGCCACTGCTGGGCGAGTTCGGGGACCTGACGGTCCCACATGTGCCATGTGGTACCCAGTGAGGGACCCAGGATCAGGACCGGAGCGTCTTCTGGCCCGTCAAAGCGGTATTGCAGGGTGTTCGGGGGTGTCTCACTCACGCCCCAGACCCTCTCACGTCTCACGGTCTCCTATCCTGGCTACAAGCGGTTCGGACTCGCCTCAGCCGCGCTTCGATCTCTACGCCACCAATACCCCGGACTGGAGTGGCACACGGGCGGCGGGCACTTCCGCGATTCCGAACCCTTCTGGATCTCCGTCGGCGCGGACGTCCCTGGCGGTTACACCCAGCAGGAAAGGTGTCACCACGTGGAGCCAAGGCGAGTGAAACGCACCTAAGAAGGCTGGGAGAGCTACCTCCATCGCCCGGGAGGAGCGTGCCGATGGTTCATGCAGGGCGGAGGGTGCCTGTGGTCATCACCCACGGGCGGCCGGGACGCAGCGTGCCTTGGCATGCTCGGATGGCCCCGGCTCGTCTACCAGTCCGCCACGGGACGGAATGCTTGTGCATCCGAGGTCCGGGCAAGCAAGGAGGCACTGACAACGCACGCCAGGAATACATGAACTCCTCTCCCAACGAGTGCAATCGCAAAGTATGCGCACCCTGGAAGCGTCACAGGAACACGGACCGCATGAAGCGCCAGCCGCATCGTGCGCGCCAGCGCAGCCGATCTCAGACGAAGCCGCACCGGAGCGCTCCGATGACTTCGTCGTCTCACGGCTCGACTCAAAGTCCCGTCAGGACGGACCCCAGCGGGGCCTCGCCGTATCACTCGCCTATCACACGACTGCCCCTATAACGAGGGTTGCGACTGCACAGGTCTGACCAGGTGGAAGACCTCCCGGGCCGCGTAGCGCTTGAGGCTTCGGACTATCTCGCGTCGGGTCTTGCCCTCCTTGCTGCGGCGTTCGTAATAGTCCTGGGTGCGCGGGTCGACGCGCAGGCGGGTCTGCACGATCCGGTGCAGGGCCGCGTTCGCTTGGCGGTCGCCGCCGCGGTTGAGGCGACGGTACTGCCGGCAGCCCGAGGAACGCTCGACTGGGCTGACCCCGCACAGCGCCGCGAACGACGCCTCACTGCCCAGGCGTTCCGGGTTGTCTCCCACCGTGATCAGCAAAGTGACGGCCGTGTCCGGACCAATGCCCACCACCTCGAGCAGCTGCGGATTGTGGCGCTCCACCAGCCGGGTCAGGCGGCCTTCCAGGTCCTGGATCTCTTCGCTGAGCTGCCTGATGCGCCGGGCCAGGAGACCCAGGGTGACGTGGGTGGCCTGAAGCACCGCCCCCTCGCCGGCCTCGTGGTTCAGGCTGTCGTCGACAAGCCTTGCGCAGGTGCGGAACAGCTCTGCGTTGCCCAGCCCCGCCAGTTCCTCCCTCAGCTGCGGATCGGCGCGGATGAGGACGGCCTTGAGTTGGTTGATCGCCTGCGTGCGGGCCTTGACCGCCGAGTCCTTGGCCAGTTTGTACATCCGGGCGATCTCCACTGGCCCGTCGCCCGTCTTGGCCTGGGCGCGCGCCCGCCCGCTCAGCACCGCCCGGGCCGCGTTCTCGGCATCAAGCGGGTCCGACTTGCCGCGCCGACGGCGGTCAGCCCGGTCGAACCGGTTCACATCGAAAACGTCCACGCCCTGGGCCAGCAGGTAGCGGGACAGGGCCGCCCCGAAGGAACCGGTTCCTTCCACTCCCGCCCGGCGCACCGTACCGGACCCCCTGGCCCACCCCAGCAGGTCTCGGTATCCAGCCGCGGTGGCCGGGAACTCCTCGGTGCCGATGACTTCCCCCACCAGGGAGAGCACAGCGGCCACATGGGCATCGCGGTGCGTGTCCACTCCCAGGATCACCTCTCCCGCCGGCCGACGCCGACGAGGACGCGAAGCGGAGGACGTGCCGGTCATGCTCGTTCCCTTTCAGGCCGACGACTTGTCCCGTAGCTGGCAACGGGCTGTGTGGACGGTCAGAATCGTGATGACGCCTTTCCGGCAAGCCCCTATCGAGACACGTCCATCAGCCCGAGACCAACAGCGCGCTGTCCCCTGGCCGGCGGTCGACACAGTGTGATCAGGACACCTCGGTCAGAGATCTCAGGAGTCAGACCCCACCGCAGGACAGGCACCCACCTACTGTTCTCCGCCCAACCGGCTTGCAGCCACGTCAGCCCGCTCGTTCGAGCGAATGGACTCGAAGCACCGATCGCCTGTCAACAGAACTGGCACCATGCCGCCGTCGTACTTCACTGCGACTCGAAGGCGGACAGTTGGGGACTGTCAAACGAGCCGGTGTAACTGGGGTTGTTCGAGTTACTGACGGGCTGCGGAGAGGCGGCCGTCGAAGGTGATGTCGAAGGCGTTCAGCGCGGTCTTCCAGCGCATGGTCCAGCGGGCTTGTCCCTTGCTCGAGTTCGGGCAACTTGCGTGTAGCCATGTCCCGCCACTGACGGGTTGCGGATGGCGTGGTGTCTTCGGCCAGCAGTTGCGTGATCTCGGCGAGGGTGAAGCCCGCCCGCTGCGCCATCTTTATCAGGGCGACCCGGCGGATGGTGGTCGCGGGCCATACCCGACGCCCGCCTCCGCGACGCGCGCCGGGCAGCAGACCGTGCTCCTCCCAATAGCGCAGTGCCGCCGCACCGTGACGCCTGCTGCCCGGCCCCTACCGTTCACTGTTGGCCGACCGCACCTTTCGGCGGCTGATGCCGGTCTTCGCGTTGTCCGACCTGGGCGACGGCATGACCGTCGTCGCGGTGGCGTGGCTTGCGCTCGAACTGGTCCCGGACGGCGGCCAAGGCGCGCTGGCGGGCATCGCTGTCGCCGCCTATGTCCTGCCCGGCGCGCTGGGCGCCCTGGTTCTGGGCAGGTGGATGCGCCGGCTGTCCGCGCGACGGCTCCTGGTTACCGACTCCACGCTACGGGCCGTACTGCTGGGGGCGGTCCCGTTCGCACACATGGCGGGGCTGCTCACCCCGGCCGTGTATGTCGGGCTCCTGGGCGCCTCCTCGCTGCTGCACGCCTGGGGCAAGGCCGGAAAGCACGCACTCTTCGCCCCTTTGCTCCTCGAAGACCAGCGCCTGGCGGCCAACAGCGTGATCAGCACCAGCCTCTAAGGCGCGGCGCCTTAGCCGGCCGCCTCCCTCTGGTGCCCGGCCGTCGGCTGAGTCATCGGGCCAGGCAGCAGTCTCCGCATTTCGTGCCCACCGGAGTGCGGTAGAAGAGGTAGCAGCTGCGGCGGCGGAAGCTGAGGTCGGGCGCGGTGAAGTGGCCGGTGCCATCCAGGCATCCGGTGGCCAGGAGGTCGGTGGTGAGTTCGGTGAGCGGGTGGCGCAAGTCCGGGCGTGCCGCCAGGAGCACCTGGGCTGTCCCGGCCAGTGCGGAGGCGGCGTTTCCGTCCAGGAGGCGGGGGGAGATCTTGACGCGGAGCCCGGCGGCCATCGCGTCCAGGTGCTGCTCGACCACCAACTCGTACAACACCTTGGGGAGGTGCGGGATTCGGTCGGCGTACCAGCCGGTGGGGGCGGGCAGCCGCAGCGCGGGTCCCTCGTCGGCCCGGTGCAGCCGGGCCAGGTCGGGGACGATGCCGTGGAAGAGCGTGCAGGCGAGGACCGGGGACCACAGGCGTGCGGCGTGTCCGAGCTGCGCGATGGAGACGCCGATGCGCGTCTCGCGGGTGCCGTACCGGTCGGCGACGGCCTCTGCGAGGTCGGTGAAGCCTCGGGCGTAGGTGTCGGTGACCGGATGCCAGCCCTGGTCCGGTCCGCCCACGGCGAGGGTGAAGAATCCTCCGAGAGCCGCCACGTCCTCCAGGGCTGCGGTGACTGCCTCGGCGGGCGCGCGAGCGGGTGCGGTCATGTCTGCGCCACTCCCTGTCGCTGTCCGGTCAGGTCGTGGCCGGTGAGCAGCGTCACCTGGGGCAGGCCGGTGCGGGGATGCTCGGTGACGTCCGCCTCGACGCGGTAGACGTCGGCCAGCAGGGCGGGGGTGAGGACGTCCCGTGGTGCGCCGTGGGCGACCACACGTCCGGCCTGCATCACGCTGAGGCGGTCGCAGAACGACGCGGCGAGGTTGAGGTCGTGCAACGCGACGACGGCCGTGACTCCGAGGCGGCGGACGAGACGGAGTGCGTCGAGCTGGTGGCGCAGGTCGAGGTGGTTGGTCGGCTCGTCCAGCACCATCGTTCCGGCCCGCTGAGCGAGTGCGCGGGCGATCAGGACGCGCTGCTTCTCCCCGCCGGACAACCGGTCGAAGGGTGCGCCGGCCAGGTCGGCGACGTCCAGTTCCGTCAGGGCGGCCGTGACGATGGCGCGGTCATCGGCGTCGTCGCCCGCGAAGGGGCGCTTGTGCGGGGTGCGGCCCATGGCCACCACCTCGTACACGGTGAGGTCGAAGTCCCCGGCGTGCTCCTGCAGGACGGCCGCCAGGTGCCGGGCCAGGCGCTTGCCGGGCATCCGCCAGACGTCCGTCCCGTCCAGCAGCACGCGGCCCGACGTGGGGCGCAGTGCCCGGTAGACGGTGCGCAGGAGGGTTGACTTGCCGGCGCCGTTCGGGCCGACGAGCCCGACGACCTCTCCGGCGGACACCGTCAGGGAGACCTGGTCGACCAGCGGTCTGCCGTCGACGAGCACCGACACGTCGTCGATGTCCAAGGTTCCGGGTGCCGCTTCCGCGTGTCCGGTCATCGTGCCCTCCTGCGCATCAGCCAGAGGAAGAACGGGCCGCCGACCAGGGCGGTGAGGATGCCGACGGGGATCTCCTCGGGGCTCATGAGGGTGCGCGCGGCCAGGTCGGCGGCGATCAGGAAGGCCGCGCCGAGCAGCGCAGCGGCCGGGAGTGCTCGGCGGTGGTCGGCGCCGACCAGGAGCCGTACGACGTGCGGCAGGATCAGACCGACGAAGCCGATCTGGCCGCTGACCGCGACGATCGTGCCGATCATCAGCGCGACCAGGGTGAACAGTGCGGCACGGAAGCGGTGGACGTCCAGGCCGAGGGCTGCTGCGGCCTCCTCCCCGGCGAGCAGCAGGTTCAGCGGACGGCTCACGCCAAGCAGGACGGCCGTGCCGAGCAGGACCGCCGCGGCCGGGATCCACACCACCGTCCAAGTGGTGCCGGCCAGTCCGCCGAGCATCCAGCGCAGCGCCGACTGCGTCTTGTGGGGGTCGTTGGAAGTGACCACGAGGAAACTCGCCACCGCCGACAGCACCTCGGCCATCGCCACGCCCGCCAGGACCAGCCGCACGGTGGTCATCCGTCCGCCGGAGCGAGCCAGGAAGTACACCGCGACCAGGGCCGCCAGAGCGCCGCAGAACGCCGCCAGCGGCAGCGAGAAGGCTCCGAACAGCGTCACGTTGAGGACCAGGACCAGCACGGCGCCGACGCTCGCGCCCGACGACACTCCCAGCAGCATCGGGTCGGCGAGCGGGTTGCGGACCAGGGCCTGCAACGCCATTCCCGCCACCGACAGTCCGGCTCCCACCACCGCGCACAGCAGCACCCGGGGCAGCCGGACGTCGGTGACGATCGTCTCCCGCACCGGGGGCCACGTCGCATCGGCCAGGGCCGGGTGGAGGTGGTGGAGCAGGATGCCCCACACCTCCCCGGCCGGGATCGTGACCGAACCGGCCGCGATCCCGAAGGTCGCCGCCACCGCCACCAGGGCGGCGAGACCGGCCAGCACCAGGGCGTAGGGGAGCCTGCGGCGGCCGGGCACCACGGCCTGCGCGGGCTTGGGCCCGGCTCCGGGGGAGTTCTTGCCGACGGCCTCGGCGGGTGCCGGCACCTTGCCCGCCCCGGCCTTCCCGGCGACGGCGTCTCGGCCAGCGGCGGTCGGCTCGGTCACGCCGGTCACCGGAAGCGGTCCGGGTGGAGCTGACGGGCCAGCGACTGCACGGCCGCGGGCACCCGTACTCCCACGACGGTGGAGGACAGCGGCAGCACCGCGAACCGGCGGTTCTTGATGGCGGGTACGTCCTTCAGCGCCGGGTTGGCGAGCAGGAACTCCTTCTTCTGCGCCACGGTCTGGTCGCCGTAGTCGTAGATGACGACGACTTCGGGCGCCCGCTCGGCCACCTGCTCGAACGACACGTCGCCGAACGGCTTGTCGAGGTCGGCGAAGAGGTTGACCCCTCCGGCCCGCTCGATCATGTCGTTGCCGATGCCCGCGCCGCCCGCGGTGAAGGCGGTCTTGTCGCCGCTGTCGTAGACGAACAGCTTCACCGGCTCAACGCCGTCGAGTTTCTCGTCCACCTCGTCCAAGGTGGCGTGCAGCCGCCCGATCTGCCGCTCGGCCCGCTCCGGGACGCCGAAGACCTTGGCGACCTCGCGGATCTCCCGGTCCATCAAGGGCATCGTCACCGGCCCGGACGGGCACTCCTCGATGTTGAGGCGGGTGTTGATACCGGCCTTGATGAAGGCGTCACGGGAGCGGCCCTCCTTCTCGTCGAAGGCGGAGGACCAGCCGCCGTAGACGAAGTCGGGCTCGGCCGCCAACAGCGTCTCGTACGACGGGTACTCCTTCGACAGCACCTTGACCTTGCCGTAGGCGGCCCGGTACTCGGGGAGGATCTCGTCGTCGAGGTAGCCGGTGCCGACCATCGACTTCTCCAGGCCGAGCGCCAGCATCACCTCCGTCGCGTGCTGGTTCAGCGACACCGCGCGCTGCGGCGGGCGGTGAAACGTCGTCTTCACCCCGCAGTTGGACACGGTGACCGGGAAGCCCTTCGGGGCCGGGCCCTCGGTACCACCGGCTTGGTCCTGGGCGCTTGTGCCGCAACCGGAGATCAGCAGAGCTGTGGCCATGGCCAGCAGGGGGGACAGTGGGCGTTTGCCCGTCATGGGAATGTTCCTCTCCTACGGGTGTTACGGCTCGTACAGGTGTTACGGCTCGTACGGGTGTCGCTGGTGATCGGCGCGCAGGCTGCCGGTCTCAGGAGGCCGCGCGGCGCCGAGGCGGGGTGAAGGCGTAGAGGTCGAGAATCTCGGGCCGGGGAGCGATGCCGGGGCCGCCCGCGCTCACCCAGGCGGCGATGTCCTCGGTCGCGGCCGGGTCGTTGACCAGGCCCAGCCAGACCGGCCGCGCCCCGGCGGCCCGTCCGGCGGCGGAAGGCTGCACGACGATGACGTTGGCCTGGTCGCACACGTCGAGACAGGCGGAGACGCGTACGGGAGCGGCCTCACGCAGGCGCGCGGTTTGCACTGTGTGATCCACCCCGGTCACCTTGGGGCTGCCGCAGCAGCAGTCCCGGCACACGACGATCCGGCACGGCACCGGATCGGCTGATCCTGTGCCAACCGAACCTCTGCCCACCGGGGTCTCGTACGCCCCCTCGGCCGGCCTCACGGGCATGCCGAACCACCCTCCTCCGGGGAAATCCGCCCCGGGTACGTCGAGGAGGCGACCGCGTGAGTCTCCTGGCTCTCGGGTCGAAGCTCGTCCCGGCCTTCCCACCCGTCCTGGGGCAGTGGCCTGTTCGGGATCCGCTCGCCGATCACAGTGGCGGGACCGCGCCGGATTCACACCGGCTTCCTCGTTCCGCCGTCGCCTTGTCGCCGAGCATCATCGCATCTGAGACACCGCGCGTCATCAGGGCGGAACCCAGGGGTGGTTACGCACGGCCCGAGTCACAGGGCACCGGCCTCGCCGCCGGACTCCTGGCGGCGGCCACCGAAGACCCGCCGGATGGCATATCATTCGCAGGTGCAGGAATACCGCATCAGGACAGCCACGGCCGCCGACCTCGAGGAGGCGCGGGCCGTGATGCTCGACACCGTCTACCGCGACTTCGGGACCGGCTACGTGCCACGCTGGCACGCGGACATCATCGATCTGCAGTCGTTCTACGTCGTCCCACCCCGGCACACCCTGCTGGTCGCGGTGGACGAGCAGGACGGGACGGTGGCCGCCACGGCCGCGCTCGACGGGCGGGGACCGGCGCATCCGCCGAACCCGCGGTGGCTGGCCGAGCGGTACCCGTCGGGTGAGACCGCGCAGCTCAGGCGGGTGTACACGCGCCCGGAGCACCGGCGGCGCGGGCTGGCCCGGCAACTGGTGGACAGGCTGCTGGACTTCGCGCGGGCGGACGGCGGCTACCGGTCGGTGTACTTGCACACGTACCCGCACTCGCCCGGCGCGATGGGTCTGTGGCAGACGCTCGGCAAGGTCGTCTGCGACGAGAGGGAGGACGCGCCCGGCGGCGGCAGTGGCGTCGTCCACTTTGAGATCCCTCTTGTTTAAACGAAAACCATTTTCGTAAGATGCCGGTCGATGTAGACCGAAACACCCGTACGGGAACGTCCGGCCCTGGAAAGACAGAACGAGGACCATGAGATCTTCCCGCCGTCGGCTGATAGCCGGCCTGCTGCTCGCCCCCTTGCTCTCCGGCTGCTTCGCCGCCAGCGACGACGACTCGTCCTCGGACTCCTCCGGCTCGGGTGAGGGCGGGCGCCTGCGTGTGGCGCTCGCCTTCCAGCCGACGGAGAACTACTCACCGTACGGCGGCCAGGACTCCTTCATCCTGTCCCGGCTGGGTGTGAGCGAGGGGCTGGCCCGGCTGGACGCCAACGGCACCGCGGTCCCCGCGCTCGCCGAGTCGTGGAGCAGCGAACAGGGCGGCAAGAGCTGGGTGTTCACGCTGCGGGATGCCAAGTTCCAGGACGGCAGTAAGGTCACCGCGAAGGCCGTCGCCGCCGCGCTCACCCACGCCGCCGCGGCCGACCCGGCGCCGCCCGCGATCTCCGATGTGAAGCTGACCGCCGAGGCCGTGGGCGACGACCAGGTGAAGGTCGGCGCAGGCGAGGCCGACCCGGTGCTGCCGCTGCGGCTGACCAACCCCAGCCTCGCGGTGTTCTCCCCCAAGGCGTATGGCAAGGACGGCAAGGTGAACCCGGTCGGCACTGCCACCGGCCCCTTCGAACTCACCAAGACCACCGGGGACACGGCGGCCGCCTTGGACCGCTACGACGACTACTGGGGCGGGCGCGCCCAGGCTTCCGGCATCGACGTGAAGTTCGTCTCGGACGGCACCGCCCGCGCCAACGCCCTGCGCACCGGGGACGTGGACATCGCCGAGGCTCTGCCCGTCGCGCAGGTCGCCTCCCTGGACAAAGACACCGTCCACGAGATCAACACCGCGCGGAACAGCAGCCTGTTCCTCAACACCCAAAAGGGCGTCTTCACCGACGCGGGGCTGCGGGCCGCCGCGCGCGAGGCGATCGACACCTCCGCCGTCGCCAAGGGCGTGTACGACGGGTACGCCGAGCCCGCCAAGGGGCTGTTCGGCCCCGCGCTGACCTGGGCGGCCGGCAAACGGTCCGAGCCGACCGGGCGAGCCAAGGCCACCGACCCCAAGGGCAAGAGCATCACCATCGCCACCTACGACGACCGGCCCGAACTGCCCGAGACCGCCCAGGTGCTCCAACAGCAGCTCCAGAAGGCCGGGTTCAAGGTGAAGCTGGAAGTGCGCACCTACGCGCGCCTCGAAAGCGACCTGCTGGCCAAGAAGTTCGACGCCGCCATCTCCACCCGCAACATGATGCTCGACACCGGCGACCCGGTCACCGTCCTGGCCAGCGACTACACCTGCGACGGCAGCTACAACCTGTCGTTCCTGTGCGACAAGAAGGTCGACAAGCTGGTCGCCGACGCCCAGGCCGAGTCCGACCCGGGCAAGCGTCAGGACGCCGCGATGAAGGCGGAGGCCGCGATCCTCGGCACCGACGCGGTGGTCCCCCTGGCGCACCTGAAGGCCATCGTGGGTATCGGTACGTCCGTCGAGGGCGGCGTACTCGACCCGTACGAGCGGCAGCTCGTCGGCACCGGGACCCGGCGCTGAACCCCCATGGCCAGGCCCCTTTCCGCCGCCCTGCGCGCGCTCGCGCGGGGCGGCGGCCTCACGCTGCTGTGGCGGGCCCTGCTGACGGGTGGGCTGGTGTGCGCGATCGGCCTGCTGCCGTGGCTGTCGCGCACCGACCCGGCGCTGACCGTGCTCAAGGCCCGCTCGGCGGAGCGCGACCCCACTCCCGAGACGCTGCGGGCCATCCGCGACGAACTCGGCCTGGGTGACGGCCCGTTGGCGCTGCTCGGCCGCTGGCTGGGCGGTCTGCTGCGGGGGGACGCGGGCCGGTCCTGGGTGTCGGACACCGAGGTGCTGCCCGCCACAGTCCAGGCCCTCGGTGTGTCCCTGCTGCTGATGGCGGGGGCCCTCCTGGTCGCCCTGGCCACGGTCGCGGTGGTGTGCGCCCGCACCCTGTGGCTCGGCTCGCGGCGCCGCCTCGGCACAGGCGGCCCGGGCGGTACCGGGTCGGCGGTGCTGGCCGCGCTGCCGGAGTTCCTCATCGCCTCCGTACTGGCCTCCGTCGTCGGCGTGCAGCTGGGCTGGCTGCCCGCCCTGGGCTGGTACGGCCCCCAGTGGATGATCCTTCCCGCCCTCGCCCTCGGCCTGCCCGCCGGAGCCCTCCTCGGGCGGATGCTGGACGACCTGCTGCCCGCCGCGTTCGCCGAGCCCTGGGCGCTGGCCGCCGCCGCGCGCGGAATACCGCCCGGTTCCGTGGCCCGGCAGACGCTGCGCCGCTGCGTGCCCGGACTGCTGCCCAATCTGGGACTGTTCGTGGTCGGCCTGACCGGCGGCGCCGTTGCCATCGAGCAGATCTTCGACATCCCGGGCTTGGGCCGGCTCACCCTGCGTGCCGCGCTCGCCCAGGACCTGCCCGTCCTGCAGACCGGCACGCTCGCGCTCGTCGCGCTCGCGGCAGCAGCCGCTCTGCTGGCCCGGCTGGGAGTGCGGTGGCTGATCGGGCCCGCTCTGCGCGACGGCGCCCTGCACTCCCTGCACCGGCCGACCCCGCCCGCCCCGCGCGTCGTACCTCTCGTCTACGCGCTGGTGCTCGCCACGGTCATCGGCCTCGGCCTGCCCCGCGACCCGCTTGCCCTGGACACCACCGCCAAACTCCAAGTCCCCTCCGCCGCACACCCCTTCGGCACCGACGCGCTCGGCCGTGACGTCCTCGCCCGCGTCGCGCACGGCGCGCTCGACACCCTCGGCATCGCCCTCGCGGTGAGCGCCGCAGCCCTGCTGACCGGCGTCCTGCTGGGCCTGTTGCCCCGCCTGTCCGGACCCCTGGTCGACACCGTCAACGCGGTCCCACCCGTCCTGGCCGCCCTCCTCGTCACCGGCATCGCGGGCAGCGGCCCCTGGACCCCCGCCCTCGCGGTCGCCGTCGTCGCCTGGTCCCCGCTGGCCACCCACACCTCCTCCCTCCTGCGGCAGGAGCGCGCCACCCTTCACCTGACCGCGACCCGCGCCCTCGGCGCCGACCGCTGGTACCTGATCTGGCACGAACTGCTGCCCGCCGTCCTGCCACCCGTCGTCCGCCACGCCCTCCTCCGGCTGCCCAGCATCGCCCTGAGCCTCGCCGCCCTGGGCTTCCTCGGCCTCGGCTCCCAGCCCCCCTCTCCCGAGTGGGGCCTGCTGCTGGCCGAGAACCAGCCGTACGTCGAACGCGCCCCCTGGGCCGTCCTCGCCCCCGCCGCCGTCCTGGCCCTCCTCGGCGCGCTCGCTGTGACCTCAGCGGGCGGAGTGCGTCTGCCCCGGCTGAAGCCGCAACGTCCGCCGAGCACACGGCCCGGCCCTCCCGCCACGCGGGTGACGCCGGGCACGCAGCCGCCGCGCGCTGACGCCACTCTCACCGCCGTATCCGCCTCCCCCGCAGAAACCCCATGACCGACCTGCTCTCCCGCATACGCCCCCGCCGATCGGCCGCGAAGTCCCCCCGCGAGCGGACATGGAAGCACCTGTCCCCGCTGCTGCGGCTGCTGATCCTCACCCAACTCGCTTTCAACATCGGCTTCTACGCCGTCCTGCCGTTCCTCGCCGCACACCTCGGCACCGCCATCGGCATGGCCGGCTGGATGGTCGGCTTCGTCCTCGGCCTCAGAACCTTCAGCCAGCAGGGCCTCTTCGTCGTCGGCGGCTCGCTCGTCGACCGCTACGGCGTACGCCCCATAGTCCTGGTCGGGTGCGTGCTGCGCATCGCCGGGTTCGCCTGGCTCGGGTACGCGGAGCAGACCTGGGCGGTGATCGGCGCGGTGCTGCTGATCGGGTTCGCCGCCGCGCTGTTCTCACCGGCGGTGGAGTCCGAAGTGGCCCGGCAGGCGGTGATCTGGGAAGAAGAGGGCCACGGTTCACGCACCCGGGTGCTGGCCCTGCTCAGCGCGGCCGGACAGGCCGGTGCCTTCGTCGGCCCGCTGCTCGGCGCCCTGCTCCTCGCCGTGGACTTCCGCACCGCCTGCCTCGCCGGGGCCGCCGTCTTCGTCCTCGTCCTGGCCGGGCACATCCGGCTGATGCCACAGCACATCCCCGGCCGGATCCGCACCCGGCAGCGGGGCGGGGCCCGCGCGCTGCTACGCAACCGCCCCTTCCTCGCCCTGTGCTGCGCCTACGGCACCTACCTGCTCGCCTACAACCAGCTCTACCTCGCCCTCCCCGACGAGGTACAGCGCGCGACCGGCTCCCAGGCGGCCCTGTCCTGGCTCTTCGCCCTGTCCTCCCTGCTGGTCGTCTGCGCCCAAATGCCCGTCACGCGTTGGGCCGGCGACCGGCTCGACCTGCGCCGCTCCATGGCATGGGGGCTGCTGCTCATCGCGGCCGGCTTCGCCGTCGTCGCCGCGGCCCGGCCCGCCGAGTGGACGGGCATCGCGGGGCTGCTGCCCGCCGCCGGGTACGTCGTCCTGCTCACCCTCGGCCAGATGCTGGTCGTCCCGGCCGCCCGCGCCTGGGTCCCCGACCTCGCCGAGGACGGCCGACTCGGCCTCTACACCGGCGCCCTGTCCTCCGTCTCCGGCCTGATCGTCCTCCTCGGCAGCTCCGCCACCGGCTCCCTCCTCGACCTCGGCCTCCCGGCCGCCGTCCCATGGCTGATCCTCGCCGCTGTACCCGCCCTGGCGGTGGCACTGCTGCCCCACCGCCCGGGAAAAGCCGAGAGCGCCGCAGGAGCAGGCGCGGCGCCGGAGCGCTGACGCCTACCGCCCACTCGGAGCTTCGTCACCGCCATCACAAGGCGCCCCGCACAGAGGACCTCCCCTGGCCAGGCCGCGGCCCGGCTCGCGTTGCCCTGCTCCCGCATGAGCTGGGACCGCATCCCGGCACCGGGGGGCCGCGGCGTAGGCGCCGCCCGCCGGAGAGCAGGCCGCGCCGGTCCCTTCGGGTGCCGCAGGGGCCGGCGCAACCCTCTGTCTCGCTCCGGTCTCAGGCAGTCCCGCTCCGGCGGCTCCGAAGCCACCATGTTCCGCCGCCGAGGACGATGACGGCCGCTCCGATGCCGAGGAGCACGGCAAGCGGCACGCCGCCGTCTCCGTCCGTGTCGTCCGCGACGGCCTCCCCCGACTCCTCGGACGTCCCGGCCGACGGCTCACCCGAGGCGGTATCGGGCGAGGGGGCGGCCGTGGTGGGCTCCTGCGTGGGGCTGGGACTGACGGGCTTCGCACCCGGTGCGGCAGGCTTCAGCTGCAGAACGGGCGCGGGGTTCCCGTGACCGTGGCCGTGGTCGTCCTCGGCGTTGTCCTCCAGTTCGATCCAGCGGTCCACCCGGCCGTCGCTGTAGCTCTGCAGGGTCTTGAAGACAAGCTCCTTCGCATCGGGCAACTGCCGCACGACGACGACGTACTCGGCGTCCTCACCCACAGCGAGCTTCGGCCCCGAGACGGTGTAACCCCGGCTGGTGGGAGCGAGCTTCCAGTCCTCGGGGCCTTCCTTGTAGGTGATGTCGTCCGCGGTGATGCCGTCGGGGAGGACCACCTCCAGCTTGGTGATGCCCGCGGAGCTCGACTCCGAGGCGGCGGAGAAGGTCAGCGCGACGTTCTGGTCGAGAGCCCGGGCGCCCTCCGCCTCGACCTCGGCGTGGGCTGCGGCCGGTCCCGCGGTGGCGACAGTGACCGCGAGCGTGACCGCGGTGAGGGCGCCGAGCCGGCGCAGGCTACGTACCAAGGTCGGGCGATGCACGGGGAACTCCCTCGTTCTTGTGGTGTGGGGGCTGCATTCAAGCGCAGGGCAGGCCCTGCGGCCAGGGCGATGCCGTCGGCCGACGGCTCAGGCCACAGTGCTTCGCATGGATTCCGTCACCTCGTAGCCCGCCTCGACGATCGCCGCTCGCACGGCGTCGGCGTCGACCGACTCCCCGCGTACGGTCACCAGGCCCGCCGGGACGTCGACATCGACGTCGGTGACGCCGGGTACTTCCACCACTTCTTCGGTGATGCTCGCCGCGCAGTGGCCGCAGCTCATGCCGGACACGGTGTAGGTCTGCTCAGCCATGGAGGGTGCTCCTGCTCTTCTGTTTGCCGTATTTGTCGTGTTGCCGTGTTGATCGTGCAGGTCTGGCCCGTCCACGAGGCGGTGGAACGAGCCGGGTTGCTGCCGCCCGGAGCATGGTCCGGACGGCAGCAATGTGGGGCCGGTCAGGCCGCGGCGGCCGCCGGTGTGCCGCGCTCGGCGTCGTCGAGCCACTCGATCAACGAGGTGCGCGCACGGGCGACCCGTGAGCGCACCGTGCCGACGGGGCAGTCACTGACCCCGGCCGCCTCCGCGTAGGGCAGCCCGACCAGCTGGGTGAGGACGAATGCCTCGCGGCGGTCGTCCGGAAGCGCGTCCAGCAGCTCGGCGAGGGCGATGCCGTCGTCGAAGCCGGGCAGACCGCGCGGCTGGACCCGCTCGGCGGCCGACTGCCAGTCGTCGGTGTCCGACAGGCGGGGACGGGAGGTGGTGTAGCGGACGCTGTCGATCACCGCGCGGCGGGCGATGGACAGCAGCCAGGTACGGGCCGAGGAGCGTCCCTCGAACCGGTGCAGGCTGCCCAGTGCCCGCAGAAAGGTGTCCTGGGTCAGGTCGTCGGCGCTCTGGGGGTCGGCGCCGAGGAACGTCACGTAGCGGCGGACGTCCCGCTGCAGGGCGCGGACGAAGAGGTCGACGGCGTCGGGGTCGCCGCCGCGGGCGGCGAGTGCCAAGGCCGTGATCGACTCGTCCTTGGACTCCTCTCTCGATTTGTCGTGTGCTGAAGACAACGCAGGGGTGATCACCTGGTGTCTCTCCTTCTCGGGGATCCAGGAAAACCGGTGTACGGGCCTGCGCGCGCGGATCAGCGGGCGGCACGGCGCACACCGTGAAGGGATGGAGCCGGGCACGGGAGTGCGCGGCCGATGCCCGAGGCCGCGAGGTGACGGCTCCGCCATACACCGACGGACGTCACCGAATTGCCTCGGGAAACCAGCTGTCGTCAGGCGACAGCGGTCCCCGTGGGCGGTCCCCGATAGCTGATCGCGTGGGTGAGAAGGAGCTGCCGCAGTACGCGTTCCGGACGTCCCCTGCGGACCCGGACGCGTGGCCGGTGCGGCGGCGCGGGCGGCCGGAGGATCAGGCGCAGTGGTGCGACGAGCCAGCCGGCGAGCGCCCGCAGGATGCGGAAGGCGGCGCGTTCGCCGTGGGCGAGCCACAGGCCGCACAGCAGCGCGGCCAGCAGGTGGGCGGCGAGCATGCCGGTCGAGGACATGCCGCCCATCCCCTGGTGCAGGGAGTGGGCGGCACCCATGTGGTCCATCGACCCCATGGAGTGCATGGCACCCATCCCGTGGTCCATGGAGCCCATGGACGCCGACATGGCGTCATGCGCCGCTCCCGGTCCCGGCGGCGCATCGCACAGCAGGTAGCCCAGCCACTGCCGGCCGAGGGACGTGCTGTCGGACGTCTGTGGGTGTACGAGCGCCTGGGCGAGCGAGAACGACGCGTGGAGTGCGGCCTGGGCGGCGACCGTGACGGCGCCGACGAGGACCGGTCCGCGTTCCCGGTCGGCCAGCCGCAAGGCCATGCCGCCGGTCGCAGCCGCTCCCGCGGCCAGGGCCCACCAGGGCACCGCAGTCTCCGACATCATGACGTGGCCCAGGGAGGTGAGCAGCACGCAGACGGCCGCGAACACAGCGGCCCTCAGCGTGCGACAACACCACCCAGCAGTCATGGCGGCCTCATCCTCGCAGTCCGGGTTTCACGCGTCTCGGGAGGGTACGGAAACGTCCCTGGTGTCCGACTCAATCCAGCCGCTGTGATCCACGCCACATCAGGCGGCGGGAACTCGTGGGTCGTTCCTCCCGACTCCTGCCGAGGACCCGGGAAATACCGCCGGGATGGAGCAGGGGTTGGGGAGGGGCGCCGGTGGCGGCGGAGCAGAGTGAGATCCGGACGCCGGCGGAAAGCGGCCCCGAGCGGGGGACCACGGCCATGACCGCGCTGCTGACGTGTGCCATGGCCTTCTCGATGATGCAGTTGTTCCTGCTCGGTGCCCTGGGCCCGCGGCTCGTGGACGACCTGGATGTGTCGCCGACCGTGCTGGGCCTGACCACGACCGTCGGCTTCGGCGCCGCCGCCGTGCTCTCGCCGGTCGGAGGGCGCGTGGTGGACCGGGTCGGCCCGCGCCGCTGCCTGGTCGCGCTGCTGCTGGTGTCCGCGCTGGCCCTGGCACTCATCGGGTCCGCCCCGGGGACGGGGTTCTTGATGGCGGCGGTCGCGCTGGGCGGCCTGCCGCAGGCACTGGCCAACCCCGCCACGAACAAGACGATCCTCGCGGCCGTTCCCGCCGACCGCCGGGGCTCGGTGACCGGGACGAAGCAGTCGGGCGTACAGCTGGGCGCGTTCGCCGCCGGGCTGCCGCTGGCCGCGCTGGCCGGGGCCGTCGGCTGGCGGGGCGCGGTGTGGACGGCCGCCGCGACGGCCGTGGTGGCCGCGGTGTGGGCGGCGCGTGCGCTGCCCGCCGACCCGCCCCCGAAGTACGCGCCCGCCTCCTGGATCCCCCGGGGGACCATCGCCTGGCTGGCCGTCTTCTCGCTGCTGCTGGGCTGCGGCATCGCCTCCGTGAACACCTACCTCGCCCTGTACGGCGTGCGCAGGCTGGACCTCGGCCCGACGGCGGCCGCCGCCCTGGTGGCGGTGCTGGGCGTCGCGGGGATCGCCGGACGGGTGGGCTGGTCCAAGGTCGCCGGGCAGCCCGGGCGCGCGCTGTGGCTGCCGGGCGGACTGGCGGCCGGAGCGGTGGGGGCTGCGCTGCTGCTCGCGGCTTCTGCGTACGCGCATCCGCTGGCGTGGGTCGCTGCGGTGGCTGTGGGCGTCTTCGCCGTGGCCGCGAACGCGGTCTCGATGGTGCTGGTGATGCAGCGTGCGGCGCCCGGCCGGGCCGGTCAGGACTCGGCGCTGGTCTCGGCCGGCTTCTTCGCCGGGTTCGCGATCGGTCCACCACTGTTCGGCCTGCTGGCCGCCGCCGGGCACTACGCGACGGGGTGGCTGCTGGTCGCCGGTGAGTTCGCGGGCGCGGGCGTGGTGGCGCTGGTTTGGGCGGTGCGGGAGCGGCGATCGGCCGTACGGCGATGAGCGCGGCCGATGCGGCCAAGGGCCGAACGGGCACGACCGCCAGCATCCCCGACTGGGCCGGCCCCGCGCTGGAGTCCGTCCTCGGCCGGGTGGCTGTCACCCGGACGGAAGTCGGCGACCGTTTCCCGCTGTTCGCGGACCCTGACACAGGCCGGTGGACGACGACCGGGAGGGGCTCGTGGACGGGCGGCTTCTGGGCGGGGCTGTTGTGGCTCCACGCCCGCTACACGCGGAGAGTGTCCGATCGCGAGGCCGCGGCACGCTCCACAGACCGGCTCACGGAATGGGTTGACGCCGACACGGCCACCCGTGGACTGATCTTCTGGTACGGCACTGCCCTCGCCGACACCCCTGAGGCCGCCGCTCTACGCGTGCGCGCGGCCCACGCCTGCCGGGACGCCTACGATCCCGAACTCGGACTCGTTCCTTGGGGCGCTGCGTTCGGCGGGCCCCGTCTCCTGGCCCGGGTGGACGGCGTGCCCGGCACGGTCCCGCTGCTGGCCTCGGTCGACCCTCAGGCGGCCCGATCCCATCTGTACTGTCACCTCGAACTCTGTCTGAGCAAGGGCCCGTTCTGCTGGACCTGGCAGTACGAGCCGCCTGTCGGCTGGGCACCCTGCGACGCTCCGCCGCCCGGCTGGAGCCGAGGCCGCGCCTGGCTGCTGCTGGCAGTCGCCGAGGCCGCGCACCGTCTCGACGGCGACGATCTCGCGGAGGCCGCAAGGCGGTTGCTCCCCGCGCCAGTTGTGCCGCCGGCCGATGAGGCACACCTCGACAGCCCTCCCGACACCTCCTCCGCCGCCGTCACCGCGGTGGCCCTGCTCAAGCTCGGCCACCGCGAGCAGGCCCTCGCACTGCTGCACGAACTGGTCAGCACCCATGTCACGGCGGACGGCCGTCTCCTGAACGGCTGCTACGACCTCGCTGCCGGAACGGCGACACGACACGAACTGGTCTGGGGTGACTTCTTCCTCGCGTACGCGCTCGCCGCGCTCACGGGTCTCGTCGACGCGCACGACGCGTAGGTCCACGCCAAGCCACGTCCGCCAAAGCGGTGGAACTCGGTCGTTGCCCCGAACGACCACTGGTACGCGGGCGGTTCACCAGCCGTACCTCGGTTCCGAAGGCCACGCGGGCCGGACGACTCTCACCTGTCGACCACGGCAGCCCACGAGCAGCGACCGCGGGCTGCCGTGGTCGACAGGGAGAACGTCCTGACGGCACACCTTAGGTGGTGCGCAGGACCCGCCGTGCGACTGACGTGATGTGCAGTTCGTCCGGGCCGTCGAGGATCCGGGCCGCCCTGCCGGTGCGGAACAGGGCAGGCAGCGCGGTGTCCGGGCCGAGGCCCGCGGCTCCGTGCACCTGGATCGCAGCGTCGGCCACCTGCTGAAGGGTGCGGGCGGCTGCCACCTTGGCCAGACCCACCTCCACGTGGGCGTCGAGTCCCGCGTCCAGGCGGGCCACGGCCTCGTACACGAGTGGACGGGTCGTCCGCAGGGCGAGCAGCGACTCGAAAACGTGGCGCTGAACGAGCTGGAGGTCGCCGAGCGGGCCTCTCGAGCGGGTACGGGTCATCGCGCGCTCGCGCATCAGGTCGAAGGCCCGCGCTGCCTGCCCAAGCCAGCGCAGGCAGCGCAGGGTCCGGCCGAGTTGGAGCCGTTCGCCCGCGACGGCCAGGGCCTTGCCGCGCTCGCCGATGAGGTGGTCGCCGTCGACCACGACCTGGTCCAGGGCGATCTCCCACTGCCCGCTCGCCCCGAACACCGGCAGTGCCCGCACCACGCGGAAGCCGGGCGAGCCGGACGGGACGAGAAGCAGCGACAGCCCGTCACGGTCCACCGGTTCACCGTCGGTGCGGGCGAGCACCGTGACCAGGTGGGCGTCGGCCGCCCCACTGGTGAACCACTTCCGCCCGCTCACCCGCCAGGTCCCGTCCTCTCCGGGCACGGCGCGAGTGGCCGTGAGGAAGGGATCCGTACCCGGTGTGTCCGGCTCGGTCATCGCATAGCAGGCCCGCATGTCCCCGGCGACCAGGCGCTCGGCGTATCGGTCACGGACGCCGGAGCTGCCGTGGCGCCACAGCATCAGTGTGTCGAGCAGGGGTGCCGAGCCGAGGGCGGCCGGTCCGTGGTTGCTGGCTCCCTCGGCCTCGGCGACATGGGCGTACGAGCGCAGTGGCAGCCCCTGGCCGCCGAGTTCCGTGGGAAGCGGGAGCGCCCACAGCCCCTCGGTCCTGGCCTCTTCCTGTAGTTGCCGCAGGGTGGCGGCGGCTTCGGGGCCGCCGGCGTCCAGCACTGGCTCGTGGGGCACCACCCGGTCGCGTACGAAGGCAGCGACGAGATCTCTCAACTCCACTGTGTCCGCCGGGCATTGCGGCGCCCCGGTGATGTCCTGCATACGGATTTCTCCTCAATTTCTCGACAGCCGCGGGAACCCCGGACGCCGACCGTCCGACTCCCTCTCCGTGGAACTGGTCGGAGGCGATCGCCCCCGGGTTCCCGCGCGTCAGGAAAGGAGAGGCATGGCAACTCCAGCCACACCGGCCATCGCGCGGACGGCCGGACCGCTCGACGGACTCCGCTTTGAGGGTTCGGGTCCGCCGGGCGCGGCGGACGCCCTGGTCGCGGAGCATCTACGACTGCTCGGCGCCCGGACCGACGGCGGCTCGGGAGGACGGTTCACCATCACCGGGCGCGACATGGGCGAGGTCAGCGCCGGCACCACCTGGGGTGAGACGGCAACCGACGAAGCCACCGCCCAAGCGGCCATCGGCATCATGGCGGTGCACGGCCGTCGCGACGGCACCCCGCGCGGTCTCGCCGTCGACTACGCCGCCACCGCCACCGGTGTCCTCGCCGTGCAGGGCATGCTGGCCGGACTGCTGGCGCGGGCGCGCGGGGGCAGGCACATCACGCAGGTCGAGGTGAGCGCCGAGCGGGCCGGTCTGCTCACCGTCTCCCAGTACCTGGCCGCCGCCGGGGCCGAGGAGGGCGAGGCAGCCGAACTCGCGCCAGGTGGGCCGCCGTTCACCTCGGCCGACGGAACCGTCTTCGAGTTGGAGACGCTCGACCCGGGGGTGTGGGCGGCGTTCTGGCGCGCCCTCGACGCTCCCGAGAAGGCGATACGCCGGGGGTGGCGGCCCTTCCAGTTCCGGTACGCCGCGGTTGAGCGCGCACCGGTCGGCGCCGGCCGTGCGCAGCTCGCCGTCCCGGTCGCCGGTGGCACCGGCGCCCTGCCACACCGTGCGCCAGTGGCGCCAGAAGCTCACCATGCTCTTGTCGGCGAGCAGCGTCTCGTCGACGTCGAAGAACGCCACGGGCCGGTGGTCCGGCCGCACACCCATGGGTCACACCTCCGGGGTCAGGACGGCCTCGGCGTAGGCCCGGGCCGCCGCGTCGGTGTCGAGGGTGCCGTGCGAGGCGAGGGTCGTCGCGTCCCGCCAGGCCCGCTGCAGCACACTGCCCGGCGTGTGCGCCCGCAGGCCGGAGGCGCGGAAGAGCGAGTCCACCGCCTCCCGGCACAGGGTCGCCGCCGTCGCCGCGTCCCGGCGATTCTCGGCCACGGTGAGCGCCGTGATCTCGCCACGGTCCGCGCGGGCGGCCGCGCCGTCCAGCAGCAGCCCGGCGGCGTGGATCCGGGCCGAGGCCTCGGCCAGCACCGTGTGTGTCGCCGGGTGACGGGCCGGGGCGCCGGCCCGTTCGGCCGTCCAGGCGCGCAGGGCGCCGCGGGCGATGCCGAGCGCGGGCGCGGCGAAGATCAGGGCGGCGACCATGGGGAACGGGACGGTGTGGCAGCGTGCCGCGCCGGGCTGCGGACGCAGCAGCGTCTGCAGCGGCACCGAGCGATGCTCCGGCACCCGTACACCCTCGGCCCTGACCGTGTTGCTCCCGGTGCCCCGCAGCCCGCAGGCGTCCCAGGTGTCCTCGACGGTCAGCTCCGAGCGCGGCACGGCGAAGATCCGGTGCTCTCTGCCCGAGGGGGCCGGCACCCAGGAGGCGAGCAGGACCCAGTCGGCGTGGTCGACGCCGCTGGCGGGCCGCCAGGTGCCGTCCAGCCGCCATCCGTCGCGCTCCTTCACCGCCCGCCCCTGCGGCGGGACGACGGCGGCCGCGATCCGCCGGTCGGGTCCGCCGGCCCAGATCTCGCGCCGCCCGTCCGGCGGGAGATAGGCGGCGAGCCGGCCGTGCGCGGCGAACAGCGCGGCGCACCAGGCCGTCGACGCACATGCTTCCGCCACCGTCGCCGTGGCCGTCACCAAGGGGCCGAACTCGCCCGCTGCACCGCCCTGTTCGCGGGGGACGAAGTGTCGCGGGAAGCCGGCCCGGGTGAGCGCCGCGGCGACCTCGGGGGTGAGCCGGCCCGCCTGCTCGGCGGCCGACGCGTCGCGGCGCGCGGCGGCGAGCAGGTCCCCGTCGGCGGGATCGAGCGTGCGCGGTGCGCGCTGTGCCGTCAGCATGTGGCCTCCTTCCCGTCGCGCCCGGTGTCGCCGAGCGCCGGGTGCCGCACCCGGGCGTGCGCCAGTTCGCGGCCGTCCTGCAGCGCCCTCAGAAGGACGGTTCCGGGCGTGTCGTCCTCGCCGTCGGCGGGCTGCGCGGTCAGGAGCACCGGAGCGTCCAGCTCGCCGAACGACGTGAACGCCACGGACAGCAGCGACGGGTGCCGCGGCACGGACCCGTGCGCCGCGGGTGTGCCGTGCGCGAGGACGGTGGACATCTGCCGGAAGGCCTCGACGAGGGCCATGCCCGGTATGTGGTCCGAGGGATGGTCGAACAGAACGGGATGCCCGGGATCCAGCCGCAGCCACCACTGGCCGGGGTGAGCCGGTGCGGCGGCGAGCAACACGTCGCGGTCGAGCCGGTGGCCGACGCGGGACGGCACCAGGGGCACGGCGTCACCGTGCACCGTCTCCGCGCCCACCGCGGTCGAGGTCCGGTTCCTCAACCGCGCGTAGCGGTCAGGGTCGAGAACGGCCCAGCGCACCCGGGCCCGACCCCGCCGACGGCCCGCCATCTCCACCACGGATTGCATGCACATGTCAACTTTTCGTCCCTCTCGCCTGCGTACCTGCGCCTCCACGGCGACGGGCGGCAGTTCCGCGGACAGCCCCGGCAGCGGCGCGCCGAGGTCCACGGTGAGCTCGTGCATCACGAACGGATGACCGTACGGCACGCCGTAGAAGCGGTGGGACACATGGATGGCCGCCTGCCGCACCGTCTCGGCCAGCAGGACGGGATCGCAGACCCCGCCGCCCAGATGACCGAGGTAATGATCCCGGCGCCACAGCGGGGTGACACGGAAGCGGTCGTCGCCCACGCGGTCCACGGCGGACAGCAGGACTTCGTCGCCGGAAGCCTTGTGCACCGATGCACGAGGCACAGGCGAGCCGGACGCCGCCCTCCGCCCGGTGCGGCAGGACTCGGCCGACCCCGGCAGAATCTTGGTCAACGACGATCCGACGTGCACGTTTCCCCCTCCAGCTCGTCGCTTCGGTCCAACGGCACCCGCTAGTGTCCGTGCGCGAAGGGACGCGTCGACAGCGAGGAATATACCTTCGGGAAGGTTTATTGCCGAGGGGTATTTTTTCGCCATCACGACCGAGGACACGCCACACGGTCTCGACGAGCCGCCTCCCTCACCCGTGAGACACCGCCGTCCGCAGGGAGCAGACCATGCCGGAAGCACGCCCCGCCATCCCCGTGTTCACCCAGAAGAAGATCGTGACCAGAAGAGGTCCGCACCCCAAGCAGGACCGCTCCGCACGCACCAGGCAGCTGGTCCTGGCGGCGGCGGCCGAGCTGTTCGCCCGTCAGGGATTCCGTCGCACGTCCATCCAGGCGGTGGCGGACCGGGTGCGGATGACCAAGGGAGCGGTCTACTTCCACTACCCCAGCAAGGAGGCGCTCGCGGTGGCCGTGGTGGAGGAGCACTACGCACGCTGGCCCCGCCTGCTGGAGGAGGTGTCGGCGGAGGGTTTCGGCCCCATGGACACCGTGGTGCACCTGCTGGCCCGCGCGGCGCGCGCCTTCCGGGACGACAGCGTCGTGCAGGCGGGCGCGCGCCTGCAGATAGAGCGCCCGCAGATCGACGCCGAACTGCCCACGCCGTACGTGGACTGGACGGACCTGCTGACGTCGCTGCTGACCTCCGCTCACGAGGCGGGCGAACTGCGCCGGGAGGTGACGCCCGAGGCCGCGGCCCGGTCGCTGGTCGCCGCCTTCTTCGGCGCGCAGCACATCTCGGACGTGCTGCACGGCAGGACGGACGTCGTCGAGCGCTGGGCGGAGGTCGGCGGGCTGCTGTACCACGCCATCCGCGCCCGGTGAGCCGCACCGCCGCGCGGACACCGGCCGCGCGGTCCTGACCTTCGCCGCACGACGCGCCGGTGCGCCGCGGCCCGCGAACGGGCGGCGGCGCACCGGACGCCGGGTGTGCGGCGGGTCAGGCGGGTTCGGGCACCCGGCGGCGCGTGGCGAGGACGACGACGCCGCCGAGCACGGCGAGGGTGAGCAGGGTGGCGCCGAAGACGGTGGCCCCGGAGGTCAGGCCGATGGCGTCGCTGAGGTAGCCGGCGCAGACGGGCAGCAGCCCGGCGGGGACGTAACCGCCCACGTTCAGGGCCGCGTTGGCCTCGGCGAGACGCTGGGGCGGCACCGTGGAGTTGAGCAGGGACAGGCCACCGAGCTGGCCCATGCCCTGGCCGGCGCCGGCCAGCAGGGCGGCGGCGACGAGGACGGGCACGGACGAGGTGTGCACGGCGGTGATCAGCGCGGCCATCGCCAGGGTGGTCGCGCCCGCACCGGTGAGCAGGATGGTGCGGCGCCGCAGCTTCTGCACCGCGAACTGCACGCCGGTGGCGGCCAGGAACATCACGAACGCCATGGCGCCGGAGACGATGCGGCTGGTGGTGTCGAGCAGGCCGGACAGCAGCGAGGGGCCGAGCGACAGCACGAACGAGGTGGCGGTGATGCCGGGCGCGAAGAC
>Ga0164243_10003572_pt1 | contig 24818 bp, 20 predicted proteins | sample OricompcompostOP_FD_108781 | JGI IMG/M metagenome (GOLD analysis project Ga0164243, IMG submission 108781) | Organic Plus compost microbial communities from Emeryville, California, USA - Original compost - Organic plus compost (OP) | ecosystem: Engineered > Solid waste > Mixed feedstock >...
ACCTTCAGGTCGGGCAGACCCAGGATCTTGCGGGACTCGTTGCGTACCTTGAGTTCTTCGCTGGACCAGCCCGCGTCGCGCAGCGAGCCGGCCCACGGCACCACGTTCAGCGCCAGCGGGGCCGGGAACGGGCCGAGGTCGTCGCCGACCGCCTGGCGCAGGTTGCCCGGCCGGGAGCCGAGGGACCGGTCACCGGAGACCTTCTGCATCTGGTCGAGCAGCGTGTCCACGCCGTGCTGACCCGCCCCGGAGGCCGCCTGGTAGGAAGCCACCACCAGCTCCCGCAGCACGTACTCGCGGTGCAGCGCGTGCAGGGCGACGATCATCGTCAGGGTCGTGCAGTTGGGGTTGGCGATGATGCCCAGCGGGCGCTGCCGGACCTGCTCCGGGTTGACCTCGGGCACGATCAGCGGCACCTGCGGATCCATCCGGAAGGCGCCGGAGTTGTCGACGACGATGGCGCCGCGCTCGGCCGCGATCGGCGCCCACTCGGCGGACACGTCGTCGGGGACGTCGAACATCGCGACGTCCACCCCGTCGAAGACCTCCGGAGTCAACTCGACGACCGTCAATGCCTCGCCACGCACCGCGATCTGCCGGCCGGCCGAGCGGGCGGAGGCGACCAGCCGGATCTCCCCCCAGACGTTGCGCCGGGCCGAGAGCAGGTCACACATCACCGAACCGACGGCGCCGGTGGCACCGACGACGGCGAGGGTCGGCAGGCGGCCGGGGACGGGCGCGCCGGCGGCCACCGGTTACCTCCCGGTGCCCGCGTAGACGACCGCCTCCGTCGTGTCGCCCAGTTCGAACGCCTCGTGAACGGCGCGCACGGCGGCGTCGAGGTCGGTGTCACGGCACACCACCGACACCCGGATCTCCGAGGTGGAGATCATCTCGATGTTGATGCCCGCGCCGGCCATCGCCGCGAAGAACTTCGCCGCCACCCCCGGGTGCGAGCGCATGCCGGCGCCGATGAGCGAGACCTTGCCGATGTGGTCGTTGTAGAGCAGCCGCTGGAAGCCGATCTCGGCCTGCACCTTGCCCAGCGCGGTCATCGCGGTCGGCCCGTCGGTCTTCGGGAGCGTGAACGAGATGTCCGTACGGCCGGTGCCCTCCGTCGAGACGTTCTGCACGATCATGTCGATGTTGATCTCGGCGGTGGCGACGGTGGCGAAGATGCGGGCCGCCTGGCCCGGCTCGTCGGGCACGCCCACAATCGTGATCTTCGCTTCGCTGCGGTCGTGGGCGACACCGGTGATGAGAGCCTGTTCCACGGCAAGTTCCTCCATCGAGCCGGTCACCATCGTGCCGGGCTTGGTCGAGTACGACGAGCGGACGTGAATCGGGATGTTGGACCGCCGCGCGTACTCCACACAGCGCAGCATGAGCACCTTGGCTCCGCACGCGGCCAGCTCCAGCATCTCCTCGTAGGTGATCTGGGCGATGTGCCGGGCGTTGGGCACGATGCGCGGGTCGGCGGTGAAGACGCCATCGACGTCGGTGTAGATCTCGCAGACGTCCGCGTGCAGTGCGGCGGCGAGGGCGACCGCGGTGGTGTCCGAGCCGCCACGGCCGAGCGTCGTGATGTCCTTCGTGTCCTGCGCCACGCCCTGGAAACCGGCGACGATCGCGATGGCGCCCTCGTCCAGCGCCTTGCGCAGCCGGCCGGGCGTGACGTCGATGATCCTGGCCCGCCCGTGCGACGACGTCGTGATCACGCCCGCCTGCGAGCCGGTGTAGGACCGCGCCTCATATCCGAGGTTGTGAATGGCCATGGCGAGCAGTGCCATGGAGATCCGCTCGCCCGAGGTGAGCAGCATGTCGAGTTCACGACCCGGGGGCAGCGGGCTGACCTGGTGGGCCAGATCGATCAACTCGTCGGTGGTGTCGCCCATGGCGGAGACCACCACCACGACGTCGTCGCCGGCCTTGCGGGTGCTGACGATCCGCTCCGCGACCCGCTTGATCCGCTCCGCGTCGGCGACCGAGGAGCCGCCGAACTTCTGCACAATCAACGCCACCGCGGATCTCCTCACACTGCCGGCGTCGACTTGCCGAGCCGGACGGTTCCAGGCCACTTCGTGCCCGCCGACGAGGATCGCCTCGAGTCCCCCCTGGCTGCGCGGTGCGGGGCGGCAAGCTCGCTTCTCCCGCTCGCGGGAGGCCCGGCGAGCACCGTCAGCCTACCGTTGGCGTCCGCAACCTGAGAGCGTCGGTCCCACAATCCGGCCACCGGGTCGACAACAATGAGCGGGTGCGGAGCAGGGTCACGGGTTGGCTGGCGACGACGGCCTGCGCGGCGCTGTTCGCCGCGGGATGCGGCACGCCCGCACCGTCGGATCCCGTGCCGGGCCCGACCATCGAGACGAGACTGACCGACCGGGACCGGCTCGCCGGGCTCGCCGCCGCGGCCAAGGACCGCCGGTACGTCGGCGCCTACACGTGGACGAGCGCCAACCAACCCGAGCGGCGGGTCAGTGTCGCCTTCGGCTCCGACGGCACCTGGATCGTGGCCGTGCCCGGTGGCGCGTTGAGCGGCCTGGCGGACATCGCCCTCTACCGCTCGCTCGTGGGCCTGTTCCAGTGCGTGCTCGGCTCGTCGGCGACGCGCAACGGGGCACGTCCCGACCTCGGGCCGCTCGACCCGGTCTGCGTGGCGATCCCGTCGCTCACGGCCGCCCACGATCCGCGGGTACACCACCTCTTCACCGACTGGATCGACCCGCTCGTGGATCGGGCCACGGCACTGTCGGTCGCGGCGACCGACAACCTGCCCGGCGCCACGGGCAGCTGCTTCTCCGTCGAGTCGAACTCGGCCGCCCTGGCTCCGCCGCTGGATCCGGGCGTGTACTGCTACTCCGACGACGGCGTCCTCACCGGCGCGAGGGTCAGCTTCGGCACGCTGATCCTGTCCGGTCCCGTCTCGCCGGCACCGTCGAGCGTGGCGCTGCCCGCCGTCGTGGCACCCGGCACCCCCCTGCCCACCACGGCCCCGCCCCCACCCACCACCGCGCCACCCACCGCCTCCTGACCTCGCGCCGCGCCCTCCCGACCTCGCCGCGCCCTCCTGACCTCGCCGCGCCCTCCCGACCTCGCCGCGATCTTGGGGTTTTCCGCGTGAGTCGATCTCCAATCACGCGGAAAACCCCAAGATCGGCGCAAGAGGAGAGAGGGGGGTGTGACGCAGGACGCGCGACCGGATCGTGGGACAGGCGCTACGGGGCTTGCCAACCAGCGGCATCGCAGGCGTAGAGTCGACGACGCTATGTGGCAGGGGCACCTCCTCCTTCTCCGCCGCGACGAGGCCAACTAACGGCCGGCTCCTCGTCGCGGTGTTGAGCGTGTGCCGGTCCGCCCGACCCCATTCCGCCGCGTGGTTTACGAGGAGCCCGTCACATGTCCCGCAATCCCCAGTCTGCTGCCGCGTCCGCGAAGTCCGAGGCACAAGCCGTACCGGCTGATCGACCCCAGGGTGACCCGATCGCCCGGCAGCAGCCGAGCCGGATGCCGTACCAGCGCTACACCCCCTACGCCGCGCCGTACCGGGTCGACCTGCCCGACCGGCAGTGGCCGAACAACACGGTGACGAAGGCGCCCCGCTGGTGCGCCGTGGACCTGCGCGACGGCAACCAGGCACTGATCGACCCGATGTCGCCAGAACGCAAGCGGCGCATGTTCAACATGCTGGTCCGCATGGGCTACAAGGAGATCGAGGTCGGGTTCCCGGCCGCGAGCCAGACCGACTACGAGTTCGTCCGGCAGCTCATCGAGCAGGACCTGATCCCGGACGACGTCACGATCCAGGTGCTGACCCAGTGCCGGGAGCCCCTGATCGACCGGACCTTCGAGGCACTGCGCGGCGCGAGCCGGGCAATCGTCCATTTCTATAACTCGACGTCCACGCTGCAGCGTCGCGTGGTCTTCGGGCTGGACCGCCCGGGCATCACGGCGATCGCGGTGGACGGCGCCCGGATGTGCCAGAAGTACGCCGAGATCCACACTCCGGACACCGACATCTACTACGAGTACTCGCCCGAGTCCTACACCGGCACCGAGCTGGACTACGCGCTGGAGGTGGTCAGCGCGGTGATCGACGTGGTCGACCCGACCCCGGACCGCCCGCTGATCGTCAACCTGCCGGCGACGGTGGAGATGGCGATGCCGAACATCTACGCCGACTCGATCGAGTGGATGCACCGCAACCTGCCGCGGCGCTCGTCGGTGGTGCTCTCGCTGCACCCGCACAACGACCGGGGCACCGGGGTCGCCGCCGCCGAGCTGGGCATGCTGGCGGGCGCGGACCGGGTGGAGGGGTGCCTGTTCGGCAACGGGGAGCGCACCGGCAACGTCGACCTGGTGACGCTGGGCATGAACCTGTTCTCCCAGGGCGTGGACCCGGAGATCGACTTCTCGAACATCGACGAGATCAAGCGGACGGTCGAGTACTGCAACCAGCTGCCCGTACACGAGCGCCACCCCTATGCGGGCGACCTGGTCTACACGTCGTTCTCCGGCTCCCACCAGGACGCCATCAAGAAGGGCTTCGAGTGGTTGGAGCGCGACGCCGCGGAGGCGGGCGTTCCGATCGACGAATTCACCTGGGGCGTGCCCTATCTGCCGATCGACCCGAAGGACGTCGGCCGCACCTACGAGGCCGTGATCCGGGTCAACTCGCAGTCCGGCAAGGGCGGCGTGGCCTACATCATGAAGACCGAGCACCACCTCGACCTGCCCCGGCGGCTGCAGATCGAGTTCTCCGGCGTCATCCAGCGCCACACCGACAACGAGGGCGGCGAGGTGCTGCCCGACCAGATGTGGGAGATCTTCTCCCGCGAGTACCTGGTCGACCACCAGCCGTCGCCCCGCGTCGTCGTCGACGGCTACTCGGTGTCCACTGTGGACGGGAAGGTGGAGCTGACCGCCACCGCGACCGTCGACGGCACCGCACGGGCACTCTCGGGTGTCGGCAACGGACCCATCGACGCGTTCGCCCACGCGCTGTCCGAGGTGGACATCGAGGTCCGGGTGCTCGACTACGCCGAGCACGCGCTCTCGGCCGGCGGCGACGCGCAGGCGGCGGCCTACGTCGAGGCGAACGTGGGCGGCACCGTCGTCTGGGGTGTCGGCATCGACGCGAACATCGTCACCGCCTCGCTGCGGGCCGTGGTCGCGGCCGTGAACCGGGTGCGCTGACCTGCCGGGTCGCCGGGGTGGCCAGGAGCCGCCCCGGCGGCCGTACGGCTACGCGGTGCCCGAGGAGACCGAGCCGGCCGCCTTCTCGCTGGGCAGCACCGGGAAGTGGCACGCGACCACATGCCCCTCGGCCGCGCCCGGGCCGGCGACCAGCGGCGGCTCCTGCTCGGCGCAGATCGACTGGGCCTTCCAGCACCGGGTGCGGAAGCGGCAGCGCGAGGGCGGGTTGATGGGGCTGGGCACGTCGCCGGTCAGCAGGATCCGCTCGCGCTGGGCCCGGTCGCGCCGGCGCGTGTCCGGCACCGGCACGGCCGAGATGAGCGCGTTCGTGTACGGATGCATCGGCGAGGCGTAGAGCGTGTCCCGATCGGCCAGCTCGACGATCTTGCCCAGGTACATCACCGCGACCCGGTCGGAGATGTGCCGCACCACCGACAGGTCGTGCGCGATGACGACATAGGTCAGTCCCAGCTCCCGCTGCAGGTCGTCGAGCAGGTTCACCACCTGGGCCTGGACCGACACGTCCAGGGCGCTGACCGGCTCGTCGGCGACGATGAGCTTGGGCCGCAGGGCGAGCGTGCGGGCGATGCCGATGCGCTGGCGCTGTCCACCCGAGAACTCGTGCGGATAACGGTTGTAGTGCTCGGGGTTGAGCCCGACGAGTTCGAGCAGCGACTGCACCTCGCGCTTGATGCCGTGCTCGGTGGCGATCTTCTGAATCCGGAACGGGGCACCGACGATCGTGCCGACCGTGTGCCGCGGGTTCAGCGACGAGTACGGGTCCTGGAAGATCATCTGCATGTCCCGCCGCAGCGGGCGCAGCTTGCCCTGCGACAGGTGGGTGATGTCCGTGCCCTCGAAGACGATCGAACCACCGGTCGGTTCGAGGAGCCGGATGAGCATGCGGCCCGTGGTCGTCTTGCCGCAGCCGGACTCGCCGACCAGCCCCAACGTCTGTCCCTTGTGGACATCGAAGTCGAGACCGTCGACCGCCTGCACGGCACCGACCTTGCGGCGCAGCAGCCCTTTCGTGATGGGGAAGTGCTTCTGCAGCCCCCGCACCGACAGCAGTGCCTCGCTGTTCGTCATCGTCGCTCCGTCATCGCGCGATCCATCGCCGTCGTGGCCGGCACTCCACCCACGCTCACGCACTCTCCAGCTTCGACCGGATCTCCGTCTCGAAGATCTCGCGGCGTTCCTGCTCGCTGAGGTGGCAGCGCACCCCGTGCCCGGCCGCCGCACCGACCAGCTCCGGCACCTCGGTCTGGCTGCGCCCACCGGTACGGTCGGCGTACGCGCAGCGCGGGTGGAATGCGCAGCCCGGTGGCAGGGTGATCAGCGACGGCGGCGTGCCCGGGATCGGGATGAGCCGATCCGTACGGGTGCGGTCCAGCCGGGGCATCGACCCGAGCAGGCCCCAGGTGTAGGGGTGCTGCGGCCGCTCGAAGATGTCCTTGGCCGAGGAGTACTCCACGGCCTTGCCGCCGTACATGACCACGATGTCGTCGGCGAGTTCGGCGACGACTCCCAGGTCGTGCGTGATGATGATCAGCGCGGAGCCGAACTCCTGCTGCAGATCACGCATGAGGTCCAGGATCTGGGCCTGCACCGTGACGTCCAGCGCGGTGGTGGGCTCGTCGGCGATCAGCAGCTCCGGGTCGCAGGAGAGTGCCATCGCGATCATCGCGCGCTGACGCATGCCGCCGGAGAACTGGTGCGGGTAGTCGTCGACCCGCCGATCCGGCTGCGGGATGCCGACCCGGCCCAGCATGTCGATGGCGTGCTTGCGGGCCACCGCCTTGCTCACCGGGTTGTGCACCCGGTACGCCTCGATGATCTGGGCGCCGACCGTGTAGAAGGGGTGCATCGCCGACAGCGGATCCTGGAAGATCATCGCCATCTTCTTGCCCCGCAGGCGCCGCACCTCCTCCGGCGAGGCGCCGACGATCTCCATCCCGTCGAGCCAGATCTCGCCGGAGACCTGGGCGTTGCGGCGGTTGTGCAGACCGAGGATGCCGAGGCTGGTGACGGACTTACCCGACCCGGACTCACCCACGACGCCCAGCGTGCGACCCCGTTCGAGGGTGAACGAGAGCTGGTCGACGGCCTTGACCACGCCGTCGTCGGTGGGGAAGTGGATGCGCAGGTCGCGCAGCTCCAGGAAGGACGACGGTTTCGCGCCCGCCTGCGTCGGAATGGCCCGTGCGCCCGGCATCAGCCCACCCTCACTCTCGGGTCCACCACGCCGTAGAGCACGTCCACGACGATGTTGGCCACCACGATGAAGAACGTCGCGAACATGGTCACGCCCATCACCTGGGGAAAGTCCTGCCGCATCACCGCGTCGACGGCGTACTTGCCGAGCCCTGGCAACGAGAACGTGGACTCGGTGAGTACCGCGCCGCCCAGCAGCAGGCCGAGGTCGAGGCCGAAGATCGTAACGATCGGAGTCAGCGCGGCGCGGAGGCCGTGCTTGACGACCACCGTCCGCTCCGGCAGACCCTTGGCCCGGGCCGTGCGCACGTAGTCCTCGTGCATGGTTTCGAGCATCCCGGCTCGGGTCAGCCGCGCATAGCTCGCGGCGAACAGGAACGCCAGCGTCACCCACGGCAGGATCAGGTCGTAGGCCCATTCCGCGGGATTCTTGGCGAACGACACGTACGAACTGCCCGGGGCGGTGAACCGGAAGGGCCGGCCATAGCTGAAGACGACCAGCGAGACCAGGCCGGTGAAGAAGATCGGCAACGAGACACCGGCGAGGGCGACACTCATCGCCGCCCGGTCGAAGACACTTCCCCGCCGCAACGCCGAGACGACGCCGGTGCTGACACCGAAGAGCACCCAGATGACGGCCGCGCCGATCGCGAGCGACATGGTGACGCCCGCCCGGTCGATCAGGTCGGGCCAGACCGGAGTGCTCTTCAGGTAGGAGTAGCCGAAACAGGGTGCCGCGCAGTGCTCGACGCCGTTGCCGTAGTCGAAGTCCATGCCGACGAAGATCGCCTTGAGCCAGTGCCAGTACTGCAGCCAGAGGGGATCGTAGAAGCCCAGTCGTTCCGCGACCAGGTGGTACTGGTCGGAACTCGCGCGGGACCCGACATAGCGCGACGCCATGATCTCGGGCGTCTCGCCGGCCAACCGGGGCACCACGAAGAAGATCCCAAAGGTGATCATGCTGACCGCGACCAGTAGGCCGAGGCCGCCGAGCACGCGTCGGATGATGTATGTCAGCACTGGAGCGGCTTGGGACCCGGCCCGCCGGCAGCCGCCGGCGAGCCGGGTCCTGTGCCTTCACCTACCTCACTTGGTGAAGAAGGGGCGATTCGATCACTACGCCGGCTTGGCCACGCTCATCGCCAGGTAGTCGTACTGGCCGAAGCCCTCGTGGACGAAGACGTTCGCGGCGCTCTTGCTGCGCAGGGTCACGGACTTGGACCACACGCCGGGCAGGATGAACGCGCCCTCCATGACGAGCCGGTCGACCTGGGTCCAGATCGCGGTGCGCTTGGCCAGGTCGGGTTCGGCCAGGGCCTTGTCGATCAGGGCGTCGATGGCCGGGTCGTTGACACCGAGGTTGCTCGACCCGGGACTGATGAGCCGGCTGTCGACGATGGCGCCCAGGAAGCCGTAGCCGTCGTTCCAGTCCGCACCCCAGCCGTTCGTGGCGAGACCGATGTTGTTCGTCTTGATGAACTCATCGGTGAAGGAGCCGAAGTACCCGCTGGTCGGGTGGCCCAGCAGCGTCAGCTTGATGCCGACGCGGCCGAGGCTCTGCTGCAGAGCCTCCGCGACCGCCTTCTCCTTCGGCCGGTCCGACCGGTAGGCGATGGTGATCTCGAACCCGTCCGGCTTGCCGCACTGGGCCAGTTCCTCCTTGGCCTTGGTCAGGTCGCCGGTGTTGTCGGCGCCAGCCGGGTACAGGTCGAACTTCTCGTAACCGGGGATCGGCGGAACCAGCGCCTGGGTGCTGATGTCGCCACCGGCGAGGGCCCCACCGTAGGCGGCCTGGTAACCGGTGCGGTCGGCGGCGTACTCGATGGCCCGACGGCAGTGCACGTCGTTGAGCGGAGCGGTGCGCTCGATGATCGAGGTGTACCACTGCCGCGCGCTACCGGGGTTGTCGGCGCGGGCGTGGAGCGGGTTGTTCTCGTCCAGCACCTGCGAGAGCATGGCCGCCTGCACGCCCGTGCCGGCGAGGTCGAGGTCGAGGTCGCCGCTGGCGATCTGGTTGTCGATGTCGTCGGCGGCGACGCCCAGCTTGATCTCGTAGCGGTCGGGCAGCGCCTTGCGGTTCGGGTCCGTCGTCGGGTCCCACTGGTCGTTGCGCACCAGCGTGAAGCCCTTGCCGGCCTCGTAGTTCGCGAACTTGTACGGGCCCGACGAGACCACGTGCTGCTTGTAGTTGACGCCGTCATCCTTGGCCGACGGCACCGGCGCGGTCAGCGGCAGCATCGCGATGTAGTCGAAGCCGCTGAAGGGCTGCTTGAGGTGGAACACGATCGTCAGGTCGTCCGGCGTGGTGATCGCCGTCGTGTCCACACCCGGCGCCGCGTAGGGGCCGTAGGCGCCATCGGGCAGGTCGAGGACCGCCTGCAGGTAGCCACCCTGGATGCCGACGCCGTTCTGCAGCGTGCCGGTCGTGTCGATCGCCCGCATCACGGCGTACTTGACGTCCTTCGAGGTGATCGGCGAGCCGTCCTCGAACTTCAGGCCCGGACGCAGCTTGTACGTCCAGGTCAGCCCGTCGGCGCTCGGCGTGCCCAGCGACTCGGCCAGGTCAGCCGTCAGCTCCAGGCCCGTCTTGCCGGGCGCGGACTTGTACATGACCAGCGACCGGGCGTAGAGGCGCAGGAGGTTCCAGGACAGGCCGTAGTAGGTGTCGCCCGGGTCCACCGAGTCCCAGTCCTCGGAGATGGCGAACCTCAGCGTGCCGCCCTTGTAGTCCGACTCGTTGTAGATCTTGCCTACCGCCGCGTTGAACCCACCAGCGTCCGTCGTGTCCTCGGTGGAGGAGCACGCGGCGGACGCGACCATTGCCAACACAGCGGTCGCTGCGACTGCGGCAACCGTTCTCTTTCTCATCGACAACCTTTCCTGTAAATCGGGAGAGTCGAGCGACCCTCCAGTCGGAGTGACCCCTGTCCGCGGGTTAGCGGGTCTTGGGATCCAGTGCGTCGCGCAGCCCGTCTCCGAAGAGGTTGAAGGCGAGCACGGTGGCAAAGATCGCCAGACCGGGCCAGAGGATGAAGTGCGGGAGGTTGTAGTAGCGCACGGCGTCGGCGAGCATCTGGCCCCAGGACGGGGTGGGCGGCAGGATGCCGACGCCGAGGAAGGACAAGCCCGCCTCGAAGAGGATGTTGGTGGGAATGAGCAGGGTGGCGTAGACGAGAATCGGCGCGGCCAGGTTCGGCATCATCTCGCGGAAGATGATGTAGGGACCGCGGGCACCGAGACTGCGTGCGGCGTCGATGAACTCCCGTTCTCGCAGGGAGAGCGCCTGACCGCGGATGATGCGGGCGATATAGCCCCAGTTGAAGAAGCCGATAATGAAGATCAGGATTGCCATGCGCAATCCGTTGCCGGTCAGGCCGAACGCGGACCTGGGGATCACCCCCACGAGCACGATCGCGAACAGCAGCAGCGGGAAGGCCAGCACCGCGTCGGTGAGCCTGCCGATCACCGTGTCGACCCACCCGCCGAAGTAGCCCGCGAGCACGCCGAGCACGGTGCCGATGAGCACGGACAGCAACGTCGCGAGGAACGCGATGAGCAGCGAGACCCGGGAGCCGTAGACGACCCGGCTGAACAGGTCACGCCCGTTGATGGGCTCGAGGCCGAACAGGAAGTCCCGGCTCATTCCGCCAAACGGCGCCGTCGGGATGTAGCCGCGGTTGGCGTTGAGCAGCTCACGGTGGAACTCGTCCGGCGGATGCCCCAGCAGCTTGACGATCCACGGAGCGAAGATGGCGCCCAGAATCAACAGGATCACCGCCACGCCGCCGGCGAGCGCGGCCTTGTCCCGGCGGAGCCGCGACCACGCGATCTGCCACAAGGAGCGGCCCCTGATCGGCTTCTCCGTGGGAGCTCGGCCCATCGACGCACCCCCAGCAAGCAGCGGTTACCGCCCCCCGGTCCGGGGCCGTTTCCTGAGACTTCCTCTCGAACTGACCCACGGTCAAGCAGGCGGTAGCTTCCGTGATGAACCTCGTGCCGTGTCGTGACGACAGCGTGACCTTGGCCTTGGGGGAATCCGCACGCACGGGTTGTGACGTCATGACGAACGGATAACGATTTCCCGCATCATCACTAATCACATCGAAACACCTATTTCGGGCTCCGCGGTTTGGCGACCTTCGGCCGCGATGCTGGACCCGTGCGACTCATCGCTGTCCTCGTGGCGGGCCTGACCCTGCTCGCCGGTACGACCGCCTGCGACCCACTCGCCGACCCGCCGGCCGGGACGCCCGCGAACAACGGCCAGCAGCTGGCCGGCGACGCCGCGGCCGCCTCGGCGGCACTCGCGGCATTGCCCGTCGCGAAGTGGGCGGCGATGACCGGCTACAGCCGGGAACGCTTCCACCACTGGACCGCGCACGGCAGCGGCTGTGACACCCGCGAGGTCGTCCTACGCCGAGACGGAACCGACGTCGCCACCGGCAAGGACTGCACCATCACCAGCGGCACCTGGTTCAGCGTCTACGACGGCAAGTCCTTCACGAATCCGCGCGACCTCGACATCGACCACATGGTGCCGTTGGCGAACGCCTGGCGCACCGGTGCCGCCCAGTGGACCGACGAGCAGCGGGAGGCGTTCGCCAACGACCTGGAGCGACCCCAACTGCTCGCCGTGAGTTCGAGCACCAACCGCTCGAAGGGCGACCAGGACCCGTCGGAGTGGAAGCCGCCGCGACGCGATTACTGGTGCACCTATGCCCAGTCGTGGATCACGGTGAAGAGCTACTGGAAGTTGTCCGTCACCTCGGCCGAGAAGGATGCCCTCGCCGAGATGCTGGACACCTGTCGGTGAGCGAGGAGGGCCGGCATGCCAGGCAGTGACAGCCGTACGGCTGAGATCGTCGCCAAGCCGGGCGGGGTGATGACCGACGAGGTCGGCGCCGTCACCGGCGACCTGACCCTGCGCACCGAGCTGGACGCCGAGGGCAGGGTGCGGGTGCTCGTTCAGTACACCGGCGCCGATGAGTGGTATCAGGTCACGGACGCGCCGACCGTGCTACCGCCCGGCACCACACTGGACGACCTGCACGCCAGCCTGGTGCGGCAACTGGGTCGGCCGTGATGGTCCACCGTCCGGCCCGCGGGAGAGGGCGCGCATGACAACGGCCCGCGCTCACCGGAGCAGGTGAGGCGGGCCGCGAAGCGGTGGTGCATCTCGTACCGACGTGATGTTTCGGCGCGACCCCGCGGGTGTGGGCCGCCACGAACGCGGCTAGTCGCCCTGACGCTGCGACGGGATCTGGCCCTGCAGCAGCGCCCGCACTTCGGACTCGCGGTAGCGCCGGTGTCCGCCAAGCGTCCGGATCGCGCTCAGCTTTCCCGCCTTGGCCCATCGGGTCACCGTCTTGGGGTCTACACGGAACATCGACGCGACCTCTGCCGGGGTGAGCAGCGGTTCCGGCTCGTGCGTACGGGATGCCATCGAATATCTCCTCTTTTAGTACTCGTGGCGGTGTGGCGGGGGGTCCAACCGGCCAGCGTTCACCATCGTCCGGCCTGTCCACGATGTCCGACATGGGCCGAACGGATGATGGGTTATGGATGGTCGGATGAGGAACGCACCGATTGTCCGCTTTGTAGATAACGAATACGTATCATCACGGCCGGCAGTGCCGAGCCGCCTCCGTTGGTGCCTCGCCAGGCGTCAGTTGCTGCGTTCCAGCAGTTGGATCGCCCGCCAGCGCTCGACCAGCCGCTCGTAGGCGGCGGTGGCGGCGTCGGCGTCGCCGCCCGCCAGCGCGGTGAGCCCGGTCGCCACGAGCGTGGGGGAGTCGTCCTCCCGCAGCACGTCGTCGGGCAGGATCTCAGCCAGCCCGCCATAGTCAAGTTCGACGATGGATCGCGAGTGGAACTCCTCCAGCCAGCGGGCGCTCTCCTCGACGGCCTCGGAGATGGGCACGTCGCCGATCGATCGCCGCAGCACCGACAGCGCCCGGTGGGCGCGCCGGCGGGCCTTGGAGATCTCGGTGCGGTACCGCAGCACCCGCCGGCCCGGTTCCAGGGTCAGTTCGCGTTCCTCCGCGCTGACCAGCACGAACCACCGCAACGGCACGTTCCAGGTGGAGATCTGCTCGTGCTGACGGGGCGCCCCGGACGCGTTGGCGGCACTGGCGGCGTTCCAGTCCGAGACCACGGCGCGGGCCACCCCGGCGAGCGCAGGCGGCACGAAGGCATCGGCCAGCACCGGTGGCACCCCGTCGCGTGCCTCCAGCGCGGCCTCCGCGACCCGTACCCGCAGGTTCCACGGGCAGATGAGGGTCGTCTCACCGGACTGCAGCACGTACGCCTCGTTGGGCAGGTCGGGCAGTCGACTCCACCCGGCGCCCAGCGCCTCGAGCACCGCGGTGCGCTGCCGGCGAGGCCCCTCGGCCAACGTCACCGCCCGGCCGTCGTGCACGTACCCGCGCCAGTACACCTGGCTCTGCTTGTCGAATGCGGAGAGCGGCTCGTAGACCCGCAGGTACGACGCGAACAGTCCCGGCACGGCGCGATCGTCCCACGCCGGGCCGCCCCGCGACCACCGGCCTCGGCAAGGTCACGCCTGTTCGACTCTCGGCACCACGCCGGGCTGAGATTAGGCTCCGGCCATGGACCTCTTCTCTACCGAGAACCCCCATGAACAGGTGGTCTTCTGCGCGGACCCGCAGTCTGGCCTCCGGGCGATCATCGCGATCTACTCGACGGCCCTCGGGCCGGCGCTGGGCGGCACCCGCTTCTACCCCTACGCCAGCGAGGAGGACGCCCTGGCCGACGTGCTCGACCTGAGCCGGGCCATGGCCTACAAGAACGCCATGGCCGGGCTCGACCTGGGCGGCGGCAAGGCGGTGATCTGGGGCGATCCGGCGCGGGACAAGTCCGAAGCACTGCTGCGCGCCTACGGCCGGTTCGTGCAGTCGCTGGGCGGCCGCTACTACACCGCCTGCGACGTGGGCACCTACCCGGCCGACATGGACCTCGTGGCCCGCGAATGCCGCTTCGTGACCGGGCGCAGCGTCGAGCACGGCGGCGCCGGCGACTCGTCGCTGCTCACCGCGCTCGGTGTCTTCCAGGGCATGCGGGCCGCGGCCGAGCACGCGTGGGGTTCGCCCACGCTCAAGGGACGCACGGTCGGCATCGCCGGCGTGGGTAAGGTCGGACGCCGGCTGGCCGAACACCTGGTCGCCGACGGCGCCCACGTGGTGGTCACGGACGTCAACCCGGCGGCCGTCCAAGCCGTACGGGCGGCCCACCCCGAGATCGACGAGGTGCCCGACACGCGGGCCCTGGTCACCTCCGACCTCGACGTCTACGCACCCTGCGCACTCGGCGGCGCGCTGGACGACGCGACCGTCGAGGTGCTGCGGGCCACCGTGGTGGTCGGCGGCGCCAACAACCAGCTCGCGCACGCCGGCATCGAGAAGGCACTGGTCGACCGCGGCATCCTCTACGCCCCCGACTACGTGGTCAACGCCGGCGGTGTGATCCAGGTCGCCGACGAGATCGAGGGCTTCAACCTGGACCGGGCCACGGCCCGGGCTCAGCGGATCTTCGACACCACCCGGGAGATCCTGCGTCGGGCGGCGGACGAGGGCCTGCCGCCGTCCGTCGCGGCCGACCGGATGGCGGAGCAGCGCATGGCCGAGATCGGCCGCCTGCGGCAGATCCGGCTCTAGTCGAGGCGGACAGCCGGTCACGGGGAAGGGCGGTGAGCGGGCCTTACCGGGGCTCGGTCACCGCCACCGGCGTGCCCCGCCGGACCGAGGTGTCGAAGTGGGCCTCGGCCATGTACCGTATGACCCACGAGAGATGCCTAAGGTCGTCGGGGCCGGCCCGCCCAGGGTTGCCCCGCAATTTCTGTGCGAGGGGGTCGAGCCATGGGGCGCGGCCGTGCTAAGGCCAAGCAGACGAAAGTGGCCCGGGAGTTGAAATACCATTCCCCCAACACCGACCTCGCCGCATTGCAGCGTGAGTTGGGCGGCCGGGCCAGCGCCAGCGACACCGTCGATCCCGACATCGGCGAGTACGACGACGACTCGGACGACCTCGACGAGGACGATCCCGACGACGGTCGTTGGGCCACCCGACGCTCGTGACCTGGCCGATCTGACGGCCTTGTCTCCCCCGCACTCCGGCGACCGTTCGCGTCGCCGGATGGTTGACGTCATCACCGCCCCCGGGCAGACACCCCGCGTCAGCGGGGGCGGTTGGTGAACTCCCAGAACGTGGGGAAGGCGTCCGCGAAGGCCCGCCAGTCCGGGCCGGGGTCGGCATCGCCGTCAGCGACGCGGGCCGTGCCGGCCTCGTCGCGGGCCGCGTGGACACGCGCACGCCAGGTCGTCTGAGCCTCGGCCACCAACGACGCCAGGCCCGGGGCCCGCCGCAGGCGATCGAGCAGGTCGGCGGCGTCGACGACCGGTGTGGCCGCGTCGGCCGGGTCAGGCAGCTCGGGCATGGTCGAGCACTCCCTCCAGCAGTGAGATCCGGCTGTTGTGGCAGTGGCGGGTGAGCGTGCCGTCGAACCGGCCGTGCTCGAAGTAGCGGTTGGCCGCGTGCGCGCCGCCGCAGAACCCGAAGTAGCCGCAGGCGGCCCGGCAGCCCTCGACACCTGCCAGGTATTCGGCGACCCAGCCGCTGGGCTGGCGTGCGGCCTCGGCGACGATGGCGTCCAGCGGCCGCTGCAGGACCGACCCCGAGGTGAAGTCGCCGTACCGCTCGGAGTGGAACCCGGCCAGTTCCGGTGAGAGCAACAACACACCGCCGTCATGCCCGATCGTCGGGATCGGGTCGTGCCGCCGGGGCAGCAGCTCGTCGGCCTGGCCGGCCAACGCCGCCGCGGCGAACCGCAGTGCCCACTCCACCTCGCGCACCTCGATACGGGGGTCCCGTCGCCACGCCGCCGTGAGCTGCGCCCAGAACGCCCGCACGCGGGCCGGGTCGTGGGCGTTCGAGCGGTGGTTCACGCCCTCCTGCTCCTCGATGTTCACGCCGAGCACCGTGGGGCCGAGCTCGGCCATGAACTCGTAGAGCGGGGCCGCGAGTTCCGGCGAGGGGTCGGAGACGACGCAGAGCACCGCGAAGGACAGGCCACGTTCACGCACGCGCGAGATGCCGCGCAGGATCCGGTCGAACGCCGCCTCGCCGCCGCGGGTGCGCCGACGGCTCGTGAGCGACCGCGGGCCGTCGATGCTCAGCCCCAGGTGGATGTCGTGGTGGACGAAGAAGTCGCACCACGCGTCGTCGATCAACGTGGCGTTGGTCTGGATGTGATGCTCCACACCCTCGAACGGGGCCATGAGCGCGGCGAGGTGCGCGCGCCCGGCAGCGAGCGGCTCACCGCCATGCCAGACCACCGAGAACCGGGGCGCCTGGGCTGCCCACTCGTTCACGGTTCGCGCGACGGCACGCGCCACCGCCTCGGGCATCCGACGGTCCCGTGCCCGGTGCGGCAGGTAGCAGTAGGAGCAGTCCAGGTTGCACAGGGTCGTGGGCTGCATGATCACGTAAGACGGGACGGTCGCGATGCCGCGCATCCCGGTGAACGCGGCCGGTCGCGGTCGGCCGTCGTTGGCGGTTCGCTGCGCGGCCACCACGGCCTGCCCGATCGGCCTGGTCGGCCCGGAACGCGTCAATCCGTGCCTCCCTTCGGTTCCCCGCCGGTCGCCGCGCTACCCCCGCGTGTGCGAACCCACCATCGCCACGCTGCCCGTTCCGTCGACGATCTCGCCGGCGACCCAGGCATCGACGCCGCGGGTGCGCAGGAAGGCCACCGCGCGCTCGCTGTCCTGCGGCGCCACGACGGCGATCATGCCGATGCCCATGTTGAAGCTCGACTCCATGTCGGCCTGTTCGAGATGCGCCTTGCGCTGGACCAGTTCGAAGATGGGCTGCGGACGCCAGGTCGCGCGATCGACGACGGCGTCGGCGTCATCCGGCAGCACCCGGGCCAGGTTGCCGGTGATCCCGCCGCCGGTGACATGGGCGAAGGCGTGTACCTCGGCCTCGATGCGCAGATCGAGGCAGTCACGCGCATAGATGCGAGTGGGGGTCAGCAACTCCTCGCCGAGGGTGCGCTGGTTCTCGAAGTCCTCGATGACCGAGTCCAGCCGCATCCGGGCGATGCCGAGCAGGGCGTTCTCCACCAACGAGAACCCGTTGGCGTGCAACCCGCTCGAGCCCAGGGCGATGAGCACGTCACCGACCTCGACCCGATGCGCGCCCAGCAGGTCCTCCTCGTCGACGACCCCGATGCCGGTGCCCGACAGGTCGTACTCGTGCGCGCGCAGCACGCGGGAGTGCTCCGCGGTCTCGCCGCCGAGCATCGAGCAGCGGGCGGCGCGGCAGGCATCGGCGATCCCCGCCGTGATGGCCGCGACCCGGTCCGGCACGACCTCGCCACAGGACAGGTAGTACTGCAGGAACAGGGGCTGCGCCCCGCTGGCCACCAGGTCGTCGACCACCATCGCCACCAGGTCGGTGCCGACGGTGTCATGTATGTCCATCTGTTGAGCGATGCCGAGCTTCGGGCCGACCCCGTCCGTCGACGATGTCAGCAGCGGCTTGCGATAGCGGGACAGGTCCATGCGGAAGAGCGCCGCGAATCCGTTCGCCTCACCCACCACCTCGGGCCGCCAGGTGCGCGGCAGGCGCGACTTCACTTCTTCGACCGCTTCCGGGTGCGCGTGCACCGACACGCCCGAGTCCGCGTAGGTCACCAGCCGCCGGAAGGCGACCTGGGTGGGCAGCTGGGAAGTCACAGGTGTCACCGTCTTACCTCCTGCTTTATGCATCCGCCCGCCATGCGAGGCGAACCACGGATGGTTGCCCGGGCGGCAGCGGTGAGGGTCAGTGGTGCCGAGGTCAGGGGCGCGGTGCGCCGTTGGGGGTAGCTACCGACGTGGGCGCGAGCGGACCGAGGCGCCGCTGCACTCCCTCCAGAACGTGCTTGCCGACCAGACCGTCGTCGGGCAGCGCGATGGGGTACTCCCCGTCGAAGCAGGCGCGACAGAGTCGGGTCTTCGGCTGCTCGGTCGCGGCCACCAGCCCGTCCAGTGAGACGTAGCCGAGAGAGTCCGCGCCGATGGACCGACGAATGCCTTCCGTGTCGAGCCCGTTGGCGATCAGTTCGGCACGGGTGGCGAAGTCGATGCCGTAGAAGCACGGCCAGGTGACCGGTGGCGAGGAGATCCGGACGTGGATCGCCACGGCACCTGCCTCGCGCAGCAGGCGCACCTGGGCGCGCTGAGTGTTCCCCCGCACGATCGAGTCGTCGACCATGATCACCCGCTTGCCCCGCACGATCTCGCGCAAGGGGTTGAGCTTGAGCCGGATGCCGAGCTCACGGATGGATTGACTAGGCTGGATAAACGTACGACCGACGTAGGCGTTCTTGACCAGGCCGGCGTGGTAGGGGATGCCGGACTCCTCGGCATAGCCGATGGCCGCCGGGATGCCCGACTCGGGCACGCCGATCACGATGTCCGCCTCGACCGGGTGCTCCCGGGCCAGCGTGCGACCGACAGCGACCCGGGCCGCGTAGATGTTGCGGCCGGCGATCACGCTGTCCGGCCTCGCCAAATAGACATATTCGAAGATGCAACCCTTGGGGTCCGGCGGGGAGAACCGGGTCGAGCGCAGGCCGTCCTCACCGATGGATATCAGCTCGCCCGGCTCGACCTCGCGCACGAAACTGGCGCCGACCGTCTCCAGTGCCGCCGTCTCGCTCGCCACGACCCACCCGCGATTGAGGCGGCCGAGCACGAGCGGCCGTACGCCCTGGGGATCCCGTGCGGCGTAGAGGGTCTCCTCGTCCATGAAGACGAAACTGAAGGCGCCGCGCAGCGTCGGCAGCACCTGCAGTGCCGCCGCCTCGACGGACAGGTCGGGCCGCGCGGCGAGCAGCGTGGCCACCAGGGCGGTGTCGCTGGTCGCGTCGTCGAGCAGGCCCAGCTCCGCCACCTGGCGCTGCAGCTCCGCGGTGTTGACGAGGTTCCCGTTGTGCGCCAGGGCGATGGTGGTGGCCGGCCGGCCCGCGTCGTGACCGAGCACGGTGGCCCGCAGGGTGGGCTGGGCGTTCTCCCAGTTCGACGAGCCGGTGGTGGAGTAACGGGTGTGCCCGACGGCGATGTGGCCCCGCAGGCTGGCCAGCGTCGGCTCGTCGAAGACCTGCGCGACCAGGCCGAGGTCCTTGTAGACGACGACGCCGGTCCCGTCGCTGACCGCGATGCCGGCGGCCTCCTGGCCCCGATGCTGCAGCGCGTAGAGCCCGAAGTAAGCGAGCTTGGCGACCTCTTCGCCTGGCGCCCAGACCCCGAAGACACCGCAGCGGTCCTGCGGACCCTGCTCAACGGGATCGAGATTGTGGCTGAGCCGGCCGTCTGGTCGAGGCACCCGCTCGCTCCTGTCCGGATCGGTGGTCCACCCGGGACACCTGTGGCTCCCGGTGGCTGTGCGGTTGTGGGCGGCCCCCGATGGGTCCATCGCGGTGCCCACTGGGACACATCCGGGGGCGGAACCTCCCCCGTCCCCACGAAAGTCTACGCGCGGCTCCTGTGGTTACGGTCAGCCATGATTGTGCCGCTCGCCGTAGCCGTCAAGGTTCGCTCCGCCACCCACGCGCCGGTACCGGAGGTGGTGACGCCGGCCCGGACCGCCACGGCGACGGCATTCGATGGCCGCCTCGGTGACGGCGATGCCTCCTGTCGGCGTGTCGCCGCCGTGTCGCGATGCGCGAGGCAGACTGCCGCTGCAGATGCACATGCCCGTTAGCACCATGGGCACAAAGGCACCATCGCGATTAATGGGACGCACGGGAAGGGTCCGCCTCGCCGCCACCACCAGTTTCGGGTGATTCGCCCGGTTGTTCGGAGGGCGGCGACGCCAACGGAAGATAGGCCGACAGGTCCGCCCTGATGCCGCTCGCCGCGATCCGCCCCTGCGCCACCGCGTCGGCGAAGCTCAGCCGACCGGTCGCCACCAAGAGAAAGGTCACGGGGTCGGTCTCCACCACGTTGGGCGGCGTGCCCCGGGTGTGCCGCGGACCCGCCACCACCTGCACGGCGCCGTAGGGCGGGACACGCACCTCCACCGACCGGCCCGGGGCGCGCTCCCGCAACACGGAGAGTAACCACCGCACGGCGTCACGCAGTTCGCCGCGATCCGGCGTGCCGCCCGCCTCGACCGTCGCCACCAACGCGCCGATCTTGACAGGTTCTGCGCGCAATCGTCGTCCAACTGGGTCCGAATCGGTACTTCTGTCGGCCACGTCAGGACGATACGGTTCCCTGGCACGCTGCCCCGTCTCTCACCCCTGGGTCACGCGGGTGTGCGTCAACAGGGCATAGTTTCCTGCGATGCTCCGGCGTGGCCGGTTGGGTCGTGAGTCGGGAGGGACGTTGGCGTGAGTACGCACCGTCGTGCGTGGACTATTCGCGCTGTGGTTTTGGCGGTCATCTCGGCCGCGGCCGCCGTCGGGGTGGCCACTCCGGCATATGCCGATTCGGTCAAGCCGACGGTGCAGATCACCTCGGCCTCCGGCACCATCACCTCAGGCGGCTACACAGACGTCAAGTTCACGGTCAAGAACAACAACACCGGCCCCGATGCCCAGACATCGGCGGACATCGCGGTGACGTTCAGCGGCGACGCCGCGTCCTACCTCTCGTGCGAGGGCGACTGCGACTTCACCGAGGCGATCGCGGCCGGGCAGACCAAGAGCTACACCGCTCGCGTCAGGGCCAACAACGTGCCCGCCGGCAACCCGAAGACCGGTGCCGTCGCCGTCTCGGCGACGATCGACAACCAGAGCGACACCAAGACCCGCAACGTCACGCTCAACCCGGCCGCCGGCGCCGACACGGTGCCCGAGGTCTCGGGCGTCGTGGTGGACATCATGACCACCAAGCCCATCAAGGCCGCCCGGATCGAACTGGTCGACAGCAAGGGCACGACCTGGGACGACGTCGCCACCGGTGACGACGGCACATTCAAGATCACCTCGAAGGCGGAGAAGCCCATCACAGCCGGCTCGCTCACGCTGACCGTGACCAAGGACGGCCCGGACGGCATCGAGCCGAAGGTCGAGACCAAGACCGCGACCGCCGGCAAGGCGCTCACCGGCTGGCGCGTCTCCGTCAAGCCCAACGCGAGCGCGAGTGCGGGGGCCACCTCGCTGCCACCGATCACCGGCAGCTTCGAGCCTGAGGACACCGACACCCAGCAGCAGGTGGCTCCCCCCGCGGACTCCGGACTGAGCGGCTTCTCGCTCGCCCTGATCATCGTGGGCGGCCTGCTGGTCCTGCTCGGCATCGCGGCGATCATCCTGCTCTTCGTGCGCAAGAAGGACGACGGCGATGGCGCGCCAGGGCCGGGCGGTCCCGGTCGAGGCGTGCCGCCCCAGGCGGGTCCGCGCCGCCCCGGCGACCGGACACCCGCGCCGGGCCGCCCCGGCCCCCAGGGCTACGGCCCGCCGAGCGGCTACGGTGGCGGACCCCAGCGGCCGGTACCGCCCGGCGCCCGCGACCAGACGATGATCGCCCGATCGCCGCTGGCCGACGCACCGACCCAGCTGCACGGACGCATGCCCGACCAGGGTGGCTACGGCCAGCCCGGTGGTTACGGCCCCCAGGGCGGCTACGGACAGCCTCAGCCGTACGGCGGCCCGCCCCAGGGCCCGCCGCAGGGCTACCCGCAGCAGTACGGCCAGCCGCCGTACGGCGGACACGGACCGGGCCCGCAGGGCCAGCCGGGCTACGGCGGGCAGCAGCACTACGGCCCGGACGGCGGCCACAACGACCCGCGCCAGGGCGGGCGCCGGGTCGACTGGATGGACGACTGACCCGCTCGCGATCCCCGAACGACACGAAGGGCCCCAGCATCCCGCTGGGGCCTTTTGTCATGCCCGGCCCGCACGCGACGTCCATCGCCCGGCGCCCCGCTCGGCGTCGCAAACGCGGAACCTCGTGGTCGTGTGGACGACCACGAGGTTCCGCGTTGTTCGCTTCTACCGGACCGATCAGCCGAAGAGCGCGGGCAGCGTCGCGGTGTGCGCGGCACGCAACTCGTCGAGCCCGATCTCGAACAGCTCGTCGATGTTGAGCGACTGGCCCTCGACGATGCCCAGTGCCGTGTAGGGCACGCCGCACTCGTTCGCCAGCGCGGTGAACCGCTGCTCCTGGCCTTTGCGCAGGCAGACGATGGCGCGTCCGGAGGACTCGGCGAAGAGGTGCACGAAGGCGCTCTGCCCGTCCGGCGGCAGCGCCACGTGGGCGCCCAGGTTGCGCCGCAGGCACGACTCGACCAACGCCTGCGCCAGGCCGCCCTCGGACAGGTCGTGCGCCGCGGTGAGGTAACCGAGGTCGGCCGCCTTGACGAGCAGTTCGGCCAGCCTCGCCTCGGCGGCGAGGTCCACCTGCGGCGGAACACCGCCGAGGTGCTTGTGCACCACGTGTGCCCACTCCGACCCGCCGAACTCCTCCCGGGTCGTCCCGAGCAGGAAGATGGCGTCGCCCTCACCGGAGAAGCCCATCGGCACGCGCCGGGCCACGTTGGGCAGCACGCCGAGCACGCCGACGACGGGCGTCGGATTGATCGGGTTGCCCCCGGTCTGGTTGTAGAAACTCACGTTGCCCCCGGTGACCGGGATGCCGAGCTCCTGGCAACCATCGGCGAGGCCGCGCACCGCCTCGGCGAACTGCCACATCACCCCGGCGTCCTCAGGCGAGCCGAAGTTCAGGCAGTTGGTGACCGCGACCGGCGTCGCGCCGGTGACCGCGACGTTGCGATAGGCCTCGGCCAGGGCGAGCTTCGCCCCCGTGTAGGGGTCCAGCCGTGCCCACCGGCCGTTGCCGTCCACCGAGAGCGCCACGCCCAGGCCGGTGGCCTCGTCGATACGGAGCACGCCGCTGTCCTCCGGCTGGGCCAGGACCGTGTTGCCGAGGACGTACCGGTCATACTGCTCGGTCACGAAGCTCTTGTCGCACAGGTTGGGCGAGCTGACCAGCCGCAGCAACGTCGCCCGCAACTCGTCGGGCGTCTCGGGGCGAGGCAGCGTCTCGGCGCGGTCGACCCGCATGAGCTCCCGGTCGAAAGGCTCGCGCATCGGCCGCTCGTAGACGGGTCCGTCGTCGGCGAGCGAACCCGGCGGCACGTCGACGATGAGCTCGTTGCGCCACCAGATGCGCAGCCGGCCCCCGGCCTCGCTCTCCGGCGGCGTGACCTCGCCGATCGCGGTGGCGAGCACGCCCCAACGGGCGCACAACGAGAGCACGACGGGCAGGTTCTCGCGGGTGACCACGAGCAGCATGCGCTCCTGGGACTCGGAGGCCAGGATCTCCTCGGCCCGCATCGACGGCTCGCGCAGCGGCACCAGATCCAGGTTGATCGCCATGCCCACGCCCGCGGCGGCGGACATCTCCGACAGCGCACAGGTCAGGCCGGCGCCACCGAGATCCTGGATGCCCTCGACCAGGTTCAGGTCATAGATCTCCAGGCATGCCTCGATGAGCAGCTTCTCCAGGAACGGATCGCCCACCTGCACGCTGGGCCGGCGCGTCTCACTGCCCTGCCCGAACGTGGCGCTGGCGAGCACGGAGACGCCACCGATGCCGTCGCGGCCGGTCTTCGCGCCGATGAGCACGACGACGTTGCCCGGCCCGGTCGCCTCCTTGTGCTGCAGCTTGTTGACCGGCAGCACACCCACACAGAGCGCGTTCACCAGCGGGTTGCCCTGGTAGCACTCGTCGAAGACCAGCTCGCCGCCGATGTTGGGCAGGCCCAGGCAGTTGCCGTAGCCCCCGATGCCGGCGACCACGCCGGGCAGCACCCGCTTGGTGTCCTCGTGGTCGGCCGCGCCGAACCGCAACGGGTCCATGACCGCGACCGGCCGGGCGCCCATGGCGAGGATGTCGCGCACGATGCCGCCCACGCCGGTGGCCGCGCCCTGGTGAGGCTCCACAAAGGACGGATGGTTGTGCGACTCCACCTTGAAGGTGACCGCCAGCTTCTCCGAGATCTTGATGACGCCGGCGTTCGCCCCGATCCCGGCGAGCAGCCGGTCGGACTTCGGGGCCTTCTCAGCGAACTGTCGCAAGTGGACCTTGCTCGACTTGTAGGAGCAGTGCTCGCTCCACATCACCGAGTACATCGCCAGCTCGGACTCGGTCGGACGCCGGCCGAGGATCTGCTTGATCTTCTCGTACTCGTCGGGCTGCAGACCCAGCTCGCGGTAGGGCTGGAACTCGTCGATGGCGGCCGCGCGGGCGACCGTGTCGAAACCGACCTCACGCACACCCTCGACCTGAGGCAGTATCGCCTCGATCGGCGGGAGGTCATCCACCGGTACGGTCGCCGGTGCCGGCTCCTCGACCGGTGCCGCAGCCTCGGGTTCGACGTCGACGGACGCCGATGCCTCGACG
>Ga0164243_10003573_pt1 | contig 24817 bp, 21 predicted proteins | sample OricompcompostOP_FD_108781 | JGI IMG/M metagenome (GOLD analysis project Ga0164243, IMG submission 108781) | Organic Plus compost microbial communities from Emeryville, California, USA - Original compost - Organic plus compost (OP) | ecosystem: Engineered > Solid waste > Mixed feedstock >...
CCGGCGGCCGAGCGCCGGCAGCAGGGCCCGCGCGGTCGTCAGCGGCCCCGGGAACGGCTGCACCGACGGCTGCGTCTCGCCGCTGGGCAGGAGCAGCCGCGGCGCGATCACGGCGGCGCCGCGGTCGCGGCGGCCGGCCGCGAGCAGCGCGGCGAGCGCGCCCTCATGGAGCACGATGTCGGCGTTGGACGGTGCGACCCACGGCGTCCGCGTCCGCTCCGCGACGCGGTTGACGGCCGGCCCGTAGCCGAGGTTCTCGCCGGTCTCCAGCAGCGTCGCCCACGGATGCCGCTCGCGCACGAGCGCCTGGGACCCGTCGCTCGACCCGTTGTCGACGACCCACACCTCGGCGAGCCCGGCCTCGGCGTCGGCGCGCATCGAATCGAGGCAGCGGTCGAGCAGCTCGCGGGTGTTCCACGAGACGATCGCGACGGCGATCTCAGCCATCGCGCCGACCGCACCGCCGCCGCCGAGCGCCGGACGGGCTTGAGCCCCACGGCAGCAGCTGGCCGCTTGTTCGACCGAACTCGACGGTTGTTCGAGCTCGTGCGCCGGCGCTCGACCCGACCGCGCGGTGCTCCGAGACATCAGGCAGCAACCGTCCACGTCTCGCACCAGGGATCCGGAACCGCATGCTGTCATCTTCTCGCACTCGCCTCCTGCTCGCCGTCGCCGTCGCCTTCGCGTCGCTGGCGATCGCGCCGCTCTCCGCCGACGCCGCGCCGAAGCTGTCGCTCACGGTGAGAGCGACGCGCGGATCCAAGGTCGGCCTCGCGCGCGTCGCCGCCGTCCCGAGCGAGCGCGTCCGCTCGATCGCGTTCTACGTCGATGGACGGCGCACCCGTCTGCTGCGCGTCAAGCGGGCAGCTCGCAACGGCCTGCGCGGCTATCTCAACACGCGCCGGCTGACCGCGGGTCGGCACGTCGTCACGGCGAGAGCCGTCACGCGCGCCAGCAGACGGACCACGCGCGCCAGCAAGCGGGTCGTCCTGCATACGCGCAAGCGACGTGAGGCAACCGCGCCGCAGCCGCCCGCGACCGACGGCAACACGAGATCGGGCTCCGGCCGCGAGCAGACCGGCGCCGGCGACGGAGGCCAGGCCGGTGGCCAGCCGCCGCAGGACGGCAGCGGAGCCGAGGAGCACGGGACCGGCGGCGGCCCGAGCGGCGGCGACCCGAGCGGCAGCGACCGGCCTGGCGAGCAGCAGCCCGGCGACAGCGGCCAAGGCGGCGGCGAGCAGCCCGCCGACGGGCAGAGCGGCAGCGATCAGCCGAGCGACGGCCAGGACGGCGGCGAGCAGCCCGGCAGCGACGACGGCGCCGCGCCGGAGTCCTCCGCCGAGGCGATGTACGGTCCGACGATCTTCGCCGACGACTTCAGCATCGGTTCGAAGGCGCCCTGGAACGATGCGCAGGCGATGACGGCCGACCGCATCCAGAACGTCCCGGCCCCCGGCGGCCGCACCGGCTACGCCGGACGGTTCGAGGTCCGCAACGGCGACCGCGGCTTCCCCGGCGACTACGACAGCCGCGCCGAGCTGGCGTGGTGGTCATATCTGGCCGGCGAGGGTCATGTCGTCACGTACAGCTGGTCGACCTACTTCCCGGCCGACTTCCCGATCGAGAGCGCGTGGCAGGACATCGCGCAGTGGAAGAACGAGGGCACGGGCACGCCGCCGCTGCAGATCGGCCTCTCCAACGGCCGCCTCGGCATGACCGCCGGCTCTCAGTTCGGCTACAGAACGATCTGGGGCGCGCCGCTGACGCGCGGCGCCTGGCACACCTTCGTCGTCACCCTGCGCTTTTCCGAGAACGCCAAGGACGGCAGCGTCGACCTGACCTTCGACGGCAAGAAGATGCTCGACCGGTACCACCTCCCGACCCTCTACAAGGGCCTGAAGAACTACTTCAAGATCGGGCTGTACCGCAGCCACACGATCCAGCCGACGCAGGTCGTCTACCACAGCGACCTCACGATCCGCCGCAGCCGATAGGCAGCAGCGACCGCCCTGCGCCGCGAGGCGGCGCAGGGCGGCTCCGTCGATGCGGCATCATGTGAGTGAACGCGATGTCCGCCCTCTCAAGCTCGAACGTCCTCGCGCGAGGGACGCGCGCAGCGCCCGGAGTCCGGCGCGGAGTCGCGGCGGCCCTCGTGTTGGCTCTCGAAGCGGTCGCAGCAGCCGCGGCAGTCACCAGGCCGCTTCCAGCGCTCGCCTTGGCGATCGCTGCGGCCGGGGTCGTGGTCGCGCTGCTGCGCCCCGGCTTGGTCGGCGCCGCAGGTCTCGTCGCGCTTGCGCTCGTCCCGGTCTACAGCGCACCGAAGGTCGGTCCGATCGACGCCCACCCCGCCGTGCTCGCATTCTGGCTGTGCGCCTTCGGCGCCGGCGTGACGCTGATCGCCCGGAGGGAGCGCATCGGTGTCAGCGCGATCGACATGGCAGTCGGGCTGTTCCTGCTCTCGACGCTCTTCTCCGTCTACGACGGCGGGCCGACGAGAACCGACTGGATCAGCTTCACGTTCCCGTGGCTCGGCTCGTATCTCGGCATGCGTCTGCTGCTCGCCCACGAGCGCCGACCCGACTGGCTGCCGCGGATGTTCGTCTTCAGCGCGCTCCTCGTCGTTCCCTTCGCCTTGTATGAGTGGCTGACGGGCGACAACGTGTTCTTCAGATTCGTCGTCAACGGCGCCGCCGGCGAGCTGTGGGCGACCAGCCAGGATCGGCTGGGAACCGCACGCGTCGAGGCGTCCTTCGGACATGCGATCGCGCTCGGGATGTTCGTCGCGAGCGCCTTCGTCTTCTCGATTGCGCTGGCGGCGCATGAGCAGCGTCGGCGCGTGCGGTGGGCGTGGCTCGTCTGCGGCCTCGTCTTGCTCGCCGTGCTCGCGATCACCGTCTCGCGGACCGGCTGGGTCACCGCCGGCGTCGGCGTCGTCCTGCTCGCGCTCGGCCCGGCCGATCGGCGTGGGCGGCGCTGGCTCACCGGCTTCATCGCCGTCGCGATCGCGTGCACGGCGCTGCTCGCCGTCGCCGTGCCGCGCGAGTCGGTCGGGCCGACGCAGTTGCTGAGCGGCTCCGGTACCTCGACTGAGCTGCAGAACAGCGACAACTGGCGGCTCGCACTGCTCGAGAGAGCGGTCACCTCCGACCGGCTCGGGCTCTTCGGCAACCGCGGCGTCGACCTCACGACAGGGCTGTCCGCAGGAGACCACTCGATCGACAACGCCTATCTCGCGATCGCCAACGACTGGGGCGTCTCCGGCATGGCGATGCTCGCGCTCGTCGCGCTCACGTTGGCGCTCGCCGTCTGGCAGAGCCGCCTCGCCGGCATCTGCGGTTCGGTCGCCGTCGTCGCGTTCGCGAACTTCACCGCGCTGCTGTTCGTCGCCTTCATCACGCAGCAGGCGTTCTACATCTGGGCGTTGGCTGGCGCGGCCGCCGCGATCGCAGCGCGCCTCCGCGTCCAATCGCGATGATCGCGCTCGCGCTGCTGTCGACGCTGCTCTCGTTCCCGACGCTCACGCCGGCCGCGATCGGACCGGTCGTCTTCAGCGATCGGTTCGATGACCCCACGCTTGCGCGCTGGTCCGACCGTCAGCGCGCCGCGACCGACCGCATCTCGGTCATCAGAGCGCCGGGCCGCACTGGCAGCGCGGTGCGCTTCGTCGTGCGACAGGGCGATCGCGGCTTCCCCGCCGATACCGGCAACCGCTCCGAGCTGGCGTGGTGGGACCGGATCGTCCACGAAGGCGACCAGTCCGCGTACCGCTGGACGATGCTCTTCCCGCCCTCCTACCCCGTGAGCCGTCGCTGGCAGGATGTGGTGCAATGGAAGAACGAGGGACCGGGCACGCCACCGTTGCAGATGAGCGTCCGCGGCAACTGCCTCGCTCTCACGACCGGTCCTCAGTTCGGCAGTCGGGCGCTCTGGCGGACCAGACTGCTGCGCGGACGCTGGTTGCGCTTCGTCATGCGCGTCCATTGGTCCTCGCGGCCCGCGACGGGGGCGGTGACGATGACCTACGGCGGCAAGCGCGTGCTCAACGGCGTCCGGCTGCCGACGCTGTACAGCGGGCGAGGCAACTATCTGAAGCTCGGTCTCTATCGAGATCCGCGCATCACGCTGACCGGAACCGTCTACTTCGACGACATCATCGTCCGTCAGTCGCAGGTCCCGTCTCCGCTTCCGTGGTCCGCTCGCGCACAGCGCCTGCCGGCCGGCCGCTGCTGAGCGGGTCCAGTCGCGCGACGAGGTCGTCGTGCAGCGCCGGCCGGCGAGACGGCGGCGTCGCGCGGTGGCGCCCGTAGGCGGCCAGGTCGCGCAGCTCGCGAGCAGCTCCCGGTCGCCGGCGGGCGACGTCGGAGGCGGCCCTGCGCAGCGCGCGGATCAGCCGCGTGCGACGGGCGCGGCGCAGCTCGGCCGGCAGCGGGAAGCGCTCCGTCGCGATCAGGCCCTCGGCGATCCAGAGCGTGTCGAGCCAATGGCGCTCGCCGCCGTCGTTGGAGCCGGTGACGCCCGACAGCGCGAGCCGGTAGGTGTAGAGCGGCTCGTCGAGGAAGGCGACGTCGCCGAGCGCCATCAGCCGCACCCACAGGTCCATGTCGGTGTTCTGGCGGACGCACAGGGCGTACCCGCCGGCGCGCAGCAGCGACGCTCTGCGCGCCATCACGCCGGCCGGCTCGGCGACCCAGTTGCCGCCCAGACCGGCCTGCAGGTAGCGCCGCAGCAGCTCCGTGCCGTCGTTCAGCTCCTCCAGCCCGCCGAAGCCGTCGTGCAGCGTCGACAGGTGCTCGAGCCACCAGGCGACGCGCGGGTCGCCCGGGTCCTCCACGCGGATCTCGCGCGGGCTGAAGACGAACGCGGCGCTGGGGTGGTCATCGAGCGCCCGCGCCATCTTCCCGATGCAGTCGGAGCGCAGCAGATCGTCGGCGTCGAGGAACTTGATCAGCTCGCCGCGCGCCTGTCCGACGGCCTCGCCGACGGCGCGCCGCTGGCCGCGGTTGCGCGGGTGCCGGTAGACGCGCAGGCGCGGGTCGGTCTGAGCGGCCAGGATCGCCGCCGTCCCGTCGCTGGAGCCGTCGTCGACGACGACGACCTCGAAGTCGTGGTCGTCCTGCGCCCAGACCGAGGCGAGCGTCTCCTCCAGGTGGTCGCCGGCGTCGTGCGCGGGAATGCAGACCGAGACGCGCGGCGCGCTCACGTCACGCTCCTCGGCCGGATCGTCCGCGCCGCGGAGAGCAGCGGGCGCACGATGTACTCCGGCATCGCGTTGAGCGCGAACAGCGCCGCGACGTAGGCGGCGCTGCCGACGACGACCGCCACCAGCATCGCGACGATGTCGTCGGGGATCGCGAAGCGGACGCTCCCGGCGGCGACCAACGCGGCCAACGCCAGCAGCATCCGCGCCGGCCGCTCGATCCGCGGCAGCGGAGCGACCGTCCGATAGGCGACCATCGTCAACGACAACGACAGCAGCTCCGAGACGAGCAGCGCGCCGGCGGCGCCCGGTGCCCCCAGCAGCGGGATCGCCGCGGCGTTGAGCGCGACGTTGACGACGAGCACGGCCAGCGAGACCCGCAGCAGCACCAGCTGCTTGCCCTGGGTGACGAGCGTGTTGCCGAACACCCCCTGGACGCAGGCGCAGGCGACGCTCAGCATGATCAGCGTCAGCACCGGTCCGCCCTCGCGGTACTGGGAGCCGGCGAGCGCCACCATCGCCTCCGGTCCCAGCAGGGAGAAGCCGGCGATCGGCAGCGCCAGCACGGCCATGCCCGTGAACGCCTTCTGCACCAGCTCCTGGAAGCGCGGCTCGTCCGGGCTCAGCCTCGCGAGCACCGGCAGCAGCGTGATCATCACGAAGCCCGGCAGCGCGAGCAGCGTGTCGAAGGCGCGGTAGGCGACGCCGTAGAGCGCCACGTCGCGGTCGGAGCCCAGCACCGACAGCAGGAAGGCGTCGATGCGGAAGTACATGCTGTTGACGACCATGACCAGGCCGAGCGGCACCGCCGCGGCGATCAGCGTGCGGATCCGCGCCGCGTCGAGGCCCAGGCGCGGTTCGACGCGGGGCCGGACGAGCACGATCGCGAAGAAGCTCTCGAGCACGAAGCCCGAGGCGAAGGCGACCGAGATCCCGAGCGTTCCGAGGTCGAGCAGCGCCGCCGCGATGATCGCGCCGAGCGCGAGCGCCCGCGCGAGGATGCTCGCGACCGACGTGATCCAGACCCGCTGGCGAGCGATCGCCATCACGTTCGCGACGCCGCCCAGCGGGGCGAGCACGAAGGTCGACATCAGCACCAGCACCGCCTGCCGCGTGACCTCGTTCTCGGGGCCGGGATAGGCGAGGTGGCTGATCAGCAGGATCACCAGCGCCGTCGGGATCGAGAAGGCGATCCAGACCCAGAAGGCGCTGCTCGCGATCGCGACCTCCTTCTCCGGCTCGCGCGCGATCGCGCGCACGGTCATCGCCGAGATGCCGAAGTCCGACGCGACCGAGACGAGCGAGAGCAGCACCAGCGCGGCGAGCACGCCGCCGTACTCGTCGATCGAGAGGTAGCGCGTCGCGACGCCGACGCTGACGATCCCCGCGACCGCGACGACGATCTGGCGCGCGGCTTGGGCCGCGGAGTTGACCGCGATCTTGCTGGAGAGGCTGCTCATCGACGGACCGACACCGTGCGCGCGCCCGCGCGCGCCTGCTGGCGCTCCAGCTCGCGCGCCAGCCGCTCGTCGAGCAGGTCGGCGACCGCGCGCTGGAGCGGAAGCGGCTCGAGCGTGTGCGCGCTCACGTCGCCCGGCACGCGCACCACCTCGACCGCGCGCGAGCCGGCGAACGCCTCCAGCCTCCCCGCGCGCTCCAGCTCGGCGTGGAGCGGCTCGCCGGCGGTGAACGCCATCCACAGCCGCCGGTCGCTCGTCTCCAGCGGCGCGAGCGCGACGTCGAGCGGGTCCGCTCCGGCATCGCTCCGCGACCGCAGACGGCGCCGCAGCAGCTGCGGGAGCGCCGCCGGCAGCGCCCGCAGCGTGCGCAGCAGCTGGCCGCGCGGCATCTCCCCGGCGAGGAACCTGCGCCAGACCGCGGGCTTCAGGACGCTGCCGAGCTTGCGCGCCTCGCGGCGGTCGTCGAGCTGATCGTCCCACAGCAGCACGCGCGAGTTGACCATCAGCGCGGCCGTCACGCGCTCGTCCGCGAGCGCGCCGTGGAACGACCAGTAGGCGCCGGAGCAGAGGCCGAACAGCACGAAGCGCGGCGGCCGCCCGAGCGTCTCGAGCGCGTCGAGCGCCGCCCGCACCTGGCTGACGTATCTGTCGACGTAGAAGCCGGCGACGTCGGCGAGAACGCCGGCCTCGCCGTCGGCGTCGCCGATCCCCTCGAGGTCGAGCCGCAGCGTCGGCACGCGGTGGACGGCCGTCCACCGGCGCGCGACCTCGGTCCACAGGCGGCTCGGCCCGGTCCGCCGCTGGGCGCCGGCGTTGAGCAGCACCGCGGTCAGCGGCGCGGGATCGTCGTCAGGCTCGGCCAACACGCCGAACAGCTCCCCGAACGACTGGGCGACGGTCAGCGGCCGCTCGCGGACGGTCGCGTCGCCGACCGCGATCGCGGCGCCGTCGGCGCTGGCCGGAGCGGCGATCGACGCGCGCGCCCGCGCCGGGCCGGCGCCGACCCGCTCGCCGCGCGCAAGCCAGTCGCGCAGCTGCGCGAACGCCTCCGCCGACGGCTCCGCCTCGTGCGGCTCGGCCGTCAGCATCGCGGCATAGCCGCCGCCGGGGGCGACCGTCAGCTCCGCCTCGGAGGCCTCGACCCGTTCGCGCAGCCGCTCGTCGACCGGCATCCCGTCGCGCTCGAGCAGCAGCACGCGCCCGACGCCGTCCGGCGGCGGCGCGGCAGCCAGGTCGATCCGCGACAGCGCCGCGACCGTCTCGGCCGACAGCAGGAAGCCGGCCGCCGTGACCGCCCCGGCCGGGACGCCGGCGCCGTCGGGATCGGTCGCGCGCGCCGCCTCCAGCGCCGCGAGCGCTCTCAGCTCGCGCACGTAGGCGCGCCCGCGCGTCGGCGCGCCCCACAGCGCGAGCGCGTCGATCGGCGCACCCGCGTCGGCAGCGTGCCAGGCGAGCAGCCCGCCGAGGCCTATCCCGACCGCTGCGACGCGCGCCGCGCCCTGCTCGGCCGCCAGCCAGCGGGCCGCGCCGGCGATCGCGTCGACCCACGCCGCCACCAGCTCGGGGTCGCGCGGGCCGCCGGCGCTGTCGCCGCTCGCGGGCAGGTCGATCCGCAGCGTCGGATGCCCGGCGGCGGCCAGCTGCCGCGCCCATGCCCGGCGGCTGCGGTAGGAGCTGGTGTCCTGCCAGCCGAACGGCGGCACCAGCAGCACCGCCGTCTCGGCGGCGGACGCGGGCGGCCGGTCGAGCAGCGCGAAGACCGCACCCCGCTCCAGCTCGAGGTAGAGCGGCCTGGCGGGGTGCGCCGCGCTCATCGCACCCGCCGGGCGACGTAGTGCAGCTCGGGGCAGTCGGAGACCGACGCGCCCGGACCGACCTGCGCGCCGTCGAGGTCGAGGCACTCGAGCAGCTCGAAGCCGTGGGCGCGCAGCTGGCGCTCGCTCTCGTCCCGGTCGATGTAGTAGTGCAGCAGCGAGTAGTCGAGCGCGCCGTCGTTGCGGATCGCGTAGTCGCTGCGCTCGCACTCGAAGCGGCGCAGCCGCCGGTGGTTGCGCAGCCTGCGCGGCATCCGCGCCAGCTCGGCGGCGAGGTGGAGCGGACCGGAGCGGTGCAGTCGCAGCGGGCCCTCGACCGCGGCCGCGCGATTGTGCGAGGAGAAGACCAGCAGCCCGTCGGGGGCGAGCATCCGCGCGATCTCGTCGAGCGTCCGCGACCGCTCGTCGTCGTCGAGCACGTCGATCACGTTGAACGACGCGAAGACGACCGTCCACGCCTCGTCGGACTGCTGGCAGAGGTCGCGCAGGTCGCCCAGCTCGAAGCGGCCGCGCGGATAGCGCTGGCGGCAGTAGTCGACCATCGCCGGCGAGACGTCGAGGCCGACGGCCTCCTCGGCCAGCTCGGCCAGATAGCCGGTGAGCCTTCCCGCGCCGCAGCCGAGCTCGAGCACGCGCCCGCTCAGCTCGTCGCGATAGCGCACCAGGAGCGTCACCTCGACCGGGCGCAGCTCGCGCGTCGCGTACGCCGCGACGTGGACGCCCTCGTCCCATGCCCTTCTGCTGACGAGCGCCTGGACGCTCTCACGGTCAATCGTTCGCGCCATGCCGGCCTCCAAGTCCGATCTGGGCAGTCTACGGCGCATCGCAGCTCTTCCGGACTCACTCAGACGAGATCCTCACGCGCCCGCTCAGGTTGAGCGCGGTCAGCGCTGCGCCCGCGAGCGCCGCCGCAGGATGGCGCGGCCGCAGCAGCAGCCGCAACGCTCCTCCCGGCTCGAGCGAGAAGGCGTCGTCGTCGGCGCGGAAGCCTGGCGCGTGGACGCGCACGCCCTGCGCGAGCCGTCGCGTGCGGACGGTCAGCGGCACGGCGCCGCCGGCCTCCGGCGGTCCCGCTTCGCCGACCAGTCCGAGCCGCTCGGCCGACTCCGGCGCAGGCGTGCGCGACACGGGGAAGCGGAAGGAGCGCGCGATCGGCTCGCCGTCGGCGCCGAGCAGCGTCGCGACGACGGCGTCGTGCTCGGGCGGTCCGAAGCGGTAGGCCCAGGCGGCGTCGGCGAAGCGGCCGATCACCGTCTCGGCGTCGCGCGCGACGGTCGCGTGCGGCGCCAGCCGCAGCGTCTCGCTGCCGTCGGCGACGCACCGCTCGCCGTCGCGGTAGAGCGCGACCCGCAGCGTCGCCTCCAACGGCTGCGGCCGGTCGTTGGCGACGTGCACGGCGACGCCGCCGAGGCCCTCGTCGGTCGTCCAGACCGCGATCGGGGCGAGCGCGCGGCGCAGGTGGTGATAGGCCGGCTTCGGAGCGCCGGCGTGGTCGATCACGCCCCAGCCCGCGCCGGGCACGAGGTCGCGCGCCCACAGCACGAGCCCGCCGCCGCAGCCCGAGCCCGCGCGGCGCCACTCGCCGAAGACCTCCGCCATCGCCTCGCCGGTGACCGCCCGCGACAGCTCCAGGTAGCGCGCCGGGTCGACGCTGCGCAGCGCGACCGGGTCGACGCCGAACAGCAGCGCCAGGTAGTGGTCGCGGACGTCGTCGAAGTCCCAGCCCGGGCCGGTGTCGCGCGGCACGCCGGCCTTCCAGCGCGGGTCGTGGACGACCGCGGCGCCGATCGCCTCGACGCCGGCCTCGTCGGGGACGTTGGCGAAGGCGAGGCATTCGGAGGCGAAGCGCACGCCGGCACGGCGCGCCTCCTCCAGCGGGCGGCGGTAGCCGCCGACGCCGAACCAGTTCGCGACCCCGCGGTCGGGCCGGAACGGCAGCGTCCCGCCGCACGGCGCCGACGGCAGGTAGACGGCGTCGGCGCCGGCCGCCTCGACGGCGCGCGGCAGCAGCTCGCCGAACAGCTCGCCGCGGCCGAGCGCCGGGTCGAGGCCGAGCATCGCGACCTGTTGCTCGACCTCGCTGTTGCCGCACAGCACGACCGTGCTCGGCCGCCCGGCGAGCCGCTCCAGCAGCTCGGCCGCCTCACGCGTCACGAGCGCGCGGAAGCCGTCGTCGGCGACCGGGTAGTCGAGGTTGGCGAACATGAAGTCCTGCCACACGAGCAGCCCCAGCTCGTCGCAGAGGTCGTGGAAGGCCGCCGACTCGTACGCGCCCGTGCCGGGCAGGCGCACCATGTTCATGCCGGCGTCGCGCAGCTGCTCGAGCGCGGCCCGCAGCTGCTCCCGCGGCGGCGCGAGCCCGACCGGGTCAGGCGGCGTCCACAGCACGCCGCGGGCGAAGACGCGCACGCCGTCGAGGTGCAGGTCGAGCCCGTCGCTCTCGACGTCGTGACCGGGCGCGGCGCCGGCCGCGAGCGTGCGGAAGCCGACCCGCCGCACGGCGGTCGCCGCCGGCGCGCTGGGCGCCTCGACGGTCACGGTGACGTCGTGCAGGAGCGGCTCGCCGTGCGTGTGCGGGAGCCAGCGCGCGACGCGCGGGATCCGCAGCTCGCCGCCGACGGTCGCGAGCGTCGCCCCGCCGGCCGTGCCGCGACCGCTCGGCGCGTCGCCGTCGCCGTCGCCGTCGCGCGGCCGCACTGCGACCGTCAGCGCAGCCTCGTGCCGCCCGCTCGGCCCGTCGAGCACGACCGTCGCGGTGACCCGCTCGGCCGCGACGCCGGCCGGGAGCGCGATCGTCGCCTCGGCCGCGAGCAGGCCGTCGCCGCCGTCGACGCGGGGCCGCAGCGCGACCCGCTCGATCGCGACCCCGCTGCACCGCAGCAGCCGCACCGGTCGCCACGGGCCGACCGCGGCCGGGCCCGGCGCGAAGCCGGGCGCCCGTCCGAGCAGCATCGTGCGGAACCAGCGCAGGTTGCCGTCGACCAGCTGGGTGCGCCACCGCGCCCGCGGCTTGCGGCGCACTCTCAGCAGCGGCGCGAGGGCGCGGCAGCGGATCGCCAGCTCGTTGCCCTCCGCGCGCACCAGCGCGCCGACGTCGACGAGGGAGGGAGCGAACATCGACTCGCTCGCAGCGACGAGCGCGCCGTTGAGGTGGACCTCGGCGACGGTCGCGACGCCGTCGAGCGCCAGCAGCAGCCGCTCGCCCTCTGCCGGCGGCGCGGCGTCGAAGCGGCAGCGGAACCACCAGTCGGAGGCGTCGAGGTCCGGCGCCGGCCCGCCCGCATGCCACCGTCCCGCGTCGCGCAGCGCGGCGGCGGCCGTGCCGGGGACCTGCGCCGGCAGCCAGTCGAGCGCGAGCGCGTCGAGCGCCGCCGGCTCGGCGGCGGCGTCGGGCGGGCAGGCGGCGGCGAGCCACCCGTCGGTCAGCGCCAGCTCGTCGGTCACGCGATCACGCGAGCGCGCCGTCGAGCGCGGCGAACGCCTCTTCCCATGCGGTCCCCAGCTCGGCGACGGCGTCGGCCGGATCGAAGGCGCGGCGGCGTGCGAGCTTGAACGACAGCACCTTGCAGCCGTCGACGATCCGGCCCATCGCGGCGACGGCGTCGGCGCCCTCGGCGCCGAGCAGCCAGTCGACGTGGGTCGCGCCGACCTCGAACGCGGAGCCGACCATCCGCACGGTCGCGAAGGCGTAGTCGTGGTAGGCGGCGTGGTCGCCGGCGAGCAGCCGCGGCAGGTCGTCGGCCAGCTGCGCTCCGAACGCCGCGAACGGGTTGCGGCCGGGCCGGCGCGCGACATTGCGGATCAGCAGCTCGCGCGCCGCCGCTCTCAGCTCCTCGCCCTGCAGCCGCGGGCCGGCGTCGAGCCGTACCAGCTCGGTGTAGGGCGGCAGCACGTCGTCGGAGAAGGGCCGGCCGAGGCGGAAGATCTCGCGGTAGTCCTCGCCCTCCAGCTCGAAGTAGCCGGGCCCGTGGAAGTAGCGGAAGCGCTCGGCCGCGAGGTCGATCGCCTCCGCGACGACGCTGCTCTTGACGTGCTCGGTGCGGTAGGCGGTCGCCGCCACGTCGGGCATGTGGAACGAGTCGAGCTCGACGATGATCGTGCGGCCGCGCTCGATCTGCTCCGCGATCTGCTGCGGCAGCGGACGGTACGGCTGCATCTCGTGGACGTCGACGCCGTACAGCCGCTCGAGCTCGTCGGGCTGCGGCTTGAAGAAGGTCCACTGGTCGCCCTCGAAGTCGACCCGCAGGACACAGCCGAGCATCGCCAGCGGCTCGTCGCCGCGAGCGTGCAGGAACTCGATCAGGATGTCGGTGTAGCAGTTGGTCTCCGGATAGGCCCGGCCGGGGTCGTGCAGCAGGTGGGGCCGGTAGGAGGCCGGGTCGAGGCCCAGCAGGCTGACGCCGCCCGCGGTCGTGCTCATCTCAGCTCCAGGCGGTCGCGCACCTCGCCCGGCCACGCGCCGGGGTCGAGGCCATGGGTCCGCAGCAGCGCCAGCGTGATCCGCTCCAGCCCGAAGCCGAGGCAGGCGGTGTGCGCCGGCCCCTCCCCGTCGACCAGCTCGATCCCGTGCGTCGCCGTGAAGTGGTCCTGGTGGTAGTTGAAGGAGGCGACGGCCGTCGGCTCGGGGCCGGCGATCTGCACCTGCACCTCGAACTTCAGCGCCTGGGCGCGCTGGCTGCGCGCCAGCAGGCGGCCGCTGCGGCCGAAGAAGGGGTCGGAGGCGACGTCGAAGCGGGCGTCGAGGCCGACGCCGACGAGCAGCTCGACCGCGCGGTCGCGCCACGCGTCGCGCCACTCCTCGACCGCCTCCGGCGCGCCGATGCGGACGATCTCGCGCTGGTGGAACATCTGCAGCCGCGCCGGATCGCCCGACGGCTCGTGGCGGAAGACGTAGGAGCCGCCGGCGTCGACGGTGATCCCCTCGCGCCGCAGCGGGCCGCGGGCGGCGATCGCCGGATAGACCGGATAGCAGGCGGCCGGGGTCAGCACGAGGTCGGTCTGCGACTGGAACTCGCTCCAGTCCTCGTGCCGGCTGGCGCGCTCCTCCTGCTCGGCCGCCTGCTCCTCGTCGCCGTCGAAGGAGAAGATCGTGCCGGCGAGGTGGGGGAACGACTTCAGGTAGCCGATCCGCTCCAGCTGGCGGCGCGGCAGCACCGGCGGGAAGGCCATCCGCTCCGGCCCGTCGACGGCGGCGGTGCGGGTCACGAGCGCGTCGAAGGCGCCGCGGACGCGCTCGAAGCCGGCGCCGCGTCCGTAGACGCCGGGCACGCCGGAGTCGATCAGCAGGCCGGCCGCGAGCAGCTCCTCCAGGAAGGCGGTCTGGTCGGCGGAGCCGGGTCGGAACTCGGCCACCGTCAGACCTCCTTGGCGATCAGCAGCAGGTTCGCGTTGGTCTGGTGGATCCGCTCGTTGGCGACCATCAGGCAGGCCGACATCGTGTCGCGCAGGTGACGGCCGACGCTGAACGGCGTGTCGTTCTTGAAGCCGACGATGCCGCAGACGCCGAGCGCACCCTGGCAGACCCGCGGGGCCTGCTCGGAGGCGGCGATCTTGAGGTTGTTGAAGCGCAGGATCGTCGCCATCTCCGACAGCCGCCCGCGCTGGTCCCCGTCGCAGGCGACGAACTCGCGCAGGCCGGAGGAGACCTCGGCGCGCAGCAGCGACAGCTCGCTCATCAGCTGCGAGAGGCGGATCGCGGCTGGCAGCGGCTCGCCCGGCTTTCTGCGCGCGGCCGCGCGCACGAACGCCCGCGCGCGGCCGAAGGCGTCGTGCGCGATCCCGAGCCACAGGTGCGACCAGAGGATGTGCGAGATCGGCACCATCGACTGGTTCATGACGACCGAGAACTCGGTCCCCAGCACCTGCTCGAGCGGGAAGCTGGCCCGCACGACGTTGCCGGGCGAGCAGGTGCCGCGCATGCCGAGCGGATCCCAGCTGCCGGTCGGCTCCAGCTCGTGCTGGTCTCTGCGCGTCAGGACGCAGACCTGGTCGCCGGGCTCGGCTTCGGGCGAGCGGCGCAGCGTCGTCAGCAGGTCGTCGGCGTAGGCGCCGTAGGAGACCGTCGGCGCCTGCTTCTCGAAGCTCGCGAGGCCGTCGTCGCCGGGCGTCACGGCCGCGATCGAGCGGCCCATGTCGCCGCCGGTGCCGACCTCGGAGGTGACCGAGGCGACCAGGCGCTGCTGCTCGGACAGCTCGCGCAGGTAGTCGGCGAACCAGCTCGCGCCGTCGAGATGGCGGACGATCGTCGCGACCTGGATCTGATGCATCGCGAAGACCATCGCGCTGGCGCCGCAGTAGCGGCCGAGCTCGAAGCAGGCGGTCGCGATCGCCTCGAACGAGACGCCACCGCCGCCCAGCTCGAGCGGGACGAAGGCCGACAGCGCCTGCTGCTCGCGCAGGGCGTCGACCGCCTCGACCGGGAAGCGGGCGCTGCGGTCGACGTCGTCGGCGTTCGGCCCGGCGACGTCCGCGGCGATCGTGCGGACGGCGTCGAGGAACGCCTGGTCACGGTCGGTGGCGATGCTCATGCTGCGGCTTCCTGCTGCAGCTGGCCGAGCGCGCCGGCGATCGCGGCGACGCTCTCGAACACCTCTCGCTTCAGCATGCTGTCGGGGAACTCGACGTCGAAGGCGTCCTCCAGCGCGAGCATGAGGTTGACGCTCGCGTGCGACGTCATGCCGGCCTGGTACAGGTCGGCGTCGTCGGCGAGCGAATCGACGTCGACCGCGAGACGGGCGTGCTCTGCGACGATCTTCCGGATCTCAGCGTTCATGCGTCCAGTATCGGCTGTCTTCGCGGGTTTCTGCAATCACGACGGCCGAGGCATAACCGCATTCATGCGCAATGCTCACCGCCAGCTCGCCCAAGCCGGCCTCCGCGGCGAGCTCCGCGGCGCGGCCGTGCAGCTCCAGCGCGACCCAGCCGCCGGGCTGTCGGACGACCTCGATCGCATGCCACGGGACCGCCTCGTCGCCGGCGACGCGCAGCATCTTCATCGCCGCCTCCTTGGCCGCGAAGCGCGCCGCCAGGCGCTGCGGGTCGAGCGTGCCGCCGCGGTGGCTGTCGTCGATCTCGCGCGCGGTGTAGACCCGCTGCAGGTAGCGGTCGCCGTGCTCGCGAAGCGATTCCGAGACCGCCTCGACGGAGGCCATGTCGATGCCGGCGCGGAGGCCCATCGCGCAGCGCAGGATGCCACACCCTGGCGCGCATCGGCCATGTCGGCGAGAATGGCGTCCGCATGCCGACGCGCCTGATCCCGATCGGGGACCTGACCGACGTGCAGCGAGCGCAGTGGCGTGCGCTCGCTGGCGCCGCCGCGGAACCGAACCCCTTCTTCGAGCCGGAGCTGGTCGAGCCCGCGTGGCGCCACCTTCCGCGGCGCGGCCGCGTCGCGCTGCTGGTCGCCTCCGACGGCGCCGACTGGCTGGCCTGCCTTCCCGTCCGGCACACCGGCGTCGCGCCGGCCGCCTTCGCCGGCTGGCACCACCCCTACGGCTTCCTGGCGACGCCGCTGATTCGCCGCGACGCCCTCGCGGCCGGCGCGCAGGCGCTGCTCGCCCCGCTGCGGCAGCGCCGCACCGCGCTGTTCGCGCTCCACCTCGCCGGCGCCGAGGGCGCGGTCGACCGCGCCCTCGCGGAGGCGGCTGAGGAGGCGGGGCTGGCGCTCGCCTGGGATCGACCGGCGTCGCGCGCCGCGATCGACCGGACGACGGAGTCCGAGCTGCCGCCGAAGCTCTCCGCGCGGCGCCGCAGCGATCTGCGGCGCCTGCGGCGGCGGTTGGAGGAGCAGCTCGGCGCGGCGGTCGGCGTCGTCGACCGCAGTCATGAGCAGGCCGCGCTCGACCGCTTCCTCGAGCTGGAGGCCTCCGGCTGGAAGGGAGCGAACGGCACCGCCCTCGCCTCCCACGACGGCCATCGCCGCTTCTTCGTCGAGATGGCGACCGCATTCGCCGCGGACGGCCGCTTCCGCCTGCACATGCTGGAGGCCGACGGACGGGCCGTCGCCGCCACCTGCGAGCTGCAGTCCGGTGACGCGCTCTTCGGCTTCAAGTCGGCGTACGACGAGCGCCATCAGCGCACCGCGCCGGGCCTCCAGCTGCTGCACGAGACCGTCCTCTCGTTCTGCGGCGCCGAGCAGCTGCGCCTACTCGACTCGTGCAGCGACCCTGGCAACACGCTCGCCAACGAGATGCTGCCCGGTCGCCGGAGCGTGCGGACCTTCGCGCTCGCCGCGCGGGGCGCGCAAGCGCGGCTGCTCGGCCGCGGCATCGACGCGGCGATCGCCGCCCGCGATCGGCTGCGAGGCGGCAGATCGGGCAGACCGGGCGGGTCAGGCCGCTGAGCACGACCCCGCGCGCCTAGCGACGGCGCAGCACGCGGCGCGAGGCGCTGCGCGCCCGCTCGATCGTCGCCGGCGGCAGCGTCCGCAGCGCCGCCGCGCGGGCGGCGTAGCGCGAGATCGCCGGCCCGTACGCCGCGAGCCCGCGCAGGGCGCCCCGGCCGGCCGGGATCAGCACGTCCCAGGCGACCGGATCGTCGCCGTCGGCGAACGCACGCTTGTAGTCGAGCGTCCCCCAGCCCATGTGCAGCCGTCTCTCACCGCGCGCGCAGGCGTCCTCGATCTTGCGGACCGTGACGAGCTGCGCGGGCGAGAACCGCTTCCAGCGATCGTCCCAGCCGGTGTTGACGCCGACGATCTCGCCCCCCGCGACGAGCGAGAGGTCGGCGCAGACCGGCTCGCCGTCGAGCTCCGCGACCCACAGCCGCACCCGCTCGTCGGTCGTCGCGGTCGCGACCTCGCGCAGGAGCGGGCCGAGCCGATCGCCGAGGGCCAGCAGCCGCGACTCCCCGCGGCCGTTCCAGCGTGCGGCGTGGAGCCTGACGAAGGCGTCGAGGTCGCGGTCGAGCGTCTCAGTCGTGCCGAGCCGCACGACGCCGCCCTCGCGCTCGAAGGCGCGCGCGCGCGACGGCGGACGGTCTTGCGGAACTGGCTGCCGCGCGCGGCCATCCAGGCGTCGAAGGTGCCGTCCAGCACGACGGTCGCGCTCTCCTCGCGTCTCGTCCGCGCGGTCAGCGGACGGATCGGCCCTGGCCAGGCCGCCGCCAGCTCGCGCGCCCACGGCTGCTGGACCGACAGCGGCGCGAGCACGAGCGCGGCGGGCGCAGGCCGCGCTGCGGCGAGCGCCGCCGCGACGGCCGCGGCGACGGCGGCGAAGCGGTCGCGAACGGCGAGCAGCGCGACGTTGGACGAGAAGTCGTCGGCCATCACGCGGTAGATCGCCGGACCGCCGTCGTCGCCGGCGAGGTAGAACGGAGCGAGTCCGACCAGCTCGTCGCCGTCGCGGACGGCGACGACGCGCGGGAGCGCGCCGGCGGGCGCGACGTGCCGCAGCCAGGCGAGCATCCACGCCGGGGTGCCGATCGGTTCCGCGCAGCGCACGGCGAGCGCGTCCCAGGCCGGTGCGAGCCGCTCGAGCGCGGCCGCGTCGGCGACCATCTCCGCCGCGAGCGTCACCCGCGCGCCCGTCTGACCTTGGCGGCGAGCGCGCGCGCCGCGCGCGGAGCCCGCTCGAGCGCGATGCCGGCCATCCGCGGTCCCACGCCTGCGAGCAGCGTCTGGTAGACCGGCTCGTCGCCGGTCGCGAAGCGCAGCTTGTACGGGTAGGCGCCCGGGCCGAAGTCGAGCCGCCGGTCGCCGGCGGCGAGCGCCTCCTCGACGGCGGTCAGGAGGCCGACGAGCCCGGGCTTCATGCGCGCGTGGGCTTCGTCCCAGCCGACGTTGTGCAGCATCAGCTCGCCGCCCGCGGCGAGGAACAGCAACGCGCCGATCGGCTCGCCCTCCAGTTCGAGCACGTACAGCCGCAACCGTCCCAGCGGCAGCAGGTCTGCGCCCGCCGCGACGAGCGCGGCCTCGAGCCCCGCGGCGACGCGCCAGAGGTCCGACGCCTCGCCGCGCCGGCTGAGATGGAGCCGCAGATAGGTCGCGACGTCGCGCTCGAGCGTCTCGGCCGTCGCTCTGCGGACGACACCGCCGGCTCTCGCGAAGCGCCGGCGCGCCCGTCCCATCTCACTGCGGAAGTTCGCGCTCTTGGTGGACATCCACGCCTCGTAGGTGCCGTCCAGCTCCATCACGGGGCATGCGCGGACCGCGACCCGTCTCCACGGCAGCAGCCGTCTCGACCGCCACAGCTCGCGCAGGCTCAGCTCCCATGCGAGCGACCAGGCACCGCCGGGCGCGTTGTCGATCCGCAGCATGTCGAGCGGCGGCTCGGACGCTCCGAGCGCGGCGACCGCCGCCTGCGCGACCTCCCACTCGCGGCCGCTGCGCGCGAGCGGCGCGACGCGGCCCGTGTCGCCCGCCGCGAGCGACCACAGCCCGCAGCCGGCATCGCGCCGGGCGACGAGCGGGACGACGCCGACCAGGTCGCCGTCGTCGCCGACGAGCACCACCCGCGTCTCGGCCCCCGCCGGGGCGAGATGGTCGAGCCAGGCGAGCGTCCACGCCGGGGCGCTCATCGGCTGGCCGGATGCGACGGCGAGCGCGTCCCACGCGGGCAGCGCCTGCTCGAAGTCCCTCCGGTGCGTCGCCACGCGCGCTTCGAGCACGGGGCGATCCTAGCTCTGCGCAGCGACGAAGGCCGTCAGCGTCTCGAGCGTCTCGAACGCCTCGGCCGTCACCGCCTCGCCGTCGATGACTATCCCGAACCGCTCCTCCAGCGCGAGCAGCACCTCGAGCACGGCCATCGAGTCGAGGTCCGGGATCGATCCGAGCAGCGGTGTCGTAGACCCGATCTCGTCGGCGCGGTCCTCGATCGCGAGCGTCGTCACGAGCACCGTCTTGACGTCGTCGATCGCGGGGGTGCGGGGAGCGTCCATCAGGTTCCTTTCCGTCATACGAGCACCTCGACGGGCGTCGGGTGGCCCAGGAAGGCGGTCGGGCTCGCGGTCAAGCCGTAGGCGCCGGCCTGGAAGATCACGACGAGATCGCCGATCTCGGCGGCGGGCAGCTCGACGTCGTTGGCGAGCAGGTCCAGCGGCGTGCAGAGGCAGCCGACCACGCTGACCGTCTCGGCGCCGCGGCCGGCCGCACGCGGCGCGAGCGCGACGGGGTAGTTGCGGCGGATCACCTGGCCGAAGTTGCCCGAGGCCGCGAGCTGGTGGTGAAGGCCGCCGTCGACCACGAGGAAGGTCTTGCCGCGGGAGCGCTTCTTGTCGACGACCCGCGAGACGTACGCGCCGGCCTCACCGGCGACGAACCGTCCCAGCTCGACGACGACGCGCGCCTCCGGCAGCCGGGGGGCGATCTCGGCCGCCATCAGCCTCGCCAGGTTCTCGCTGACCGGCGCAAGGTCGAGCGGCCGGTCGCGGTCGGCGTACGGGATCCCGAAGCCGCCGCCGATGTTGAGGTAGCGCACCGCCGCCGGCGCGCCGTCGGCGAGCTGGAGCGCGAGCCGCACCGTCTGTCGCTGCGCCTCGCACAGCACGTCGGCGTCAAGCGTCTGCGAGCCGGCGAAGACGTGGAAGCCGAGCATCTCGACGTCGGCCTCCGCCAGCTCGCCGAGCAGCGGCGGGACGCACTCGGCGTCGACTCCGAACTGCTGCGAGCCGCCGCCCATCCGCATGCCGGCGCCGCGCAGCTGGAAGTCGGGGTTGACGCGCACCGCGACGCGCGGACGGATGCCCAAGCGGTCGCCGCTCTCGATCACCCGCCGCGCCTCGGTCGGCGACTCCAGCTCGATCGTCGCCCCCGCGGCGATCGCCTGCGCCAGCTCGCCGGGACGCTTGCCCGGGCCGGCGAAGCTGATGCGGTTGGCCGGCATCGGGGTGTCGAGCGCCGTGCGCAGCTCCCCCGCCGAGGCGACGTCGAAGGCGTCGACCAGCCCGCTGAGGTGCTGCACGACGGCGGGCATCGGGTTGGCCTTGATCGCGTAGCTGAGCTCCATCGCCTCGGGCAGGACGGTCCGCACCAACGCCACCCGGTCGCTCAGCGCGGAGCGGTCGTAAGCGAAGAACGGGGTCCCGCCCACGCGCGCGGCGAGCCGTTCGAGCGGCAGCCCGCCGATCGTCAGCTGTCCCGCGTCGCGCTGCGAGAAGAGGCTTCCCGGCATCACGGCTGTGTCACCTCCGCGCGCACCTGGGTGCGGTCGAGCTTGCCGTTGGGGTTGCGCGGAAGGGCCGGGCGCACGTGGAGCCTTCTCGGCACCATGTAGCCGGGCAGCTGCCGTCGCAGCTCGGCTCTCAGCGCGTCAGGGTCGAGCTCGGCGCCCTCCGGCGGGCTGACGACGAGCACGATCTGCTGACCCAGCCGCGGATCCTCGACGCCGAGCGCGACAGCGTCGCGGACGAGGCCGGTCGCGTGCGCGGCCTCCTCGACCTCGGTCGGACTGACGCGATAGCCGGAGGTCTTGATCATCTCGTCGTTGCGGCCGACGAAGTAGAGGAAGCCGTCGTCGTCGCGCACGACGAGGTCGCCAGAGAAGACCGCCGGCTCGCCCGTCCGGTCCCACGGCAGCGGCCGGAACCGCTCGGCGGTGCGCTCGGGGTCGTTCCAGTAGCCCTTCGCGACGAGCGCGCCGCGGTGGACCAGCTCGCCTTCCTCTCCAGGCCCGCACGGGCGGCCGTCCGCCCTCACGACGAGGATCTCCGCGTTGGGGATCGCCTTGCCGATCGAGTCGGGTCGCTGCTCGACCTCGGCAGGGTCGAGGTAGGTAGAGCGGAACGCCTCGGTCAGCCCGTACATCAGGAACGGCTCGGCGTTCGGGAAGGTCGCACGCATCCTGTCAAGCGTCACGCGCGGGAGGCGCCCGCCCGTGTTGGCGACGTACCGCATCCGCTCGGTCACCTCGGGCGGCCACGACTGCTCGGCCAGCTGGATCCACAGCGGCGGCACGCCGGTCAGCCCGGTCACGCCGTGAGCGGCGCAGCTGCGGACGACGTCGCCCGGCAGCAGGTAGTCGAGCAGCACGACGTGCGCACCGGCGAGGAAGCCGGTCGTCAGCTGGCTGAAGCCGGCGTCGAAGCTGAGCGGCAGCGCCGCGAGGATGCAGTCGTGCTCGTCGTTGCGCAGGTAGCGGCAGACGCTGACGGCGCCGGCGAGCAGGTTGCGGTGCGACAGCACGACGCCCTTCGGCCGGCCCGTGCTGCCCGACGTGTAGAGGATCGCCGCGGTGTCGAGGTCGATCGCGGCGGGCGGTGACGGCGCCCGCCCGTCCGCGAGCGCGTCCCAGGCGTGGACCGTCGGCCGCAGCGCCGCTGAGCCGGCAGGCCGCTCGCCGCCGACGAGCACCACGTGCGCGAGCGCGTCGAGCGCGTCGATCTCGTCGCCCAGCAGTCCGAGCCGCTCCGACGTGGTGATGAGCACGCGCGCGCCGGAGTCGGCGACGATGTGGCGGACCTGCGGCGCCCGCAGCAGCGGGTTGATCGGGACGAAGGCGCAGTCGGCGACCGACGCGCCGAAGATCGCGACGACCGTCTCGATCCGCTTGTCGAGGTGGATCGCGACGCGCTCGCCGCGGCCGACCCCGAGGCTCTGGAGCGCGGCGCCGAAGCCGGCTACCGCGCTCCACAGCTCGTCGTAGCCGAGCGTGCGAGCTCTCGCGGTCAGCGCCGGAGCGTCGCCCCAGCGGGAAGCCGCCGTGGCGACGAGGTCATGGAGGTGAATGTGCATCCGACGTCTTCCTGCGCTCGGGGTCGCTGCCGCTCACGCGGGCAGCCCCACCAGCTCGCTGTACAGGTAGTCGACCTCTCCGGGTCGCAATGAAGCGCTGCGATACATGCGCCGTCTCGTTGGCGCGATCGCGATCGCCAGCGCCGGCCGCGGCAGGACGTGGGCCTCGACCAGCTGCGCGACGGTCCCGTGCCGCACCAGCAGGTGGCGGGCGAAGGCGGCCGCGTGCCGGCGCAGCAGCGCCCGATCGCTGACGTGGAGCAGGTGGGCGAACAGCGGCAGGCGCTTGCGCCGTTCGCGGCGCAGCATCACCCAGCACGCGTCGCCGCCTTCGCGCAGCACGACATGGCGCGACTGCGGCGCGTCGAGGTGGTCGCGGTACTGCTCGAGCACCTCGCCGTCGAGCAGGCGCGCGAGCACGCGTGGATCGGAGCTGATCTCGCAGCCTCCCGGCCGCGACGGCCACGGCAGGTTGGGGATCAGGGCGATCTCGCTGCTCAGCGCCTGGAAGCCGAGCTTCTCGTCGATCGCCGCGACGCGATCGTTCGGGCAGGGGTCGACGAAGTGGTACCCCTCCTGCCCGACCACCTGCTTCAACAGGCGCAGCCCGTGGAAGCGGTGCTCGGGCAGCACCTGCAGCGGGCCGAGCGCGCAGAAGCGCTCCCGCCTGCCGTTCAGCGTCCGCTCCGAGTAGGTGGCGAGCTGGACGCCGACGACGACGCCGCTCGCAACCAGCATGAAGCCCGCGTTGGGACGGCTGTCCGACGAGGTGCGGGTCGTCGCGCGGACCCACGTCTCGATCGCGATGTCGCGATTCATGTGCTCCTGCAGGAACGCCGCCGCGCACGGGAGATCCTCGTCGGAGATCGCCCGCAGCTCGACGGCGCTCATCGACACCTGCTCGACGGGTCGCACCGGCCGCCACTCGAGCCGCAAGATCGCGATCGGCTGTCCATGGGCCGGGATCATGCCATTCAACGGCGTGCGCGCACCACCGCCCGGGGTCCTTCGCGCCGCTCGCGGCCGCAAAACCGCTCGGTCACGGCAACGCCGCAAATCACGCGCACGCGTACAATGCCGGCTCGGAGGGCGCGTAGCTCAGTGGGAGAGCGCTCGCTTCACACGCGAGAGGTCGGTGGTTCGAAACCACCCGCGCCCATCGAACGGAAGACCCGCCGCGGCGGGTCTTCTGTCCCTGCGCCGCGATCAGCCTGCCGTCTCCGCCGCCACGACCGCATCGAGCGTGCTGCGGACACCCGCGGCGAGGTCGATCGCCGGCGTCCAGCCGAGCGCCGCGGCTGCCCGCTCCGCGGAGAGGCAGCTGCGCAGCACCTCGCCTGCGCGGGGCGGCTCGAAGCGCGGCTCGAAGCCCGCCGCGCCGGCGTGGGCTCCGAAGACCTCGACGAGGTCGAGCACCGAGGTCTCGACGCCGCTGCCGATGTTGAGCGGCCCGTCCGGGGTGGCGGCGGCCGCCGCCAGCAGGTTGGCGCGCACGACGTCGTCGACGTGGACGTAGTCGCGCGTCTGGCGCCCGTCGCCGTAGACGGTCGGCTGCTCGCCGCCCGCCAGCTTGCCGCAGAAGATCGCGATCACGCCGCCCTCGCCGAGCGGGTCCTGCCGCGGGCCGTAGACGTTGGCGTAGCGCAGGACCGTCGTCGGGAGGCCGTGCAGCCGCGCGTACAGCGCGCAGTAGCCCTCGGCGGCGTGCTTCGACTGCCCGTACGGCGAGAGCGGACGGATCGGCGCCTCCTCCGGCGTCGGCACCTGCTCGGCCTCGCCGTAGAGCGCGCCCCCGGTCGAGGAGAGGACGACCCGCCCGGCACCGGCCTCGCGCGCCGCCTCGAGCACGTTCGCCGTGCCCTCGACGTTGACGCGCGCGTCAGCGGCCGGATCGGCGACCGAGCGGCGCACGTCGATCTGCGCGGCGAGGTGGAAGACGACCTCGGGCCGGGCCGCGGCGACGACGGCGCGCAGCGCAGGGCCGTCGACGACGTCGAGCCGGTGCAGCACCGCGCCGGCCGCGAGCGCCGCATCGAGGTTGGCTCGCCGCCCGGTCGAGAGGTCGTCGACGACCGTGACCTCCGCCCCCTCCGCCAGCAGCGCGTCGACGAGGTTTGAGCCGATGAACCCGGCACCGCCGGTGACCAGTGCACGCATGCGGTGATCGTACGGGACCGCCTCGTCCGCCCGCTCGCACCGCTCCTGTTCGGCCGGCCGCTCAGGCCGAGCCGAGCTGAGAGGCCGGGAACTCGGGCGGGAACGGCGGCGCCTGGCCGCAGCCGAGGTACGAGTTGATCGACTGCGACGGGATCTGACGGAAGCTGAAGTCGCCCCGCGCGACGACCAGCGCGCCGGGCGGGCAGGCCATCGTCTCGATGAAGCCGCGCTTGACCGTTCTGCGGCCGATCCGCGCCTTCGCGGTCATGCCGCCGACGGTCGCCTTGAAGTCTCTGATCGAGGTCTCCATCCCCGGCGACAGCTCCTGCAGGCCGGGCGGGACGTTCATCGTCAGCTTGAAGCCGTATCTGCCGCCCTTCAGCTGCTGGAAGGGCGCGACGATCATGTCGTTGACGACGACCGGGCGCAGCGTCGAGAAGTAGAAGATCATCGACTTCCCGCCCTTGCCGTTGTAGATGTCGATTCTGACTCTGGCGGTGACGCTGATCGCGGTCGCGACGAC
>Ga0164243_10003576_pt1 | contig 24811 bp, 21 predicted proteins | sample OricompcompostOP_FD_108781 | JGI IMG/M metagenome (GOLD analysis project Ga0164243, IMG submission 108781) | Organic Plus compost microbial communities from Emeryville, California, USA - Original compost - Organic plus compost (OP) | ecosystem: Engineered > Solid waste > Mixed feedstock >...
GCCACGGCTATATCTCGCCTGCCCAGCGGCGGCGCAAGTACTACGCGGCCACTGCGCAATGCGCAGCCTGAGAAGGACGATTTACTGCAACCGAGTGTCCAGTAGGGCCTTGACCGCTACACCGCCCTGGTATCACTTTCTGCCGGTCATTCGCCAGCCCACACAGGGGATCAATCTCGAATGCAGCGGCGAGATAGAGATCTTCACGGCATTCGACAACCTTCGAATCGCCGAAACGCTTCCTACACGAAGCGATTCGGTCGACGGCGCCGAGGGTCGCGTGCCGATCACGTGCCTGTGGGCTTCGGGCGTGGACGGCGACGAGAAGACGATCGCACTCGAGCCCGAGCTCATCCGTCTGACCGCCCAGCGCACGGCACGGATTCGTCGAGTGATCGGACTGAGCCTCCTGCAATTCTTCGTCCGGGTGCTGACGGGCACGGAGAACGCAGCCGATTTCGTGCGATTCAATCGATCGCTGTTCGAGCAGCACCGCGCCGAACGCGGTTTCGACATGAGCCGCCTCGCGGAGCTCACCGGTCTGACAGTCAATGTGTGCCAGCGCCTGCAGAAATATGGCTGGGCCCACGTGTCCGCGATTCCCAAACTGGCCGCAGCCCTGGGGATTGCGAATCCGAACGCCCTCCTCGCCCTATCCGATGAGGGTATTGGGGTCCGAATCGAACGCGGCGATCAGTTCATGCGAGCGCTCGAGAAAACGCACTGGTGGAAGGTAATGCTCGGGGAGGGTCTGCAGGGCGAGGAAGCCGAAACGGTACAGGCGATCGCTGAAGACTTGCGCGAACACGTGGAACTGTTGCAGGTCTCGCGCTGCACTTTCATCGAACGGAATGAACCCAATTCGAGCGTCGATGAACGGCGCCTGACTGCGGGCGTGCAGGAACTCCTCGATCAGCTCTCTTCCATGGGCGTCGCCGTGCTGGTGGAGTGCGGTTTCGTGTTTGCGAGAGGCGCAGGTCCGCTTGCCGCCATCAAGGACACGGCACTGCACCAGAGCACGCTGTTCTTCGACAAGGTCACCCACCTGAGGAGACCGGCCGGCCGAGTGCAAGACAAGGCCGCGTAGTGCGGTATGGCTGCGCCGCCCTTCGGGCGGCGCAGTCACGAATACCGTACGGCCTGCACCGCTTGTCACATGCCCGCGTGCGGCTCTAGCATTGCGGTGACCCGGCAGGAATAAGCTTGGGAGGAGAAGAATGTCAGGCAGTGGAGGCGGAGGGGGCGGCAGTGGAGGCTTCGAGAGCGTCGACTGCTCGTCAGTGCAGCTTCGGACGCATCTGAGCTCGCCAAAGCCAGCGGTTATCAAAACGCTGCAGAAAAACGATCAGCTCACCGTCGAGCTGCAGAACCACGGTGGCAGATCGGTGGTCGTGGCGAAGACGGCCAAAGGCCAGGAAGCAGGATCCATTACCGGTTCGGGACTTGCCAAGCTCATCGAGTGCCTGCACCAAGGGCATCCGTTCAAAGCGGTCGTCATCTCGGTTGAGGGCGGTGGCTGCCTGGTCAATGTGACTTCGGCGATCTAGGCACCATGCTCAAGGTGACAGGAGGCACCTACGTCGAGGACTGCTACGTCCCCGAGTGGCATCAGCTCTATGGCTCGGGCACACGGGCCGCGATCGCTGCGTCCTCTTTGTGCGATGTCGTGGAGCTGCACACCTTGGTCGGTCCCGATCGGCAGAAAGACTTCACCGCGCTCTGCGACAGCTTCGGAATCCAGCACCATGCGACACCCGCGCCCGAGACGCTGGCCTTCCAGTATTTCCATGGACTCTCGACACCCACCGTGTGGCCCTTGATCCACACGCTCAAGCCTCGCCCGCCTTTGAATGTCGAAGGCGATGCGGTGCTCCGCTTCGGCATGCTGGAAGGCGATGCGCGCGTCACTGCGAATCGTGCGGTGTACGACCCCCAGTCCGTTTTCGATCCACGTCCCTTCCACGAGAACGGTTCGAGCGCGAAGGAGCTTGCCGTCGTGCTCAATCGCGCCGAAGCGCGACGACTGATCGGCGATGTCGATCCAGCGCAGCTCGTCGATGGCATCCTTGCGCTCATGAGCGCCGAGCTCGTCATTCTCAAGCAGGGTGCGGACGGGGCCCTCCTGGCAACGCGCAGTGGCGTGCGCGAGCACGTGCCTGCGTACGAAACCCAGGCGGTCTTCCCCATCGGATCGGGCGATGTGTTCTCGGCCGCCTTCGCGGCGCAATGGGCAGGGCGCGGCAAGGATCCGCTCGAGGCGGCACAGTTCGCCTCCCTTGCGGCCGCCTACTACTGCTCAACGAAATTTCTGCCTCTGCCCACCTCGGCGGATGCGATCCGCAGCGCGCTGCCTCAACTCGCCGAAGTGCCTCCCCCACGACGCGCCGGCAAGCGCCGGTGCTATCTCGCCGGCCCCTTCTTCAATCTCGGCCAGCGCTGGGTCATCGAAGAGGCGAAATCCGCGCTGGAGGGTCAGGGATTAAACGTCTTCTCTCCGCTTCACGATGTAGGACACGGACAGGCCCAGGTCGTCGTGCCGGCAGACCTTGAGGCCCTCGACACCGTCGACATCGTATTTGGTGTGGTCGATGGCCTCGATCCCGGAACACTCTTCGAGATCGGCTACGCCCGTTCCAAGGGCATCCCCGTCGTTGCATTCGTCGAGCAGGAGGACGGTGAGAGCCTGAAGCTCCTGATGGGAACGGACTGCGCGATCGAACGCGATTTCACGACGGCGATCTACCGAACGAACTGGATCGCGCGACGAAGCTGATGAAAGCGGCGCTTCTCTCGGGGGGCATGGACTCGATCGCGCTGGCCTATCAGGAGCGGCCCGCCATCGCGTTCACGATCGACTACGGACAGGTGTGTGCGTCCGCGGAGATCGAAGCCGCCGGCGTCGTTGCCGAAGCACTCGATTGCCGACACGAGATCATTCGCGTGGATTGCCGCGCCCTCGGGGCGGGGGATCTTGCCATGAAGGCCGCGCACTCCCTCGGTGCAGCGCAGGAATGGTGGCCGTATCGCAATCAGCTCCTGGTGACGCTCGCCGCGATGCGAGGCGTCGATCTCGGCGTCACGGAGCTGCTGCTCGCAAGCGTGAAGTCCGATGGCACCTTCCGCGACGGAACGGCTGAATTTGTGGAGCGGATCGATGCGCTCCTGTCCTTTCAGGAGGGCGCGATGCGGCTGCGTGCGCCCGCTGCGCATCTCACGACCGAGGAACTGGTGAGACAGTCGGCGGTGCCGTTCTCGCTGCTGGCGTGGGCGCATTCGTGCCATTGCTCGAACTTCGCCTGCGGCGATTGCCGTGGGTGCTACAAGCATCAGCTCACGATGGACGCGCTGGGTTATGGGCGCTACTAAGGCACTTCGCAGCCCCACTCCACGCCGCACGCCTCTGCCCGAAGTCTCTCTTCGGTATCCGACACACCGACGCTTCGCGCTTCCCGCTCCGCGTCCCGCATCACCCGGCAGCGCGCTCGAGGTGCTGAATGCAAGACAAAGCCGCCGCACGTTCGGCCCACTCTCGCGCGCAAAGCTCTCTGAGTTCCTGTGGCACTCGGCACGAACGCGCTTCTCCTCTCGTGACAATGCGGGGCGACTCCATGAGTCGAGGCCCGCCCCTTCCGCCGGCGCGTGCCATCCGCACGATCTCCTGATCGTACAGGCCAAGGCGCGTGGACTTTCCGCACAGCTGTATGACCCGCGTACCCATGCGTTGACGGATCTGCGAGTCGACTCACGCGCGCTACGGAACCTGCACCAGCACGTCGAGCAGGCGCTCGCCATCGGACGCGGCACGCTCATCTGGCTCGTCGGCCATCCGCCGCGCACCGAGCGCTACTACGAAAGTGCCGAATCGCTCCTGTGGCGGGATGCCGGCGCGCTCCTTGCGATCATGGCTATCGCGGCCGAGGCGCTCGATCTGTCGCTGTGCGCCGTGGGAATGACGGGTGACCGGCAAATCAGACGGCTCTTCGGTGCCAGGCGCGGCGTGCGGGGATTTGGCGGCGTGATTTTGGGCACGCGACGCCGCGATCACGCAAGGCAGTCGTAGCGGCCACGCGTTCAGGCGGCGGCGAGCGCACCGTCTCGCTCGGAGAGCGCCGATATCGCAAGGCGTCCGACGCGCTTCATGAACGCCCAGATCACCGCATCCAGGAGCGACGGACGAACGTCGATGGCGTGGGCAAAGGCGACGAAAAGCTCTTCCAGTCGTTCGTAGTCCCGTTCGATCGTCGCCGAGGCCGGGAAGACGCCTGCCAGTCGGCCCGCTCGATACAGATGCACGTCGATGATCGCGACATCATCACTGTCGCGCAGGTTGCGTGTGATCCAGGACGCGGTCTTGAGACCAATGCCCGGCAGCCGAAGCAACCAGTTGCGAAACTCCCGATCGGTCAGCGTCTCTGCCGGGCTCTCCCGCTTGAGCGTCGCGAAGGTCGCGGCAAGATACGAGGCCTTCTGACGCGCAAACCGATAACGCACCTGCCGCGCACCGATCGATAGAGGCCGCTGCAGCGCCTCGAATATCTGCGCCTCGGTCGCCTCGCCCTCGAGCAGATGGAGCTCCGATAGCCGCGCGTATGCGGCAAGCCCTACTTCAGCCGGAATGCCGTACCCGCCGAGAAGACACGCGGCAACCTCGCCGCGCAAGTTCGAACCGAGGTTGTGCCGCGTCGGCAGCAGCCCCTCAAGCGAACACTGCCAGATGTGAGCCGCCCAGAAGGCAGGTGTGAAGAGTTCCTCGACAGGACCCCAGATCACCGAGGGCTGCACTTCGACCTGTGCGTCCGGCAGCTCCAACTGTCGCGTCTGCGATCCGCAGAAGCCGAATACGACCTGTGGCATGTGAATGCTTCGTGTGCGCCAGTTTTATATTATCGACTTTTGTCTTATTTTATCAATATGCGGGTCAAGAAGAACCAGAACATCCAGCAGCAACTGTGCAGGCGGTTCGTCGAGCTACTGGATACTCATCTCGGCCTGACGGACGCCGAGGCCGCGCGAGCCCTCGGCTACAAGAACCCTGCGACGTTGTGGAAGATTCGTCGCGCAGAGACGTTTGTGGATGTCGAACGGCTCGTCACGCTGGCGCAGATCGGCAAGGGACGCCGGCCCAATATGCATTGGTTGCTCACCGGGGAAGGCGCTCCGCTCCTCGCCTCCGCCAGCCGTGACGCGTCCGAGGCGGTACGGCTGATCTCGCGACTGAACCGCCGCCAACAACGCGCGCTCGTTGCGCTGATCCTTCCCGGGACCGCAAGATCGCGCCGCGCCTGAGCGTGCCTTCGCACGCCAGGTCCCACCTCAAAGGTTCAAGACGTGCCCAGAATCTGGAGACCTGACGCCGAAGCTCCGCAGCTGAGCCTGATCAAGCTCGTGCGTACCGAAGATGCCCCGGCGCTCGATCGTGAACGACGGGAGCACAACGCGCGCCGCGGCATCGAGACCGTGCTGGTTCTCGACGCCAATGTGCTCCGGCGCATGCGTGACTTCGCGATGCAGGGCGGCCATCCCTCGGTCCTGCACGAGCACGGACTCGACCAACTCCTGAAGATTGCACTTGAGCCCTCGTCCGCACCGCTCGTACTGCTGGCGGGCGTTGCCCTTCAGGAACTGTCCGGGCCGCTGGCTTCACAGATGGAGCGAGTCTTTGAGTGGTTTGTCGGTAGTCATCTGCCTGCCTACCGCGATCATCCCCTTTCACTTCCGCCCGGCCTTCAGGTGCTCACGGAGGACCGTGGCCTCTGGGAACGCCCCTACGAGCTGCAGCTCGCCTTTGCCCTTTCCTACTCGATGCTGCTGATCCTGCAGCGCGTGATGTTGGATGAGGCCACGAGCGAGGAGACGACGCGGCGTTTCGAGCGATACGTCGAGCTCGTCCTGGCCGAGACGGATTTCGTGTCCGCGAAGGAGATTGAGGTGGCGCGGTGGTGCCTGAGTCCCGAGATCCCGCACGATGCCGCGTACTCAGAACGCCGAAGCGCTACGCGCTGTTCCTGCAGTCTCGGTGCGGGTACGCGTGCGGTGACACGAGAGGTCTGCTTTCTTCCAAGACCGGCCTTTCAAACATCACGCTTCCTCGATGACTTCGCGAAGTGTGCATCGCGCATCTACGCATGCTGATCGCTCACCGCCGCGCAGTGCGCACGACGAATCTACTCGAGCGACTGTTCGGCGAAGAGGCGTGCGAGCGCCGCTTAACGTCCCGGTTCCGGCCGCGGTGCTTCCAGCGGGCGGCCCTGCCAAACTGTCACCGGCGCACGGACGCTCGCGCTCGTCAGCCAACCCAGGCCGCTGCAATTGGTTGTTAGGTGTCATTCGTCCAGTCCCTCGGAGTAGCCGGCAGGCCAATGCGCGATCAGAAAGATCGCTAACGACGCTAGAAGGATGGCGGTGCAGAAGTGGACTATGGCCTGATCCATTGATGGAGGTGGCCGATCATCAGCGCGTCCCAGAACCAAGTTCTCCATCGATTGCAATAACGCGTAGAACACGGCGCCAACCAGCCCGACGGCCACATAGTGCACAAACCAGAACCCCAAGAACTCCCATACCGAAACGAATGAGTACCGGTGGTACTGCACATAGTTGCGTACGTACGCGAGAACCAGCGCCGTGAAGGCCAAGAGGACATTGCGGCGACTGACGGGTGATAGCGTGGGAGATGCCTGACGCGTTTAACGCCTGCGCTCAGCGGCGCCGAGCGAACGTGCGGGCCGGCGCGCCGAGCGCGCGCAGTGATCTCGGCGCGCCTGGCGCGCTAGTCCCCACGGTCCGATAGCTGGCATGTGCGGCTTACGATTGGCTTCCGATGAGATGGCACAGCGCGCCCACGAAGACGATACCTCCGCCCACCAAGAACAGCACGATAGAAGACCACATGAAGGTCCTGCTGGTTGCGCACACTCCGGGTTCACGTAGCGAGAACCACAGGAACTTTCCGGGAGGCGGTTGAAAGCCATGGCGTTCATAGACTAGCGAGCACTGCCGCCTGTAATGATTGTGGACGATGGCAGCGACGATACCCAAGTGGAATACGAACAGCGCCAAAACTACGGGCAGACCAAGTGGCTTAAGTGCTTCGTGATCAAAGACAGTTGCCAGAAAAGCCAGCAACGCCACCGCTGCACCTCCGTTCGCGAGCAGTAGGCCGCGAACAAGCTCGGTGTCGATCTCGGCTCGGGTCTTGACACCTTCGGATGGCTGTACCATGCCAGCTAACAATAGGCACGGGACATCGATGTCGCGATGTTTCGCGACATTCGCGTCGTATAGCGTAATCTATCGCAGGGCAAGTCCATGATCTCCTTGGAGCACGTGCGCAAATATGCGGCAGACATCGGAGATCAGCAAGTGGACAAAGACCCCTCGCTCTGCTCGGGTAATGCGATAGGAGATCCGCGCGTGCCCCGGCTGCCGGCTGGTGGGCGGGCACAGAGCGGTGCCAGCCGTTGGTTCACGTTTCGGTACAGCTCGCCAGCAGATTTACCGTGAAAATGCTAACAGCGAGTGATACGTGCGATCACTGCGTACACGAGCACGCCAGCCACTGATTTGGCCCCTGAAAGTGTTAGTTGTTGTCTCTATCCAAAGTACACCGCCTCAACTCTACACTGCTGCCTATTGCGATGTATCAGCGCCCGGGAACAACCAGGGGCGAATCTCAGCGAGGTTGGCGACTTCGATCTGAAAGTCCGGCGGGTGCTCTCTTTGAGGATCGATCGCCGCGCGAAGATCCTGAATGAGATAAGGCACCAGCGCAGCCCGCGTTGAAATTCGCCGCGCCTGCGCTCCCGCGAAGTACTCGGTCCGGAGGATTCGTTGCTGCGGCTCGGGAAGCTCGTGGTGGGCGACGAGGCGTACAGGAACCATTTTCTGCCACGCCTTGTCCGCGGTGGGGGCGACCGGCGCGGGCTCGTTCACGAGACTCGCGCGCGTGAAGCGCCCGAGAACGAAGTCACTGAACTCTTTTTTTCCCGCGCACCACGCCCGCACATGCCAGCGACGCCCCGCTCTGACCAGCGTGTGCGGGAAGAGAGTGCGGTCGATGCCCTGCGGTCGACTGAATGAGTGATAGTGCGCGCTTACGCCACAGCCGGATTCCGCAGCCTCGCGAAGGGTTGCGAAGATCCGCCGATCGACGACCACGAAGTCCGTCGGAAGAAATTCAACGAGGGCCGCCGAGTGCCCGCCCGCTCCTGACTCAAGGAGTTGCGAGTACTCCGAAATGTGTCCCTGCGAGAGGACGGGTTTCAGCGCACTGGCGGCCCGATAGTGAGTCGCGGACGCTGCGTGAAGCGCATCAGGGAAGCGCCGCCGGTAGTGGTTCAAGATCCGGCTCGCCTGGACGATCTGGACGCCAAAGAGCTCGCGGAGGCGCGCATTCGACACGCGTCCCTCCCAGAGCGCGAGGATTTCGACGGCGCGCAGCCGACTCTCCAGCACAAATGGGGTTTTCGGCACAGGACCTCCTGCGTTGTGCGCCAGTTATCGTTTATGATAATTTATCATACGAGATAACACACTATGAGCAACGGACCTGCACAACCTGCAGATCTCTTCAGTCGCCTTCCCCGCGACCTGTTCCGTCCGCTCGCCTCGCCCAATCGCCTGCCAATGTGGCGGCTACTCAGCCGTCTCTATGCGGAGTTCTTCGGACCCGACGCCCCGCCGCCGCCCGAGGATGGTTTTCTTCACCGAACCATCTCGAACTTCATCGAGCAGCAACTGCTCACAGATGAAAGCTGGACGCCCGAGGAGGACGACTCGCCCGACACGCCGCTCAATGTACGGGCAAATCTCGTACTTCGTCGTCTGATCGAGTGCGGTTGGCTCCGCGAGGAGCGCGTCGGCGTGCGCGCATTCATTCAGATGCGGCCCGACGTGCAGCAGTTTCTCGCAATGCTGGTGGACTTTGCCGAACGTGGCCCGGAGTACATCGGCGGCCGCGCACAGGTGATCTACAGTACGTTGCGCGACGTCGAAAAGGACCCGGAGCAGCACGCACCCGGCTTTGCGCATGCAGCTCGTGAAGCGCGGCAAATCGTGGCAAGCCTCGCGGCAACTGGTCACCGGGTGCAGGACGTGATGGAGCGCTTGAGTCTCGAACACACGCCCGCCGAGTTTGTCCGCTCGTTCTTCCAGCGCTACATCTCGGAAATCTATATCGCGGACTACCAGGATCTGCGCACTGCACAGCATCCCCTGCGCAATCGCCTGGAGATCTTGCGCATCGTTCAGGAGTTGAGATTCGACGCCGAGCGACGTGAGGCCATCCTGGCGGGGTACTGCAAACACATGCGTCTGCCGACGCGAGACGCTGCGCTGGCGGCGTTCGAGCGTGACGTGCAGAAGTTCCACGCACTGGAACGCGTCGAGCTCTATCTGGAGAAGCTCGACGCGACGGTCGGCCGAATCAATCGTCGCGTAGTGGGTTATCTCAACTACACCTTGCGAAATCAGGGCAAGATCGAGCAGCTGATCGATCGCGCGATCGAGCGCGTGGTCGCTGCGGCCCAGACCGAGGGCGTGGTGCCGACAACGTTTGCATCCGGATGGCTATTCTCGCTGGACCGGCTTCGCGAGCCCCAGCGGGAGAAAGCTCCCCTGCCCCGTCGACCCATCGAGAAACGCGTGGTGAGCGCGCGGACTATGGCGCTGCATCGCCTTCACCGCGCAGTCCGAGCGCATCGCGATGTGAGCCCTCAGAACCTGATCGCGTACCTCGAACGCCATGGCGTTTCGCACCATCCAGTCTCATCAGACGATCTCACCGTAGAGTCCATTCATGACCTCTGCGCACTCCTGACACTCGGCCGTGCGGCGCTTCGGGCAACATGCCTTCCGCTGCGCGCCCAGCGCGCGGACGCCCTCCTGGCTGGATTACGAAAGTACTCACTACAGGTCGTTGAGCCCCGCGCGATGACCGCGAACGACTTCGTTCGTGTGCCGCGCTTCCATGTGACGCAAAGGAGCGCGTAAGCCATGCCTTCATGGGAAACCCTGGCAACGCAATCTGAAGGGCTCTACACCGAGGATGACTTTCGCTCTGCGGCGTACCAGCTCGTTGCACAGCAGATTCTGTACGCCTCCCACCCTCACCAGCGAAAGGCACAGGCCATCGTTTCGCGGTTTCGGCGCGCGTTTGCCGACGTGCTGGACCTCCTGGGGATGGATCTGGAGATCGACGATAACTATCGCTTCTGCGCCGCCATTCCGCGGCGTATGAAACACATGCCGCTCCCCCTCACTGAAACACTCCTGATGCTGGTGCTGCGCAAGATCTATCACGAGCGGGCTCTGGCAGGAGAGCTGGATCAGGGAATGGTGCGCATCTCCATCGAGGAGCTGCAGGGGTCCTTTCAGAGCGCGACGGGCCGCTCGCTTCCGACCTCCTCGGGCGAGCTCGATCGACTCATCACCGCCACCTCACGCATGGGCGCGACGCGAAAGCTGGATGACGTCGAGCTCGGCGATCAGCCGTTCGAGATCGGCATCCTTCCCGGGATCGCGGTGCTGATTTCCGAGCAAACGTTGCACCGGCTGGATGCGTACTGGAGCGGCGCTCCTCCGCGCTCCACGCAGGAACCGGCATCTTCCCCCGAAAGGGACCTTTCCGGAAAAGAACATGAAGCGACTTGAGCGGGTAATGCTCGTGCAGTTCGGCCTGTTCGATTTCGAACAGATCGATATCGTGGGCACGACGGCTTTCCTGGGACTCAATGGCTCGGGAAAGACGTCGGTGATTGACGGCATGCAGACGGTCATGCTCGGGGCGCATGGGTCGTTCCTGTCCTTCAATGCGAAGGCCGATGGCGGGCCGACGAAGCGGAACTTGCGCGAATACTGTCTCGGCGCCTACGAGGACAGCACTGAAGGATCGGGATCGGCCTCTGACTCACGTCACTCGGTCGGGTACCTGCGCGAGCACGCGACCACCTACGTTTCGCTCGTCTTCCGCGATGAGGAGAGCGGGATTCCGATCACCGCCGGCGTCAGCATCTCGGCGAGCATTTCCGATCCCGATTATGAGGTGAATGGGCTTTATGTGGTGGGGGGCGTCGTACTCGAGCTCACGGATCACATCGAAGTGGAGGGCTCCGGGGAGCGCGAGCAGCGCTTCGCGCTTGCCTGGCCTGACTTTCGGGAACGCATCAGCACGCTGGCACAGAATGCTGGCGAGAAGGCCTTCATTACGGATCGTCCCGCCGCCTACGTCCAGCAGCTCTTGCATGTGCTCCAGGGATCGCATGCACACATCGATGTCAGCCGCTACCTCAGAGTTTTCAAGAAGGCCTTGCAGCTTCGCCTCATTGAAAGCGTGAGCGATTATGTGCGGGACTACCTCATCGGTGAGGAGCGGATCAATCTTGGGCCGATCGTGGCGCAGATTCACGATCTGCGGAAACTCTACGAGATCATCAGACGCGTGGAGGAGCAGATCGGCGCGCTGGAAGGTATCGACACGATCTATCGAAGGGCGCTGCAGGCGGCGCGCCGAGCGGCGGCGTATACGGTCCTCCACGCAGAGTGCGAGCATGGTGCTGCAGTCGAGTACCGTGCCCGGCTCGAGCGCGAACGCGATCAGAAGAAGGCAGAGCACGATAAGGCCCAGCAGCAACGCTCAAACGTGACCGAGCGGCTTAAAGAGCGAACGGACGAACTGGAACGGCTCCGGGCGCTCACCTCGGCGGATGAGGCGAAGCGTCGCCAGGAGAAGCTCCTTGGCGAGAAGCAGAATGCCGAAAAGCTCCTGGCGCGCGAACACGCCGCGCTCCACACCTTTGCGCTACGCCTCGTCGGAACGTTCGATCGCGGGGCACTCCGCTCGGACATGAATGCCGACCTTGTCCGTGAGATGCGTAGTCAGGCCAACGGCTTGCGCAAAGCCTTGGACATGCGGGATGTCGACGAGGCGGCACAGAGTCTCGGCGCGAAGCTGGACGCCAGCCGCGATCTTGCGCAGCGCGCCCGGAGCGCCGTCGAGCAGCGACTGAAGTCTGCGCAAGCGGAGGTCGAACGCGTCCAGACGGCGCTCGCCCAGGCTCAGGGCAAGGTGAAAAACCTGCGCCGTGGCGGAAGCGAGGTCAGTGATGATGTCGCGCGACTCATCGAGTCACTCGAGGCGCGTGGCATCGAGGCGCGTCCGGTATGTGATCTCGTCCAGATAGTAGATCGCGCGTGGCAACCCGCGATCGAGGCCTTTCTCAAGCGCAATCGTGAGTCGCTGGTGGTCGCTCCGGGACGCGAGCGCGAGGCCGTGGCCATCGCACGCGCGTTGCCCCGCGAACGAGCGGTGTTCGGGATCGTCATCGTACAACCCAACCACCTTCACTCGTTGCGCTGGGATGAGAGGGACGCGACCCTCGTCGGAAATCTCGTGAGGGGCGCCAACGACACGGCGGTGCGCTACGTGCGGCGGCTGCTCGGTCGCATGAGACGGGCACATACCGAAGCGGAGCTCGAGCAGTACGACCGTGCGCTGACGATCGACGGCATGCTGTCGGCTAACGGCGGCACCACACGTCTGAAGCTGCCGGAGGAATCGGAACTCCTCATTGGCCGCGGCCGATCCGAAGCGCGCCTCGAGCACTTCGAGAAGCTGATAAGCAGCCTCAGTCTGGAGCTGACGCGCGCCGAGCGAACGCAAGGCGAGCTGAACGCGCTTCTCACGGAATTGGGGACGGCACTCGATGCAGGCCTGGCCGACGAGGCACGACAATGCGTGCAGCGCGCGGCTGACCAACGATCGGAGATCATGGGCCTGGATCAGAAGCTCAAGGGGCTCGATCTGCGTCATCTGGAGCCGACCCTGAAGAAGCAGCAAGCGGTCGAGGAAGAGGTCGGAAAGCTCGATGCACAAGGGCACAAGCTTGATGAAGCGATTGGCCGCCTCGGCGCCGAGGCGGAAACCCTCGATCGGGATGTCGCCGCTGCTCGTCTTGCCGAAACTCAGGCCGTCGAGCGGATTGATGTCGCGCGTCAGCGCGAGGATTTCGATGAGACCGTCACCGCGGAACTACGCATTCGCCTGAATGAGGGTCAGCGTACCTTTGCTGAACGGTCGGACGCGTGCCGCGGCGAGATCGAGAGCAACCGGAACCGCTCCGACAATGCGGGCCGAAATGCGGATGGGGAGCTCACCAAGTACGCCAGCCGCTACCAGGTCACGCTGCCGGAGTTCTCGACGGGCTGGCGGCAGGCGCACCAATGGGTCGCAGGGGAGATCGAGCGCCTGCGAAACACCGAATTGGTCCACTACCGTGAAGATGCAGCAGCGGCAAGCCGCACAGCCGAGCAGGTCTTCCGTGAGGACGTCGCCGTTCGGATCGGCGAACAGATCAAAAAGATGCGTCTGGAGCTGATGCATCTAAACCAGATACTGGCCGACTGTCCGCCGTTCACGAATGACGAGCACTACCGCTTCGAATGGAAGCCCATCGAGAGTTATCGGCCGCTGTATGAGTTCATCGAGCGCGTCTCAAGTACGGAGGCGCCGGAGGAGCTGCATCTATTCGATGAGGCAGGTTCCGCGCAGCAGGAGATCCTGAAGCTCATCGACGACGCCGCTCGCCCCGAGTCCGCGGACACCCCGAGCGTCTTGCAGGATTATCGTCAGCTCTTTGCATTTGACCTGCTGATTCAGCGGGACGGCAAAACCATCGGGAAATTGAGTCAGCGTATCGGGCGTGGCTCTGGTGGTGAGCACCGCACACCCTTCTATGTGACCGCCGGTGCGTCACTTGCCGCCGCGTACCGCGTGAAGCCCGGCGAGCGATCATCAGCCGCCGCACTGATGCTCATCGATGAACCCTTCCAGGGCATGGATGAACAGAACACGCTCGCCGCAGGGCGATTTCTGCAGGAGCTTGGTCTGCAAGTCATCATGGCGGCGCCTGCGGCGGATGAGTTCAAGGTACTCCCGCTGTGCGATCGAACCGTAGACTTCGTGAAAGACCCAGGCCCGCCGCCGAGCGTGTACCTCGAGACGAAGGACATCACGGCGAAGGGCCGGGAGCTCCTGGCGAGCGATCTTCCCGCGCAGCACCCGGAGCTGATCGAGAAGGAAATGCGACTCATGGAGCAGACCGCCAATGCACGGGGTCGCGCGTCAGGCACTCGCTAAGCTGCTGGCACGCGCCGAACGGGCGAGCACCCGTAGCGGATCCGAGCGTGCCATCGCGTTGACCTTCTCGCGGGCGAGCTTGCCGGCATATGGCGCCCTCAAGACCTATGAGGACAAGCAGCAGGTGCACGCCGCGCTTCGTGAGGCGGAACGGGCCGGTGCCATTCGTATCGAATGGCACCGCGCGGCGGGTGACGACGGACAGGTCAAGAGAGTCGTACTGATCGATCGCGACCGCCTTGCGCGCTCGCTTCGCCAGCGCCCGCTCTGGGAGAACCTGCAGGAAGCCGAATCGAGGCTTGCACCGTGGGCCGGGCGATGGCCGTGCGTGGAACGCGTGCTGTCTTTGTGGCGAGGTGGCAAGACATTCCGCGGTCGCGGACCGGCAGACCTTGTCGATGTGATAGATGCCTTGCGCGTTCTGGAGCATCTGCGGGCTTACCCTGATCAGGATTTCGTACTCCGCCTCTTGAGCGTGCAGCTGTTCCGTGACTCCAAGCGCCTGGAGAGGCTCTGGGCCGTACTCGACGGGTTGACCGCCGTTCCTGATGCACCGACTCGCGACCGATACCAGCTCTACGCAGAGCTGGGCCTACTGGCACACCCACAGCCGTTTCTCATCGCTGGACCCGGAGCGATCGTTCGAGCCGATGGCTCACGCACGGTGATTGGCTCGCCCTATCTGGGGTTCGCACCCTCCTCGATCGTGCGATTCGAGTCCGATGCACCCGCTCCATATCTGCTCACAGTCGAGAATCAGACGATCTTCCACGAGCTCGCCCGCGGTGTTGCGGGGCCGGTGAACGGAACGCTCCTCTTCACCGGTGGAATGCCTTCACCAGCCTGGCGGCGAGCGTATGCCGTCGTCTTGAACGGCATTAGCCGGGAAACCCGAATCTTCCATTGGGGTGATATCGACCGTGGAGGCTTTCGTGTCGCGCGCAAGCTCGCAGAAGACGTCAGCGCCGCGGGACGACATCTGATCCCATGGCGTATGACGTCATCGCCCGATGAAGAGGTGCCGAGTCGGCCCGCCTCAGCGGCGCAGGTCGACGAGATGGTCCGCCTGGCAAATGAAATTGGTTGGACCGAGATCGCTCGAGAGCTTCGCGTCTCGCAGATCTTCGTCGAGCAGGAAGCATTCGAGCTCCGACTGCCTCGCTAAACGCGACGAATGACGTGCGGAAGCTCATCAAGGGCGGCGATTCGAGCAGCGCACGCGCGCGCGACGCGGCTGCAGCGCGACCTCACGGCCGACGGTACGCAGCCGATTTCACCGTGGTCTTTTCTGCTGCCGCCGTTCCCGCTGAAGCGTCAGGCCCAGCACCAAGGCCTCGATGTACTCATCTACATACCGCTGGCTCATGGCAGGTAGGTCATCGAACGCATAAGCCGTTCTCAGCACGAGATGCACAAGCCGATCGACGGCGTGTGTGCCCGCATTGATATATTCATCGAGCTGGCCGTAGGTGAGGCCGGTTCCTTCGATTCTCCACATTCGCCAGTCGGTGCCATCATGCGCGACATCATGGTGTGCCACGGCTTTGTTACGCAGGAGGCGGATCAACTCGGCGACCGTGCCGGAGATCAGGCGTTCTTCGACTTTCTTCAGAAAGTCGGGAAGCGAGTCCAATTGCGCGAGGTTCTGCTGCAAGACCATCTTGTGGACCTGTCGGGCGACTTCATCGCTGGCACCTAGAATCCCGGTGAACGCCGCGTAATCCGCACGCAGCTCCTCCACCACACTCGGGTTGCGCAGGGACGATACTGCGCGGGCTACACTGGCTGACCGGCGGTTGTCATCGAGGATCAGTGTGCCGACCTCCCGGATCAGATCGAAGACGAGGACACCCTGTATCGCGTTATGGACGTGGGCCGCATAGGTCTTCTCGAGCGCACTGCGAAGCGCTTCGCTCTCGTTCAGCGCCTGCATGTAACGCCGGCGCTGCAGGAGAGCCGGCCACACATCGAGCAAATGGCGCACGACGACTTTGAGGTGCGCGAGACCCCTCACGGGCTTTTCTGCTGGACCTTGCACTGCTGCCTAGCTTGGCGTATTCGACAGTACCGTATTCACCCTTTCTACCCCCCGCGTAGTCCGATAACTGCCGCGATTATCTGCCGCGGGCGGGCCTTGCGCGAAGCGAGCACGCATGACAGTTGGAATGCGATGCGATCCCGGTGATAACGCCCGGCATTTCCATGCAAGCTACTCGTCCTCCTCGCCGCGATGTATTCGAGTTTCGATTCTCTAGTCTTCCTCAATCTCCGGAAACAGCTCGAGAAGGTGGCGAAGCGCAGTCGCGCCGATCCCAGGCGCGTGGATGTGAACGCCGATCTCTCCCAGAGGTGCGTCCGCACTCGTGCTCGCCGACCCCCAGTTGAGACTCGTGACGATAATGTCGTCGTCATCCCAGATGGCAAACTTTCCGTGCAGTCTTTCCCGTCGTGTCTCTATCAACCGCACGCCTTGGGGAGCTTCCTCCTTCTGCATCCGCCTCGCATGACGATTTCGCACCGGACCAGACGGTCGGTCATAGATAACGGTGACATCGCCATGCCGTTGCGCAGCAACTTCCGCAAGCATCAAGGCGCCCGTACGCGCCGTAGCACCCAATTTATTCGTCCCGATCAGGAAACGCGTTTTGGACGCTCCACTTGCCGCGCGGATTACCCCTTCATGTTGAGCGCCTGAAAGCACAGCCATTCGTGCGCCGCTGCCTTGCGGTGGCAATCGGCCAACGTTACGCGCAATCACAGCGAGCTCGGATGCGATCGGATCCGAAAGGCCACGGTCGCTCACGAGTCGCTGAAATGCGCTGCAGACGTCCGCCACCAAAGCCGGCTCCCGAATCACAGCGGATAGCTCAGTGCCGCTGAAATCGGTGTACAACCAGTTGCACGTACTGATCACCGCAACCCAGGTACCGTCGGATTGATCCGCGATCATAAGCTTTGAGTGCGAGCCGGTAGACCTCAAGTGCACGCGAAACCGCCCGTTCGTCTCCGGATCGCGCTGGGCGAGCCGTGCAATTTCCACGGCCGCTATGGCATTTCGCTGTTGTGTGCTCTCATCGGCCTCTGCTCCCCAAAAGAGATCAATGACCACACCCCGCCGACAAGCGGCTGCAAAAAGATCCGCCAAGCCGCGGAACGCGTCGGGCCGCAAAAAGGTCGAGTGCATGATGACGCGGTGACGAGCACCGGTGAGCAGCTTCTCCATACAGGTCCGCTGTGATGGGCCGCCGATTACAAGATCGTCGGCGTTCATCCCGCACGTACGCCAGGATGGATTGTCCCGTGCCTCCGGCGACGGACCTCGATAGGGGATGCGCAATGTACGCTCACCCTCAGGAAGTGCCGCCGTTTGCAGCACCACTTCTCGAAGGACGTCTCCCGCACTGTCGGGTAGACCTCGAATCCGCTTCCCATGAACCTGGACGATCAGGAACTCGTCACTGCGAACCGTGGCGGTTCGGTCGTCCACGACCGCAAGCTCTTCGTCAATGCCGTTGCCAGCAACACTGCAGAGACGAGCAAAGTTAGCCTCATGGGACATCACGGGTCCGCCAGACGTGACCTCGATCGTGCGTACGTCGGCACCCGCCGTCTGATGGTCTTTCAGCTTCTGACCCGAAATGACCCGCGCATCCCGACGGGCAAACACCTCCCCCGTCGCCCGGCTCACCATGAAGCTGACACGTTTGAAGAATCTTCGTGGGAAATAGGGGAGGCTCCTGCCACTAGTCAGTTCGCCGACTCCGTAAGCGCTTGCCCTGAATGCGGGCGCACCGCTTTCGAAGGTGATTTCAACCAGGCGAAACCGCATCAATCGCGCGATGGTCGCAACGACAACTTGACGTGGCAACGACGCCTCCAGCGCGAGCTCCTGAGTTGTCTTGGGTGTTCGGGCAATAGCCCACAGCAGCAGCTCCTCCACGACGCTCCAGGGCCGCCCTTTGTCGATACCGACCGTACATGAGATACGGTAGACCGGGATTGCGACGCGCATGCTTAACCGCGAGCTTTCAATCGGTCTGGGGAAACAAATGCGGCGAGAGGCACCCCGTCCGCGCGACGCTCTCGCGCGAGGGCGTCAATCGTGTTGCACATTGTCGTGAGGAATGACAGATCGTGCGAATCTCCGTCAGGGTTCACACCGCGTACGGCCTCGCGCAAGAACTCAAGGCTCCCGACCACAACGAGCTGCGACATCGCTCGGCTGAGAGCCACGTTCATGCGCCGATGGTCGCGCAAGAATCCGACGGCCGATGCCCCCGTATTCGGGTTGTTCCGTACCAAGGAAAGAATCACGAGATGGGCTTCGCTTCCCTGGAAGGAGTCGACGGTCCCGACAAAGCCACCCGGCCGCACCGGATCGAACGCTGACAAGTGAGCCAGATCCGTGTGAGACAGCTCCATCAGCCGCTGGCTCAATTGGTCGACCTGCGCCTGGTAGGGCGAAAGAACTGCGAGTTTCGGGCGCAGTCCACTTCGGGCGCGCACGCAGCGAAGCACGTCGACTACCGCGTCGACTTCCGCAGGATTGTGCCATCGTGGCCGCCCGCGCTCGAATCCGCGCCGCTGCCCAGTGCGGCTCACGTGGGGAAACTCCACGACCGTCACGGGCGAACGTGGAAGGCCACCTATGTGTTCAAACGGCGGCGGCTCCGATACCGCGCTGGCAGCGCGATGCGGTTCAGTCGTTAACACTCCGTCGTAGAAGGTCTCGGATACTACTCGCGCGATAGCAGGATCCATCCTGCGCTGCTCGGTCAGCATGTCGGAGATTGGGCGGTGAGTTGGATTGCGATGAGCTCTTTGCTCATCTTCCACGACGATTGCCCGGAATGGTTCGAACAACCGCAGTGCCTGATCCGCCACAGCTCGCAGCATCTGCGCGTCTTTCGCGACTCGCCTTAACCCCTCCAGCTCACCCTCGCGCATTAGTGCGCCGACGCTGTTTGCCGCGCGCTGTAGCGTCTGCTGCACCAGATCGTGATCGCTGAGGATGTGAATGAATCGGTCTGCCTGAAACGGCGGCAGCTGCCGATGATCGCCGATAAGAAGTCTGCGTCCAGATAGTGACAGAGCGCCCACCAACTCGGGTCCCGTTGCTTTTGCGGCCTCTTCGACAATGACCCAATCGAACTGATCGCGTACCTCCACCAAGTTCTCGATATCGGGTGAGTTGAGCGTGGAGACCACGATGTTTGCGGAATCCAGAAGTAGGCTCGACACCGCGCGCAGCCCGGAGCGATTCTCTTTGCCGATGGGTTGTCCCCTTGCGTCCGCGTGAGCCGCTGCTGTTACGAGTGCAGTGACGCGCTGTCGGAGCCCTGCAGGGGCGTTCTGCACAAGTGCGCTGTCTTTGAATCGCTCCAGGCAGTCGCGCGCGGCGCGATGCACCTCCTCGCTGCCGCCGGGGCGGTTGTCAGGAACCGTGGATCGGACCACGAGCAGATCGTTGAGGCCCGCTGCGGCCAGCGTGAGTTTCAGCTTCCCATGAAGGTGGTCGAGCGCATCGTGTCCCTGTGCTGTCAGCAACATGCGGGTAGAAGGGTGCTTGACGAACCGCCTGCGCACGGTTTCGGTTGCAAGCTTTGTCTTACCGACCCCCGGAGGGCCCACGACACAAAACGACGGAAGCGCGGACCACAGTCGCTGCAGGGCACGACGCTTCGGCGCATCCAGATCCCTGAACCATTCGTCCTGCTGCTCGTCGTCGCTTAGTGCCTCGCGGCTCGAGCGCCGGACACGCCAAGGGTCATCCAGCATCTCGGCCAAATCGACTCGCGTGTCGAGCGCCTTAATGTTCCGCAGTCTCCGCAACAAGACCTGTTCGTTGCCGATATCGCGGGATGCCCTAAGAAACAGCGTGGCACCGGACGGCAATGTCTCGTCAATGTCGAACCGATATGCACGGCCCGAGGGGGTGTTAACAACATCGACAAACCTCGCCGTCACGTCAGTTTCGAGACTGGCACCGAGCGTCTGGGACTGGCTGAGTCGCCACTCCGCTTCCGCATCGCGGTGATCCTCCTCGAATAGACGGCGCAGTGCCGTAAAGCTGTCCGTCATCCCGATCCGCTGTGCAAAGCGGTCGCGCTCGTTATCAGGCTTTGCGCGTAGGTCAACGGTGTGCCGCCCCTGCCGGACCGCCGTGCTCAGCACTTCAATGGGATAGATTTCCAAGGACTTCATGAGCGCTTCAACGACCTGGACCAGGCGCAGCGCGTGCTGAATGCGCTCCGTGGAGCTGAGAAGACCCACATCGGAAGCAGTCGTCCAGAACGCACTCCAGTCCAGCGCATCCGGACCCAAGCGGGCGCGCAGCGCGGTGGCATCGCGGGGACCACCAGCGACTTCAATGGGCTGGGGCAACTTGTGCTGCCTGCTGTCCGCGAAGGCGAGCTTGTCCTCGCGGACCCTAACCGAACGACAGACAGCAATGTCCCACAGTGCGGCACCGTTCTCAGAGAACGGACGCAAGGTGTACACGGCAGACTCCGACACTAGGCGCAGCTGGTTCGTGGCTGGATCGAAATCCGGCGGTATCAGAAGTGTCACGCCTGTACTGACGTCGGCGCGGACCCAGTCAAGCTGCTGCCGGTAGTCATCTACCGCGATTGCACCATCCGTGGCTTGGTAAACCGCATTCCCGAGGCCCAATTGCCGTTCAAACATCAGAATGAACGCGCCGCTTCGCACGGCCATGCCACGTCCAATCCCAACGATCAGATCGTCAATTGCTTCAACGATTGAACCCGCATCAAGTACATCGAGCCTCGCGGGCGCTACCAATCGCTTCAGCAGGCCGCGCTCACCGACACTCAGATCCGGAAAGTGCCCGCTGCCCGCGGGCTCGAGCTCACCTGCTTCGGAGACGCGGATCCCGAAGCAATCCGCGATTAGCCTGCCGAGCGCAAACCAATCCTCCGCGAACGAACAGGCGGGTCGAGCGACCGTACTCAGGCGTGCGAGCTGCGCGTGTGCATGCTCAGGGGTATCAGCACTGAGCCATAAGCTCCATTCAAAGCCGCAAAGCTTGAAATCCGCGACATCCGCGCCTTCCGTCATTACAGCGCTCGCGTTGAACCGGCCATGTACTAGCCCCTGCGCATGAACGAGGCCGAAAGCCGTGGCCAGACGACGGACGTTCCTCCACCACAACGTCCGCGCCCGAACATTGCCGAGATTCTTCAGCCAATGCTGCCGCGCGACCCGCCCAGACAAGGCATCCAAGGGCAGGCCGGCTCTGTCGAGGAGTACTCCGAAGAAAGCGGGGTCCTCAATGAACTCAAGGATATCTACAATGACCTCCCGCGCGCCCTCACTAGCCATCACGCGCTCCACCTGACGCATCTCATGTCGCCACAGCTGCCTTAGATCTTCGTCGAGCGCCGTCCCTGTTTTTCGCCACAGCTTCAGGACACATTCGGCTCCGCTGGTGAGGTCCTCGACCTCGCACAACACGGGTTCGAGCGGGGGTTGAGCCGTCTCCTCGGGCAATCCGTTGATGAATCGAAATCGCTCGAACAGTTTCGACGAGGTGGCAGCGCTTGCGGGATGATCGTCCATAGGGGGGCAGTATCTCATGCGCGACGTCTCCGGCGATTCCGCGAACCCAGATCTTGGTGGGGCTTTTCTCGGCGCCGGCCGAATGGATGACTTATGAAAGAAGCTTGCGACCTGTGCTCACCTTCAACTCTACGGCCGCGTCTTCTCCCTCCGCGGCGTCGACTATCGACCGCCCTCGCCATCGAACGTCGACAAACGCCAGCGCCCGCCATGTCGCCGGCGACGTGTGCGTCAACTTGCCGCCGCCGTGCTGATGGCTGGTTAGCAGTTGATGAAAATCGACCCACTGCGAACAGAATCGCCGCTAATGACAGCAGTCATACCGAGTTTGTACTTGCTCCAGGCGTCACTCGTCCTGCAGCGCCCTCGCAGCTGCCAGAAGCTTCGCGCGGTCCGTAGCACCTAACCGGCCATAGATGGCAATCAGTTCCGAGAGTGATTCGTCCGACGCGTAAAAGAACGGAGCCGGCTTCTTCAACACCTGTGCGAGACGCCGGACGATTTCAAATGCAGGCTGGTGACGCTGCCGCTCGTATTGATTGACCCGTGCACTCGCGACGGATGGGTCGATGCCGGCACGGATCCCCAACTGCGCCTGCGATAGGCCCGCCGCGAGCCGCGCCTGTCTCAGACGCTTACCGATCGGGTGGCTGGTTGTGTGGCGCGAGGGCAAGACTGAGCTGTGTTGAGGCGATGGCGCAGCTTCGCGTCACTAAGAATTGCTTGACTACTCAGAGTTACTTAATATCTGTAGCCCTAAGTCGGGGATGGTAAACGCGTGCCAAGGAGGGTCGGCGACTTCCAATCCGCCCTGAGGTACACGATGAACAGGCGACAGTGCCCCGCCGTCGGTGCAGCCCCGCAAGAGCATCGCGTCGCACGCTCTCGGAGCTCGGAAGAAAGGCCATCACCTGGAGCTCGAATCGGCGACCGGGCTCCGTACGAGTTCGTGCCGACGGCAGCAGACGTGGTTCAGCCGGACAGTCCTGCTTCTAGCCCGGCGCATCGCCCGATTCGACTACTGCGGCTGCCGCAAGTCATGCATCTCGTCGGACTGCGGCGCGCAGCCATCTACGCGATGCAGGCCGAAGGTCGTTTTCCGCGGCGGGTCAGACTCGGCATTCGGGCGGTGGGGTGGATCGAGGACGAAGTACAGGCGTGGCTCGCAAAGCGCGTGGCCGAGAACGACGTGCCCCCGGCGCTCAAGCGGCATCTTGAGAAAACCAGCGGCGGGGCTGAGAAGTAACCCGCCGCGGGACATCAGTTCGGCACCGCCTCCTGGTCTGCGAGCACCGTTCTCGGTAAGACATGTGTTGCCGGTGTCGATGCCGCCGCTACTGACGAATCGGCTTTCAAGGTGAGCTCATTGGCCCAGAGCTCCAGCGCCCGCCGCATCTCGCGCACATAGCCGTATCTGTTGTAGATAGCCGTGACCGACCCGTCGGAATGACCGAGCACACGTTTCACCAGCTTGTCGCCTTCGTCCCCGAGCAGTTCCGCCAGTCGTGTCGCAACGGTTCGACGCAAGGCATGCGATGTCAGCCGCTTCGAGAGCGCAGCACCGGTATTGGCGCGGATCTGATCGGAGAGCCGGGATTTGAAGAATTTCGCGACGCCTTTGATCGGCATCCGGCCCGCTCTGCTCGAGAGGATGTAGGGCCCGTCAACCGGAGCGGGCATCCGTCTGAGGATTTCAACCGCCTGCGAAACCAGCGGCACGACATGCACGCGGTCGGACTTGTAGCTCGCGGCCGGCACCACCATGAGTGCCTCCTGAAGATCGATCCATGACTCTTCCGCAGAGGCCCACTCATCGAGCCGGCAGCCCGTCAGCAACATCAGCTGCGCATGGCTCCCAAAGGGATAGCCGCAGTCCCCAGCAGCCTGCCAGACGATCCGCGCCTCCTCGAGTGAAAGAACCGTCTCGCCCCGCTTCGCCTTCGGAAGGTGCTTGATGATATTGCTGCAGGGATTGTCCCGCCGCCTGACCTTCCCCTCCTCGATCGCCCACGAATACATGTGGCGAAAGACGCGCATGGCGGTCCGTGAGGCTTCGACACCCCCGATGACGGCGCCGCGGCCGCCGCCCGGACGCGCACGCTTGACGCGAGCGGCATTCATGACCTTGCGCACGTCCTCGCGCGACAGAAGCTCGGCCAGACCCCGGCCAACGATCGGCACGATGTGGACCTTGAAGGCGTTCTCGTAGAGTGCGGCCGAATCGAGCTGCCGCGATCGAACGTACTCCTCCATAAACAGCGCAGAGAGCTGTTCGATCGTGAAGCCGCCTGCGGTCGCATTCGCCGCGAGCGCCTGCTTGGGATTGATACCGCGTTTCGCCTGCTCGTTGTAGGCTGACGCCTTCGCACGGGCCGCTTCGAGCGAAACCGCAGGATACGCTCCCAGCCCCAATCGGTATCTCTTCCCGAGCAACGCCTTGCCATGCTTGTTGGTGCCGCCCTCGCCGGTGACTCTGAAGATGTGAGTCCAGGTCGCATTTCCACTGGCATACAGGCGCAGAGACAGCCCGGGGACGGCGGTGTCGGGCAGCTCCTCATCCTGGGTTCGAGGGGTTCTCAGGGCTGCCTGAATGGCAGCGTCCGTCAGACGTTTCGCGAGTACCATGGGTGCTACCTCAGAAAATGGTGCGGATGTTCGTGTTGGCGCTTGCGAGCCCATCAAGGAGTCATCGCAAGCATTTCGTCCTGAGGTTCCGACGGCAGCAAACAATCCGGTAAGCGGCTCAACCGTATTTCACGGTGCCCCAAAACACGGGCGCCCTCACAGTGAGCGATGAGGCGTATCTGTAGCGCGGTGTAAGGTTCCTTCGGTCCGGTGTCGATTGCGATGAGAAAATGCCACCGGCTCTCAGCGGAATACTGCGCGACAGCAAGGAAGCTCGGTTACTACATCCATCTGAAATATGAGGACTTTTGAGCGGCGTCGGAACTCAGCGGCACCTAAGTTAGGCGATTCGGGACGTAGGAGTCGCAGGTTCAAATCCTGTCACCCCGACCACCTGTTCCTGCACCAACGAGCAGGACAGCCGGTTGCATCGAGTATTCCGCCCACAGCGAGCCGTCTTCGCCGGGTGAA
>Ga0164243_10003577_pt1 | contig 24806 bp, 22 predicted proteins | sample OricompcompostOP_FD_108781 | JGI IMG/M metagenome (GOLD analysis project Ga0164243, IMG submission 108781) | Organic Plus compost microbial communities from Emeryville, California, USA - Original compost - Organic plus compost (OP) | ecosystem: Engineered > Solid waste > Mixed feedstock >...
CGGCCGCGCCCGAGAAGACCGCCAAGGCCACCAAGACGGCGAAGCCCGCCAAGGCGGCGAAGTCTGCGAAGAGCGCGAAGACCACCAGGTCTGCCGGCACGGCCAAGCGCGCCGAGTCTGCGAAGTCCAACCAGTCCGCGAAGTCCGCCCAGTCCGCCCAGTCCGCCCGGTCCGCGAAGCCCGCCGAGAACGGGAAGCCGGCGAGGACGGGCGGAGGCGGCAACGGCGGCCGCAGCACAAGCGGAAGCACAAGCGGAAGCGGTAACGGAACCGGGAACGGAAGCGGCGACGGCCGCCGGGCACGCGCTCCGCGCGCGGCGGAGGCGCCCAACACGGAGCGCTGACCGGGGCGTTGACCCGGGCGCCGGCCGTGCCGCGGAGGCGGGATGGATTCCGCATGCGTACGGGCCCGGTGGCGGTGTGTGGACTCGGAGCGGGTTCGGTCGAGGACCCATATCGACGCCCGTGCCGCCACTAGTGTGGCGCGAATGAGGATCAGGGAGTGCAGGGAGGAAGACGTGCCGCTGCTCGACCGGCACATGCCGCCTCCCGGCGAGGGGCTCGACCACGCTCCCCGCTTCGCCCGGCACTGCGAGGGCATCAGCACCTTCCTCGTCGCCTGGCACGGCGAACGTCCCGTCGGCAGCTGCGAGATCCGCTGGGGCGGCTGTGAGGCGCCCGAGGTGACGGCGGTCCACCCCGGCTGCCCGGAGGTCAGCGGTCTCGGCGTGTGGCCGGGCACGCTGCGCCGGCAGGGCGTGGGCGAGGGGCTGATCGAAGCCGCCGAGCAACTGGCCGTGCGGCGGGCGCGGGAGAGCATCGGCGTCGGCGTGACGAAGAACAATCCGCACGCCGAGGCGCTGTACAAGCGGCTCGGCTACCGCCCGCTCACCCCGTATCTCGACTGCTGGTCGTACGAGGACAGCCGCGGGGTCGCCCACCGGGTCGCCGACGCCTGCCTGTTCCTCGTGAAGGGGCTCGCCGGTGTGCGCGGCGAGCGGGGTGGCGAGCCGGGCGGTGCGGTCCCGTCGCTTTCCGGGCGGAGCCGCCGCTCGGCCGGCTGCTGAGCACAGCCGCCGCCTCCGCTCCGACTCCGGCTCCGCGACCGGCAGTTCACACGGGCGCGGCCCCGCGGGCAGGCTCCCGCGAGTACGCCCGCACGGCGTCGACGGCCCCGCTGCGTACGAGGGCACCGGCTGTGCGGCGGTTTTGGCCCGTACGGCACCATCGGTGCGTACGGCCGTGATCGGCCCGCGCCACCGCACCCCGCGTCCGCCCCGGAGGCATGCATGCAGAGACCCGAGGCCCGGCTCATGGATTCGATGCTCGGCGCCCTGCGCACCCAGGCGCTGCGCACCGCACTGGAGTTGGGCGTCGCCGAACTCCTCGCCGAGCGGCCGCGGTCGGCCGCGCAGCTCGCCGACGCGTGCGGCTGCGACCGTACGGCGATGCGCCGGCTGCTGTCCGTGCTGTCCGCGGACGGGGTGCTCGCCGAGTCGCCGGAGGGCCCGGACGGCACGTACGCGCTGACGGACGTCGGCCGGTGCCTGCGGCCCAGCGCGCAGGGCGGCTTGGGCGAGTACGCCGAGTTCATCTGCTCGGTCGCCGCACCGGCCGCGGGGCATCTCACGCAGGCGATCCGCGAGGGCCGCGGCGGCGCCGCCTTCGAATCCGCCGCCGGACGGCCCTTCTTCGAGTATCTGGCCCGGAACCCGGCCGCGGCCGAGCAGTTCGACACCGCCATGCACGTCTCGCTGAGCGGCCTGCGGGACGGAGTGCTCTCGCTGGACTGGCGGGGCGTACGCACCGTCGCGGACGTCGGCGGCGGCAAGGGCGGGCTGCTGGCCGAACTGCTGCGGGCGCGCCCGGAGTTGACCGGCACCCTGTGCTAGCTGCCGCAAGTCCTGGACGCCGCACGCCCGTTGCTGGCCGAGGCGGGGGTGGCCGACCGCTGCACGCTCGCGCCCTGCGACTTCTTCACCGAGGTCACTCCCGGCCTCGACGTCTACCTCCTGATCCGCATACTCCACGACTGGGACGACGCGTCCGCGGCCCGCGTCCTCGGCTCCCTGCGCGCGGCCATGCGCCCCGACTCCCGGCTGTACGTGGCGGATCTGCTGCTCCCGGACGGTGCGGACGAGGAGGGCGCGAGCTGGCGGCGCAGCTACGACCTGTGGATGAACCTGCTGATCCCCGGCCACGAGCGGACCGCCGGCGAGTGGCGGGACCTCCTCGCCGGCTGCGGCTTCCGCATCGTCCGCACCACGGAGGCGGGTTGGCGGGCGAGCCTGCTGGAGTGCGTGCCGGAGCCCGTCCCGGCCCGCGCCGCGGACACGGGCCCGGACTCCGGCCGTGACCCGGCCTCCGATTCTGACCCGCACTCCGACCCTGACCCGCCCGAGGAGCCGCAGCCCGCCGCCGCATACGGGCCGGGGCCGGGACGCTGACCACCGGGCAGCGACCGGGCCCGAGCCGGGGCGCGGGACCCGCACGCGAACAGAACGCGGCCCGGATGCGGACCGAACGCGGCCCGGGCGCGGGGGAGCCGGGCCCGCCGCGCCCACCGTGCGCGCCACCGGACCGCACATATGACGACCCGGCAGCCCGCGGAGGTACGGTGCAGCCGACCGCGGGCGGTGCGCCGGTGCGCGCACCGCCCGCGCGCCAGTGTTCCCCGTCGGATACGGAAGCCGGAGAGCGTATGCGTAACAGACCCACGGGATCGGCACGTTCCGGGAAGCCGGTGAGATCCGCGCTGGCCCTGCTCGGCCTCGCCGCCCTGGCGGGCACGGCCACCGCGGCCCCCGCCGCCGCCCAGCCCGCCGACCCCGCCCCCGCACGGCCCGCCACCGCGGGCACCTCCACGCACGCCCACTGCCCGCAGCTGTCCCGGCACCTGCGCTGGTACGGCCAGAACCGCGCCCACCTCCAGACCGTCATCGACGAACGCGGCCTGTGCGGCGGCCGATCCGCCGGCCGGGCCGGAGGCACCGGCCCCGCCGACGCCGCCGCCCGGCACGGCGCCCGGCCGGTGGCGGCCTTCGACTGGGACAACACCGTCGTCAAGAACGACACCACGGACGCGACGCTCGCCTGGGCGCTGAAGCACGACAAGATCCTGCGGCCCGCCCACTGGCGCGACACCAGCAAGTGGCTCACGCCGGCCGCCGACCGCGCACTCACCGAAGCGTGCGGCACGGACGTGCCCGTCGGCAGCCCGCTGCCCACGTCGCACAACACCCGCTGCACGGACGAGATTTTCGAGATCCGCGCCGAGTCGCAGACGATGCACGGCGACCCGGCCTTCGCCGGCAGCTGGAACCACCGGCGCACGAAGCCGCCGTACGCCTGGGTCGCGCAGGTCTTCGCCGGGCACACTCCGGCGCAGCTCAACTCCTATGCCGGCAAGGCGCGCAGGCAGGCGCTGGCCGCGCCGGTGGGCAGCGAGCAGAAGGTGGGGACGCACACGATCCCCGGGTACGTGCGCTACTACCCGCAGCAGCGGAACCTGATCCGCACCCTCCAGCGGGCCGGCTTCGACGTCTACATCGTCTCCGCGGGCGTCAAGCCGTTCGCCGACGCCTGGTCCCGCGGCGTCGGCATCGACAGCGCGCACACCGTCGCCATCCGCAGCGTCCTCAAGGACGGCAAGGTCACTCCGCGCACCGAAGGCTGCGGCGGGGAGCCCGCCGGCATGGGCGAGGCGATTCCGTACATCGACGGCAAGCGCTGCTGGATCAACAAGGACATCTACGGCGTCCACGGACCGGCCGCCTGGCACCGGCAGGACCCGGCACACCGCATCGCGCTCGGCGGCGGCGACGCCGACACCGACGTGACGTTCGTACGCGACGCCACGAGCGGACACCTCGTACTGAACCGCAACGAGGACGAGATGATGTGCCGCGCCTACGACGACGAGGACGGCCGCTGGATCGTGAACCCGATGTTCATCGACCCGCTGCCGCGCCGGAAGACGGCCTACCCCTGCTCGACCGCCGCCTACATCCGCCCGAACGGCTCGCTCGGGCCCGTCCGCCGCTACGACGGCAGCGTGGTTCCGGACCAGCGCGACAGCGTGTACGGAAGCTGAGGCGGTCGGCCGCGATCCGCGCTCGATCCGTCCGCCGCATACCGCACGGGCCCACGGCAGCCGTGCCGTGGGCCCGCGCCGTGCGACGCCAACCGCCCGCCGTACGGGGGGAGTTCGGGCGCGGCGCACCCCTTCGCGGGAGGCACCGCCCGCACCCGGTCAGCGGCCGCGCGTTCCCGCGTCCACCTCCGCCAGCGCCACCGGCCGCCCCTCGCGGCGCGAGGTCTCGCAGCCCTCCGCGATCCGCAGCGCCGCCAACGCCTCTTTCCCGTCGCAGGGGTTGGCGATCTCCCCGCGCACCGCCCGTACGAACGCGTCCAGTTCGGCCTCGTACGCGCCCGCGAACCGCTCCAGGAAGTGGCCCCACGGCGCCGCGGGCGCCGGCGGGCCGCCCGGCTCGGCCGAGGTGAGCGGGGTGCGCTCGTCGAGCCCGGCGGTGATCTGCCCTTTCTCTCCGGCCAGTTCCATGCGTACGTCGTAGCCCGCGCCGTTCAGCCGGGTCGCCGTCGCGGTGCACAGGGTGCCGTCGTCGAGAGTGAGCACGGCCGCCGCGGTGTCGACGTCGTCCGCCGCACGGAACATCTCCGGGCCCGCGTCCGAGCCGGCCGCGTACACCGACACCACCTCGCGCCCCGTCACCCAGCGCAGCGCGTCGAAGTCGTGCACCAGGCAGTCCCGGCACAGGCCGCCGGACAGCGGCAGGAACTCGGCGGGCGGCGGCTCGGGGTCGCAGGTCGCGGTGCGTACGGTGTGCAGCCGGCCGAGGCGCCCGGCGCGCACTGCCTCCCGCGCCGCCGCGTACCCGGCGTCGAAGCGGCGCATGAAGCCGATCTGGAGCAGCGTGCCCGCGGACTCCACCGCGTCCAACGCCTCGTGTGTGCCCGGCAGATCGAGCGCGATCGGCTTCTCGCAGAAGGCCGGCAGCCCGCGTTCGGCGGCGGCCCGGATCAGCTGCGCGTGCGAGGACGTAGCGGAGGCGATCACGACGGCGTCCGGTGCGAGGTCGAGCAGCTCGGCGGGCGAGGGCACCGGGGTGGCTGTGTGTGCGGCGGTCGCGGCGGTGGCGGCGGCGGTCGCGGCGGCGCGTGCCGGGTCCGCGTCCGCGACGAGCAGTCCGGTCACGCCGGGGTGTGCGGCGAGGGTGCGGGCGTGGAAGCCGCCGATCCGGCCGGTGCCGATGAGTCCGAGGCGCATGGCCCCACGCTCACCCGGCCCCGCCCGGCTGTCAATGTTTTGTCAGGACAACCGAACCTGAGCTTCCGGTGCGCCCGTACGTGCTACTACCCTCCCCCCGTGGCGAAGAACGATCCGGAGCACCTCGACTTCCACGTGGACCGCAGCAGTCCGGTCCCTCTCTACTTCCAGCTGGCCCAGCAGTTGGAGGCCGCCATAGAGCGGGGCAGGCTGGCTCCGGGCAGTCTGCTCGGCAACGAGATCGAGCTGGCGGGGCGGCTCGGGCTGTCCCGGCCGACCGTGCGGCAGGCCATCCAATCGCTCGTCGACAAAGGGCTGTTGGTCCGGCGGCGCGGCATCGGCACCCAGGTCGTGCACAGCCAGGTCAAGCGACCGCTCGAACTGAGCAGTCTCTACGACGACTTGGAGGCGGCCGGGCAGCGCCCCGCGACGCGCGTGCTGCGCTATGACGCGGAGGAGGCCACGGCGGAGGTGGCCGCGGCGCTGGGCGTGCCCGAGGGCACGGAGGTGCGGCGCGTGGAGCGGCTGCGGCTGACTCACGGCGAGCCGATGGCGTATCTGCGCAACCATCTGCCGGCCGGCCTACTCGCCGTCCGCGGCGGCGAGTTGGAGTCGACGGGGCTGTACCGGCTGATGCGCGGCGCAGGCGTCACGCTGCACAGCGCCCGGCAGTCGGTCGGCGCCCGTTCGGCGACCGGGGACGAGGCCGAACTGCTCCAGGAAGCGGAGGGCGCACCGCTGCTCACGATGGAGCGCACCACGTTCGACGACACGGGGCGTGCGGTGGAGTACGCCTCGCACCTGTACCGCGCTTCCCGCTACTCCTTCGAGTTCCAGCTCCTCGTGCGTTCCTGAGCGCCGCGGGCGCTCGCGGCGGACCGCAAGGGCGCTTCCGTACGCGCCATCCGTACGCCCGCTCCGCCGCCTCCGCGGCCTGCCCACCCGCGCTGCCCGGCCGGTTCCGGGAACCCCAACTGCCGGTTGTCACAGTCCAGTCGAGGTCCTCGCACGCGCCTTGACGCAGTGCGAACGGACCGTTAAGTTGCGCTGAAATCGATTTCAGAAGCGGAGTGCAACGATGCACGGACTCAGGCACCGCCTCTCCCGAATGCGCCCAACTCGCCGCAGAACCCGCTGGATCGCCACGAGCGGTGCGGCCCTCGCCGCCGCCGGCGTGCTGCTCGCGTCGTACGCCGGCGCGGCCCCCGGAGACGGCCACCGGACCGCGGACCAGACGCCGCCCGCCAGTACGCACTTCTCCACCGTCGACATCGGCTCGCACGCCACCGTCGGCGCCCCGAACGCGGGCGACAACAAGAACCACGGCGACCTGTGGCCCAACTGCTGGGGCGACGACGACAACGTGTACACCGCCTACGGCGACGGCATCGGTTTCGGCGGCGACATGAGCGACATCGGCGTCGCGAAAATCTCCGGAACGCCCGGCAGCCTTCAGGGCGAACAGCTCGCCAAGGGCGACGACGTCGGCAAGATCTGGCACGACGGCCACAACCGGAAGCCGACCGGCATGGCCTGTGTGGACGGCACGCTCTACCTCGCGGTGCAGGATCTCGCGTCCGACTTCAACGACGCGCCGACCTCGACCATCGCCAAGTCCACGGACCACGGCCGCACTTGGTCCTTCGACAAAGAGACCCCGATGTTCGACAACGGGGTGTTCACCACGGTGATGTTCCTGGACTACGGCAAGGGGTACAAAGAGGCGCCCGACGGCTACGTCTACGCCTACGGGCTCGACCACAACTGGCGCGACTCGTTCAACGACCGCGTGCCCGACCCCCAGGACCTCTACCTCGCCCGCGTACCCAAGGACTCGGTGCAGGACAAGAACGCCTGGGAGTTCGAGAGCGGCCAGGACTCCAGCGGCAAGCCCACGTGGTCGCACAACATCGACGACCGCAAGTCCGTGCTGCACGACGACCGGCACGTGTACCCGAAGGTGTTCACGGACGGCCGGGCGAAGAACATGACCACGCTCAGCCAGGGCGGCATCGTCTACAACAAGGGCCTCAAGCGCTACATCTACACGTCGTGGACCGAGTACACCTACGAGTTCTACGAGGCGCCCAACCCCTGGGGCCCGTGGAGCCGGATGGACTCCAAGGACTTCGGCGGCTACCCGTGGACGCACGACAAGCACGGCGGCTACGCCACCACGCTGCCGTCGAAGTTCATCAGCCAGGACGGCAAGTCGATGTGGCTCCAGTCCAACGTCTGCCCGTGCGGCGGCGGCGTGCCGTCGGACGACAACTACGCGTACACCTTCTCGCTCCGGCCGATGCACCTGGAGCCCTACAAGGACACGACGCCCGGCAACGACCCCGACCCGAAGCGCAACCTCGCCACCGAGAAGGGCACCGTCGGCATCGAGCGCGCCACCCACTTCGGCAACTCCGGCGTCTACAACGACGGTAAGAAGGACCAGAGCGAGGACGACTGGAACGACGAGCCCAAGGACGCCAGTTGGTGGGGCTACACCTGGCCGCGCCAGTACACGATGGACAAGGTCGCCTACACCACGGGCCAGATGCACGACGACGGCGGCTGGTTCAAGGACCTGCGGGTGCAGGTGCGTTCGGGCCACGAGTGGAAGGACGTCTCCGGGCTGAAGGTCTCGCCGGCCTATCCGGGCGACGCCGGCGCCGGCCCGAACAAGACGTACGAGCTGTCCTTCGACGCGACCCACGGTGACGGCGTCCGCGTCATCGGGGCGCCCGGAGGCGCCAAGCACTTCACGTCCATCGGCGAGCTGGAGGTCTACTACGGCGGCAAGTGACCGCCGTACGGGCCGCGTTGGCCGCCTGACCGGCCCCGGCGCCCTCCCGCGGGCGGTACGGGAGGGTTCCGGTACTGGATAACTGTGCGAAAATCCGGCGTGGTTCACGGCCTGCTCCGCAGCGGGGCGGCCGTGGCCACGCCGGAAGCCGTTCGCGCCCGCGCCGGCGGGCAGGCGTCCGCTTCCGCCCCGCCGCAGCCGCACCGGGAGGCCGAGCCGTATGTCCGAACCGCGTCCGCGCCGTCTGCGCCCGCGCCTGCGCCCCAGACGGGGGCCGGCACCTGAGCGGGGGCCCTCCCCGGCCACCGCGCGCTCGCGGATACGCGCGGTGGCCGCCGCGACGGCGCTCGTCCTCGCGGCGGGCACGGCCTCGGCCGCGCTCTCCGGGTGCAGCGCCACCGGCGGCAAGCGGGCCGAGGACCGGCGCAACGCCGCGATCTCCGGCAAGGCCAACGTGCACACGCCGCGCTGGAAGATCGCGATGGTCAGCCACTCCGGCGACGGCGACACGTTCTGGGACATCGTGCAGAGCGGCGCCAAGCAGGCCGCCGCGAAGGACAACATCCAGTTCCTCTACTCGCACGACAAAGAGGCCGGCCGGCAGGCGCAGTTGGTGCAGGCCGCCATCGACGACAAGGTCGACGGGCTGATCGTCTCGCTCGCCAAACCGGACGCCATGAAGAGCGTCGTGAAGAAGGCGGTCAAGGCCGGCATCCCGGTCGTCACCGTCAACTCCGGCGAGGAGAAGTCGAAGGAGTTCGGCGCGCTCGCGCACATCGGCCAGAACGAGAGCATGGCCGGCGAGGCCGTCGGCCGCGAGCTGAACGAGCGGCACCGCAAGAAGGCGGTCTGCCTGCTGCACGAGCAGGGCAACGTCGGCCTGGAGCAGCGCTGCGACGGCGTGAAGAAGACCTTCGACGGCAAGGTCACCGACCTGTACGTGGACGGTACGAACATGCCCGGCGTCCAGTCCTCGCTAGAGGCCAAGCTGCAGTCCGACCACAAGGTGGACACCGTGCTCGCGCTGGGCGCTCCGTTCGCCTCCACCGCCGTCAAGGCCGCGAAGGAGGCCGGCAGCAGCGCCGAGATCGACACCTTCGACCTCAACGACCAGGTGGCGGCGGACCTCAAGGACGGCTCCGTCGGCTTCGCCGTCGACCAGCAGCCGTACCTGCAGGGCTACGAGGCCGTCGATCTGCTGTGGCTGCGCCGGTACAACGGCGACATGCTCGGCGGCGGCCGGCCCGTGCTCACCGGCCCGCAGATCCTGACGAAGAAGGACGCCGCGGCCCTGCAGAAGTACACCAAGCGAGGCACGCGATGAGCGCGCCCGCATCCGCCGAAACCGGCGCGGAGCAGGGCGAGGGCCACGCCTCGGACGAGCGGCTGGCTCCGCGCTCGCCGCTGCGCCGGCTGCTCGGGCGGCCCGAACTCGGCTCGGTCGTCGGCGCGTTGGCCGTCTTCGTGTTCTTCTCGTTCGCCGCGGACAGCTTTCTGCGGGCATCCAGCCTCTCCACGGTGCTGTACGCCTCGTCCACGATCGGGATCATGGCGGTGCCGGTCGCGCTGCTGATGATCGGCGGCGAGTTCGACCTGTCGGCCGGGGTGATGGTCACCTCGTCCTCGCTGGTCGCGTCGATGTTCAGCTACCAGATGACCGCCAACGTGTGGGTGGGCGTGGGGGTTTCGCTTCTGGTCACGCTCGCCTTCGGGCTGTTCAACGGTGCGATGCTGGTGCGTACGAAGCTGCCGAGCTTCATCATCACGCTCGGCATGTTCCTGATGCTGACGGGGCTCAACCTCGGCCTCACGAAGGCCATCAGCGGCACCGTGTCCACCAAGAGCATCTCCGACATGGAGGGCTTCGACTCGGCCAAGGCCGTCTTCGCCTCCCAACTCACCGTCGGCGGCGTGGACATCCAGATCACGGTGGTCTGGTGGCTGGCGCTGGTGGCGCTGGCGACGTGGCTGCTGCTGCGTACGCGGGCGGGCAACTGGATCTTCGCCGTAGGCGGCGGCCAGCACACCGCCCGCGCGGTCGGCGTCCCCGTCGCCCGCACGAAGATGGGCCTGTACCTCGGGGTGGCGCTGGGCGCGTGGATCTCCGGGCAGCATCTGCTGCTCAACTACGACGTGGTGCAGTCCGGCGAAGGCGTCGGCAACGAACTGATCTACATCGCCGCGGCCGTCATCGGCGGCTGCCTGCTCACCGGCGGCTACGGCTCCGCGGTCGGCGCCGCCGTGGGCGCGCTGATCTTCGGCATGACCAACAAGGGCATCGTGTACGCACAGTGGAGCCCGGACTGGTTCAAGTTCTTCCTGGGGGCGATGCTGCTGATCGCCGTACTGCTCAACGCATGGATCCGCAGGCGCGCGGAGGCGAACCGATGACCGAGAAACCGTCCGGAACGGAGCGGCCGGAGGCCGCGGAGTCGTCCGCCGACGCCGCCCCGCTGGTCGAACTGGCCGACGTCAGCAAGATGTACGGCAACATCCGCGCGCTCGACGGCGTCTCCCTCGACGTACGCGCGGGCGAGATCACCTGCGTACTCGGCGACAACGGCGCGGGCAAGTCGACCCTCATCAAGATCATCGCCGGGCTGCACCAGCACGACTCCGGTGAACTGCGCATCGAAGGCGAGGCGGTGCGGCTCGGCTCGCCGCGCGATGCACTCGACCGCGGCATCGCCACCGTCTACCAGGACCTCGCCGTCGTGCCGCTGATGCCGGTGTGGCGCAACTTCTTCCTCGGCTCCGAACCGACGAAGGGCTGGGGACCGTTCTCGCGCATGGACGTCGCGCACATGCGCCGTACGACGCATAGCGAACTGCTGCGCATGGGCATCGACTTGCGCGACGTGGACCAGCCGATCGGCACCCTCTCCGGCGGCGAACGGCAGTGCGTGGCCATCGCTCGCGCCGTCCACTTCGGTGCGCGCGTGCTCGTACTGGACGAGCCGACCGCCGCGCTGGGCGTCAAGCAGTCCGGAGTGGTGCTGAAGTACGTCGCGGCGGCGCGGGACGCCGGACTCGGCGTCGTGCTGATCACGCACAACCCGCACCACGCGTATCTGGTGGGCGACCGCTTCGTGCTGCTGAAGCGCGGCACGATGGCGGGCAGCCACCGCAAGGAGGACCTGGCGCTCGACGAGTTGACCCGGCAGATGGCCGGCGGCAGCGAACTGGAGCAGCTGAGCCACGAGTTGGAGCGGGCGCCGGTGCCCGACCACCTGCGCTGAGCGTCCGGCGCCGCGCCGCTGTTCAGCCGCCGTGCGCCGTATGCGTACCGTACTGCCGCGTGTGCGGTGGGTGTTCGGGCTGCGCCGGCTCGGAGCCCGCCCGGCAGGCGTCCGGCACCGTCCACTGAATCCGGCCGGTGGGCGCCACCCCCTCGCGGTAAGGCACAATCGGCCACGCGGAGGTCCCCGAGACCATCGAGACGCCCGAGACGAGCGCGCAGAGACGAAAGGCCGCGCAGTGAGCATGTACCGAGAACGCGCGGACCGCGACCGTGTCTACCGCCGCACCGCGCCGAGCCCCAGCGTGCTGCGTACGGTCAGCACGCGGGAGCGCCGCTCACCGCACTCCGCGCCCCGCGTCCCCACCGTCGGCATCGACATCGGCGGCACCAAGGTGATGGCGGGAGTGGTCGACGCGGACGGGCAGATCCTGGAGCGGGTGCGCGCCGAGACCCCGGACAAGTCCAAGAGCCCGAAGGTCGTCGAGGACACCATCACGGAGCTGGTGCTCGACCTCTCGGACCGGCACGACGTGCACGCCGTCGGCATCGGCGCGGCCGGCTGGGTGGACGCCGACCGCTCCCGCGTGCTCTTCGCCCCGCACCTCGCCTGGCGCGACGAACCGCTGAAGGACGCGCTCACCGCGCGCCTCGCGGTGCCCGTCATGGTCGACAACGACGCCAACACCGCGGCGTGGGGCGAGTGGCGCTTCGGCGCCGGCCGCGGCGAGGACCACCTCGTGATGATCACGCTCGGTACGGGCATCGGCGGCGCCATCCTGGAGAACGGCCGGGTCAAGCGCGGAAAGTACGGCGTGGCGGGCGAGTTCGGGCACATGCAGGTCGTGCCGGGCGGGCACCGCTGCCCGTGCGGCAACCGCGGCTGCTGGGAGCAGTACAGCTCCGGCAACGCGCTCGTGCGCGAGGCGCGGGAGCTGGCCGCGGCCGAGTCGCCCGTGGCGTACGGCATCATCGACCGCGTCGGCGGCCGCGTCGACGAGATCACCGGGCCGCTCATCACCGAGCTGGCGCGCGACGGCGACGCGATGTGCATCGAGCTGCTTCAGGACATAGGGCACTGGCTCGGCGTCGGCATCGCGAACCTTGCGGCGGCGCTCGACCCGTCCTGCTTCGTCATCGGCGGCGGAGTCAGCGCCGCCGACGGCCTGTTGATCACCCCTGCCCGCGAGGCGTTCCGGCGCCAGCTGACCGGGCGCGGCTACCGCCCGGAGGCGCACATCGCGAAGGCGCAGCTCGGCCCGGAGGCCGGCATGGTCGGCGCCGCCGATCAGGCCCGGCTGGTCGCCCGCCGCTTCCGGCGCGCCAACCGCCGGCGCCTGGAGCGGTACGAGCGCTACGAGCGGGCCGCCGACAATCTGCGCAGGGCGGTGGGCCAGTGACCGCGACCGCACCGGACCGGCCGCGGCCGGAGAAGCCGGCTGACCCCGCGGACCCCGCGGGCCCCGGGGACCCCGCCGATTCCGCCGAGGGTCCGCCTCCCTCCGGGCCGACCGGGGGCGGCGGCGGTGGCGGAGACCGGCCGCCGCACCGGCCACGGCACCGCGTGCTGGTGCTCGTCATCGTGGTGCTGCTCATCGCGATCCCGTTCGGGTATCTCGTGCGCTCCGCGATCCAGAGCCGGGACAGCGGCATCCAGAAGCAGCGCGCCGCCGCGGCCACGGGGCTGACGTACGAGTGGCCGACGAAGGTGCAGCGGCACGTCTACGACGTGTGGATTCCGTACGAGTCGAGCCGCGTGGCCTACTACGAGACCAACTCCTGGAAGACGGACCGGCTTTACCTCCAGTTCCGCACCTCGCCGGAGCACCTGGACCAGTTCCTGCGCGACGTCGGCACCAGCCCGTCGGCGCTGCACGCGGGCCGCTCCGGGGTCTCCGAGGAGCGGGCCGCGACGGTCGGCTGGAAGCTGCACGAGGCGGGCCACCGGTACGCGGGCACGGTCCACCGCCAGGCCGGCACGCAGCCCGATGTGGCGATCACCGTGGACGAGACGTACAAGAACCGCCCGCAGGTGTACGTCGTCTCCACCGCGCACCCCTGACCGCCACGGGCCGCCGCCGGCCGCCCGCCCCGGACCGGCCGCGTCCCAACCGGCGGGCCCCATACCGGAGTTGTGTCCTGGAGCAGGCGGCGATGTCCGACCCGCGGCGCATTCGTCGGTGTCCGCTCGATAGCGTGACGGTGTGAGCGACCAAGACACCCTACGGAGAGTCCAGCACCGTATCGACGGGCCGGACGGCGCCCCCGTGCTCGTGCTGGGCCCGTCGCTGGGCGCGACCTGGCACATGTGGGATCGGCAGATACCCGAACTCACCCGGAACTGGCGCGTGTTGCGCTTCGACCTGCCCGGCCACGGCGGCGCGCCGGCACACGCCGCCGACTCGGCGGCCACGCTCGCCTCGCGGGTACTGGCCACGCTGGACTCGCTGGGCGTCGACCGGTTCGGGTACGCCGGGTGCGCGCTCGGCGGCGCCGTCGGCGTCCAACTCGGCCTGCTGGCACGGGAACGGCTCTCCTCGCTCGCGCTGATCTCCGCCGCGCCGCGGTACGGCACGGCCGACGCGTGGCGGCAGCGCGGCGTCGTCGTGCGCACGAACGGACTCGACCCGATCGCCCAGTCCACACCGGAGAAGTGGTTCACGCCGGACTTCGCCGCGGCGCAGCCCGCGATCGTCGACTGGGCGGTGCAGATGGTGCGCACGACCGACCCGGGCTGCTACATCGCCGCGTGCGAGGCGCTGGCGGCGTTCGACGTACGCGACGACCTCGCCCGTATCGGCGTGCCCACGCTCGTCGTGGTCGGCGCCGAGGACGAGACCACGCCGCCCGCCGACGCGCGCGCTCTCGTCGCCGGCATCCCGGACGCCCGTCTCGCGGTCGTGCCCGGCGCCTCCCACCTCACGCCGGTCGAACAGCCGGGCAAGGTCACGGAGTTGCTGATCCGGCACTTCACGACCAGCTGGCAGGAGACGCCGGCCGGCCCGCCGGCACCCGCGCCGGTGATCGCGCCGGCGCCCATGCAGCCCTCCGCGGTCGCCGAACTGGAGTCGGGCTCGCCGTCCGCGGCCCGCACGGACGCCTACGACGCGGGGATGCAGGTGCGGCGCGCGGTGCTGGGCGACGCGCACGTGGACCGGGCGGAGGAGAACGCGGACGAATTCACCCGCGACTTCCAGGACTTCATCACCCGCTACGCGTGGGGCGAGGTGTGGACGCGGCCCGGCATCGACCGGCGGACGCGCTCCGCGATCTGCCTCACCGCGCTCACCGCCCACGGCCACTTCGACGAGTTGGCGTTCCACGTACGCGCGGCGCTGCGCAACGGCCTGACGCCGGAGGAGATCAAGGAGATCCTGCTGCAGACCGCGGTCTACTTGGGCGTTCCGGCGGCCAACTCCGCGTTCTCGGTGGCCCAGCGGGTCATCCGGGAGGAGACCACGCCCGGCGAGTGACCGAGGGCACAATGGCCGCCATGGAACTGATCAAGAAGGGCCACGCCTGCGTACGGATCGAGCAGGACGGGCGCACGCTCGTCATCGACCCCGGCGGATTCAGCGAACCGGACGCCGCGCTCGGCGCCGACGCACTGCTGGTCACCCACGAGCACCCGGACCACTTCGACGAGGGCCGGCTGCGCACCGCGATGGAGGCCAACCCGGCCGCGGAGATCTGGACGCTGCGCAGCGTCGCGGAGCGCGTCGCGACGGCGTTCCCGGGCCGCGTGCACACCGTGGGCGAGGGCGACGCCTTCGAGGCGGCGGGCTTCCCCGTGGAGGTGCACGGCCAGCTGCACGCCGTGATCCACCCGGACATTCCGCGCATCGCCAACGTCGGTTACGTCGTGGACGGCACGGTCTTCCACCCCGGCGACGCCTTCACCGTGCCCGGCCGCCCCGTGGACACGCTGTTGCTGCCGGTGCACGCGCCGTGGAGCAAGATCTCCGAAGTCATCGACTACGTACGGGAAGTGGCGCCGCGGCAGGCCGTCGACGTACACGACGGCCTGCTGACCGAGCAGGCGCGGCCGGTGTACGACCGGCACATCGGCGACCTCGGCGGCTCCGCGCACCGCAGACTGGCCCCCGGCGAGGGTGTCGGTCTGGCGCGGTAGGTTCTGAGGCATGCGTATCGCGACCTGGAACGTCAACTCCGTGGGTGCCCGACTGCCGCGGCTGCTCTCCTGGCTGGAGTCCTCCGGCCCCGATGTGGTGTGCCTGCAGGAGCTGAAGTGCACCGCGGAGGCGTTCCCCGCCGAGCAGTTGCGGGAGTTGGGCTACGAGTCGCTCGTCAACGGCGACGGCAGGTGGAACGGCGTCGCGATCTGCTCCAGAGCCGGTCTCGAAGACCCGGTGCTGGGGCTGCCGGAGGCGCCGGACTTCGACGGCGGCCAGGAGTCCCGCGCGGCCGCTGCCACGTGCGGCGGCGTGCGGGTCTGGTCGGTGTACGTGCCGAACGGCCGCGAGGTCGGATCGCCGCACTACGCCTACAAGTTGGAGTGGCTGGAGGCGCTGCGCAAGACCGCCGAGCGGGAGGCGTCCGGTCCGCGCCCGTTCGCGATACTGGGCGACTACAACGTCGCGCCCACCGACGACGACGTTTACGACCCGGCCGAGTTCGCCGAGTCCACGCACGTGACCGAGCCGGAGCGGGCCGCGCTGGAGGCGCTGCGCACCGCGGGCCTGTCCGACGTCGTGCCGCGCCCGCTGAAGTACGACCGCCCGTACACGTACTGGGACTACCGCCGGCTGTGCTTCCCGAAGAACCTGGGCATGCGCATCGATCTGGTCTACGGCAACGCCTCGTTCGCGTCCGCGGTCAAGGACGCCTACGTCGACCGCGAGCAGCGCAAGGGCAAGGGCGCCTCCGACCACGCGCCGGTGGTGGTGGACCTCCAGCTGGACGGCTGACCCGGGCGGCACGGCTCGTGCCCGCGCAGGGGAGGGGCGCGCGGCAAGCCCCGCATCCGGAAAGTCGGCCGAGCGCGCCGGTGGTGAAGCGGCGTCGGCGGATGCCACGCTGAAGCGTATGAACATCCCCTTCCTGGCTCACTGGCTTGAGCGGCGCGACCGGTCGCGGCTCGCCGCGCTGGCCGACACCGTCGCCGGGGATCCCCAGTGCCCGAACGAGCTGCTGTCCGAGTGCGAGCTGCTGCGCGATCAGGCGGGGAGCGCGGGGGTCGAACTGGACGATACGCCCGAGTCGTTGGCGGCGCTCGACCAGCTGCTGCCGCGCTGGCGGGACGATCCGGACATCACGCCGTGGCTCGGCAGCGACGCGGGCCTGTATCTGGGCACGGTCATCGTCCGTACGGTGCCCGGCGCGGGCTGGCGCCTGTGGGAGAGCGGCCAGCCGGTGGTGCGGCTGCGCTCCGGGCGGGAGCTGGACGTGCTCGCGGAGGGCGTGTCCTGGGCGGAGACCGGCGCTCCGGAGCTGTGCCAGCTGTACGCCGAAGCGTCCGAACCGTAGCCGCGGCGGCCGGCCGCCCTGCGGAAGTCCGCACCGGCGGGCCGGAGTTGGGGCGCAGGACCGGTGAAGCGGCGCCGGGCGCGGCCGGTCCGGATGCGGGCGCGGCTCCGCGGCGGCTCACGCCTCCACCGTGTCGTCCCTGCGCGCCGGTGCCGGGCTGGTGCGTGCCGCGCGGGTCACGTCGGCGACCAGCTCGACCGCGTCCGGCCCGTACGCCTCGGAGTTGAGCACCTGGAGCAGCAGGCAGAAGTTGCCGTCGCGGCCGTACTTGCGGGCCAACTGCCGGTGGTTGCGGGCGAGATGGCGGGCCGCGGCCTGGTTGGCGACGCTGGTCTGCCCGGAGACGAGGAACACCGGCCGGCGGTCCGCGTCCTGCCCGCCGGTGAGCCGCGCCAGCAGCACGTACTCGACGGAGCCCTTGTTCATCCGGTACGTCTCGCCGGCGAGGGTGAACGACACGCGCTGTGGGCCCGGTTCGGGATCGACGTCGACGGTGACGCCGGGCAGCAGCGAGCGCAGATGCGCGGCCGTACGCACGTTGGACGCCGGGCCGCCGATGCAGAACTCGGTGTGTTCGCCCAGGCCGCGCTGCGCCTCGTCGTGCGCCACCACGTCCGCCTGCGCCCCGCAGTCCTTGATCAGGGCGGACAGTTCCAGCAGCGCGAACACGTCGCCGCGGGACACCGCGCGCTCGTGCGTGCCCGGGTCGCGGTTCACGATGAGCAGGCACTGCGCGTTGTCCGGCAGCCCGAAGAACCGCTGTGTGCGCCGGAGTCGGCGCCGCCACAGGTAGGTACGGGCGAACCAGCCCAGCACCGCCGTGATGCCCGCCGTCAGCACGCCGAGCACTATCTCGCGCAGGTTCTCGGTCATGGGGCGGCAGCGTACCGGCGTACGGGGCAAGGGAGTTGGGCGATGCGGCGATGCGGCCGTGCGGAGGTGCTGACGTGTCCCGGGCGGGCGGCTACGCTGCACGGCACGTTCGTTCCGCCCCGCACGTTCCCGACGGGAGGTCGCCGGCCCATGCGGCGTACGCCACACCGCCGTTCCGTCCGCTGCGTCGCCCTGCTCACCTCCGCGGCCGCGGTCTGTGCGCTCACCGCCGCGGCGGTGCCCGGCAGTTCCGCGGAGGCGCGGGCCGGCTCGGCCGACCGGAAGTCGTCCGAGCCGTCCGAGCCGGCTAAGTCGCCGCTCGCCGTGGGCTACGGCGGCGCCGTCTCCAGCGTGGACGCCGACGCTTCGGCCGCCGGCATCGACGTGCTCAAGCACGGCGGCAACGCGGTCGACGCCGCGGTGGCCACGGCCGCCGCGCTCGGCGTGACCGAGCCGTACTCCTCGGGCCTCGGCGGTGGCGGCTACTTCGTGTCGTACGACGCGGCCAGCGGCCGCATCCACACGATCGACGGGCGCGAGCGGGCGCCGCTGAGCGCCGACGAAAACCTGCTGCGCAAGAAGAACGGCAAGCCGATCCCGTTCGACGAGGCCGTCACCAGCGGCCGCAGCGTCGGCGTCCCGGGCACGCCCCGCACCTGGGAGCGGGCGCTGCACGCGTACGGCAGCAAGCGGCTGGGTCAAGTGCTGCGCCCCGCCGAGCGGTTGGCGCGCGACGGCTTCGAAGTGGACGGCACGTTCCGCAAGCAGACCGCGGAGAACGAGAAGCGCTTCCGCGACTTCCCCGCCACGGCGCGGCTGTTCCTGCCGCACGGGAAACCGCCGAAGGTCGGCTCGACGCTGCGCAACCCCGACCTCGCCCGCACCTACGCGACGCTCGCCCGGCACGGCGCCGGCGCGATGTACAAGGGCCCGATCGGCGACGACATCGTCCGCACCGTCCGCAGGCCGCCGGTCGATCCGGACGCGCGGCGCACCGTGCGCCGCGGCGACCTGCGGCCGCGGGATCTGCGTGCGTACTCGGTGCGCGAGCGGCGCCCCACGCACGTCCGCTACCGCGGAAGGGACGTCTACGGCATGGCGCCGTCGTCCTCGGGCGGCACCACCGTCGGCGAGGCGCTGAACATTCTGGAGCGCAGCGACCTCGGCAGGCTCGACAAGAAGCGGTTCCTGCACCGCTATCTGGAGGCGAGCCGGCTGGCGTTCGCCGACCGCGGGCGCTGGGTCGGCGACCCGGAGGCGGAGGACGTGCCGACGAAGCAGCTGCTGTCCCAGCGGTTCGCGGACTCGCGGGCCTGCCGCATCGACGACGGCAAAGCGCTCGACAGCCCGGTGCCGCCCGGCGACCCGCGCCACCCGGGCGGCTGCCGCACCGGCGGCAAGGCGGCGCCGACCCCGTACGAGGGCCGGCACACCACCCACCTGACGACCGCCGACAAGTGGGGCAACGTCGTCTCGTACACGCTGACCATCGAGCAGACCGGCGGCAGCGCCCTGACCGTGCCGGGCCGCGGCTTCCTGCTCAACAACGAGCTGACGGACTTCTCGTTCGAGCCGGTGCAGCCCGGCGTGCCCGACCCGAACCTGCCCGGCCCGGGCAAGCGCCCCCGCTCCTCGATCTCGCCGACGCTGGTGCTGCGCGGCGGGCGGCCGGAGCTGGCGCTCGGCTCGCCGGGCGGCGCGAGCATCGTCACCACCGTGCTCCAGACGCTGCTCAACCACTACGACCGTGGCATGCCGCTGGTCGACGCGATCGCGGCGCCGCGCGCGAGCCAGCGCAACGAGAAGCGTACGGAGCTGGAGCCGGCGCTGTACGACGGCGCGGTGCGCCGTCAACTCGAGGCGCTGGGGCACAAGTTCACCGAGAACCCGGAGATCGGCGCGGCCACCGGCATCCAGCGGCTGCCGGACGGGCGCTGGCTCGCGGCGGCGGAGAAGAAGCGCAGGGGCGGCGGCTCGGCGCGGGTGGTGCGGCCGGCGCCGTAGCCGGGACGTACTCGTACGGGCGGTGAACTGCCCGCACGGCCGCGGGAGTCGGCCGCCGGCAGCAGAGGGCCGCCGCTACGCCGCCTGGCGCCCCCGCCACAATGAGCGCATGCCGATACCGCCTCACCTCACGCCCGGCCGGCCCGGCCTGTACCTCGACTGGCTGCGGCACGCCCGCCCGCACCCGCCGCGGGAGCAGGCCGAGGCGGAGAAGGCCGCCGAGGAGCTGATGGCCTTCGTACGCCGGGAGTGGCTGCCGAAGAGCAAGGTGCAGGACGGGCCGCAGATCCGGTACTTCGCCGAACTGGACTGCCGCGCCGCCGAGTTGCCCCCGCAGCATCTGCCGTACTTCTGGGACGAGGTCGGCCATCTCCTCACCGGCTGGTTCGCGACCGGCGCCTTCCGCCGCGCCCGGCACGCCGAACGCACGCACGGACTGCCGGTGGATCCGGACTACTCGGTCGGCAATGCGCTGGCCCTCACCCGCGCCGGCGGGCTGCGCGGCCGCGAGCAGGCCCTGCAGCTCAGGCTCCTCCGCGAACTACTGCCGCCGCAGCGCGCCCACCGCGAGACCGTCCGCTTCGTCGAGGCCACCGCCGCCCACAACTCCCTCGAACCCCCCGAGGATCTGCCCGAGTTGATCCGCGCGAGCGCCGAAGCGGCCGGGCACGGGCCGGAGGAGGACGCCCGGCTGCTCGGCGAGATGCTGAAGGGCGAGTGCGCCTGGCGGGCCACCGAGAAGCTGCTGCGGAGCACCGCCGAGGTCTTCGCGCGCGTCCCGGCGGACGACGCCCTGCGGGAGAGGCTGCTTTGCCTCTTCACCCGCACCCAGACCCGCACCAGCGGCAAGGGCCTGCTCCAACTCCTCAAGAACACCGGCGCGTTCGACGCCATGGCGAGCGGGCGGCTGGTGCCGGAGGGCGGCTGCGGCGGCTGGCTCACCGGCTTCGTCGACCATTACTCGTACGGCTGGACCCGCGACATGAAGCTGAGCGGCCAGCCGATGCCGTCGGAGCTGTATCCGCTGCTGAAGAAGCTGGCGGGTCCGCTCAAGGCGGAGGGCCGAGCGGTGCGGATACACAGCGCCGGGCTCACCCGCGCCGGACGGCTCGACGCCCGACTCGCGGACGAGTGCCTGCGGTTGGGCGTCCCCGTCGCGGACCCGGGACCCGGCGTCCTGCTCAGGCTGCCTCCGCGCCGCAAGGACGAGTACGCGCATCTGCGCGCGGACCCGGTGCTTGGGCCGCGGCTCGCGCGGGTCGTGTTCCGGCCCGGAGCCGGCGGAACGCTGGTGTGAGGTGCCGGCTCACGAACGTCCGCGCAGCGCGCGGTCGGTGAGCGTCAGCGCCAGCAGCGCGACCGCCAACAGCCCGGTGACGAGGGCGATGTGGTGCAGTCCGGAGTCGCCGGCGCGCTGCCCGTAGCACAGGCCGATCAGCCCGGACGCGGTCAGCGCGCCGATGTACTGGGCGGTGCGCTGGAGCCCGGCCGCGGCGCCCACGCCGTCGGCCGGCGCCTGCGCGGCGACGGCGGCCTGGTTGCTGGTGCCGGCGAGCCCCTGCGGCACCCCGAACAGTACGGACGCCGCGAGCAGCGCGGCCGCCGGCGTGCTGCCGGAGGCGAGCAGCAGGACGCCGCTGCCGGCCGCCAGCAGCAGCGCGGCCAGCGTCAACGGGCCGCGTATGCCGCGAGTTCGGGCGCCCAGCAGCGAACACGCCGCCGCCGCAAGGGACATGGGCAGCATGATCAGCCCGGCGTGGAAGGCGGAGAAGCCCGGCGACTCCTCCAGCCACTGCGCGTAGCCGTACATGACGCAGTAGATGACGAGGTAGCCGAGCCCGTGCCGCAGATAGGTGCGCACCAGCGGCCGGTGCCGGGCCAGCATCCGCAGATCGAGGAACGGGTACGGGCGGCGCAGCTGCCACACCGTGAGCGCGCCGCCGAGCACGGCGACCGGCGGAAGCAGCCACCAGCGCGGAGCGGCGAGATCCATCAGGAACACCATGAGCCCGGTGAGCGCGGCGGCGAACAGGGCGATGCCGAGCGGGTCGAGCGTGCCGCGCTCCGGGCGCGGGCGCGCGTCCGCGCTCTGCGCTGCGGGCTGCTTCCGGCGTACGAACGCGCCCCGGGCCGCGGGCCGTTCGTCCGGCGGGCGCCGGCCGTCCGCGGGCAGCCAGAGCGCCGCCAGCACGAGTCCCGCCAGCGCGGCCGGCACGTTCACGGCGAAGATCGCGCGCCAGCCGAGGCCGCCCGCGAGCAGCCCGCCCAGCACCGGCCCGACGGCGGCGCTGCCGAGGGAGGCGAGCGAGAGCCGGGCCAGCACCGGCCGCGGCGTCGGCCTGCCCAACTGCTGCGAGGTGGCGCGCAGTACGGCCATTGCGCACGGGTACGCGGCGGACGTACCGACGCCGAGCAGCACCCGGGACGCGACCAGCCAGCCGAACGCGGGCGCGAGCGCGCCCACCAGCCCGGCCGCCGCGACGATCGCCAGCCCGGCGAGGAACACGCGGCGCGGCCCGAGCAGATCGGCGAGCCTGCCCATGGTGGGCTGGGCGACCGCGCTGGCCAGGTAGAGGGAGGCGACCAGCCACGCGGTGTCGGCGGCGCCGACGTGGAAGCCGCGGCCGACGGCGACGAGCGCCGTGGCGATCATCGTGGAGTTGACGGGGTTGAGGACCGCGCCGAGCAGCAGCGGAGTCATCAGCCGTGCCCCGAAGGGCCGTTCGCGGACCGGAAGTTCACGCTTCGGCGCGGCGCCGCGCTGCATCGGGCCGTCCTGCACGGAGGAGCCCTGCACCGGGCCGCCCGCGGTCGCGCCCGGCCCCGCGCGCTCCGCCGGCTCCGGCCGCTCCGGCTGCGGCTGATCCGGCCGCGTCGGCTCGCCCGGCTCGCCCGGCTCGCCCGGCTCGGCCCGCTCGCCCGGTGCCGGCCGCCCGCCCGGCTCCGGTGGCTCGGCCGGGCCCGTACGGTCCTCCTGGGTGCGGCTCATTCGCGGGTCAGCCGCTTCAGCAGCTCGGCGGCGCGGGCGAGCGTCTGCCGTTCGTCGGCGTCGAGCCTGTCCTCCAGCGCCTCGGACAGCCAGTCGCGCTTGGCGCGGCGCAGCTCGCGCAGCGTCTCCCGGCCGGCGCCGGTGAGGGCGAGCACGACTTGCCGGCCGTCGGTCGGGTGCGGGCTGCGCTCCAGGATGCCGCGCTCCTCCAGCACCGCGACCGTGGCCCGCATCGACTGCGGCCGCACCAGCTCCGCGCGTGCGAGTGCCGCGATCGTGGTGGGGCCCTCGCTGCCGACGCGGTGGAGCACCGACCGCTGCGAGGGCGTCAGTCCGCCGGCCGGCGACGCGGCGCGCAGCCGCCGCTGGAACTGGCCGACAGCGGTGGCCAGTTCGGCCGCGAGCCCCTGCCCGCTCTCCGCCCGGCGGCCTCCCCGGCCGGCCCGGCTCGCCGCACCCGTCCGGCTCGCACGGCTCGCCTTGCCTGTCGGGCTCTCCCGGCTCTCTCCGCTCGCGGTGCGCATGCCGGGGACCGTACGAGTTCGACAGGCAGCCTTGCAAGTCTGCCTGTCGAACTCGCCGGGTGCCGTCCGTCCGTACCCCGGCCACCCTGCGCACTCGCCGGCTCACCGGACTCTCGCGTCCACGTCGGCGCTCTTGCCACAGTGCGGAAGCGGACTTACGGTCACATCCTCACGTGGTCTACGCGTGTCGAACAGGTTGACGCTGCCAAAGGAGCTGCTCATGCCCGAGGTTGTGCGTGCCGCGCTGGTTCAGGCCACCTGGACCGGGGACACCGAGTCGATGATCGCCAAGCATGAGGAGCACGCCCGCGAGGCCGCTCGCCAGGGCGCCCGGATCATCGGCTTCCAGGAAGTCTTCAACTCCCCCTACTTCTGCCAGGTTCAGGATCCCGAGCACTACAAGTGGGCGGAGCCGGTGCCGGACGGGCCCACCGTGCAGCGCATGCGGGAACTGGCCCGGGAGACCGGAATGGTGGTGATCGCGCCGGTCTTCGAGATCGACGGCTCCGGCTTCTACTACAACACCGCCGCCGTCATCGACGCCGACGGCACCCTCCTCGGCACGTACCGCAAACACCACATCCCCCAACTCCCCGGCTTCTGGGAGAAGTTCTACTTCCGGCCCGGCAACCTCGGCTGGCCCGTCTTCGACACCGCCGCCGGCCGCATCGGCGTCTACATCTGCTACGACCGGCACTTCCCCGAAGGCTGGCGCGCCCTCGGACTGGCCGGCGCGCAGCTCGTCTACAACCCCTCCGCCACCTCCCGCGGCCTCTCCAGCCACCTGTGGCAGCTGGAGCAGCCCGCCGCCGCGGTCGCCAACGGCTACTACGTCGCCGCGATCAACCGCGTCGGCACCGAGGAGTACGGCGACAACGACTTCTACGGCACCAGCTACTTCGTCGACCCGCGCGGCCAGTTCGTCGACGGCACCGCCGACGACCACAAGGAGCAACTGCTCGTACGCGACCTGGACTTCGGCAAGATCGACGAAGTGCGCCAGACCTGGGCCTTCTACCGCGACCGGCGCCCCGACGCGTACGAGGGGCTGGTGCGCCCCTGATGGGCGAGGGAGAGGCCGGCCTGCACCAGCGCCACCGCGCGGTGCTGCCGGACTGGCTCGCGCTCTACTACCGGGACCCCGTCGAACTCACCCACGGCGAAGGGCGGCACGTCTGGGACGCAGACGGCAACCGCTACCTCGACTTCTTCGGCGGCATCCTCACCACCATGACCGCGCACGCGCTGCCCGAGGTCGCCGACGCGGTCGGCGAGCAGGCGCGGCGCATGCTGCACAGCTCGACGCTCTATCTCAACCGGCCCATGGTGGAGCTGGCGGAGCGGATCGCCGCGCTGTCCGGCATCCCCGACGCCCGCGTCTTCTTCACCACCTCCGGCACCGAAGCCAACGACACCGCGCTGCTGCTGGCCACCGCCTACCGCCGCGCCAACCAGATCCTCGCGCTGCGCAACAGCTACCACGGCCGCTCCTTCTCCGCGATCGGCGTCACGGGCAACCGGTCCTGGTCGCCGACGAGCCTGTCGCCGCTGCACACGCTGTACGTACACGGCGGCGTGCGCAGCCGCGGCCCGTACGCCGAGCTGGA
>Ga0164243_10003578_pt1 | contig 24804 bp, 20 predicted proteins | sample OricompcompostOP_FD_108781 | JGI IMG/M metagenome (GOLD analysis project Ga0164243, IMG submission 108781) | Organic Plus compost microbial communities from Emeryville, California, USA - Original compost - Organic plus compost (OP) | ecosystem: Engineered > Solid waste > Mixed feedstock >...
CCGATCCGGCTCGATACGAAGTCGGCGCGCGTCACCTGCGAAGGCAACCCCGTTAAACTTACCTCTCACGAGTTCCGCCTGCTCGCCTATCTGATGCACCACAATGGCCGGGTCGTTTCGCGCACCGAATTGGTAGAGCATCTCTACGACCAGGATTTTGATCGCGATTCGAACACGATCGAAGTATTTATCGGCCGACTGCGGAAGAAGATTCCAGGCGACGTTATCCAGACGGTCCGCGGTCTGGGATACCGCATGAGCCAAGGACCGGATGAGGCTTAATTCACTTGCGCTGCGCCTCTTTGCGACTTCGGCAGCATGGACGCTTCTGGCCCTGCCGCTCGCGGGCTACATCATTTACGCGCTCTACCGCGAAGACGTGCAACTGAGCTTCGACGCCCAGCTCAAGAAGCTTCTGACCCAGATCACGATCGACAGTATGAGCACGATGGGCGACGAGCCCGTGATCCCGCCGAACCTTTACGAACCGCTGTTCGAGGTGACGCAGTCCGGCTGGTATTGGCAGATCCGGCCCATCGACGGGGCGCCGGGACGCACGCTGGTCTCGCCTTCGCTCGCGACGGCGGTCTTGCCCTCTCCCTACGATCGCAAGTTTCCGACGGATGAAACCGGCACACGCTGGATGAACGTTCCGGGCCCGACGGGCACCACGATCCGCATCCTCGAATTTATCGATTCCCCCGGACACGATCCCGACAAGACGAAATACTCGATTATCGTCGCCGGCCCGATGGACTGGTTCGAGGCGACCGTTGCCAAGTTCCGCACGCGCCTCACGAGCGCGCTGGCGCTCGTCGGGCTGGGTCTGCTCGCAGCCACCGTGTTCCAGGTGCGGTTCGGTCTGCTCCCATTACGCCGCATCGAAAAAGGCCTCGCGAGCATTCGCTCGGGGAAGGCCGAACGGCTCGAAGGCAACCTCCCTGCGGAGATCGAGCCGCTGCAGGCCGAGCTCAACGCGCTGATCGAATCCAACCAGGACATTATCGATCGTGCCCGCACGCAGGTCGGCAACCTCGCGCATGCGCTCAAGACCCCGCTCGCCGTCATCACCAACGAGGCGCACGAAGACGAGAGTCCCTTCGGCGCCAAGGTCGCCGAGCAGGCGCACTTGATGCGAGACCAGATCAGCCATTATCTCGACCGCGCCCGTATCGCAGCCCGGACCAATACCATCGGCCGCATTACGCCCGTCGACTCGACGGCCGGCCCCCTCGTGCGTGCCCTCGAGCGGATTCATCACGAAAAAGGCATTTCGATCGATTTCGCTGTGCAGCCGGGCGCGAAGTTCCAGGGTGAGAAGCAGGACCTCGAAGAGATGCTCGGCAATCTGCTCGACAACGCTTGCAAGTGGGGAAAAAGCCGGGTCTATCTGGCGGCCGCCGTCAACGCGCCCGACTCGACCATTCGCCGCAAACTCCGAATTACCGTAGAGGATGACGGGCCGGGTCTCTCGGCCGATCAGAGAGCCAAAATCGGCAAGCGTGGCCTTCGCTTGGATGAGACGAAACCCGGTTCGGGTCTCGGGCTCTCGATCGTCAGCGACCTGGCCTCCTCTTATCGGGGCAGGCTCCGCCTCGACGAATCCGAGCATGGTGGTCTGAAGGCTGTTCTCGAGCTTCCGGCGGCTTAGCGCTGGGCCGAGTGATGCCGCAATGCAGCACTGTGACTGCGGTGGGGATTTGCCCGAATTGTGGTGGATTTCCGCCTTGTCGAAGGCGCAATATCGGTCTAGCCAATACTCGGGATCGTGCGCCGGCTGGGGCAAGGCGGCGCGAGGGGATGGGCCGATAATGGGGTTTACCATGCGCATCGCGCGCTTTTCGCTGCCGCTGCTGGCGATTGCCATGCTCGCGGGATGCAGCAACGGACAAGGCGGAGTCGATAATACCAACACGGGCCTTGTCATAGGCAGCATCACTGGCGGACTTCTTGGCAACTCCGTCGGCAAGGGTGACGGCAAAGTCGCGGCGACCGTTGCGGGGGCGGTCGTCGGCGGCATCGTCGGCAGTCAGATCGGACAAAGCCTCGACGAGCGCGATCGCCGCTACGCTCAGGAAGCTGAATATGACGCTCTCGAGCGCGGCCAGTCGGGCGTCTCACGCGAATGGCGCGATCCCGATACGGGCAACTATGGCGAGGTCGTTCCGAGCCGGCCCTACAAGCGCGGCGTCGCCGATTGTCGGGACTACACCCACACGATCTATGTCGATGGCAAGCCGAAGCAGATGCGCGGAACCGCCTGCCGGAGTGCCGACGGCCAGTGGCAGTCGGTGGGCTGACGCACTGCAGCAAAACACGGGAAATATTTCCATAATTTAACCGGTCCGCGACAGATGGGCTGTCACAAGCTTTGCCTGCTTGCCTGGACCGGCGCGCGATCCTATTCCCTGCACACAGCTTGAGGATCGCGCGGCAATGGTTTTCTGGATCTTAGTGGCCTTATTGGTGGCAGGCGTTACGCTCGCCATTACGCGGCCGCTGATGCGTCCGGCCGAACCCGCAGCGACAAACGTCGATGCTGACGCCGATATCGCCGTCTACAAAGATCAGTTGAAGGAAATCGCCGCCGACGAAACGCGCGGCACGCTCGCGGCGAACGAAGCCGAAGGCGCGCGGGCCGAAATTGCGCGCCGTCTTCTGCGCGTCACGCACGACAAGCCCCAATCGGATGCCACGCCTCCCGTCGAAACGCGGAACCGTTTCATCCTGCCCGTATCGCTGATCACCTCGATCGCACTGCCGGTCTTGAGCCTGGGTATATATCTCGCCTATGGCGCGCCCGGCATGCCGGCCCAACCGCTGGACGAACGCCTGGCCGAAGCGACGGACTCCAGCAAGCCGAACGATCTCGTCGCCAAGGTCGAGCAGCGGCTCCGCGAGCATCCGGAAGACGGGACGGGATGGGACGTGATCGCGCCGGTCTATTATGCGATGGGCCGCTTCAGCGATGCGGCAACCGCGTATCAGAACGCAAATCATCTCATCGGAGAAAGCCCGAAACGTCTGCAGGGTTTTGCGAATGCGCGCATTCGCATGGAGAACGGCATAGTGCCGGATGATGCTCGCAAGGCGTTCCAGCGCATGCTCGTGCTTGATCCGAAAGCGATCGAGCCAAAGATCTGGCTGGCACTCGCGAAAGAGCAGGACGGCCGTCTCACCGAGGCAGCGGCCGACTATAAGAGCCTGCTCGCCGACGCGCCCGCCGATGCGCCGTGGCGCAAAGTCCTCGAAGAACGTCTCGCAAGTCTCGATCCTGCGCATGCGGCCGCCGGCGGCAAGCAGGCCGCCGCCGCGAACACGCCCGTCACTCCATCTGGACCGCAGGCGTCCGCTCCGCCCGACGCCTCTGCCGTCATGTCGATGAGCCCCGAGGAACGACAGGCTTTCATCACACGCATGGTCGATGGCTTGGCGGCACGTCTGAAAGCTGATGGCAGCGACGCGGCGGGATGGGTGAGGCTCATCCGTGCCTATCAGGTCCTTGGCCGCCGCGACGACGCCGTCAAAGCTTTGAGCGATGCGCGTGCAAATTTGAAAGGCAACCAGGGCGGACTGGCGCAGGTTGAAGATCTGGCACGGCAGCTCGGTCTCGGAAGTTGATGCAACAGAAGGCCGCTTCAGGATTTCCATGACACGCAAGCAGAAGCGCGGAGTGCTGATCGGAGGAGGCGTTGCAACGCTCGCCGTCGCGCTCATTCTCGTGCTGTTCGCGTTGAAGGACAGCATCGTCTTCTTTCATACGCCGAGCGACATCGTCGAGAAGGGCGTCCCGGCCGGGCAGCGCATCCGTCTCGGCGGCCTTGTGGAGCAAGGCTCCGTCGTCCGCGGCGAGGGGACCACGATCCGCTTCAAGGTGACGGACACCCTGAAGGACATTCCCGTGACGTTCACGGGCGTGCTGCCGGATCTCTTCAAGGAAGGGCAGGGTGTCGTCGCTGAAGGCGTGCTTGACGGCCACGGCGGCTTCAAGGCTGACACGGTCCTCGCCAAGCATGATGAAAATTACATGCCTCGTGACGTCGCGAAGGCGCTAGAAGCGAAAGGCGTGAAGCTCGGCGCGAGCGCCCATCCGGGCCAGCTCAAGGCCGAGATGCCCTAAAAGGATTAGCCGTGATCGTCGAACTTGGACATTTCGCCCTCATTCTCGCGCTGCTCGTCGCGGTCGTTCAGGTCGTCGTGCCGGCGTTCGGCGCTCATGTCCGGGACGAGCGCATGATGCGCGTCGCGGAGCCTGCCGCTATCTCGCAGCTCTTGCTGATCGCGATGGCCTTCTTCGCACTGATGCACGCCTATGTGACGTCGGACTTTTCCGTGCTGAACGTCGCCGAGAATTCGCATTCGACGAAGCCGCTGATGTATAAGATGGCTGGCGTCTGGGGCAATCACGAAGGATCGATGCTGCTCTGGGTGCTGATCCTTGCGCTCTTTGGAGCCGCCGTCGCCCTGTTTGGCAACAATCTGCCGCCGACCTTGAAAGCCCGCGTTCTGTCGGTACAGGCTTCGATCGCCGTCGCATTCCTGCTGTTCTCGCTGTTGACGTCGAATCCATTCGTTCGCCTCGATCCGGCGCCGCCCGACGGCAATGGCCTGAACCCGATCCTGCAAGACCCCGCGCTCGCGTTCCATCCGCCGTTCCTCTACACGGGCTACGTCGGCTTCTCGATTGCGTTCTCATTCGCCATCGCTGCGTTGATCGAAGGCCGCATCGATGCCGCCTGGGCGCGCTGGGTGCGGCCCTGGACGCTTGCCGCCTGGATGTTCCTGACGATCGGCATCTCGATGGGATCGTGGTGGGCTTATTATGAGCTCGGCTGGGGCGGCTGGTGGTTCTGGGACCCCGTTGAAAACGCATCATTCATGCCGTGGCTCGCGGGCACCGCGCTTCTTCATTCCGCGCTCGTGATGGAAAAACGCGAAGCGCTGAAGATCTGGACTGTGCTGCTCGCAATTCTGACGTTCTCGCTCTCGCTGATGGGAACATTCATTGTGCGGTCCGGCGTGCTGACCTCGGTGCATTCGTTCGCCGTCGATCCGGCTCGTGGAGTGTTCATCCTCGCCATTCTCGTCTTTTTCACGGGCGGCGGCCTCGCGCTCTTTGCGTTGCGCGCGAAGGACATTCAGCCCGGCGGCCTCTTTCAGCCGATCAGCCGCGAGGGATCGCTCGTTCTCAATAATCTGCTGCTGGTGACGGCCGCCGCGACAGTGCTCGTCGGCACACTCTATCCGATGGCGCTTGAAGGCTTGACTGGCGAGAAGATCTCGGTCGGACCGCCGTTCTTCAACATGACGTTCGGCCCGTTGATGATCCCGCTGCTGATCGCGCTGCCGTTCGGACCGTTGCTGGCTTGGAAGCGCGGTGATCTCCTTGGCGCGATGCAGCGCCTGGCATTCGCGTTTCTCGCCGCACTCGTTACCGTTGTGGCCGTGTATGCCGTCGAGCATCGCGGTCCGTGGCTCGCGCCGTTCGGAATTGCGCTCGGCGTCTACGTCATGGCGGGCGCAATCATTGAATGGGCAAACCGTGTGAAGCTCGGCTCTGCCGGGCGCGACGAAGTCGTGCGCCGCGCAACGAACCTACCTCGTTCGGCCTATGGCACGCTCTTTGCGCACTTCGGCGTCGGCATGTTGATGGTCGGCATCGTTGCGACGAGCGCGTACCGCGAAGAGCACATCCTGGCCATGAAGCCCGGTGATAAGGTGATGGTTGACGGCTACCAGGTCACCTTCACCAAGGTCGAGCGCGGGCGCGGGCCGAACTACACCGAGGATATCGCCGACTTCAACGTCAAGCGTGACGGCGAGACGGTCGCAACGCTGCAGCCGGCGAAGCGCCTCTACGACGCCCCACCGCAACCGACGACCGAAGCGGGCATTCATGCGGCTTGGCGCGGCGATCTCTACGTCGTTATCGGCGACGCGCAGCCCGGTGGCGGTTATGCGGTACGAGCCTACTTCAATCCGCTCGTTCGCTTCATTTGGCTCGGCGCCCTCTTCATGTTCTTCGGTGGTGGCATCTCACTGTCGGATCGGCGCCTCCGCGTCGGCGCTCCGGCGCGGACGCGTGCCGCTATTCCGGTCCCCGCGGAGTGACATCGTTGCGTCGGTTATTGGCAGCAGTGGCATTGACGATCTGGGCGCTCGTGGGGGCGGCTCCAGCCTTTGCCGTTCAGCCGGGCGAAATGCTGGCCGATCCCGCTCTCGAGAAGCGGGCGCGCACGATCTCCGCCGAACTGCGCTGCCTTGTCTGCCAGAACCAATCCATCGACGACAGCGACGCGCCCTTGGCGGGCGATCTCCGCCGCCTCGTCCGCGAGCGGCTCAAAGCCCACGATACCGATCAGCAGGTTCTCGACTACATCGTCGCCCGCTATGGTGAATTCGTCCTGTTGAAACCTCGCTTCGAAGTGTCGACGCTTCTGCTCTGGCTGACGCCGGTGCTCGTGCTGCTGGCAGGACTTGGCCTGATTATCCGCGCTGCGAAACCGGCTGGGCCGTCGGCCAGCGAGCCGCTGACGGACAAAGAAAAAGCCGAGCTGAGCGAGATCCTTGGTGTCAAGGATCGATAGCCTTTCGCAGCACGGAAGGGTCATCAGATTACAAACAGTTAACGTCCCTGACATGCTGTCGTAACCCCACCTCCGGTAGGCCTCGTACTAAGGCTCGCGAAGCCTGCTTTCAGCTGGAGACCCTGGGATGCGAATTCCGCACCGCCTGTCGACGACCAAGTATTCGAAATTCACGTCTAAGTTCGCACCCGCACCGATCGCAATGGCAGCTATTGCTGCAGTGGGATTAGGGCTTGCCGTGCCTGCGCATCCGGTACGCGCCGAGTCCGGTGCCCAGACGATTCAAACGCCCTTTGGCCGCGCACCGCTGTCCTTTGCCGACATTGTCGACAAAGTGAAGCCCGCGGTCGTTTCCGTGTCCGTCATCAATGACGGAGGCGCATCGAAACTGGCCCTCAACGAAAAAGGCAAGAAGGGCGAGAAGAACTTCACGCTGCCGGATCTGCCGCCGGATCACCCGTTGCACGACTTCTTCAAGAATCTTCCGAAGGAATTCGGTCAGGAGGAGCGCCCGAAGATCGTTCAGGGCCAGGGGTCGGGCTTTGTGATCACGCCTGACGGTTACGTCGTGACCAACAACCACGTTATCGACGGCGCGACCAAGATTCAGGTGAGCTTCGACAACGATGATACGAAGTATGACGCCAAGCTCGTCGGCACGGATCCCCGCACCGACATCGCGCTGATCAAGATCGAGAGCAAGAAGACGTTCCCGACGGTCAAGCTTTCCGACAAGGCACCGCGCGTCGGCGATTGGGCGCTTGCCGTCGGCAACCCGTTCGGCCTCGGCGGCACCGTCACGGCCGGCATCGTTTCCGCGCTCGCCCGCGATATCGGCTCAGGCCCCTACGACTATCTGCAGATCGACGCAGCCGTGAACCGCGGCAACTCGGGCGGACCGACAGTCAACCTCGACGGCGACGTGATCGGCGTCAACACAGCGATCTTCTCTCCGTCGGGCGGCAACGTCGGCATCGCGTTCGCCGTTCCCGCGAAGACGGTGAAGGAAGTTGTTCAGCAGTTGAAGGCGGACGGCAGCGTCAGCCGCGGCTGGCTCGGCGTGAAGATCCAGAACGTCGATGAAGACACGGCTGCGAGCATCGGACTTGCCGACGCTCACGGCGCGCTGGTCAGCGAAGTAACGCCGAATGGCCCGGCTGCGAAGTCCGGCATCAAAACCCAGGACGCTATTGTTCAGGTCAATGGCGAGAAGATCGCCGACAGCCGCGATCTCGCGCGCAAGATCGCAGAGCTTGCGCCGAACTCGAACGTTGACGTCAAGGTCTGGCGCAACAACGCCGAACAATCGATCAAGGTGAAGCTTGGGCTCTTCCCCAAGAACGCCGAAGCGGCGATGAACGGCGACAACAACGACCAGGATAACAACGGCGACAACAACGACGACGACAGCAAATCCGTTGATCTAAGCCAGCTCGGCATCACGCTGATGCCTGCCCGCGCAGGCAAGGATGCTGAGGGCGTCGCCATTGCCGAGGTCGATCCGACGTCGGACGCCGCGGAAAAGGGGCTGAAGCCCGGCGACGTTATCCTTGAGGTGTCGGGCCAGGTCGTCTCCTCCCCCGACGATGTCATCTCGGGCATCAAGAAGGCGCAGGATCTGAAGCGCACTGCCGTTCTGCTTCATGTCAAATCGGCGGACCAGAAGCGGTTCGTCGCCGTCCAGCTCACCAAAAAAGGTTGAGGTTAACGCGCATGGCGAATTCGGGCAGCTCCGTCAATCCAACGGCGGGGCTGCCTCGACGTTTGGGGGACGGCCGGTTAAACAGTGAGGGTAGAGAGGACGAAGGTCGGACACACACCATGCGCGTGCTCGTGATTGAAGACGATAAGGAAACCGCGCTGTTCTTGCAGAAATCTTTGAAAGAGAACGGCCATACGGCAGATCTTGCGCACGATGGTGAAGCAGGCTTGTCGCTGGCGCTCGACGGCGCATACGATGTTCTGATCGTCGATCGCATGCTGCCTCGTCTCGACGGTCTTTCTCTGATCAAGTCGCTGAAGTCGGAAGGCAACCGCACGCCGGTTCTCATTCTGTCGGCGCTTGGCGAAGTCGATGACCGCGTCAAGGGCCTCCGCGCCGGCGGTGACGATTATCTGACGAAACCCTATGCCTATTCCGAGCTTCTCGCCCGCGTAGAGGCGCTGGGACGCCGGACCGCGCCCGAAGAACAGCAAACGCGTTATTCAGTGGGCGATCTCGTTCTGGATCGTCTGTCGCATCGCGTGACTCGCGGCGGCGAGCACATTCTTCTTCAGCCGCGCGAGTACCGGCTGCTCGAATATCTGATGCAGCACGCCGGGCAGGTCGTCACGCGTACTATGCTGCTCGAGCACGTCTGGGATTATCACTTTGATCCGCAGACGAACGTTATCGACGTCCACGTTTCGCGTCTCCGGGCGAAGATCGACAAGAACTTCGACAAGCCGCTGCTGCATACGGTCCGGGGAGCAGGATATACAATCCGTGACGGCCCTGCTTGATCGCGTCGCAAAAGCGGCATCGACCACAGCCTTCGGATTGAGTGCGCTTGCCGTGGCGTTCTTCCTTTTTGCCGCGGCAATCGTTGTCGGATTTTTGTTCTGGCAGACGAATAAGCTTTTCACCGATCAGGTTCTTGCGACGCTCACTGCCGAAGCGCGCATTCTCTCGTCCGAGATGAAAGTCGGCGGCCAGGTGAAGCTCGTCGAGACGGTCACGGCGCTGTCCCGCCCACAGGGCACCGGACTTTATTATCTCGCGGACGGCACCGGCGCGAAGATCGCCGGCAATCTCAATCGCATTCCGCCCGAGCTCGAAGCACAGGGGAGGGGCGGCGTTTTCAGCTATCAGCCTCTGAACGGCGACGGGCCCTCCCATCTTGCCGTCGCCATTCCCGTTGATCTCGGCACGGGCCTTCGCCTCATTATCGGCCGCGACGTCGAAGACCAGCGTGTCTTTGCCAACACGATCAGGTTCGTCTTTCTTCTCGGCTTTGGCATTCTTTCGGTCATTGGTCTTTTGGGCGGTCTTGCCGTCAGTCGCCTGATCGTCAACCGGATGGATCAGATCACCGCGGCAAGCCGGCAGATCATGGAGGGCGATCTCTCGCGTCGCATTCCCACGACCGGCCGTGGCGGCGAACTCGATGCATTGGCAAATAGCCTCAACGAAATGCTCGAACGCATCGAAGGCCTGATGAACGGCCTTCGCGAAGTCTCCGATAATATAGCCCACGATCTGAAGACGCCGCTCAATCGCTTGCGCAACGCGGCGGAGGCCGCGCTCCGCGACCCGCGCGGCGAGGACGCCTACCGCGAAGGTCTCGAACGGACGATCGAGAAGGCCGACGAGCTGATCAAGACGTTCAACGCTTTGCTGCTCATCGCCCGCCTCGAAGCCGGACCGCTGGAAGAAAGTACCGAGACGTTCGATCTCGGCCGCTTCGTAGCCGACGTCAGCGAACTTTATTCCCCGGCCGCGGAAGAGGCGGGCTTTGCGCTGACGATCGATGTCGAGCAGGGGGTCTTCATCCGCGGCAACCGGCAGCTGATCGGTCAGGCCATCGCGAACCTCATCGACAACGCCATCAAATATTCTCGCGGCGGCGAACCGGGGAGCGCGATCACCGTGCGCGCTTACCGCATCGATGGCCGCCCTGCGATCTCCGTCGGGGACCACGGCCCCGGTATCGAGAAAGCGGATCGCGAGCGTGTGCTGAAACGCTTTGTGCGCCTCGAAGCCAGCCGCACGAAGCCAGGCACGGGATTGGGCCTGAGCCTCGTCGCGGCTGTCGCACGCCTGCACCACGGCGAGGTCCGGTTGGAGGACAACCAGCCGGGTCTCAAGGTTGTGCTGTTACTATCGAGCCGATGTCTGATCGCGGCGCCGGAACAGATGCGTGACGACGTGCCCGGACTTGCGGCACAATGAGGGCATGGATCAGCCCATCGCTCAAAGCCTCGCCGCCCGGATTGCCGAATGGCCCCGCTCTCTGGCTTCCGGCCGCGGCGCCGCCCATTTCGAGGCCCTGAAATCCGAAGCAAAGTCGGACTGTCCGACGCTCTTCGATCTTCTCAACGACACGAAAGTCGAAAATCTGCTGAAGGGCGTCTTCGAGGGCTCTCCCTATCTGACGACGCTCGCAAACCGCGATCACGCGCGCCTCGCCCGTATTCTCGGCGAACCGCCCGAAGCGCTCTTTTCGGCACTCACCGATGATTTAGCGGCCGCGATGCGCCAGGCGGCAGACTTGGCGAACGCCAAGCGCGCGCTGCGCATCTACAAGTCGGCAGTCGCGCTGTTGACCGCGCTCGCTGACCTTGCAGGCGTCTGGCCGGTCATGACCGTCACGCGCGCCTTGTCGGAATGTGCCGACGCTGCGGTCGCGACGGCGGTGCAGTTTCTGTTTCGCATAGCCTCGGCGCGGGGGCAGTGGTCGCCTCTTGATGACGAGCGGCCCGAGTTTCAGTCGGGATACTTCGTGCTCGCCATGGGCAAGCATGGGGCGTTCGAGCTCAACTATTCGAGCGACATCGATCTCACGATCTTCTTCGATCGGGATAAATCCCGTCTTGTCGGCGATGGCGATCTTCAGTCGTTCTTCGTCCGCCTGACTCGCGATCTCGTTCTTCTCCTCGAAGAGCGCACGCCCGACGGCTATGTCTTCCGCACGGACCTGCGCCTCCGACCTGATGCTGGCGCAACTCAAGTCGCGCTTTCGACGGTTGCGGCGCACGGCTATTACGAGACCGTCGGCCAGAACTGGGAACGGGCGGCGCTGATAAAGGCGCGGCCCATCGCTGGCGATATCGACGCGGGAGACGAGTTCCTGTCGGAACTCTCCCCCTTCATCTGGCGCAAATATCTGGATTTCGCGGCGATCGCCGACATTCACGCGATGAAGCGGCAGATTCACGCGCACAAGGAGATCGGCCCGATTTCCGTTGCGGGCCAGAATCTGAAGCTCGGCCGCGGCGGCATCCGCGAGATCGAATTCTTCGCGCAGACACAGCAGTTGATTGCGGGCGGACGTCAGCCCGACCTGCGCGTCAGCGCGACGCTCGACGCTCTCGCCGCGCTGGAGCACAGGGGCTGGGTAAAAGCCGATGTCCGCGCCGATCTCGATCGGGCGTACCGTTATCTACGCCGTCTTGAGCACCGCCTGCAGATGGTTGCCGACGAGCAGACCCATGAGATGCCGTCCGACGCCGCAGCATTGGAAGCGTTTGCCCGCTTCGCCGGATATGCGGACGTGGCCGATCTATCCCAAAACCTGACGCCGGTGTTGGAAACGGTCGAAAAGCACTACGACGGCCTCTTCGAGGAAGCGCCGCAGCCGTCGGCTGGAGGCGCAAATCTCGTCTTCGCCGGCGCGGAGGATGATCCACGAACGATCGAAGAATTGAAGCGCCTTGGATATTCCCAGCCATCACAGGTCTTGGCGATCATTCGTGGCTGGCACCACGGACGATCTCCCGTCGTCAGATCGCCGCGCGCGCGCGAACGCCTGACAGAGGTGCAGCCGCTGTTGATCGAAGCCCTCGCCGACACCGTCGACCCAGACGGCGCCATAGCGAGCTTCGACCGTTTTCTCGCCGAGTTGCCCTCGGGCGTTCAACTCTTCTCGTTGCTCAAGGCACAGCCGGGCCTGATCCGGCTTTTTGCCGATATCATGGGATCGGCGCCGCGTCTGGCGCACATCCTGTCCCGCCGCCGCCGGTTGCTCGACGCCGTTCTCGATCCGCAAGTCATGGGCGGGGAAGTCAACGGCGCGGCGATCGACGACCTCGTGATGAAGGCGTTTGCGGCCGCCCGGGCGACGGGCTTCGGCGATCCGATGCAGGAGATCCTCGACACGGCACGAAGGATCGGCAGCGAATTGACCTTTCTGGTCGGAGTCAGAATTCTGGCGGGCAGCATATCTGCGACGGAAGCGGGCGTCGCCTATGCGACCATCGCCGAGCGCCTGATCGCAGCCCTGCTGCAGGAAGTGATGCGCGATATGGAGGAAGATCACGGACGCGTCCCTGGCGGCGCCGCCGTCGTCCTCGCCATGGGTAAACTCGGCGGCCGCGAGATGACGGCTGCTTCCGATGTGGACCTCATCCTGATTTATGATTTCGACCCGGACGCCGGAGAATCCGACGGCGCCAGGCCGCTGTCGCCGCAACACTACTACACGCGTCTGACGCAGCGCCTCATCACTGCGATTTCGGCACGAACGGCAGAGGGGGCGCTCTATGATGTAGATATGCGCCTGCGACCATCGGGGCAGAAGGGGCCGGTCGCGACACGTCTTTCAAGCTTCAGCAACTACCAGGCGAACGAAGCTTGGACGTGGGAGCACATGGCGCTCACGCGAGCTCGGGTCATCGCCGGCGATCGTACGCTTTCCGGCCGGGTCGAGGCTGAAATTCGCAGAGTGCTGAGGACCAGGCGCGACCGAGCCAAAGTCGCGGCCGATGTTCTCGACATGCGCCGCCGCATCGAATGTGAGAAGGCGACGAACGACATTTGGGATCTGAAGCAGGTCCGGGGCGGGCTTGTCGACTTGGAGTTCATCGTCCAGTTTCTGGAACTCGCCCACGCTGCCGATCACCCTGCAATCCTTAACCAGACGACCGTCGCCGTTCTGGCGGCCGCTGCATCGGAAGGCGTCATTCATCACGATGATTATCGGCGTCTGTGGGAGGCTGGCCATCTGCTGCACAACCTGACGCAGATCCTCCGCCTGACAATAGAGGGGTCATTCGATCCAGGATCGGCGCCTGAAGGCCTTAAATCCCTGCTCGTCCGATCCGCCGATACGAGCGCGTTCAGAGACCTGGAAACAAAGCTGAAACAGACGCTTGCCGACGTCCTGGAAGCCTTTAACCGTCTGATCGCTTAGGGGTCTTTGCACTCCAGCGACGGATTGTGGCAAGCTATGACGTTCTTGCGATGACCGGCACGGAAAGCCCCTTAGCACGGCGGCGTCCGAAGCGTTGGAGCGCGAGGCAGGCGAACAGATGTCGAGGGGATTAGTGGCGGCGACGAGGACGGATGGCAGCCCGGCAGCTCCACGGCCGCCGGCAGCCGAAAACCGGGCCGATGAGGCAGCGCTCGTCGCCGCCGTCGGAAACGGTGACGGTCGTGCGTTTCGTTTGCTGATGGCGCGCCACCTCGGGAGCATCGTCTCCGTGGCACGGCGGATGCTGCGGGATGATGCGGAGGCGGAAGACATGGCCCAGGAAGCATTTTTGCGACTGTGGCGGTCGAGCGCGACGCTCGAAATCGGTCCGGCGGGAATTCGGCCATGGCTGCGCCGCGTCGTTTCGAATTTGTGCCTGGATCGGGTGCGCGGCCAGGGCCGCGTGACCGTTGTCGAGGAATTACCCGAGGTTCCTGAGCCGGCGAAGCAGCTGGCCGGACTCGAGAGTCAAGATACGCAACGCCGGGTCGAACTGGCGATGCAGAGGTTGCCCGAACGGCAGCGGCTGGCGTTGACCCTCTTTCATTTCGAGGGGCTGAGCCAGATCGAGATCGGTCAGGTCATGGGCGTATCAGACGAAGCGGTCGAATCGCTTCTGAGCCGCGCGCGACGGCAACTCAAGGCAGACTTGAAATCGGAATGGGAGTCGCTGCGCAATGACAGTGAACTCTGAAGTGCGGGAGACGGCAGGACGATGTCACGCAATGGTTTAAGCCCCGTGGGGCTCGATAAGCTGGAGGCGATCCTCGATACGTACGGCGCAGACCGTACGCGATGGCCCGCGCCTATGCGTCTCGCGCTGTCCAGCCTGATCGCAGGCAACCCCGATGCGCAGAAGATGCTGAAGGATGCCGAGGCATTCGATCGCCTTTTGGATAGTGCGCCGCACTACGACATGGGCCGCCTCGATAAATTGACCGAGCGGATCGCGTCTGCGGTCGAACGGCAGCCTCGGCTTGTTTCGAGCAAGTCCGCTGTCGCCAAAAGCGGGAGCGCCAGATGGACGGCGATGCGTCGCCATCATGGCATCGCTGCGACCGCCCTTGCTGCTTCTCTGGTGCTTGGCCTGTTTGCGGGGCAGCTGAAAGTGGTCAATTCGACAGCCGATGTTCTTCTTGGCGGCGATAACGCAACTGCTGTCAGCAGCCGGCAATTGGCGCTTTCCGACGATACCGACAGCTTTCTCGAAGAGGACATGCTGTGACGGCTGAAGTTGATCATTCGGTAACGACGCCTCGCCCGCGCTATCTCTATCCCGCCCTGATCGCGTCGCTGGCACTGAACCTTTTGTTCGTCGGAGTCTTTGCGACGGCAGTCTGGCATCACAGGCAGGAGGGGCCACCGCCGAGGGACAAAGGCTTTCTTGGATTCGTGAACCAGTTGTCCGCAGATCGCCAGGAGACGATCCGGAAGCAGGTCCTCGCCGCGCGCGAGTCCATGAAGGGGCTGCGCGAGAATGTCCGTACGTCGTGGCTGCAGGCCAATGCGCTTCTGGCCGCTGAGCCTTTCGACAAGGACAAGTTTCTGGCCGCTCTGATGCAGGTCAGGACCGCCGAAGATCGCTTCAAGACTGCCATCTATGGGACAGTGGCCGATACCGCTGCCGAGCTTACGCCAGACGAGCGAAAGCTCCTGCAGAAATGGCGGGCAAACCGCCACGCGAAAATGCTGACACCGCCGTCTGATCAAAAGGACGATAACAAGCCGGATTGAGCGTATCGGTTCGGCATCTGCTGGGTCCGTTAGGCCGCCAAGGCGAACAAGTCGGCCTGCCGCGCCGGAAGAAGACGCACGTTACAGGTCTGCGTGCCGTCGCGGTCGGTCGTCCTCGTCAGTTCCGCTCCCGAAAGCTCGCAGAGCGTCCGCGCCAGGATCATCCCGAAACCATCCTCTTGCGCAGTCGTGCCGACATCGCCGAGGACGACGACAGACAGGTCAATAGCATCCGGCGTTGCGGCCGTTTCGATGCGGAGGACCGCGCCAGCGGCAGCTTCGCGCGTAACCTCGGCAACGAGATTGATCAGCATCTGGCGCATGGCCTGATGATCGCCGACGATTTCGGCATCGTCCTCGGCTGCGATCGTAACGGCAATGGAGCGCGCTTCGAGATCGGCCGCGGAGAACGCACATGCTTCATCGATGACGGAGCGGAGACGGCTCGTCTCCCGTGACCGTTTGCGCTCCGGCGCGGTCAGCAGCGCGGTAATGGCCAGGGCGTCCTCGGCAGATTTCAAAAGGATACGCCCGCTCGCGTGAATGTCGCGCGCATAAGCACCATAGCCCGATCCGAGTGGCCCGAAAACTTCGTTGGTCATCAGCTCGGAAAACCCAAGGACCGCATTCAAGGGCGTCCGGAGTTCGTGGCTCATATGTGCCGTGAGCTTGGCCCACGCCGCGCGGTCGATGCCTGACGGCCCCGGATTTCCGCTGAGAAGTTCAGGAAGGCAGTCCTGCGGAATTTTGCGGGAAATTGGAGTTTTTGTATCAGAGTGACGATTTTCGCATGTGGCATCCACCCAGTCGCTTGCCGACGACGGAACAATAACGATGAGCATCGCCAACCCGGCGCCAGCCAAAAACAGCAACGTCGACAGCGTCTGCGCATCGAGCTGCGGGACGATGGCTCCCGCCAAAGTCAAAAGCGCCGCGACGAGGAGATAGGCATCTCGATAGCCCAAGCCACGACCGCCAAAGAAACGCGGAAGAGAGGTGTTTTCGCGTGATGCCGGGCTGCCGAAGGCAGCAATATTTCCCCGATGAGGAACGGACCAAGTCCGAGCCATCCTCAAAGTCCCCTGTTGAATTTTGATCTAGGTGCCCCGCCCCACAAGGCCGAAGACGATCATGTCTCCGAGCATGATTCGAGCTTCGCCGATTTGCGACTCACCTGTCGAGGGAGAAAAAATCGCTGGGGAATCAATTTTGTCGCTCTTTCGACGGCTTGAGCAGAACGGCTATGGGCTGTGGCTGAAATGCTCCAAGTAACTGTTAGTCGTCGAGCATCCGGGTGACCATTTCCAGGCAATCCCGGGATAGCCTTGGCGCCGCCGCGACGCGCTTCAGGGCCGCTTTTGCAAGGCTCTTCCGTTTGGGTTCGAGCGCGCGATAGCTACGGAATGCACCGAGCATCCGCGCCGCGACCTGCGGGTTGAGCGGATCGATCTCGAGCACCTTGTCCGCCAGGAACTCGTAGCCGGCACCGTCCGCGCGATTGAATTGCAGCGGGTTGTTGGATGCGAAGGTACCGATGAGCGCACGGACTTTGTTCGGCGTCGTGATCTTGAATAGAGGATGCTGGCAGAGTTTTTTTACATCATCGAGCGTTTCGGCTCGGGGCGATTGCGCCTGCGCGGCGAACCACATGTCGATGACGAGATGGTCGTCCTTCCAGCGTTCAAAGAAATCATCGAGAACCGCAGCCCGCCCCGGAGCGTCAACACCTGCAACGAGAAACATCGCATGGCAGGCGTCTGTCATGTTCGACGCTTTTTTGTAGTGCGCTTCCAGACGTTCGAAGTCGGAGTCACCGGCTCGCATCGTCAACAACGTCAGAGCCGCATTCCGCAAGGCGCGGCGTCCGGAACTTTTGGCATCGGGTGAGAACCGCTTCTCCCGCGAAGCTTCGGAATAGAGCGCCTCGAGATCATCTCCAAGCTTCTCGCCGACCGTCCGGCTGAAGATGCGGTGTGCCTCGAAGATCGCCGCGTGGTCAACCTTGCTTGCCTTCTCGCGCGCCACGTCGGCGACCGACGGCAGCTTGAGAAGTTCTGCGCGGTAAGCGTCGTCAAGCTCCGGATTGCGCAGTGCATATCGCAGCGCCTCGGCGAGCTTCTGCGTCTTGGACGCGACAACCGCCTTTGGCCGCTTGGCATCGAGGAGCGCGAGGATGCTTCGTGTCGCGTAGGCGTTGCTCGCCTGCCAGCGATTGAACAGATCGCTGTCATGATGCATCAGGAAGGCAAGATCCTGATCCGTCATAGGCATCGTGATCGCGACGGGTGCCGAGAAGCCCCGGAGAAGCGAGGGAACAGGCCGCGAGCTCACGCCCTTGAATTTGAAGTTCGTGGTTCGCTCCGTCACGGCCATGACGCCGTCACGGATTTTGACGCCGCCTTCGACCTCGAGATCCATTTCCTTGCCATTCTCCCCGAGCAGCGCCATGCTGATCGGAATGAAATATGGTTCCTTCTTTTCCTTGCCGGGTGATGCTTTGAGGACCTGGTGAACCGCCAGCTCCGCAGATTTCTTGCGCCGGTCGTAAGAGAGCTTGCAGACGAGTTCGGGCGTCCCGGCCTGCGTGTACCAGCGACGGAACTGCGTGAAGTCCTGGCCGCTCACGTCCGCGAAGCAGGCAATGAAATCTTCGATCGTAACCGCCTGCCCATCATGGCGATCGAAATAAAGGTCCATGCCTTCGCGAAATTTTTCGCGTCCGAGGATCGTTTCGATCATCCGGACAACTTCGGCGCCCTTCTCATAGACGGTCGGCGTGTAGAAGTTGTTGATCTCGACATAGCTCTCGGGTCGCACCGGATGCGCAAGCGGCCCCTGGTCTTCCGGAAACTGCAATGCTTTGAGCTGTCGTACATCGGCAATCCGCTGTACCGTGGCGCTGCGCTGATCGGCTGAGAATTCCTGGTCGCGAAAAACGGTCAAGCCTTCCTTTAGGCAGAGCTGGAACCAGTCGCGGCAGGTGATGCGATTGCCAGTCCAGTTGTGGAAATATTCGTGCGCGACGACGCTCTCGATCGATTCATAATTGGAATCCGTGGCGGTCTCGGGCGACGCAAGGATCAGGCGATCGTTGAAGATGTTAAGGCCCTTGTTCTCCATCGCGCCCATGTTGAAGTCGGAGACGGCGACGATGTTGAAGACATCGAGGTCGTATTCGCGCCCGAAGCGGGTTTCGTCCCATCGCATCGCGCGCTTGAGCGACTCCATCGCCCAGTGCGCCCGAGCTTCCTTCCCGTGCTCGACATAAATACGCAGATCCACCTCTCGTCCGGATTGCGTCGTGAACGTCGAGGCGATGGAAGAGAGGTCCCCGCCGACGACGGCAAAGAGGTAGGAGGGCTTCGGGTGGGGGTCTTCCCACACGGCGTAGTGCCGCTCGCCGCCAGGCAGCGTCCCGCGCTCGATCGGATTGCCGTTCGCCAGCAGAACCGGCGCAGTCTTGACATCGGCTTCGAGCCGGACCGTGTACTTTGCGAGCACGTCGGGCCGATCGAGAAAATATGTGATGCGACGAAATCCCTGCGCTTCGCATTGCGAACAATAGACGCCACGCGACAGATAGATCCCCTGTAGCGCCGTGTTCGCCTTCGGATTGATCGTCGTTACGATTTCGAGAGTGAATGGCTCTTTCGGCGGCGCCGGAATGGTCAGGCCGGTCTCGCTGATCCGATAGGATGACGGCTTCAGCTTCTTGCCGTCGAGCGCGACACTCTCGAGTTTCAGAATCTCACCATCGAGCTTCAGAGGCGCCTTATTAGACGCCTGCGAAGCGGGATTTCTCCTGATGGTAAGTCTCGAAGCCACGCGCGTTTTCGTTGGTGCGAGTGCGATGTCGAGATAAACGGTGTCGATCAGGAATTCAGGAGGACGGTAATCGGCAAGGAGAACCGGCTTGGGATTTTCTGCTTTCATGGCACCCCGCTGCGAACGTATCGGCTCTTTCCGGGGAAGTTCCAACGTTCCGCCGTCCAGCCGCAGAGCTTTTAGCCTAGGCGATACCGGAAATCATCGTAGCCAAATGACCGAACAACCGTAATTGTTCCATCCTCGTTGAGAACTGTCAGTTCTGGCAGGGGCACGCCGTTGAACGTGTTATTCTTGACGAAGGAATATTGCATCATATCGGTAAAGATGATCCGATCGCCGATATTCAACGGCTGGTCGAACGAATATTCGCCGATGATGTCGCCCGTCATGCACGTCTTGCCGCCGAGGATGTAGGTGTGCGGCTTTTCGCCCGGTTCACCGGCGCCGACGATCTTCGGCGTATAAGGCACTTCCAGCACGTCCGGCATGTGCGTTGAAGCGGACGCGTCGAGAATGGCGATGTTTTTCTCGTTGTGGTGAAAGTCGAGCACCGAGCCGACAAGGTATCCGGCGTTGACGACGAGACCGGCGCCGGGTTCCAGAACGACGTCCACCTTGAACTCTGTTTTGAATGCATTGATTGCGGCGATGAGCTTCCCGATGTCGTAGCCGGGCGTGTTGATGAAGTGGCCGCCGCCGAAGTTCACGACCTTCACCCGGCGAACATAGGCCCCGAATTCCCGCGCCACGTGCTCGATCAGCCCGACGGAGCCTTCGTGCCCTGACTCGCACAGTGCGTGCGTATGCAGAATTTCAACCTCGTCCCAGGGCACGCGATCCAGCGTGTCGCGCGTCGCCCCGAAGCGCGAGAACGGGGCACACGGGTCATAAAGCGCGCCGCCGAGTGTTGCGTTCGAATAGCCCGGATTGATCCGGATGCCGATCTTGAGCCCCGGATGTCTCCGGATCACCGGCAGGTTCTTGATGATCTGCTCGGGCGAATTGAAATAGATGTGCTGGGCGAGTTTGGTCAGTCGCTCCACCTCGCCTGGGGCATAAGCGGGCGAATAGACGTGCACTTCCTTCCCGAATTCCTCTTGTCCGAGCCGCGCTTCGTACTCTCCACTCGCGGTCGTGCCGTCGAGCACGTCCCGCATGATCGGAAAGGCCGCCGGAAGGGCGAACGCCTTCGTCGCAAGAAGGATTTTGCAGCCCGATTGGCGCTTGATTTCCGCCGCACGGGCAAGATTGCGCTTCAAGGCCGCAACATCCAGCACGTACGCGGGCGTCGCAATGGATTGCACCCAATCGGAAGTCTGGAGGTTCAACTCTGATAGCTCGGACAATTCCAATCACCGGTTCAACGAACAATGGCGTCTGATGACGAGACGCGCACCGGCCCTGCGGTCGCGCCGGGCCACTTGTAAACGAATGTCAGATAGGCAAGCGAAACGTATATGGCCCCGAATGCCAAAGTTCCAAGCAACGCAGAAGCTTCATAGAACGACAAGCCGTGGAGCCATTCCGGCCGTGCACTCCCAAAACCTGCGATCTCGGTCGCGTGGTCCGGGAGCTTCGACCACGCGCGCTCCGTCCCGAGCAGCAGGTCGTTGAGGCCCCACGTCAGTGCGCCCATGAACGCGAGCCCGCATGACAGGAGGACAAAAGCCAGCAGCCGCAGGGATATCGGCGCCTCACGGAGAAAGAGCCAAAGCCCGGCGATATAAGCCGAGATCATCCCGAAGCTCACTGAGACGACGGTGATGACGAGCCCCGTCAGATCGTCCCGGATCGAGAGGATCTCGGCTTCGCTCATCAGGTTTCGACCGAAAAGAGCTTCTTCTGATCGGCTTTCTCGATCTCCTCGACGTGCCAGGGCAAACCCTGTTCGGCAAGTTCGTCGAGGAACGGTTCGGGCGGGAGCTGTTCGACGTTGAAGACGCCTTTGCCCTTCCAGATACCTTTGAACATCATGATCGCGCCGGTGACGGCCGGAACGCCGGTCGTATAGGAGACGGCCTGCGCGCCGACTTCCTTGTTCGTCTCGGCGTGGTCGCAGACGTTCCAGATCATGTACCGCTTCTTCTTGCCTTTTTTCTGGCCCTTCAGAACGACGCCGATCGACGTCTTGCCGGTATAGTTTTCCGCAAGCGAAGAGGGCTCGGGAAGAACGGATTTCAGGAATTCCATCGGAACGACCGGTGTGCCCTTGTACATGACGGGATCGATGCGCGTCATGCCGACGTTCTGCAGCACCTCGAGGTGTTTGATGTAATTGTCGGAGAAGGTCATCCAGAAGCGGATCTGCTTCAGGCCCTTGATGTTCTCGACGAGGCTCTCTTCTTCCTCATGATAGATGAGATAGGATTTGACGGGCCCGACCTCCGGATAGTCGATCATCGTCGAGATCGATAAGGGATCGATCTCGATCCACTCGCCGTCTTTCCAGTATTTGCCGCGCTGGGTCACTTCCCGAAGATTGATCTCCGGATTGAAGTTTGTCGCGAAGGCCTTGCCATGGCTGCCCGCGTTGCAGTCGATGATGTCGATCGTGTGGATCTCGTCGTAGAGGTTCTCCTGCGCATAGGCACAGAAGATATTCGTGACGCCCGGATCGAAGCCGCAGCCGAGAACGGCCATCAGACCTTTCGATTTGAACTTCTCATGGTAGGGCCACTGGTATTTGTACGTGAACTTCGCTTCCTCGCGTGGTTCGTAGTTGGCCGTGTCCATGTAGTTGACGCCCGCTTCGAGGCAGGCATCCATGATCGCGAGATCCTGGTAAGGCAGCGCCATGTTGATGACGAGGTCGGGCTTGATCTCGTTTAGGAGCTTGACCGTATCCGCGACGATATCTGCATCGAGCTGATGGATCTCGATCGGTGTCTTGCACTCTGCCTGGACCTTCTTGCAGCTTTCCAGACGGCGAGACGCGAGATGGATCTTCTTGAACACGTCGCGATTCATCGCGCACTTCTTTGCGACGACCGAGCCCGCAGCACCTGCCCCAATGATGAGTACGTTATCCACTCGCCCGCTCCCAGAATTGAAAGAACTAGCCCTACCGGCTCGAAGCGCGTGAAGGTGCGCGCTGGGGGCCGGAAATAGGGCACGCGGGCCGCGAATTCAATACTCACGAGGGCTTGCGGGTACAGACATGCTGAAAGACAGCAAAAATCGCACAAATCACCGATTGTGACAGGTCATATCGCGCGCTGATGCCGGCGCCGCCCGGTCATCGACATCAAATCTTAAGATCCTATTTGGAAGGAAATCCTGCTTCCCGGAATACTTGTGTGACAGCTCGCAGAGGAAGGAGGCATCGGATTCGATCATCACGTTCAGCAAATCTCGATAGGAACGGTATTCCGAGCTTTGCTGGTCGTAGGCTTCGCTCGCGATGGCAAAATCGACTTTTTGCAGCAGGCTGCTCGTGAACTTGAAATGCAGAAGCGGCAGCTGAATGCCAGGATCCGGCGGACGGTTGGCTTTGTGCGGGCCTTCATAGCGCCAGCCGTCGTCCCAGCGGATAAGGGGAACCTTGGACAGCGCGCAAAACGGTTTTGATTTTTGAATTCCGAACAGACCTCGAAGGGCGGCCTTCATCCTCGGCAGAGGTGCCGATCGGCGCCGGCCGTAGAGCGGAATTTGATGTTCGCGTACCAGGCGCTGCCGGACGCCATTCTGCCGTCCGCGGAATTCATTCTGGCCGTCGACCCACCCGCCATAATCACAATCATCGAAGTACGGGTAGCGCGCCAATAGCTCTTCCTTGCTTTGCGGTGTCTCATGATTGCGTAACTCCCGCGCCCATTCGGGGTAGAAGTCCACCATCACCGCTCCGACGGCCGTTCGGCCGCAGCTATCGAGATAGTCCACGAACGTGTTGATGTCTTCAAATCCAGGGGGCAATTCCAGAAGCTCGTCGGCATCGACCAAAAGGCTCCACCGCCCATTGCAGTACGTCTGCGGAAGTGCCGTGCGCCACCAGTAATGGGCTTTTTTGCCGTCAACGAGTTCAGCAAAGGTCAGATCGCTTCCGACGACGGCACAATCGGGTTGCGCCATCAGGTATTCGCGCGTTCCGTCATCGGAACGATCGTCGAGGAAAACGAACTGCTCGACGCCCAGCTTTCGGTAATGGTCCAGGAATGCAGGAAGAAAAAAAATCTCGTTCTTGAGAATGCAAAGGACCGTCGCCTCCGGGGTGCACCTTGCGCTCTTCAATTCGCGGAACATCCGAACTCTCTATTCTAGCCTAGGTCTGCTCTCTACAGCAAAGGAGCCCCGTTGCTGAGAAAATCTCTGCCACGCAAGCCCGTCCCCGTGACGGTATCCACGTAGCCACACCCAAAGAAAACTTACCCCAAAGCCAACGCCGGAAATTGGCTCCGCCCTTGAACGAGCATGGCCGACTGGCCTATGCCTAATTAGGTCCAAGGTGATAATTGACTTTTCCTGACGTAACGAAGGGTGGCAAGCCCGAATTGCGGACGATTATGACAAACTTTCCGGAAATCGGGGTGGCTGCGCCCAATCGCGAGAATGGTCGGATGCTGGCTGCAACCAATCCTTTGTTTCAATGGGGATTGAAGACATTTGGAGCCTGGAGGTTCGACGTCTCCGGCGACGCAGAACTTGTGCCCCTGAGCTTTCGTTTGAATGAAAAGCATCTCGCGCGCTTTGCGACGCCAGAAGCGCTTGATGCGCGTCTCGATCAGATCGACGCCATTCGCCCGATAGAACGTGTCTTCGTCATGGGATGCGGGCGTTCCGGCACATGGCTGCTCACCGGATTGATGTCGACGTTCGAGGATGTTTGCGTCGTTGCCAAGGAAACACCGGTTGAAATGTTTGGCCAGTTGACGTCAACCGGGCAGACTCTCATCCTCAAACGCAACCTGGTGGCGTTCAAGCGCTTCAACGACATCCCGGCAAGGATCAAGATCGCCTACATCATTCGCCATCCGTTCGACGTCCTGACCAGCCATCATCCGGCGACCAAGCGGCGCGTCTATCATATCATCCCGACGCGCTGGGTCGGTGAAATGCAGGCCCTGCGTTTGGCTCTGGAAAGCGGCAGAGAGCATCTTTGCGTTGTTCGCTACGAAGACTTGGTGACCGACTGTGCCGGTGCTGAAAAGAAGCTGAGCGACGAACTCGGCTTGAAATCGAAAATGCCGGTTCAGGACTTCACAACAGCCTTTAATCCATCGAAACGCGCGTCCAGGGCGATGCACGGCGTTCGCCGCATCGATACGCACTCGCTGCACAAATACAAGAGCGATCCGGAACGGATTGCATACCTCAAGACAATCAAGCCGCAGCTCGGCGAAACGCTCGATTGGGTCGCGAGCCGGTTCGGCTACGACACCAGCCTGCGATGATATTCACTTCTTCACGTCGATCCAGATGAAGCCGTTCCGATTCGGCATCTTTATTTTGGGCAGTGTCTCTGTGCTGATGACGTCGTTCTCGCCAATGATCTTATTCGCCGCGAGAAGATAAGCCGTGATCGCGTAGGTCTCATCTGCTGACAAAGAGCCGGGTGCCGAAGGCGGCATGCTGCGCGAGATGAAATCGAATATCGTTGTCGCGAACGGCCAATAGGGTCCGATCGCCTTGCTCGGGTTATCGGGCGTCGGCGGCTTCGGTTCGCCGACAAGTTCCTCCGCTGTCGCACCTTCGCCATGGTCGCCGTGGCA
>Ga0164243_10003579_pt1 | contig 24801 bp, 24 predicted proteins | sample OricompcompostOP_FD_108781 | JGI IMG/M metagenome (GOLD analysis project Ga0164243, IMG submission 108781) | Organic Plus compost microbial communities from Emeryville, California, USA - Original compost - Organic plus compost (OP) | ecosystem: Engineered > Solid waste > Mixed feedstock >...
AAGGAATTGAACGAACCCATGCCTCCTTATCGCTCACGCACCACCACCCATGGCAGAAACATGGCCGGCGCCCGCGGCCTCTGGCGCGCCACCGGCATGAAGGACACGGATTTCGGCAAGCCCATCATCGCCGTGGTCAACTCCTTCACCCAGTTCGTGCCGGGCCATGTACACCTGAAGGACCTCGGCCAACTCGTCGCGCGCGAGATCGAGGCAGCAGGCGGCGTGGCGAAGGAGTTCAACACGATCGCGGTCGATGATGGCATCGCCATGGGTCATGACGGCATGCTCTATTCGCTGCCGTCGCGCGAGCTCATCGCCGATTCCGTGGAATACATGGTCAATGCCCATTGCGCAGACGCGATGGTCTGCATCTCCAATTGCGACAAGATCACGCCGGGCATGCTGATGGCTGCGATGCGGCTGAACATCCCGACCGTTTTCGTCTCAGGCGGACCGATGGAGGCGGGCAAGGTGGTGCTTTCCGGCAAGGCGCAGGCGCTCGACCTGGTCGATGCCATGGTGGCGGCTGCCGACGACCGGGTGTCGGATGAAGACGTGAAGGTCATCGAGCGCTCGGCCTGTCCCACGTGCGGCTCCTGCTCCGGCATGTTCACGGCCAATTCCATGAACTGCCTGACGGAAGCGCTCGGGCTTTCGCTGCCCGGCAACGGCTCGACGCTTGCCACCCATGCCGATCGGCGGCGCCTCTTCGTGGAAGCCGGCCACCTCATCGTCGATCTCGCCCAGCGCTATTACGAGCAGGGCGACGAACGCGTTCTGCCGCGTTCGATCGCCACGAAGGACGCTTTCGAGAATGCCATGGCGCTCGACATCGCCATGGGAGGCTCGACCAACACGGTGCTGCACATCCTTGCCGCCGCGCTGGAAGGCGAAGTCGACTTCACCATGGATGACATCGACCGGCTGTCGAGGCGGGTGCCCGTGCTCTGCAAGGTCGCGCCGGCAAAGGCGGACGTGCACATGGAAGATGTGCATCGCGCCGGCGGCATCTTCGCGATCCTGGGCGAGCTCGACCGCGCCGGTCTCATCAATCGCGATCTGCCGACGGTGCATACCGCAACACTTGGCGAGGCGATCGAACGCTGGGATATCCGCCGCACGACAGGCGAAAAGGTGCGGGAATTCTTCCGCGCTGCGCCGGGTGGCGTGCCGACGCAGGAGGCCTTCGGCCAGGACCGCCGCTGGGAGGAACTCGACCTCGACCGCGAGAGGGGCGTCATCCGCGATGTGGACCATCCTTTCTCAAAGGACGGCGGGCTTGCGGTGCTGAAGGGGAACATCGCGGTCGACGGTTGCATCGTGAAGACGGCCGGTGTGGACGAAAGCATCCTGAAGTTTTCCGGCCCGGCAAAGGTTTTCGAAAGCCAGGACGATGCGGTCCGCGGCATCCTCGGCAACGAGGTGAAGGCGGGCGATGTGGTCGTCATCCGCTATGAGGGGCCGCGCGGTGGGCCTGGAATGCAGGAGATGCTTTACCCGACGAGCTATCTGAAATCGAAGGGGCTCGGCAAGGCCTGTGCGCTTGTGACCGACGGACGCTTCTCCGGCGGCACGTCCGGCCTTTCCATCGGCCACGTCTCGCCAGAGGCCGCGGAGGGCGGCGCGATCGGGCTGGTGCGCGACGGCGACATCATCGAGATCGACATACCCAACCGCTCGATCCGGCTTGCGGTGGGCGATGCCGAGCTTGCCCGCCGCCGCGCGGAGCAGGATGCCGCGGGCTGGAAGCCGGCCAAGCCGCGCAAGCGCCGTGTGACCGCCGCGTTGAAAGCTTATGCGGCGATGACAACCAGCGCGGATAAGGGCGCGGTAAGGCGGGTGCCGGACTGAGGCAGTCCGCGCCGGCGATTCGAGAAGCAAACGATCGGCCGGGATGCTGCAGGACCGGAAACGCCAGCCCTTGGCTCGGCGCTGAGGCGAAAATGCATTTGTCGGCAATTCGTTGTCGACAAACTAAATACAAAGTTCTAGAAGCTGGAGCGAAAATCCGTTTCGATGAAAGAGAGACCTATGGAAAAGAACGATTTCCGCGGCATCTTCCCAGCGATCACAACCAAGATGACACCCGACCAGGAAGTCGATCTTGCCGGCGTTCGGGCAGACGTGGCATTCCAGATTGAGGGTGGTGTGGATGCCATCGTCCTCTGCGGTTCTCTGGGCGAGGCCTCGAGCCTCACGCGCGAGGAGAAGATCGCCATCGCCAAGGCCGCCAAGGAGGAAGCGAAAGGGCGGTTGCCGATCCTGCTCACGATCGCGGAGGATTCCACCGCCGCCGGGGTCGCGCTTGCAGCGGAAGCCGAGAAGATCGGCGTCGACGGCCTCATGGTCTTGCCAGCCATGCGTTACCTTGCCGATGACCGGGAGGTGATTGTGCATTACCGCGCGGTTGCCGCAGCCTCCAAGCTGCCCATCATCATCTACAACAACCCGATCGCCTACGGCATCAATATCACCACCGAGATGCTGAAGGAGATGGCGGACGAGCCCAAGTTCGTCGCCATCAAGGAATCGACGGGCGACACCCGCCGCATCAACGAGACGATCAATGCGCTGGGCGACCGCTACCAGCTGCTCACCGGCGTGGACGACCTGGCGCTTGAAAGCCTCGTCCTCGGCTGCTCGGGCTGGATTGCCGGGCTTGTCGTGGCCTTCCCCAAGGAGACGGTCGCTATCTACAAGCTGGTGCAGCAGGGCCGTATCAACGAGGCACTGGAGATCTATCGCTGGTTCCTGCCGTTGCTCCACCTCGATATCGGGCCGAAATTCGTCCAGAAGATCAAGCTCTGCGAGCACATCGTGCGCGGTACCTCGCTCGCCGTGCGCCAGCCGCGCCTGCCGCTCATCGGCGAAGAGGAGGCGGAAGTCCGCGCTATTGTCGAAACCGGTCTCAGGAACCGCCCGAACTTGAGCAAATACGGGCTTTGAGAGGCTTTTAGCCTCCTGGCTTGCATAAGGGCAGGATCAAAGGCAACTAGGCGGAGGCGGGAGCCGAGAAGTCGCCCGCCTTCCTCACGAAACAATCAGGAACGGAGTAGAAATGTCGATCGAGCGCATCGAAGTTGGTCCCCGTATGAGCCAGGCCGTTATCCATGGCGACACCGTCTATCTTGCGGGGGTCGTCGCCGACCGACGCGCCGGCACATCCGTGGCCGATCAGACGACGCAGGTGCTCCAGCGCTTCGACGAGCTGCTCGCCAAGGCCGGCAGCGACAAGTCGAAGCTGCTCAAGGCGAATATCTGGCTGCGGGACATCGCTGATTTCGACGAGATGAACTCGGTCTGGGACAAGTGGGTCGCACCCGGCAACACGCCCGCCCGCGCCTGCGTCGAATCCCGCATGGCCGCCCCCGACATCCTGGTGGAAATCCAGGTCACGGCGGCAAAGGGGTGAAGGCAGCATCCCGCAGGCAATCGAAATAAGATCCTGCGCGTCATCCCGGAAGCCCCGCGGGGCTATCCGGGACCTATTGGCCCCGGGATGGTAGAGCGCGGTACGGTCCTTTTTTTGAGGCATTCCCCGGCTCGTTCTGCTTTCCAAAGAGTGCAGGCCGCTCTCAATGAGCCTTGGACAGCCTCCACTTCGATTCGACTTGCGAGATGACGGGTGCGGTTCGCGTCCGCTACCCCTCACTCCACCGTAAAACCCTTCACGAACGGATCGCGGTCGTCGAGGAAGATCGTGTTGTAGCCGGTGATCCAGGCCTGGCCGGCGATGGAGGGAACAATGGCGTCGTAGTCGCCCACCTTCGTCGTCGCCTCCACCTTGCCCCAGAACAGGCTGCCGATGATGCTTTCGTGGACGAAGCTGTCGCTCACCTTGAGCTCGCCCTTGCCCGCCTTTTGCGCCATGCGGGCCGAGGTGCCGGTGCCGCAGGGCGAGCGGTCGATCGCCTTCTCGCCATAGAACACGGCATTGCGCGCGTCTGCCTCCGGATGCTTCGGCGCGCCGGTCCACATCACATGCCGCAGGCCCTTGATGGTCGGGTATTCCGGGTGCTGGAAGGTGTATTTCTCGTTGATCAGCCGGCGCGCCACCGGCGATAACTGCTGGATGTCGAAAGCCGAAAACTGGCTCATATCCGCAAAGCCCGGCTGCGGCTCGAAGATGGCGTAAAAATTACCGCCATAGGCGACGTCGAATTTGAGCGGGCCGACACCCGGAAGGTCGATCTCAAGGTTTCGCGCGTAGAGGAAGGAGGGCACGTTGGTGATCTTCACCCTCGTGACATGCCCGGCATCGTCCATCTCGTATTCGGCTTCGATAATGCCGGCGGGCACCTCGAGTCGCAGCTTGCCCGGCACCTTCGGCGTGACCAGGCCCTCTTCGATCATCACCGTGACCGTGCCGATCGTGCCATGGCCGCACATGGGCAGGCAGCCGGAGGTCTCGATGAAGAGGATGGAGCCGTCCACGTCCTCGCGCAGTGCGGGATAGAGGATCGAGCCGCTCATTACATCGTGCCCGCGCGGCTCGAACATGAGGCCGGTGCGGATCCAGTCATATTCGGCGACAAAATGCTCGCGCCTGGCGTTCATCGTGTCGCCTTTCAAATCCGGCCCACCGCCCGTCACCACGCGCACCGGGTTGCCACAGGTGTGGGCGTCGACGCAGAAGAAGCTTTTCCTGGCCATGGTCTTCGAAACCTATTGGAAGCGGTTGATGCTGAAGGGGGCAAGCGCCGGGTCCGTGCTGCCCGGCTTGAGAAGGCCTTCGACGAGGCGAGCCGTGACGGCACTCAGCGTCAGGCCCAGATGGCCGTGGCCGAAGGCATGAATGATGCGGTCGTCCCCCGGGTGCCGGCTGATAACGGGAAGCGAATCGGGTGTGGAGGGACGGCGGCCCATCCATTCCGTCCCGCCTTCCTCGGGCAGTGAGGGCACATAGCGCTTCATCCTGGTACGCATCGCCTTGGCGCGGGCGAAATTGGGGCTGGTCTCGGGTTTCGCCAGCTCCACCGCGCCGCCCACCCGCAGGCCGCCGACAAGCGGCGTCGCAACGAAGCCGTGATCGGCAAACCCCAAGGGCATCGGCAGGTTCCAGCCGAGATTGGTGAACGTGGTATTATAGCCGCGCTCTGTCTCGAGCAGAACCTTGATCCCGAGTCCGCGCACCAGCGCGCGTGACCAGACACCGGCTGCAACCACTACCTTGTCAAAGGTCTCCCCGCCGGTTGAGGCCTGCACTTCGATCCCAGCCTCCGTTTGCTGCAGACGTTCCACGCGGGCCGGTACCAGCCGGCCCCTGCCTGCGGCATAAGCCTGGTAATGTCTTAGAACCGCCAGCGGATCGGTCGCCGCCCAGTAGACCGGCTGATGAACGGCGCCGGCGAAGGGACCTTCGAGCTGTGGCACCAGCCGCCGCGCCTCTGCAGGTGTCAACCGCTCGAAATCATAGCCGAGGGCCGTCTTCACCACCGTCGCTTCCTTCAACGCCGCGTCGACACTCGTGCCCGTATCATGCACTGAAAGATAGCCGGTCTGGCGCAGGTGCCCACTAAGGCTGGCCATGCGGCCGAGCTCCTCGTGGTCCTGCAGTGCGTTGCGCATTAGGAAGGTCAGCGCGGCGCGCGCTCTCATCCCTCGCGCGGGCGTGGCGGAAGCAAGAAAGGCGAGCAGCCAGGGCAGAAGGGCAGGCATATCCTGCCAGCGCAGCGTCAACGGTCCGAGCGGATCCAGCAGCCAACCGGGGACGGAGGTCAGGATCCCGGGGCTTGCAATCGGTGCAATCTCGGGGAGGGCGATCAGCGAGGCATTGCCGGAGGATGTCGGCAGGCCTTCAGGCTCCGGCTCGAAGATGGTGACTTCGTGACCGGCATTGATGAGGCGTGTGGCAATGGAGGCGCCAATGATGCCGGCGCCCACGACCGCGATCCTCATGGTCATGAGCGGTCCATAGCCGGTGCTAGCGAGATGGGTAGCTCGCGGGAGATGTAGTTCTGGATCTGCCTCACGATCTGCGCGGCATGGGCAGTGGCAAGCTTGTCTGCAAGCTCCGCATCGCCCTTTTCAATGGCAGCGACCATTTCGCTGTGCTCATCCACATATTGGCGCGGCAGACGGTCATCGAAGGAGGAATAATATATGCGCAGAATGCGCCTGCCCTCGTCCAGCAGCCGCCCGAACAAGGCGGTGAAATAGCTGTTGCCACCGGCTTCTGCGATGGCCATGTGGAAGTCGCGATTGGCCTGGATCATTGCCAGCGCATCCCTGCGCGAGACGGCGTCGGCATAGGCTGCCTCGTAGCCGCGGATAGCCAGGATATGCTCCGGCCTGCGGTGGACGGCCGCCAAGCGGGTGGTGACCCGGTACATCAGCGTCAGCGCCTCGAAATAGGTGGGCAGTTGCTCGAAATCGATTGTCGCGACGATGGTGTTGCGGTTAGGCAGCGTCCTGGCGAGCCCGTCGGCCACAAGGCGTACCAGGGCTTCGCGTACGGGGGTACGCGACATGGCGAACTGCTCCGACAGCTTCGCTTCATCGAGCGGGCTTCCTGGGGGCAGCGTCAGATCAAGAATGGATTGACGAAGATGCTCGTAGACGCTTTTCGCGCCTTCGCCTCGCACCCGGCCCGTAGCCTGTTCCTTTGCCATCAGCTTCACTGCTCCTTGAGGCTTCCCTACATCGCATCCAAACTGTCGACAAGCGATATGTAGATACGATGTGGCTGAGAGGGCAGTACGTAGACGGGAAAATGAGGCGGTTTCTGCTCAGGCTCTTCGCCTCAGCAGATAAGTATCCATGATCCACCCTTTGCGGCGACGGGCATCCTCGCGGACTTTGGCGATGCGGTCAGCAACTTCCGAGAGCGGTCCGGCGATCGCGATCTCGTCCTCAGAGCCGAGATAAGCGCCCCAGTAAATGAAGAGATCGGCATCTGAGAGCGGCCGAAACGCCATATCGCTGTCGAGCAGGACGACAGCGGTGTCGGCATTCTCGGGAAAACCGTTCTTCAGCCTGCGGCCGGTGGTCACGTGCACGGCACCGCCGATCGTGTTCAGAGCAATCCCGTGGCTCGCGGCGAGTGCCTGAATGCTGGTGATGCCGGGAATCACTTCGCGTTCGAAAGGAAACGACGCGATTTCCTCAACGCGGTCGAGAATGCGCAGCGTGCTGTCGTAAAGCGATGGATCGCCCCAGACGAGCAGGGCTGTCGTCCCGTTCTCTTTCGTATGCTCTTCGATGAGATCGCGATAGGTGGCGGCAATCTCGGCGTGCCAATCGGCGACGCGCTTGGCGTAGGAGGGTTCGTGCTCGTCGCGAACGGGCAGGTCGAACTCGATCAGCTTCGTATCCGGATTGCCGAGGTACCGCCGGCAGATTTCGCGTCTGAGCTCGGCGAGGTCCTCCTTGGCAGCGCCCTTGCGCGGGACGAGCACCATATCGGCCCGGTTGAGTGCATTGATCGCCTGAACCGTCATATGTTCCGGATTTCCGGTTCCGATACCGATGACGAGAATCTTGCGCATATCGCCTCCCTATGCGCTGGAAACGCCGGCTTCCGCGAAGGTCGCCATGCCGTTGTGGCAGGCGACGGCCGCACGCAGAATGGAGATCGCCACCGCCGCGCCGGAACCTTCACCGAGGCGCATGCCCAGATCCAGGAGCGGCTTCAGGCCCAGGGCAGAAAGGAGCTTGCCATGAGCAGCCTCAGCCGAAACATGGGCGGCACGCGCGTGCGAAAGTCCCTCCGGATGAAGCCGTCCGAGCGGAGCGACTGCGGCAGTGGAGACGAAGCCGTCCAACAGGACGGGAATGCGATTGCGCCGGGCGGCAAGCGCTGCGCCGAACATTGCGGCAAGTTCGCGTCCGCCGACCAGCCTCAATGCCGAAAGGGGATCGGCAAGCGCGGCACGATGCAGGGCGAGCGCGGCGTCCACCGCTTCCGCCTTGCGCCTGAGCCCGGCATCATCCACTCCGGTGCCGCGACCCACCCAATCCGCTCCCGTTCCGCCGAAGAGAGCGGCGGCCATAGCCGCTGCGCTCGTCGTGTTGCCGATGCCCATTTCACCCAAACAGACGAGGTGCGTATCCTGCGGCACCGCCCTATAGCCCTTTCGCACCGCATCGAGGAATTCTGCTTCCGGCATGGCCGGCTTCCGGGTGAAATCGCCGGTCGGCTTGTCAACCTCAAGCGAGGTGACGTTGAGCCGCGCGCCTGCCACCTTGGCGAGCTGGTTGATGGCGGCGCCGCCAGCGGCGAAATTTGCGACCATCTGCGCGGTGACTTCGGCCGGATAGGCCGACACGCCCTGCGCCACCACACCATGCGCGCCCGCAAATACGAGAATGTCCACCCGGTCGAGCGCTGGGCGCTCCCTGCCTTGCCACTCAGCCAGAAAGACCGCGAGATCTTCGAGGCGTCCGAGGCTGCCGGGAGGCTTCGTCAGCATGTTCTGTCGCCCTGCTGCCGCCCGCGCTGCGTTGCGATCGCCTTCCGGCAGCTCCCGGCAAGCGGCGCGGATCGCTTCCATCGATGAGAGGTCCGTCATCTGTTCTCCATCAGGCAAGGATTGCGGACGCGGCGACAAGGACAGCGACCTCGCCACCCTGCTGAAGGGCACCCAGCACGTCTCCTGTCTGGCCGCCGGTCTGGTGCCGGCAGAGCCGCTCAAGAAACCAGAACCACAGGGTAAGCAGGGCAGCCGAAAAAGCCGCAAACCCGATACCGCCGAAAAGCAGGAAAAATCCGCCGATGGCGATCGCCGCAAACGCGACCTGCCGTTTGACTTCGCCTACGCTCGCAGACAGGCCATCCGTGCGGGCCGGCGGCACCTGCATCATGAAGAGCGGCAGGAGAGCGCGGGAAGCGGCGTGCGCGGCCAGGAGCGTGAGCAGAGCCGTTCCACTGCCCACCGCCGCGAGCGCTGCAAGGGCTGCCCATCGCATCAATCCGCTGATGAGGAGTGCAAGCACGCCGAAGCTGCCGACGCGGCTGTCGCGCATGATCGCCAGCTTTTCTTCGCGCGTCTTGCCGCCGCCGAACCCATCCGCAAGGTCGGCCAGTCCGTCTTCGTGCAACGCGCCGGTGATCAGCGTTCCCGCGCCAAGCGCTGCGGCTGCGGATACCGAGGCGCTCGCTCCTGCCCAGAAGAAGACGAGGAGTGTCGCGCCAGAGACGAGACCCACAAGGGCGCCGGCAACGGGTGCTGCCCATTGCGCGGCGGCGAAGGAGCCGACGGGAGCTGAAATGGGCAGGCGTGTATAGAAGCCGATGCAGGCCATCACATCGGCGGCAAGGTTTCGGGCACCTGCGTTCCCGCGGTCCATTTCAGCCTCGCGCCATCGCATGGAAATAGGTGCCGGTGATATTGCCGCGCCTGCTGCCGGAGGGCCCCAGCTTGTTGCCGGCCGCGTCGGTCAGTTCGACAAGGGGCTCCTCCACACCCGCTTCGATCAGCCGTGAATAATGGAATTCGTGGCCGCGCACGATGTCCCCTGCCGCGCCGAGCGGGCAATCGGCAAGAAGCCGCGCCTGCCGGTAACCGAGATTGATCCTGCGCTGCGCGAAACTCGTGACATGGCCGAGGAGCCCGGCCATCTCATGGCGGACCCCTTCCGCATCTTCCAGGGCGCTGCCCAGCACCATGTAGCCGCCGCATTCCCCGTGGACCGGCCGGGCTTCGGCAAAGCGGCGAAGCTCCGACTTGAAGTTCGCTGCGGCCGCGAGCCGGCCCGCATACAGCTCGGGGTAGCCGCCGGGCAGCCAGCAGGCGTCGCAGGAAAAATCGGGGCCCTCGTCGGCCAGAGGCGAAAAGGGAAGAAGTTCTGCGCCGCATTCGCGCCAGTGCCGCGCAATGTGCGGGTAGAGGAAGGAAAAGGCGGCGTCCTGCGCGACGGCGATCCGCTGGCCGGGCGGCGCCAGATGAAGGCTCGACTCTCCTTCCGGAGCGGCGATGGGGGTGGCCGCCTCGAGAATCGCGTCCAGATCCAGAGAGGCCCCCATGATCTTGGCCAACCGTTCGATGAAGCTTTCAAGCGCTGTATGTTCGCTTGCCTGCACCAGCCCGAGATGCCGTTCGGGGAGCGCCATATCCGGGTTGCGATGGATCGCGCCGAAAACCTCCAGGCCGGCAGCCTCGACCGCTTCGCGCGCTTGGGCTTCATGGCGCGGGCTTGCCACCTGATTGAGTATGACTCCCGCGATCCGCACGCCGGGATCGAAGGTGGCGAAGCCATGGGCAACCGCTGCAGCGGTTTGGGACTGACCGGAGATATCGAGCACGAGCAGAACCGGTATTTGGTAACGACGGGCGAGATCCGCGGCCGAACCCGTCCCGCCTTGCTCGGTGCGTACGCCGTCGAAGAGACCCATCGCGCTTTCGATCAGGAGGATCTCGGCGCCGTCGGCTTGTTTGGAAAGCAGTGCGTCCAGCAGGGAGGACTCCATCGCCCAGCTATCGAGGTTGACGCCAGGCCGGCCGGTTGCGGCGGCATGGAAGCCGGGATCGATGTAATCTGGCCCGGATTTGGCTCCGGCCACCGAAAGACCTCGCCGCCTCAGCGCCCGCATCAGCCCGATAGTGACGCTGGTTTTTCCGGAGCCGGAGCGAGGTGCGCCGATGATGAGTGCGCGTGCAGTCATCGCGTCCCCCCTTGGAGCTCATGCAGCGCGGCACGACAAGCCACGATGCCGCCCACCACGACAAGGGCCGGTGAACCGAAGCCTTCCGCGCTTGCTTGTGTGGCGATATCGCCCAAGGTTCCGACGAGAATGCGTTCCTCGGCGGTCGTGGCAGACATCAGGATGGCTGCGGGCGTGGTACTGGCAAGCCCGCCCGTTATCAGCGCATCGGTGATGCGCCGGAGATTGCCCATTCCCATGTAGATGACGATCGGCTGACCGGTGCGGGCAAGTGCCGTCCAATCGAGATCGTCTTGTGTGCCGGCCGCGTGACCAGTGGCGAGGATGATCGCCTTGTTGACACCGCGCATGGTTGCGGGGATGCCTGCCCCTGCCAAGGCTCCGAAGGCGGAGGTGATGCCTGGCAGGAAGCGAAAGGGGATGCCAGCGCGAGCGAGCGCCAAGGCCTCCTCTCCACCGCGCCCGAAGGTGTTCGGGTCGCCGCCCTTCAGCCGCAGCACGCGCCGGTTTGCGCGCGCCTGCTCAACCATCAGCCGATTGATTTCCTCCTGCGGGGTCGAGGGTTTTCCGCCGCGCTTGCCGACAAAGAAGCGCTCCGCGTCGGGAGCCGCCTCCAGAACCGCCGGTTCGATGAGCGCGTCGTAGATGACGGCATCCGCGGCTCCGAGTGCTGCGATGACCTCCAGCGTCAGGCAGCCAAGGCCGCCCGGACCGGCACCTGCGAGCCAAACATGACCGGGCTCAAAGGGAACCAGCTCGAAAGGCAGCCGGGCCACGGCGTCAAGCAGGCTCATCGATCCCGCCCTCTGAAGCGCCGCTGGTAGGCGACGTCATAAAGCGCGCTCTCGCGAAAATCCTTCGCGGCAAGCGCGCGCCCGACGAATACGATGGCCGTGCGGTCGATCGGCTGGCGGGCAACTTCCTCCTCTATGGTCGCAAGTGTGCCGCGTACGATGCGTTCGTCCGGCCACGTGGCGCGTGCCACGATCACCACTGGACAGTTGGGCCCGTAGATCGGCGAAAGCTCGGCCACGATGCGATCAAGCGCGTGTATGGCGAGATGGATGGCAAGTGTTGCTCCGGTGCGGCCGAACGCTTCGAGCCGCTCGCCCTCGGGCATCCGGGATGCGCGGCCGGAAATGCGCGTCAGCACCAAGCTTTGAGCGACCTCCGGAATGGTGAGCTCGCGGTTGAGCGCGGCTGCGGCAGCCGCGAAGGCCGGCACGCCGGGCGTGAGCGTATAGGGTATGCCGTGCCGTTCCAGACGCCTGATCTGCTCGGCCACGGCGCTCCAGATCGACAGGTCGCCCGAATGCAGGCGCGCGACGTCGAGCCCCGCATCGTGCGCGGACACGTACTCCGCCTCGATCTCATCGAGCGACATCGGGGCGGTATTGATGAGCCGCGCGCCGGGCGGGCAATGGGACAGAAGCTCCGCCGGCACGATGGAGCCTGCATAGAGACAGACGGGCGAGCAGGCGAGCAATTCCCTTCCCCTGACGGTGATGAGGTCAGCCGCTCCCGGCCCTGCGCCGATGAAATGTACGGTCATGTTCAATCCTTCGTCTGCGCGAGGGCGCAGGTGACGTTGCCTATGGCGATGCGTGGTGCGAGAAGCCGCGCCCCTTTGCCCGCTGCCGCAAGCGCGGCGGCTTCCGCAACGGACGGAACACCGGCGGCCGCGAGCGAAGCGGCGGAACGGGTAAGACAGCGGTTGGAGGCCGCTCGAAGCTCGTGCTCTTCAATCTTGATCAGCGGCAAACCGAGCGCGGCTGCGGCGGCTATGATTCCCGGTTCACCGGCCTTGAAAGCGGCAGTGGCAAGGGCGTCGAGAGGGAGAGGCTTTGAGGCGGAGCGGAGACGGAAAACGGAGCTTTCTGACGCATATCCGCACGTGTGCTCCGAAGCGGGCGCGGCGGGAGCCGACGACGCAAGCGCGGCTTCCACTGCCGCGACCACTTCGCCGGCGGATACCCCTTTCCTGAAGCCGATGCCTGCAACCCTCATGGCTTCGTCCATGTCCACTGGGTCACGGGCATGGCAGGCCGCCAGCCGGTCATCCCGCCGACTGGAGCCGCCCGAGAAAGTGCGATCCGAACGAGATCGCCGCCGAGGCGCTCATGGAGCTTCAGGAACATCGCTTCCATCTCCAGCGTCACCGCGTTGGCGACGAGCCGTCCACCCGGCCTTAGCGTGTCGATGGCTGCCTCCGTAACGGCTGGGTCGCTGCCGCCACCGCCGATGAAGATCGCATCGGGTGTGCCGAGGCCGGCAAGGGCAGCCGGGGCTGCGCCCTCTATGACATCCAGCCCCGGCACGCCGAGGAGGGAGGCGTTGCGGCGGATGCGTCCCGCCCTTTCGGCGGCGCGTTCGATGGCTACCGCCCGGAGCGAGGGGTGTGCCAGCATCCAGGAAATGGAAATCGAGCCCGAGCCTGCGCCGATATCCCACAGCATTTCCCCGCGCCGAGGCGCCAATGCCGACAGCGTCATGGCGCGGATTTCGCGCTTCGTGATCTGCCCGTCATGCTCGAAGAGAGCGTCAGGCAGGCCCGCGCAAAGCGGCAGGATGCGCGCGTCTTCCGAGGTGGCAACCTCGATCGCGACGACATTGAGCGGGTGGAAGGCGGTACCGCCCGCCGCCTCTGCGACGAAGGTGGTGATACGCTCCTGCGGGCCGCCGAGTGTCTCCAGAACGTGAATCCGCGAGGGTCCAAAGCCTTTTTGCGCAAGCAGCGCCGCCACCGCGCTCGGGCCGTCGCCATCGGAGGTGAGTGCGAGCACGCGGCTGCCGGGATGAAGCAATGGCAGGATCAGTTCGATCGGACGCCCATGCAGCGAGACCGTTTCGACATCCTGAAGCGGCCAGCCGAGCCGAGCGGCGGCAAGACTGAAGGCCGAGGGCGCGGGAAGCACCTGCATCTCGCTCGCGTCCACATGGCGCGCCAATGTCACGCCAACCCCGAACTGGAAGGGATCTCCCGAGGCGAGGACGCAGACCTTGCGCCCCCTTAGGGAAAGCACCTCTTTCATGGTTGGATCGAACGGGAGAGGCCAAGGCCTTACCTCTCCCCGGATGAGTTCCGCCGCCAGATCAAGATGCCGGCGGCCGCCGAAGACGAACTCCGCCTCGCTGATGGTTCCGCGCGCCAACGGAGAAAGCCCATTCGCACCGTCTTCCCCGATGCCAACGATGGAAAGCCACTTTTCCATTGCGCGAGCGGCGATCCCTTCCCTAGATGCCATTAATGGACCCCCGGCATGTTCTGATCCTTGGCGGAACCGGCGAAGCGCGACAGCTCGCGCAGGTGCTCGTGCGCGAGCCCGCGTTGCGCGTCACCCTGTCTCTTGCGGGACGCACGGCAGCACCTCGCGCGCAGGCCGGGGAAGTCCGCATCGGCGGTTTTGGAGGCGCGGAGGGATTGGCGCGCTATATCCGCGAAAACGGCGTGTGCGTTCTGGTCGATGCCACGCATCCTTTCGCGGCGCGCATCTCCGAGAATGCTGCACTTGCCGCGGAGGAAACGGGGACCCCGCTCGTCGCACTGGAGCGTCCGCCTTGGCAGCCGGTCGAAGGTGACCGATGGATCGAGGCGGAAAGCGTTGGTCATGCTGCTGAGATTCTCGGCAAAACGCCGCGCCGGGTCTTCCTCGCCATCGGCCGCCAGGAGCTTCTGCCTTTTCGAGGAGGTCCCCAGCATTTCTACATCGTGCGCAGCGTCGATCCCGCCGATCCCGAGGAAACGCCGCCGAATGCTCAGTTTATCCTGGAGCGCGGCCCGTTCGACGAGACGGCGGAGCGGGCGCTTCTGGAAAATCATCGCGTGGACATTATCGTCGCCAAGAACAGCGGTGGCGAGGCGACCTACGGCAAGATCGCCGCGGCACGCGTGCTCGGCCTCCCTGTAATCATGATCCGCCGTCCACGTCCTTTCGCCAAAGGCAGTGTGGCGACGGTGGAGGAAGCCACAAATCGCGTCCGTCATCTTGCAGGCCTCCCGGCAGAGCGGGGGGAATAAACGAGGGGCGGGAGGCCGTCGCGTTCCACAATGCGCGTTTCCGGCGAGCCCACGATGACGCAGGTCGCCATGTCGGTCTGATCGGCGCGGGCTTCATCGAGAGTGGTGATCGCCGTGCGCTCATCTGGCCGACCCACGGCACGGCCGAAAATCACAGGCGTAGAAGCGGGCAGGATATCGCGCAGGATCTCGAAGGCGCGCCCAAGCTGCCACGGCCGGGCGCGGCTGACGGGATTGTAGAAAGCGAGGACCAAACCCGCGCCTGCGGCAGCGCGAAGCCGCGTCTCGATCACCTCCCAGGGCTTCAGATTGTCCGAGAGCGAGATGGCGCAGAAATCGTGGCCGAGCGGGGCGCCCGCACGCGCAGCAACGGCCAACATCGCGGTGACGCCGGGTATGATGTGCAAATCGATCGCGCGCCAAACAGCCGGGCCGGATTCGACGGCCTCGCATAGGGCTGCCGCCATGCCGAAAACACCCGCATCTCCGCCCGAAACAACCGCGACAGTGCGGCCGGCCGCCGCCATGTCGAGAGCGGCGCGGGCACGGGAAAGCTCCTCACGGTTATCGGACGCGTGCCGCGTCTGCCCTTGGGAAAGCTCGAGTCGATCGAGATAAGGGCCATAACCGAGGAAATCGCTCGCCTGGGCGAGCGCCGCACGTGCCTCCGGCGTCATCTGGTCGGGTTTGCCGGGCCCGAGCCCGACAACAAAAACCCTGCCGCTCATGGCCTGCTTCTCCAGCCGGGAACGAGCACGATGGAGAAGTAGGCGGCTTCGTCATCGGACTTCTCCCGAAGCGGCAACGCGACCATGGATTCCATCGTGCCCCGCTCGATGAATATGGCATTCCGTAGCCGGTCAGTTGCCTCCAGCGCGCGGCGGATCTTCGGCAGGTTGCGTCCCACCTTCATGATCACACAGGCTTCCGCATCCGAGAGCCGGCGCTGGAGCTCGGCTTCGGGAAGCGTGCCCGGCAGCACCGAAAGAACGTCATCTCCCTGCGCGATCGGGAGGCCCACCGCCGACCAGCAGCCCGACATCGCCGTCACCCCCGCGATCACCTCGGACGGGTACCGGCCTGCGAGCCGCGCGTGCAGATGCATGTAGGAGCCGTAGAAAAGAGGATCGCCCTCGCTCAGCACCGCCACGATGCGGCCTGCACGCAGATGCGCCTCCACCGCGAGGGCTGAGTCCTCGTAGAAGCGCTCCATCGCCGCTCGATAGGCCGGGTCGTCTTTCGGGATTTCGGTTGTCACCGGATAGAAAAGGGGCAACTCCGTCACGTCCGGGCGCATGTGAGCCGCGACGATGCCCCGCGCATTGCCGCTGAGGCCACGCTTGGCGAAATGCGCGACCACATCGGCTGCATTCAGCGCCTTTACCGCCTTCAATGTGAGGAGTTCCGGGTCGCCGGGCCCGGTGCCGACGCCGATCAGCCGCCCGCTCATATGCCGGCCCTCGCCAGCGCGTTCACTACGGCAGCGGTCATGGCGCTGCCGCCAAGCCGCCCGTGCACGATCGCGAAGGGAACGCCCTGATCGCCTCTTGCCAGCTCCTCCTTCGACTCCGCCGCGCCGACGAAGCCGACCGGCATGCCGATGATGGCGGCCGGCTTCGGCGCTCCTGACCTGAGCATCTCGAGCAAATGGAAAAGGGCCGTCGGCGCATTGCCGATCGCGACCAGAGCGCCTTCCAGCCGGTCGCGCCAGAGCTCCACCGCCGCGGCCGAGCGCGTGTTGCCGATCCTTTTGGCGAGCTCCGGCGTGCGTGGATCGTTCAGCGTGCAGATCACATCGTTCTTGGCGGGCAGCCGCGCGCGGGTAATGCCGTGCGCCACCATCTCGGCATCGCAGAAGATCGGCGCGCCGGCAGCCAATGCGTTTCGCGCGGCGGCGACGAAACCAGGAGAAAAGACGAAATCGCGCGCTGCCTCCACGAGCCCGCAGGCATGGATCATCCGCACGGCGATCGCTACCTCATCCGCGGAGAAGCGCGACAGATCGGCTTCCTCACGGATGATCGCGAAGGATCTTTCATAGATCGCCGTGCCGTCGCGAATGTAGTCGGTCATACGGTTTGCCTGCGTTGTTCAGCGGCCAATTCGGTAAGGAGGGCCTCAAGTTCGGGCGATAGAGCGGCTGCTTCCGTGCTGATGCGATGGCCATTCTCGGTCCCGATCAGCGTGACCACTGGCCCGGAAGGGCGGGCACATTGTTTTTCGCAGCCGGACAGGTGGAGCCGGAACGCGCCGTCGAGCAGTTCCGGCCGCCTGGCGAGCAGCTTTTCGGCGAGCTTTTTCGTGGCGAGATGGGCAGAAGCGCAGGCGGGCCTGCCCGCGCAAACCGCGATCGAGAGTCGCGGGTCATCCGGTCTCGTGACGAGACCGAGCGTCTCAGCCTTAGCGAGAAGATCACCTTCACGCTCTGCTGTATCGAGGACGATCAATCCCCGACCGGGCGAAAGCCGCAATTCGGCATGCTCGCCGATCGCCTCAGCGAATTCGTAAAGCAGGTCGCTTTCCATCTGTCCGTAAGCAGCCACAAAGCCCAGGGCTTGCTTGCCGCCGATGAGCTCGAAGCGGCCAATGGGGAGGCGGGGTGGCACCAATCGCCTGTCGTTCGGGATTGGAGCGGTTGGTGCAATCGCCTGCAACTCCTGATCCGAAAGATCATACGCCCGGGCGGTGCGGCCGCGCTGGGCAACGGCTTCGAGGAGCTGGATGGTGATGTCGGCAGCAACTCTTTCTTCGAAGCAGCCGAAGACGCGGGCTGTGGCGGATGTGCCGCCGACGCGGACGAGCCAGCCGGGAGCCCTCTGCAGCAAGGTGGTGGGGCCTGCAGCCTCGAGCTTCACATCCGCGATGATTGCGCCGAGGCCTATCGCCCCACCGCCATCGACCGTCACCGAAACTTTGGGCGCGAGGGTGTTGCTCAGGCTCATAGCCTCGATCCGCTTCCGGATTTCCCGCGCCAGCGGGCGCGGATCGGCCATTTCCAGGGCATCTATACCGGCGAGCGGGGAGATCTCGACCGGAACGCCCGTAGCGACCTCGACCGCCAACATTTCCAACTCGGCAGCAAGGACCGGCGCGCTCTCCGCCGTCAGTCCCCTGATTTGCAAGCTGCCGCGGGCGGTAACCTCCAGAACGGCGTTGCCGAATCGGCGCGCTGCTCGTGCAAGACCCGCGAGCTGGCCGCCTGAAAGCCGACGCTCCACCGGATGGAGACGCACCAGCAGACCATCTCCGGTTTCCATCGGTACAGAAAGGCTTGGGCAGGCGCCGCGGCGGTGGCTCATGCAGCCTTCTCCCGACGGCGCGCCTGGGCAATCAGTTCGGCCAGACTGTTGTCTATTGCGTTGCGTCGCGGATGCCAAAGGCCCCGGCGGCGCGCGGCGGCAAGACGCTCGGCGACGGCGCGCAGCGCGGCGGGGTTTTCGCGCAGCATGAAGCCGCGCACCTGCGTGTTTTCAAGATAGGCCTCGTGAACAGCCTCGATTATTGCAGGGGGAATTGCGTTCGTCGTCTCCGCGAAGCCGACCAGACGGTCCACGGTCTCGGCGAATTCCGCAGCTCCCCGCAGACCATGCCGCATCTGCCCCTCGATGAAGCGTGGATTGAGCGCGCGGGCGCGCACAGCGCGCGTGACGGCCTCCACGAGCGAACGGGCGCGCGGCCTGGCAGGGTCGGTCGTGTCGAGCACGATCAGGTCGGCCTTCCCGCCGAGAGCGGCAAGAGCTGCGGCAAAGCCGCCGATGAAGGCCACGTCGGCAGAGCCTTCGAGGATGTCACGGCCGGGATCGTCGCCCGTGTGAACCAGAATGTCGGCGTTGGCGACATGCTCGGCAAAGGTGCCGGGAACAGCGCGTCCCTCGCCGTCCGGGCCACCGAAGGCATGTGATGCCGCGTCGAGATAAGCCTGGCCGAGCTCCGCTCGATCCTGCCAGTCGCCAGTTGCGAGCTTTTCCTCGATGCCCGCGCCATAGGTGCCGGGACTCGATCCGAAGATGCGGACGGGCCTCCTGCCTTCGCGCCTGGCCGACGCAGCAAGAGGGTTTTCGTCATCGACCTCCTCTCGCGCGGCGACGGCGGCCACAGCCGCGTCGATGAGCGCGATTTGCATCGGAAACATGTCGCGGAAGAGGCCGGAGATGCGCCAGGTCACGTCAATCCGGGGGCGCCCGATCGCTGCCGTCGGCAAGACCTCGATACCGACAACGCGACCGGTGGCGGTATCCCACTGCGGGCGGCATCCCATGAATGTGAGCCCCTGCGCGATCTCCTCGCCGCCTGTGCGCAGCGATGCGCTGCCCCAGAGATCGAGCACCAGCGCGCGCGGATACTCGCCGTGCTCCTGAAGATAGCCGCGCACGACTTCCTCGGCGGCTGCCGCGCCCAACGCCAGGGCGGTCGGCGTTGGCAGCGTCCGCGGATCGGCGGTGAGGAGATTGCGGCCGGTGGGCAGCACGTCGGTGCGCCCGCGCGCCGGCGCTCCCGAAGGGCCGGGTGAAACGCGCTTTCCATCGAGAGCGGCGAGGAACGCCGCGCGCTCACGCCGGGCGCTCTCGATCCGCAACGGATCGTTTTCGCCTTCACCTGTCCGGCCGAAGACATGTAGCCCGTCCTTGATGGCGAAGTCCTTCAGATCGCAGAGCCAAGCGTCGATCCTGACGAGCGCCGTCTCCGGATCATCTTCGTCGGAGATGCCCGCGTCCAGTGCCAGGCCCGTTTTCTTCGCCGTCTCCACGATCAGCCTGGCAAGCCGGTCTCGCCGACGGCGGTCGAGCCCGTCTGCCTGCACATATTCGTCCACCAGCCGTTCGAGCGCCTGGTGCTCTTCCGATAGCCCGGCGCCCACGAGTGGCGGTGTGAGATGGCCGATCGTTACGGCGGCGATACGGCGCTTCGCCTGCGCCGCCTCGCCGGGATTGCTGACGATGAAGGGATAGATGACGGGCAGCGTGCCGGCGACGATTTCGGGAAAGCAACTCCTGCTCAGCGCGACTGCCTTTCCAGGCAACCATTCGAGCGTGCCGTGAGCGCCGAGGTGCACGAGCGCGTGGCACCCCAACGCTTCGCGCAGCCAGATGCCGAAGGCGATCAGATGATGCCGGGGCGGCAGCAGCGGATCGTGATAGTCGACACGGCGATCCGTGGAGCGTCCACGATCCGGCGCCAAGCAGATGGTGACGTTGCCGAAATGCGCCGCCCGGAAGCGGAAAGCTCCATTGTCTCCCTCTTCTTCAGGCGTGCCCCATGCGGCCAGCACGAGGTTGCGAGTCGCCTGCGACAGGCGGGCGAAAGCGGAAGCATAGTCGGCTAATGGAAGCGCGGCTTGCTCGCGGCTGAGCATGCGCATCAGATCACGGGACGTCTCTGGAATGCTGTCGACCTGGTAGCCCGCGGCTTTCAGATCCCGCAGCATTTCGATCGCGCTTTGCGGCGCGTCGAGGCCGACGGCATAGCCGGCGCGGCCCGCTGCCGCCGGATAGTCCGGCAGGATGATCGCGATTTTTCGCCTTGCGCGCGGGGTGGCCTGCAGCTTCACGAAAGCAGAGATGCGCTCTGCCGCCTGTTCGACCCTGTCGGGCTCGGGCCGGTTCACCTGGATGCCCGCTGAAAGTGCCGGGTCGGATTCCTGCTGCTCCTTGAAAGAGATCGCGCCCGCCATCATCCGGCCGTCGAGCTCCGGAAGCACAACATGCATGGCGAGATCGGCTGGCGCCAGGCCACGCTGCCCGCTCTCCCATGCCTCGCGCCGCGTGGTGGCAATCGCTACCTGAAAGACCGGGAGATTGAGGTGATCGAAGAGCGCTTCGCCCTCGCCCTCCGTACTGCTTGCAAAGGCAGTAGTCGTGATGAGGGCCGCAGGTTCGAGTACCTGCACCGCCTCATCGAGAAGCTGCCTTGCAGCAACGTCGCGCAAGCTGGCAACGAAGATGGGAACGGCGAGGACGCCCCGTTCGCCAAGCGCCTTTGCCAGCGCTTCAATGGGCGCGACATCGTCGGCAAGCAGCATCGAGCGGTAGAAGATGACCGGCACCACGGGCTGCCGGGGGCGGGCAAGTGTGCTGAAATGCTCCAATCCCACAACGCCCTTGCCCGGCGCGTAAAATCCCGCGCGCGGGAGCGGGCGGGGCTGGCCCGCCTCTATCTTGTGTCCGGCAAGCCGCGCCATGTGGCGGACGAAAAGCTTCAGGTTCTCCGGTCCGCCTTCGCGGAGGCATGCGAGCAGCGTGTCGTAATCGCCGGCCGAAACGGTCGAAAGGGCAGCCAGCCGCTCGTCGCGCTCGCGGCATTCGCCGGGAAGAAGCGCAAGCGTGATGCCGCGCTCGCGCGCGAGCGAGGCGAGACGGTCGCAGCCGTAGCGCCACCAATCATAACCGCCCAGGATGCGCACGACCACCACCCGGGCATGAGCCGCCACGCCGTCAACCCAGAGATCGACCGACATGGGGTGGCGCAGCTCGCGCAGAGGCGCCAGCCTGAGCGAGGGCAAATGCCCTTCTTCCGCTCTCCAGGCCTTGGCTATCCCCATCAAGTCGCTATCCGTGAAAGACAACGCGACCATCTCTGCAGGAGACTGCCGGAGATCGACCGGCTCGATCAAATCGTCGAGTGAGGCGGAACTGGTTGCGAGGATGTGCATGGCTTCACGCCGCCAGAAGTTTCTCCACCGCCCGCCTGTCGAGACCCTTGAGCCCTATGACCACAAGGCGGGTGGCGCGCTCCTCGCCGGGCTCCCAGGCGCGGTCGTAGTGATGCGTCACCCGCGGGCCTACGGCCTGAACGAGAAGCCGCATCGGCTTTCCTTCCACATGCGCAAAGCCTTTCAGCCGCAGCACCTTTTCCGCTTCGGCAGCGAGCGCCACTTTGCGCGCCAGCTCCTCCGGGCCCGCGACTGCCGGCAGGTCGATGACAAAGCTGTCAAAGTCGTCGTGTTCATGGTCGAGCTCGTCGTCATGATGGGTCCTGCGGTTCTCGATGTCGTCCTCGACTGCGAGTCCGAGACCGAGCAGAAGGCTCGGATCGACCCGGCCGTTTGCCGAGTGCACGACCTTCACCGCGTCCGAGATGTGCGCAGCGACCGCATCCTTCGCGCGGGCAAGGGCGGCATCGTCCAGAAGGTCGGCTTTCGAGAGGATGACGAGGTCGGCACAGGCCACCTGATCCTCGAATACCTCCTCGATTGGGTATTCATGGTCGAGCGATGCGTCTGTCGCGCGCTGCCGCTCCAGCGCCTCGCGATCGGCCGCAACCTTGCCTTCCGCGAGCGCCGGCCCGTCAACCACTGCCACCACCGCGTCCACGGTGACGCGGTTCTTCACGTTCGGCCAGTTGAAGGCCTGCACCAGCGGCTTCGGCAGCGCGAGGCCCGAGGTTTCAATCAGGATATGATCCACTCTTGGTTCGCGTGAAAGGATCCTGTCGAGCGCCGGCACGAAGTCATCGGCCACCGTGCAGCAGATGCAGCCGTTTGCGAGTTCCACAATGTCTTCTTCCGCGCAGGCCTCGACCCCGCAACTGCGCAGGATTTCGCCGTCGATGCCCACATCGCCGAACTCGTTGACGATGATGGCGATGCGCTTGCCGCCGGTGTGCTCCAGCACGTTGCGGATGAGCGTGGTCTTGCCGGCACCGAGAAAGCCGGTGACGACGGTGCAGGGCGTGCGTTGCAGCATAACGCTCATGGGACTTCCTTCAGGCTGTCGTAAACGGGAACGCGCGCGATGAGACCGCGCTTCAGCGATTCCGGTCGGTTGCGGAACGGCATGAAACCGTCCGTCGAGCGGGCGAAAAGCTCCGCACCGGCGATGAGGTCGGCGGCGCTGTCAGGGGAAAGCTCGCCGAAGACATAGCTCCAGCAGCCCTCGCGCAGGATGGCTGCAGAGAGGCCGCGCTTGCAATTGCCGAGGCAGCCCACCTGCTGCACACGCAGACCCGAGTTCGCCGCCGCCTGAGCCGTATTGCGGGCGAGAAGCGCGCCCGGCCGGGGAAGGTCGTGCGGATCGGCAGCCCTGCGGCAGGAACTGCAGACGACAATCGTAACGGAGTGCGGTTGGTTCGAATCAAAGGCGGATGAGAAAGGGGAATCCGCCGGTTGCAAAAAGCCGTTCGTCAAGGTCATGTCCTTTGCCCGGGTCACCCGCCAGGCGGTCGGAGTTCAGTTCTTGACGGCAGGTCTCCTGGCTTACGGATCGTCGTCCTTCGCCGCCTTCCCAGAACCAAGGCTCCAGTGGCGTGTGGCGGAGGACTCTCCGATTACAGTTGCGGGGACAGCTGCGGAATTGCCCGAAGGCTCACCGCATTCCCTCTTAGCTCCCGCCCCGAAGGACGGGAGACCGTCGCGATCATTTAGAGCCGCCACGGTGACGCTGTCAACGCAGCAAAATTCCGTCTTGCCGCCGAGCGCATTTCGGTTAAGCTTGATGCGTCGATGGTTCCCTTCGGGGACGAAAGAGGGAACGCGGTAGGAGAAACCCGATCCGCGGCTGCCCCCGCAACTGTGAGCGGCGAGCTTGCCCACAAGCCACTGAGGCCTTGAGCTTCGGGAAGGCGGGTAAAGCGGAGACCCGCGAGCCAGGAGACCTGCCTTCGACGGACATTGACCTCAACGGCCCTCGGGTGGAGGGCGAAAGGACGCGATATGACGCAATTCACGGCACTCGGTGCTGCCGAATCCTCTAGAACGCACGCTGTACAGTTTCTGGCGGTCGGCTTTCTCGGCATCTTCATCATCGGCTTTGTCGGTTTCTCCCATATGGAAGTCGTCCACAATGCCGGGCACGATTATCGCCATTCCATGGCTTTTCCCTGCCACTAGGGAGGTCATATCCCAATGTCGATTTTCAGGAATGCGGTGTTCCTCGCCGCAATCGCCGGTCTTTTTGCCGGCGTCGTGATGACGGGACTGCAAGCCTTTTTCACCGTTCCGCTCATTGTTGAAGCCGAAAGCTACGAGGCTGCGGGCGGCCACGCAGGCGATCATGGTGAAGCCATGCATGATCACGGCGAAGAAGCCTGGGCCCCCGCCGACGGCGCTGAGCGCACCGTCTATACGGCACTCGCGAATATCGTGACGGGCATCGGTTTTGCGCTGCTGCTCGTGGCTGCGTCGGAGCTGGCGGGCGGCATTGCCGGCTGGCGGCAGGGCATGATCTGGGGCTTTGCCGGATTTGCGGTGTTCACTCTTGCGCCGGGATTGGGGTTGCCGCCGGAGCTGCCTGCGATGCCCTCAGCGGACCTCCTGGCGCGGCAGATATGGTGGATCGGTACGGTTATCGCGACCGCCGCAGGACTTGCGCTGATTGCGTTCAAGCAGGGCACAGCCTTCGCCATCATCGGCCTTGCTTTGATACTCATTCCGCATGTGATCGGTGCTCCACAGCCGGACGCATATGACACCCCGGTGCCTGCCGGATTGCACCATCGTTTCGTGGTGGCTGTCACGATGACGAACATGCTGTTCTGGGTGCTTCTCGGGGTTGCCGTGAGTTTCCTGCGCTCGCGTTTCGCCGAGGGCCTGAGCCCGCGGAATAGTCTTGCCTGAGGCAACGCGCCTGACGCTGGTGCTCGGTGGCGCGCGATCCGGGAAGAGCCGCCATGCCGAGGGCATCGTGGAGTCCTGCCCCGCGCCCTGGACCTATATCGCCACGGCCCAGGCTTTCGATGAGGAAATGCGGGAGCGGATCGCGGAGCATCGCGCCCGGCGCGCTGCCCTGTGGGAGACCATAGAGGCTCCTCTGGAGCTTGCGAGTGCACTTTCCCGCGTCGCCGAAGACAGGCCGGTGCTTGTCGACTGCCTCACCCTTTGGCTCACCAATGTGATGCTGGCGGAGCGGGATGTCGAAGCGGAATGCCAGCGTCTCGTCGAGACGTTGCGGAAGCCGCATGGGCCGTGGGTGGTCGTTTCCAACGAGGTGGGTCTCGGCATCGTGCCCGAGAACCCCCTTGGAAGGCGGTTTCGGGACGCGGCGGGATGGCTGAACCAACTGATCGCGGCTGATGCCGACAGCGTTGTCTTCATGGTCGCCGGCCTGCCGATGAAGGTGAAGTAAGATGCGCCAGATCGACGAGCGCGAGGCTGAGCGCCACAAGGCGAAGATGGCGAAGCGCAAGGCTGTGCAGGATGCCGAAGTCGCAGGCAAGACGGTCGAGAAAGGCCTTCTGATCGTCA
>Ga0164243_10003580_pt1 | contig 24801 bp, 25 predicted proteins | sample OricompcompostOP_FD_108781 | JGI IMG/M metagenome (GOLD analysis project Ga0164243, IMG submission 108781) | Organic Plus compost microbial communities from Emeryville, California, USA - Original compost - Organic plus compost (OP) | ecosystem: Engineered > Solid waste > Mixed feedstock >...
TGAGCAACACGTCGATCACGGTCAAGAGCGCCGACGGCTACACGCAGACCTACACGATCGACTCGTCGACCGAGAAGGCGAGCAACCTGGCCACCGGCTCGAAGGTGATGGTCGTCGCGAAGGTCTCGGGTGACACCGCGACGGCGACGAGCGTCACCGACGCGAACCAGACGCAGGGCCAGGGCCAGGGTCAGGGCCGTGGCCAGGGCGGTTTCCCCGGCGGCGGCACGAACGGCGGTCCCGGCATGAACGGCGGCCAGCAGGGTGGCATGCCCGCCATGCCCGGCCAGGGACAGACACAGAACTGAAAGCGCTTCACAACGTGCGGGGCCGCCTTCGGGATGGGCGGCCCCGCACGTTTTCCCGCGCCCGCCGCGCTGTGGTCAATAACACACGAACGCGGTTAATCGGGGTCAGGCGCGGAGGTCGAACTGGCCGGCCTTGACTCCTGTCAGGAAGGCTTCCCACTCACCGGCATCGAAGACGAAGACGGGACTCTGCGGCAGTTTGGTGTCGCGGACGCCGATCAAGCCGGCACTGCCGATGTTGACTTCGACACAGTTGCCGCCGTTGGGCTCACTCGCGAAGGACTTCTCCCAGTTTTCCTCGTCGAACAGCGTCGCGGCCGTCTCCGGATCGTAATCCAGCCGGCGAGGATATTCCGTCATAGGTCGTACCTCCGTGCGGGTCGGGTGCGGCCCGTTGACGTGCGTAAACGAGCGAGCCCCTTACTTCACTGGACATGGTCCGGGTCCAGTTGAGTGATACATGGCCTGACCACTCGACACCAAGATTATTCCAGGAGTAGGATTATTCCAACGGCCGGGGGTGCTCCTGGGGGCGCGGCACCCGGCCGGGGTCAACTGCAACCCAGCCTCTCGAGGGAGGTCACCGTGCTCGGAGCCAACGCCGGCAGCGTGCTCACGCCACCGCGGCGTGAGGTGCAGTCCTGTGCCGAGCCGGCGATCTCGCGGCATGTCTCGCCGTTCATGGTCGTCGGCAACGTCAACGGCCAGGAACGCGCGGCGAGAGCCGACTCGCCCGCCGAGGTGCTCGACCGGATGATCGCCTGGCTCGCCGAGGACGACGACGCGGCCGCCGTGTGGTACCTGCGCGAGGACTGGCCTGCGCCGGTCACGCTCATCGGCAGGCCCGCGCGGGGACTCGTCGGCGAAGCGCGCCGGTGCGCGCACCTGTTCTCCCTCGAACCCGGCTCGGTGAGCTACGGATCGGTCACCGCCGCCTGCGGCGCCGAGCTGTACCTGCAGGAGATCGAATGGCTGGGCGTCGGCCACGGCATGCCATGCGAATGCTGCCTCGCGCTCAGCGGAACGCGCCCGAGACTGAAGGGAATTCCCCGATGACCGTCAGGATCGGCGACACCGTGTACGTGCCACGCGGCGAGGACCGGCGGGGCGAACTCGCCCATCGCGGGCGCCAGGAGCGCGCCCGCCTTACCCGGCGCACCCGGCGATTCACCTGGCTGTCCCATCTGGACTCCGCGCTCCACAGGTCGCGCGGCTGACCGGAAAACCTTGCCGGCCAAGGGCTTTCAGACGCGGTCGCCCAGCTGCGCGCGGTAGGTCTCGGCGAGGCCCTTGAGGAACTCGCGCGTCTCCTGGCGTTCCATCGCCGCACCGCGAAGCCGGTCCCACGCGTCGACGAACAGCTGGAAGTCCTTCTGCTCGTCGAGGTAGATACCGCCCGCGGAATGCTCGATGTAGACGAAATCCCTTGTGCGGTCAGGGAAGCGCATGATCGTGAAGTCGTTCGGCACCGCGGCCAGCCGCGCCTCGAACGGCAGCACGTGGATGTATACGCGCTGGCGCCGGTCGAGCTCCATCAAATGCTCGATCTGGTCCAGCATTACCGCGGGCGCGCGACCACCCGGCGCGCGGCGCAACGCGGCCTCGCTCAGGATGAAGCGGTAGTACGGCGGCTGCGGCTGATCGAAGACGGACTTGCGGTCGAGCCGGTTACGCACCAGCGAGGTGACGTCCGTCGCGCCGAACTCGGTGAACTGCTTGAGCATGTAGTGCTCGGACTGCAGCGGGCCGGGAATGCGCTCGCCGTGCCACGTCATGATCTCGACAGCGGCCGGCTCGAGGTCGGTGAAGGTGCGGAACCAGTGCGGCACCACCGAGCGGTAGCCGGACCAGTGCCCGCGCTGCCCCGCGGCGGCGCGGGCGAGGTTCATCAGTGCCTCGGACTCGTCGCCGTTGATCCCGAACGCGTCCAGCATGGTCCGCACGTCGCCGAGCTTGACGCCGACGGCACCGGACTCGATCTTGTTGACCTTGCCCTGGGTGCAGCCGAGTACCTCGGCGACCTGCTGCTGGGTCATCCTCGCCGCGGTGCGGGCGTGGCGGAGCTCGTTGCCGAGTTGCTTGCGCCGGGAGGTAACGGTGCTAGCCATCGCTCACTTCCCGGTCCTCGCCCTTTCCCGTCCGCTCACTTCGCTGATTGTAAGCCGCTGATCTCACCGTAATCACGCACCGGATAGCCACAGTAACAGCGAAACGATGCCAGTAATCGCGCGCTAACGCTAGTTACTCGCGCGTTCAACCCGTAGCGCTAGGGTTTCGAGTAGGTCACGACGAAACGAGGACGTTCATGAGCAAGAAGGCGAGTATCGGCGTCACAGGACTGGCGGTGATGGGCCGCAACCTGGCCCGCAACCTCGCCCGCCACGGGCACACGGTAGCCCTGCACAACCGGTCCGAGCAGCGGACTCGCGAACTGGTCGAGCAGTTCGGCGACGAGGGCGAGTTCATCCCGGCCTACTCCGCGCAGGAGTTCGTCGACGCGCTGGACCGGCCGCGCCAGATCGTGATCATGGTCAAGGCCGGCGCGCCCACCGACGCGGTGATCGAGGAGTTCGCGCCGCTGCTGGAGCCCGGCGACGTGATCGTCGACGCCGGTAACGCGCACTTCGCCGACACCCGTCGGCGGGAGGCGGCGCTGCGCGAGCGGGGTCTGCACTTCGTCGGCACCGGCGTCTCCGGCGGCGAGGAGGGCGCGCTGCACGGGCCGAGCATCATGCCCGGTGGGTCGACGGAGTCCTACGAGTCGCTGGGCCCGCTCTTCGAGGACATTTCGGCCAAAGTGGACGGTGCGCCCTGCTGCACCCATATCGGACCGGACGGCGCAGGGCACTTCGTCAAGATGGTGCACAACGGCATCGAGTACGCCGACATGCAGCTGATCGCCGAGTCGTTCGATCTGCTGCGCGGCGCGCTCGGCTACGAACCGGCCCAGATCGCGGAGGTCTTCCGCACCTGGAACACCGGGCGGCTGGACTCCTACCTCATCGAGATCACCGCCGAGGTGCTCGCGCACACCGATGCCGCGACCGGCAAACCGTTCGTGGACATCGTCGCGGACCAGGCCGAGCAGAAGGGCACCGGCCGCTGGACCGTGCAGATCGGACTCGATCTCGGCGTGCCGATCAGCGGTATCGCGGAGGCGGTGTTCGCGCGGTCGCTCTCCGGCAGCGCGGACCTGCGTGCCGCCAGCCGCGGCCTGCCCGGCCCGACGCGCGCCCCGATCTCCGACAGCAAGGGCTTCGCCGACGACGTCGAGCGCGCGCTGTACGCGTCGAAGATCGTCGCCTACGCGCAGGGCTTCAACCAGATCCAGGCCGGTGGCGCCGAATACGGCTGGGACATCGACCTCGGCGCGGTCGCGAAGATCTGGCGCGGCGGCTGCATCATCCGCGCGAAGTTCCTCGACGACGTGACCGCGGCGTTCGCGGCCGAGCCGGGCCTGCCGACGCTGCTCACCTCGGGCGACTTCCGCAAGGCAGTGGAGGACGCGCAGGACGCGTGGCGTTCGGTGGTGTCCACGGCGGTGAAGCTCGGCATCCCCACGCCCGGTTTCTCCACCGCGCTCGCGTACTACGACGCGCTGCGGGCGGAGCGCCTGCCGGCCGCGCTGGTGCAGGGACAGCGGGACTACTTCGGCGCGCACACCTACCGCCGCGTCGACCGCGAGGGCTCGTTCCACACCGCGTGGGCAACGCCCGAACGCGGCGAATCGCCTGCCTGACACCGAAACGGGGGCGCGTCCATCGTGGTGGGTGCGCCCCCGTTCTCATGCCTTGTCAGCCTCGGGTTGACACGGCGAGCCCGAGTACGCCACCGGCGAACCCGATGAGCACCATCGTGGCCATCGGCAGCGCACTGCCCACACCGAACGCACCGACCAGCGGCGAGGCGATCGCGCCCAGCACGAACTGGCCGCCACCGATGAGCGCCGACGCCGCGCCCGCCGCCTCGCGCCCGGTCTCCTGTCCCAGCGAGGTGACCGACGGCATCACGAACCCGAGCGAACCGATGGCCAGGAACAGGAAGATCCAGGTGACGGCGAAGCCGCCCGCGCCCACGAGCAGCAGCACGACGAGCACCACGGCCGGTACAAGTCCACAAAGGACGCCGCGGATGAGGAGTTTGCGTGGCCGGACACGGCCGGCGAGCCGGTTGAACAGCGCGGCCCCGGCCAGCATGCCGAGCGCGTTCGTCGCGAAGATCAGGCTGTACTGGGTTTCCGAGGCGCCGTAGAGATCCTGGAACACGAAGGACGAGCCGGCGATGTAGCCGAACAACGCGATCCCCGCGCACGACGCGACGATGACGTAGCCGATCATCGCCCGCTTCTTGAGCAGTCGTGCCATGGCGCGGAAGGTCGCACCGAGCCCGCCCGCGTGCCGGTTTCCGGCGGGCAGCGACTCCGGCACGCGGGCGAGCACGCCCACCACCAGCAGCACGCCGAACACGGCGAGCGCGGCGAAGACCAGCTGCCAGGTGCCGACGGCGAGGATGCCGCCGCCGATGATCGGTGCGACGACGGGCGCCACGCTGAAGATCATGATCAGCGCGGAGAACCGGCGCGCGGCGTCGACGCCCTCGAAGCGGTCCGCGATGACGGCACGCGAGACCACGATACCGGTGGCGCCGGCCAGTCCCTGCAGCAGCCGAGCGGCGATGAGTACCTCGACCCCGGGTGCGACCGCGCAGACCACCGAGAACACCACGAACGCGGCGCTGCCGGCGAGCAGGACCGGTCGCCGCCCGAGCGAATCGCTGATCGGCCCGAACAGGATCTGCCCCAGCGCGAGCCCGATCAGGAACGTGGTCATGGACAACTGCACGTTCGCGCTGTCGGTGTGCAGCGAATCGGCCATGGACGGGAAGCCCGGCACGTACATGTCGGTGGCGAACGGCGCCACCGAGGACAGCCCGGCGAGCACGATCATCAACAGCACGGTGCGCGACGGGGCCCTTGTGGCCGTGGTCATGACATCCTCCCAAGTCGTAGCGCACGGAGCGCCATTGCCCACGGCCCAGATAAGCTACCATTAGTTTACCGGTTGACAAAGAGGTGTGGATGCATCAGTTACCGCCGACCTGCCGCGAGGACTGGCAGCGCGCACGGCCCGATCTCGACACCTCGCCGATGGACGTGATCGGCTCGCTCAAGCAGGTGCTCGCCCTGATCAACTCCGCGCTCGAACCGGTCTACGAGGGCGCGCCGGTGACCCAGCCCGAACTCGAGACGATGATGATCATGCGGCACGCGCAGCGCCCCGGCATCGCGCGGACGCTCGCCGTCCAGCTGGGGCTTTCCCGTGCGGCACTGAGCAAAACACTGTCCCGCCTGGAACAACGCGGCTACATCGTGCGCGAGGCCAACCCCGCCGACCGGCGCGCGTCGCTGATCCGCCTCACGCCGGATGGCGAGCGGGTCGTGGACGAGATGTTCCCTCGGCAACTGGGCATCGAGGCGCGGCTGCTCAGCGGTCTCGACGACGACGAGCGCACCCGTGTCCTGGACGCCCTGGAGCTGCTCCGGCGCACCGTCAGCGAGCTGTGAGCCAGCTCATGAGTAGTGCGAAACTTACCTGAAAGTACTTGTTACCCGCCGGAAATCCACCTCCGATTGCATGCCCCGCGTCCTGATAGGCGCGGAGACAGCGAGGGAGGCTTGCGATGGACCTCAACACCCTGGTCTACACGTTGATCAACACGATCAGCGCGATCTTCAACGCTCTGTAGGCCCCGGCAGGGCCGGCCGCGCCCGGCGTGGCCGGCCCTGCCGCTGGTGTCCTAAGCGGACGGTCAAGACGCCGGCTGGCGGTAGGTCCGCGGCGCACCGAGACTCCGGGAGATCCCCCGTGCCGCCGCGCGCACCGCCGGGACCAGGGTGCGCGGGTCGAATCCCTCGGCGGGCACGACGATCGAGATCGCGGCGACCACGTCGTCGTCGGCTCCGTGCACCGGGGCGGCGACGGACAGCGACACCAGCTCGACCTGCCGGTCACTGATCACGTACCCGTCGCGCCGCACGTCCGCGAGTACCCGCCGCAGCTGTTCCGAAGACGCGATCGTGCGTGGGGTGTACCGCTTGAGTGGTCTGGCCAGGTACTCCTCCTGGACCTCCGCCGGCGCGTTGGCCAACAGCACCAGCCCGACGCCCGTCGCATGCGCGGCCAGCCTGCCACCGGCGCGCGACACCACGCTCACCGCGCGCCGCCCGGAAATCCGTTCCACGTAGACGACATCCGGCACGTCGAGCACCGCGAGCTGCACGTTCTCGTGCGTTGCCTCGTAAAGGTCCTCCAGGAACGGCATCGCGCTCTCGCGCAAACCCATGCCGCGCGGCGAAAGGGACGCGATCTCCCACAGCCACAGGCCGACCCGGTAGAGCCCGTCGTCCTGGCGTTCCAGCGCACCCCGGCGGGCGAGCTCACCGACGATGCGGTGCGTGGTGGACAGCGCGAGCCCGGCCCGGCGGCTCAACTCGGACAGGCTCAGCGCGGGCCGGTCCGTGCTGAACGCACCGAGCACGTTCAGTACCCGGTCGACAACCGTTGGCGCCTGTGCCGAGTTGTGCCGCATCGCTTCAGGCTAATGATGACCACACGGGCGGCCTGCGGTGCGGGTAGCGGCGCAAGCCGCCGTCCTCACAGCAAGCCCCTGCCGCCGCTTTCGAAGACATCAGCCCCACACCAGCTGGGCCGTCTCCACGATGCGTTCCAGCTTCGCCTTCTGCTGGTCCTCGGTCAGGTCGTTGCCCTCCTCCGTGGAGGAGAAGCCGCACTGCGGGGACAGGCACAGCTGGTCGATGTCGACGTACTTCGCCGCCGCGTCGATGCGCGCGCGCAGCGAGTCGACGCTCTCCAGCTCACCGCGCTTCGTGGTGACCAGGCCGAGCACGACGTACTTGCCCTTCGGCACGAATCGCAGCGGTTCGAAGCCGCCGGAGCGCTCGTCGTCGAACTCCAGGAAGTACCCGTCCACGTTGAGCTCGTTGAACAACGCGTCGGCCACGAAGTCGTAGCCACCCGAGGCGACCCACGAGGACCGGAAGTTGCCGCGGCACAGGTGCGTCGTCACGGTCAGCCCCGCCGGCCGGTTCGCCAGCGCGGCGTTCATCGTCTTGATGTTGCGCACGTGCTGCTTGTCCGGGTCCCCGCCCATCTTCGCGACCAGCGCGCGCTGCTCGGGATCGTTGAGGTAGGCCAGGCTCGTGTCGTCGAGCTGCAGGTACCGGCAGCCGAGCTCGTACATCCCGGCGATCTCCTTGGCGTAGGCCGCGGCGAGATCGTCGTAGAACTCCTCCAGATCCGGGTACACCGTCTCCGACACCGCGGCCCTGCCGCCGCGGTAGTAGATCATGCTCGGCGAGGGGATCGTCTGCTTCGGCGTGACACTGGGGTCCACAATGGACTTCAGATACGAGAAGTGCTCGCCGAAGATCACGCCGTCGAGTCCGACCTTGTCGTCGACCTTGAGCCCGGCCGGGCTGAACTCGATGTCGCCCGCGGCGTTGTGGAACTTGACGTGCAGCTTCTCGTCGCTCTTGCCGACGCCGTGCAGCTGGTAGATGAAGTCCATGTGCCAGGAGGCGCGGCGGAACTCGCCGTCGGTGGCCGACCGCAGCCCGGCAGAGCGCTGGAGTTCCACGACGTCGCGGATGGCGTTGTCCTCGACGGCACGCAGCGCCTCGGCGGTGAGCACTCCCTTCGCGTGCTCCTCGCGGGCCCGGTGCAGTTCGGCGGGACGGAGCAGGCTGCCAACGTGGTCGGCGCGAAACGGCGGTGTCGTGCGCGGAGTCATGCCCCGATCCTGGAACAGCGCCCGGCCGGGGGCAACCCTCAGCCGACGTGCACGAGTGGCCGCTGCTCCGGATCGCGTTCGGCGCGGCGCAGCACCTCGCGGGTGACCGGCGGGATGTCGCCGTCACCGAAGATCAGGTACCGGCCGATCGCCTTGAACGGGTTGTCCTCGGTCCAGCCGAAGTACACGTGCGGCCGCAGCCCGGTGTCGTCGCGGATCTGCAGCAGGATCGCGGCGATGGCGTTGGCGATCGACGGGCTCTTCACCCGCAGGATCTGGTAGCCGTACCGCTTCTCGCCGTGGACGTGCAGTGCCGACTCGAAATCCGAGGCGTCGCTGACCGTCACCTCGAGGAAGATCGGCTCCGAATCACGCGGGATGTGGCTGTTCTCGCGTGCTTCCCGGGCCTTGTCCTCGTACTCGGCCTCGTCCCTGGCGTCCGGCTCGTTCGCGATGATCCGGACGTGCCCGCGGCGCACCGCCTTGGCGATGATCCGGTTGGCCGCGGCGTCGAAGCGGACGTCCTCGACGCGCAGTTCCAGCGACCGCGTCGCCCGCGAGACCAGCGAGGTCAGGATGATCGCGACGATGAAGAGCCCGGCGATCTTGACGCCGTCCGGGCGCTCCACGATGTTCGCGATCGTCGTGTAGAAGAACACCAGGGTGATCACGAGGTAGGCGGCGAACGCGCCGCGCTGCCGCTGCCGGTGGGCGGCCAGCGTCACCGCGAGCGCCGCCGAGGAGATCAGCACCAGCACACCGGTCGCGTACGCGCCGCCCTGCGCGTCCACGTTCGCGTCGAAGATCCACGTGATGAGGAAGGCGATCACCGAGATCACGATGACGAGCGGCCGCGTCGCGCCCGCCCAGTCCGGCGCCATGCCGTAGCGCGGAAGGTAGCGCGGCACGAGGTTGAGCAGGCCCGCCATCGCCGACGCGCCGGCGAACCACAGGATCGCGATCGTGCTGATGTCGTAGACCGTGCCGAAGGCGTTGCCGAGATAGTTGTGCGCGAGATAGGCCAGCGCGCGGCCGCTCGCCTTGCCGCCGTCGCCGAACTCCTCCTGCGGGATCAGCACGGTGGTGGCGAAACTGCTGGTGATCAGGAACGCGCTCATGATCAGCGCGGCGGTGGTGAGCAGCTTGCGGGTGTTGCGGATGCGCCCCCGCGGTTCGGCCTGCGTGTCCCCGGACTGCCCGCGCACCAGCGGCATCACCGACACCCCGGTCTCGAACCCGGACAGGCCGAGCGCCAGCTTCGGGAACACCACGAGCGACACCCCGATCATGACCCACACGCTGCTGTGCTCGCTGACCAGCATGTTCTTCCAGTCGACGACCACGTGCGCGCTGGTGATCACGTGGATCAGCGCGTCCGCCACCACGACCAGATTCAGCGCCAGGTACACCGCGACCAGCCCCACCGCGAGCCCGATCGCCTCGGCGAAGCCCTTGAGGAACACCGCACCGAGCAACGCGATCAGCACGAGCGTGATCAGCATGTTCTCGCCGTGCAGGAAGCTCGGGATGAACGGGTTCTCCACCGCGTGCGCGGCCGCGTCCGCGGCGGACAGGGTGATGGTGATGACGAAGTCGGTCGCCGCGAAGCCGAGCAGGGCCAGCACGAGCAGCTTGCCCTTCCACCGGGACAGCAGCCGCTCCAGCATCGCGAGCGAGCCCTGGCCGCGTGGGCTCTCGGCGGCGACGCGGCGGTAGATCGGCAGCGCACCGGCCAGCGTCAGCACGACGAGCACGATCGTCGCGACCGGCGAGAGCAGCCCGGCCGCCAGCGCCGCGATACCCGGCTGATAGCCGAGCGTGGAGAAGTAGTCGACGCCGGTCAGACACATGACCTTCCACCACGGATGGTCACGTTCGGTCTTCTGTTCGCGCCCGCTGCCCCCGAACTGCTGGGCGCGGTTGAGCTGGCCGTCGAGCAACCATTCCCGCACAGTCACGCCACACAAGTACCACCGCCACCGCGTGGCCGCCCGGGACGCTCCCACAGTGCACCGCGAGAGCGTCCCTTTTGGGGCGTTTCGTCACGCGGGCGGCGCGAGCACGACCACGGAGTTGTGCCCGCCCATGCCCAGCGACGACTTCACGGTGAGGCCGTCGCCGATCGGGGTACGGCCCCGCAGCAACTGCGGATGGCCGGGCGCGACCGGCACCGGGGCCGGGATGTAACCACGGTCGTAGCTCATCGCCGCGACCGCCGTCTCCACCGCCGACGCCGCCCCCTGACAGTGCCCCACCAGCGGTTTCACCGAGTAGATCCCGGTCTCGGGGCTGAAGAACTCGGCCAGGATCGTCGCCTCCGCACGGTCACACTGGGCGGTGCCGGGACCGTGCGCGTTGTGGTAGCGGATCGCCGAAGCCGGCACGCCCGCGTTCTCCAGCGCGTCGGCGAAACACCCGCGGACCTGGCTGAGCCCGGGATCCACGGACGTCACGTGATGCGCGTCGTGCGACATGGCGCCGCCGAGCGTGTACGCGTACGGCCTGTCCGCGCGCCGTGACAGTACGAACGAGACCGCCGCCTCGCCCGCCGGGAAGCCGCGGCTGCCCTCCTGGAACGGGCGGCATACCTCCAGCGGCTCGTCGTCGACCACGGCGACACCCAGCCGGACGAAGTGCAGCACGTTCTCCGGATTGGCCGAGAGGTCCGTTGCGACGAACACCACATCGTCCACGATTCCGGCATCCAGCCAGGCCTTCGCGGTCAGCAACCCGGCGTTACCGGACGCGCACATGGCGGACACGTTCATCGCGGGGCCGTGGAAGCCGTACTCCTGCATGAACGTCGACATCGGCGTGGACGGCATCAGCGCCAGGTACTCCCTCGGTTTGAGATCGGCCCCACGCTCGACGTAGAACTCCTTCCACAGGTCCACCTCGCCGAGTACGACGGCATGCAGCAGGCCCACGCGCCGGCCCGGCTGCCAGCCGCGCTCGCCCGCGTCGGCGATGGCCTCCCGCGCGGCCGCCCGCATCGCACGCGAGAACCGGCTCGGGCCGTCCAACGGATCCCCGCCGTCGCTGACCTTCGCGACCCACACCGACTCGTCCCGGTTCACCCCGTAGCCACCCTCCAAAGTGGCCGCGTGCTTACCCTCGGTGAGGCCTGCCCAGAACGATTCCCGGCCCCAGCCGTAGCCGGTGACGGTGCCGATGCCACAAATTCCAACTTCTCGCGAGTTCATCACACTCGCCCCTCCTTGTGGTTACCTCTACGATCCATTCGGGACCGAATGGACCCATAGGGCCAACGACCAGCGGCTTCGGGCCTTTTGCCGTGGCAAGCTGGTACTGGCCGGAAGGGTGCGTTCAACCGACAGCCCTTCCGCCAAACGGAGTAGCGGCTGTACAAGGGGCTATCGGCGGATCGGACGGACCATGGAGGCAAACGCCAACCGCATCGATCACGAACAGGTGATCGACCTGGCGCTGTCCGCCGAACGCGCCGTCATCTGGCAGCTGGACTTCGCGACGGACGAACTGTCCTGGCGGGACGGCCTCGAATCGCTGCTGGAGCTGCCCGAGGCCTCCGACGAGCAGCTGCGGACCAAGCTGACCCGGCTGACCGAACCGCTCACCGTCGCCGCCCGCACCACCGAGACCTGGCACGACCTGGAACTCGAACAGCGGTACCGGACGCCGGCAGGCAAGGCGCTGTGGCTGCGGTTCCGCGCACGCCGGCGCGACGGCAAGCTGATCGGCATCGTCAACAACGTGACCGATCGGCACGAGGACCGGCAGGAACTCGCCGATCTCGCCGACCGGTACCGGCTGCTGATCGAGCTCAGCCCGGACGCGATCGCCGTGCACCAGGACGGGCTCGTCACCTACGCCAATCCCGCCGCGGCCAGGTTCGCCGGGCTGGCCAACCCGAACGACCTGCTCGGCAGGCCGATCACCGACTTCGTCTCGCCGGAGTCGGTACCGGGCATGATGAAGCGGCTCGCCCTGCTGACCGTGCCGGGCGCCACCAGCGAGCCGTCCGAGACCATGTTCGTCCGGGCCGACAAGGGCACCTTCCCGATGGAGGTCGTGTCGGTGCGCACCACCTGGGCGGGCAGGCCCGCATACCAGGTGATCATGCGCGACATCAGCGCGCAGCGGGCCGCCGAGGCCGCGCTGCGTTACCAGGCGGCGCTGGTGGAGCACGTCAGCGACGCCATCGTCGCGACCGACGCCACGGGACGGGTGACCAGCTGGAACCCGGCGGCCGAGGCGATCTACGGACTCGCCGCGGACGAGGCCCGCGGCCGGCTGGTCGGCGAGCTGGTTGGCGCGCCGCTCGATCCGGCCACTGTGGTCGGTGCGGGCGGAGTCGTGCAGACGACGCACCGGGCAGCGGACGGCCGCGCGCTGACGGTGCGCGTTTCGGTGTCCGAAATGGACGGCGGTTACGTACTGGTGTGCGCCGACGAAACGGCGCGCCGCCGGGCCGAGCAGCAGTACAGCACCGTGGTCGCGTCGCTCGACGAGGGCGTGCTCGTGGTCGGCCCCAACGGGTACATCGTGTCGGCCAACCCCGCCGCCGAGCGAATCCTCGGCGCGCCGGAATCGGCGATCATCGGGTCCTCACCGCATGAATGGCAGCTCCACGACGAGTCCGGCCACCGCCTCGATCCGTCGGAGTACCCGTCGGCGCAGTTGCGGCGCACCGGCGGCAGGCAGCAGGGCCGCGTCCTGCGGGTGCGGCGTCGCGACGGACACGAGGTGTGGCTGTCGTTGTCCTGCCGCGCGCTGAATCCCGAGGACATCGGCGCGACCTCGTACGTGCTGTCCTTCACCGACATCACCGAGCGCCGCGCGATCGGCGAGCGGCTCGAACACGACGCGACCCACGATCCGCTGACCGGGCTCGCCAACCGCACCCTCGTGCTCGACAAGCTCACCGCGCTGCTGCACGGCGAGCGACGGAAGCCCACCGCCGTACTGTTCATCGACCTCGACAAGTTCAAGGTCATCAACGACTCGCTCGGCCATACGATCGGCGACACGGTGCTCAGGATCTCCGGTGACCGGTTGCGTCGCGCGGTCCGCGGCACCGACGTCGTCGGGCGGCTCGGCGGTGACGAGTTCGTGGTGCTGGCCGCCGATATCCGTGGCGAACCGGAGGTGCGGGCACTCGCGGAGAACCTGCGTGACTCACTGACCAGGCCGGTGTCGGCGGACGGCCGCAAGCTGCACGTGGACGCCAGCATCGGGATCGTGCTCGCGACACCGGGTGACCAGCGCACCGCCGAGGAACTGCTGCGTGACGCGGATGTCGCGATGTACCAAGCGAAAACGCTCGGCCGCAGCCGGTACGAGTTCTTCAACGTCGAGCTGCGGATGCGGCTGCAGCGCAGGCTCCGGCTGGAGCAGGACCTGCGGGACGCCGTGCGCCGCGGCCGGCTGTGGGCCGCCTACCAGCCGGTCGTGGATCTGCGCACCAACGAGACGGTCGCCGTGGAGGGCTTGCTGCGGTGGACGCATCCCGTGCACGGGCCGGTGTCGCCGACCGAGTTCATCCCGATGGCCGAGGAGAGCGACCTGATCAACCTGCTCGGCGCGCACGTGCTGCGGGAGACCACGACGGAGGTCTCGGCCCGGCGGGCGCAGGGAATCAACGTCGATTTGAAGATCAACCTGTCCACCCGCCAGCTCGACGACGCGAGTCTCGTGCTGGCGATCGAGGCCGCGCTGGCCAGCACCGGGCTGCCGCCGTCCGCGCTGTGCCTGGAAATCACCGAGAGCGCGCTGATGCGCGACGCCGTACTGGCCGGCGAAACCCTTGCCGCACTGCGGGATCTGGGGGTCCGGCTGGCGATCGACGACTTCGGCACCGGGTATTCGTCACTGGCCCAGTTGCACGAGCTCACCCTGGACACCTTGAAGATCGACCGCTCGTTCGTGACCGGGCTCGGCGAGTCCGCGGACGCGGAGGCCATCGTCACCAGCATCATCGCGATGGCGCATGCGGTGAACCTGACGGTCGTCGCGGAAGGCGTGGAGACCCGCAAGCAGCTGGAAGTGTTGCGGGCGCTCGACTGTGACCAGGCGCAGGGCTACTACCTCGGCAAACCACTGCCGGCGCACAAGCTCTGGGCGTAACGCGGCAACAGCAACGGCGTGGCGAGCAGCAGCAGCCCGGCGAGTCCGAGCGCGAGCCGCGGTCCGGTGAGCTCCGCCAGCAGCCCCCACCCCAGGGTGATCACCGCGATGGCGGCGCTGCCCGTGATCGACCATGACGTGAGCACGCGCGCCTGACGGCCGGGATCGGTGCTGGTCAGCCGGTGCGCGGCGAAAACGGGGTTGAACAGGCCGATGCACAGGATCAGCCCGAACTCGGTGATCATCACGGTCGCCAGTCCGAGCGGCCCCGGCTGGATGAGCACGAGCCCGATCGGCCAGCAGGCGCGGAGCACGCCGAAGACGCGCAGCACCGTCCAGTCGCCGTACCGGGCGGCGACGCGACGGGCGAGCCGGGACCCGATCAGCCCGCCGACGCAGGGCACCGCGAACGCCAGCCCGTACTGCCAGACGCCGAAGCCGAGGTGCGCGAGCATCAGCACGGACACGAGCGGTTCCGTCGCCATGATCAGCGCGTTGACCAGGGTGGTGTTGAGGAAGAACCAGCGCAGCGTGGGGTGGCCGAGGATGTACCGCCAGCCTTCGACGATGTCGTTCCACCGCCGCGTTCCCGCCTTCTTCGGGGCCTGCTCGGGTTCGCGGATCGCGAGGATGCCCAGCGCCGAGAGCAGGTAGCTCACCGCGTCGGCGACCACCGTGGTCACCGGTCCGAACAGTCCGATCGCGGCGCCGCCGACCGGCGGTCCGACGATCGTGGCCGACCAGGTGGTGGCCTCGAAGCGGCTGGTCGCGAGCACGAGCCGGTCGGCGGGCACGATGGCCCGCAGGTACGCGCCGCTGGCTGCGGTGAACGCGATCTTCGCCGCCGCAGCGACGACCGAGACCACCAGTAGCTGCGCGAAGGACAGCACGGCCAGCCAGTAGGCCACCGGTATCGACGCCAGCGCCGCGAACCGCAGGGCGTCCATCCCGATCATCACCGGCCGTTTGGCGCGGTACTCCATCCATGGCCCGAGCGGCACCGCCAGCAGCGCGCCGATCGCGAGCCCCGACGAGGACAGCGCCGCCACCTGCGCCGACCCCGCGTGCAGTACCTCGATGGCGATGACGGAGAACGCCCCGAATCCGAGCCCGGTCCCGTAGGCGCTCACCGCGTACGCCGCCCACAACCACCTGAACGATCTGTTGAGCACCGGCAAAGGAAAACCGGTCGCGGTGGCCTGCCGCCAACAACGGATCCGGCGGTGTGTCACAACTTTCCGTTGTAGGGGTAGGTTTTCCGGGTGGATCTCGTCGCGGTGCGCACCTTCGTGGCCGTTGCCGAGGCCGGCCAGTTCCAGGCCGCCGCCGATGAACTGGACATCACCCAGCAGGCGGCCTCGAAGCGCGTGGCCGGTCTGCAGCGTGACCTCGGCGTGCGGCTGTTCACCCGAACCGCCCGGGGTGTCCGGCTCACCCTGGACGGACAGGCGCTGCTGCCGCACGCCCGCGAGCTTCTCCAAGCCGCCGACCGCGCGCGGGCCGCGGTGACGCCGGGGCGGCGGCCGCTCCGGATCGACGTGGTCAACCGCAGGGTCGCGCCCTCGAACCTCCTGCACGCCTTCTACCAGGAACATCCGGACATCGACCTCGACGTCGTGACGCTCGCGCACGCCGACGCGGCCTCGGCGCTGGCGGAGTTGAGCGCCGGCACTCTCGACGCCACGTTCCGCTCCCTGCGCGCCCTCGAGCTGCCCGGGGACCTCCGGTCCGCGCGGGTCATCGACGATCGGCACGAGGTCCTCGTCGGTCCACGGCACCCGCTTGCCGACGCCGAGTCCGTGACACCGGCCGAGCTCGCCGCGCACCCGGTCTGCATGCTCGGCATGACCGACCCCGAGCCGGTGGGCTACTACCAGGATCTCGCGGAGGCTTTCGGGCTCACCATCGACACGGACGGCCCACTCTTCGGCTATGAGGCGCAGTTCGCCGAGATCGCCGAATCGCCCCGGCTCGCGACGCTGATCGGGGCCGGCACGCGCTATCTCTGGCCCGAAAGCTACGACCTGCGCCGGATCCCGGTCGTCGATCCCGCCCCGGTGTATCCGCTCCGGGTGGTGTGGCGGGCCGACAACGCGCACCCCGTCCTCGCGGATTTCCTCGGCTACCTGCGGGACAGGTATTCACCGGCCGAGGACAGCTGGGTGCCGGACTGGGCTCAGCCCGCCGTCAACGCCGGACCGCGGAAGGTCGCCCGGTAGGCGCGCGGCGAAACCCCCAGCGCCGCCTGCAAATGCTGGCGCAGCGACGCGGCCGTGCCGAATCCCGCGTCCTCGGCGATCCGGTCCACCGGCAGATCCGTCTCCTCCAGCAGCTGCCGTGCGCGCTCGATGCGCTGCCGGGTGATCCACTGCACCGGTGAAATGCCGACCTCCTCGCGGAAGCGGCGGGTGAAGGTGCGCACGCTCATCGACTCGCACGCGGCGAGTTCCCGGAGCGACAGCGGACGGTCGAGGTGCTCCAGTGCCCACGCGCGCGCCTTCGCGGTGGAGGAGATTCGCGATTCGGGGACGGGGCGCTGAATGAACTGGGCCTGGCCGCCCTCGCGGTGCGGTGCGACGATGGTGCCGCGGGCGACCTCGTTGGCGACCGTGGCGCCGTGGTCGCGGCGGATCATGTGCAGGCACAGGTCGATTCCGGCCGCGACACCCGCGGAGGTCAGCACATCCCCGGAGTCGGTGTAGAGCACGTTCTCCTCGACCTCGACCGCCGGGTAGAGGGTGCGCAGATCCGCGGCGGAACGCCAGTGCGTGGTGGCGCGCCTGCCGTCGAGCAACCCGGCGGCGGCGAGCACGAACGCGCCCGTGCAGATGGAGGCGACCCGGGTGCCGGGCCGGATCCGGCCGAACGCGGCGGCCATCGCGCCGCGCAGCGGACCGCCGTGGGGCGAGTAGTCCTCCTCCGTGGAGAGCACGACGACCGTGTCCGCCGTGCCCAGCACCTCGGGTCCGTGCGGGACGGCAATGGTGAAGTCGGCGTCCGTGCGCACCTCGCCGGGGACAAGTGTGCAGGTCAGGACCTCGTAGAGCGGGCTGCCGTCCGCCGAGCGGGCCTGTGCGAACAGCCGGTGCACGATGCCCAGCTCGATCGGCAGGACCCCGTCCCGGACGAACGCGACGATTCGATGCATGGCCCGATCCTTTCATACCTTGTCCATCAGGCCACTCGATCTTGCCATGCCGTGGACGGATGCTGGGGTCATGAAGGTGTTGTGGCTGTTCGCTCATCCGGAACCGACGTCGTTGAATGCCTCCCTGCGGGACGAGGGCCTGCGTGCGCTGCGCGAGCTGGGGCATGAGTACAAGCTGTCCGATCTGTACGCCATGAAATGGGACCCGGTGGTGCGCGAGATCGGTTCGAGGGAGCCGGAAGTCGTTGCGGAGAAAGAAAAAGTCCTGTGGGCGGATGCGGTGGTCGTGCAGTTTCCGATGTGGTGGTACGGCATGCCGGCGATCCTGAAGGGCTGGGTCGACCGGGTTTTCATACGTGGCTTCGGATACGGAGTGCACGACGCCGAGGGCAAGGTGCTGCGTTACGGCGAGGGAACTCTGGCCGGCAAACGCGTGATGCTCCTGACGACGGCCGGTGGCCGCCGGTCCAGCTTCGGCCCGCGCGGGGTGAACGGCCAGCTCGATCAACTGCTGTTTCCCTTGCACCACGGTACTTTCTGGTACACGGGCATGTCGGTCTTGCCGCCACTGCTGGTGTACAGCGCGGATCGGACCGGCGAGCCCGAGTACGCCGCGGCGGCGAGCGCGGTACGGGAACGGATGCGCACCCTGGACACGATCGAGCCGATCCCGTTCCGCACCCAGAACGGCGGCGACTACGACACGAATCTCGTGCTGTTGCCCCATCTGGCGGCGGGCCGCACTGGGGTGGATGTACACCAGCGCTGATCCTGGATCGCCCAGTGACCTGTCGGTGAAGCACGCGCGCACCATGGAGCACTACCGCGCCGCACGCGAGACGCCGCATGGGTCCACTTCGGACACCGAGCCGGACCGACGGGTGGCCGAGATGATGCGACTATCCCCGCCACCCGCCGCGGGCGAGGATCTCCGCGATGACGGGCCCCTTGGCTTCGGCGTAGTAGTTGATGTCGCGCCATTCCCGTTTCGCGAGTTCCCGTTTCGTGGTCTCGTAGCGGTCGCGGTCGGCAGCGCTGGCCCGGAGCCGGTCCCGGAAGGCGAGGTACTTTCGCACCTCCACGTGCCCGGGCGGGTAGCAGTGGAGGTTCACCGGCTCATCGGGTTCGCCGGCGCGGAGGCAACGATGCCCGGGCTCGCGGACACGCAGGTCGTAGCCCGCGGCTTCAAGGTCGGGCAGGAAGGCCGGCTCGTCGTCGGGATCGTCGATGCCGACGACGATGTCGATGATCGGCTTCGCGGCGAGGCCTGGCACGGACGTGGAGCCGATGTGCTCGATCAACCGCGCCCGCTCGCCGAGAACGGCACGCAGTTCCGCCGCGCGGCGCTCGAAGCGCTGCGGCCAGGCGGGGTCGTAGTCGGCGAGCGTGACCTTCGCGGGCCGCGGCCCGCGCACGAGAACGGCGGACAGCGTGTCGTCGTCGAGAGGCATGCGTCAATGATCGCGCAGGCGCGCGCTGTTGGTCATGTTCCCGCCGACAAACGCGGCGGCAACGAGCAACGCCCCACCGAATCTCGCCAGCCGGATTCCGGTCTCGTGGTGTTCGCCGCGCCGGGCCAGCCAAGAGCTGAGAAAGACGACCGTCGCCACACCGTTGAGGGCGGCGTGCACGATCCCGGCACGGCGGGTTTCCTTGTCGCACAGGGACCACTCGCCCCAGCCGGTGATGGCGGCCGGCGCGACGCCGAGCAGGCCGACACCCACCAGATGCGTCGCGGCCTGCCGGGAGGCGTCGTCCGGGAAGAAGTCCAGCACCTGCGCGAAGGTCCACGCCCCGAACGGCAGGTCCTTCACGATGACGTGCAGCGGAATACCAGTACTGTCGCCACGCAGGACACGGCGCACGGGCTCACGGGCCACCAGTTTTCCCGCGACCGGATCCACCGCGGCGACCGCGCCGTCCAGTTTGTGCGAGGTCTTGACCCGTTCCAGCAGTCGCAAGTACCGGTTCATCGGGACCACGTCCTTCCGCGCCAGTCAACGGTACCCCTACGGCGTCGCCATGACAGCCGAGATTCCGAACTGGCCGGAGGACCCGGCGTCCAGTGCCACGCTGGTGACCCCGAAGGCGTCGATCACCATGCCCGACAAGGAGATCCAGCCGAAACGATCACAGAGTCTCGCTGAGGTTTTGAACGCCCGCGAGGTAGTCATCCCACACTTTCGCCGGTCACCGCTTCGGCTGCTTGATCCTCGGGAGCGCCGCAGCTGCAGGCCGGGCCGGCGCTCTTGCCGAGGCTATCGGCGTCACCCTTGACGACGTAGACCTCCCACGGCTCGCGCCCCGGCGCAGTCACCCACACCTTGTCCTGCAAGGCGTAGCAGCACGAGGTGTCGTTCTCCTGGAAGGTCGGCAATCCGGCGTCGCGCAGCCGGCTCGTGGCGGCGGTGACCTCCTCGGTGGCGACGACCTCCACACCGAGGTGATCGAGCCGGGTGTCCTGGCCGGGTTCGCCCTCGATGAGGACAAGCTTGAGCGGCGGCTCGGCGATCGCGAAGTTGGCATAGCCCTCGCGACGCTTGGCCGGTTCGACACCGAACAGCTTGGTGTAGAAGGCGATCGAGCGTTCGAGGTCGGAAACGCGGAGAGCGAGCTGGACACGGGACATGGCAGTCCTCCTGTATCGACAATCATCAATACAGACCTAGCTTGCCGTAAGAATAGATAGATGTCAATATAGATGCGTGTCGAATCTTGCCGGCCAGAACGCGAGTTGCTGCGCGCCGATGGTCCACGAACCACTGGACGAGGAGTCCGCGGCCGGGCTGGCGCGCATGTTCAAGGCACTCGCGGACCCGATCCGCCTGCGCCTGCTGTCGGTGATCGCGTCACACGGAGGAGGCGAGGTTTGTGTCTGCGACCTGATCGGCCCGTTCAACGTCTCCCAGCCGACGATCTCCCACCACCTGAAGGTGCTGCGCGAAGCGGGCCTGGTCGACTCCGAGCGGCGCGGCACGTGGGTCTACTACTGGGTGCTGCCGGCGGCCTTGGCGCGCCTGTCGGACCTGCTCCGGACACCAGCCGGCGCCCAAACCTGATCCAGACCCGAAAAAACCGCCCTGACCTGCGTCAGAGCGGTTCTCGAATGGTGGCCAGGGCCGGGGTCGAACCGGCGACCTTCCGCTTTTCAGCTCTCGGGATGATCGTTCACGCGGATCCGGCAAGCACTGCGACCTGGTGTCGAAGGCCCCCGTGCCGCCGAATGGACAGCTACGAACCGGCCCGAACTGCAACGCGAACTGCAACGCGAGCGAGCACGTGAGTGCACGGGGGAAGCTCAGCGATCGTCACGCAAAATCTCGCCCGCGTCACCTGTCGTGACCATATGATCGTCGCTGTACGTATCGCCTCAATCACCGTCGGCGGAAAGGACGCCTAGTGGCCGCCCCTCACCTCGAAGAGCACGACCCTCAGGTCGGCCTTATCGCCCCCTGCCCTTGCCATACTGGGACTGCGCCCTACCGCTTCTGGCACGACGACAAGGGGCCTGGACCGCTTCTGCAAGCTCGCCATGGCACTGCCGACCACAACCGTCCTGCTCCCTGGTGCGATCACTTCTATCGTCTCCGCGATCGCCGGCGGGGAGAGTGGGTCTATGTCGCAGAGCCGTACCAGCTGCACGACGATGCGTTCTCAGACTTCGTGTACCTGCGCGAGCACGGCTGGCACGTCGAAGTCACCTCATGGCGAGCCCGGCACTACCCGGGCCACACGGTCGCCGTGGTGATCCGCAAGCACGACGATTAGGGCGGGTACCTCAGGACGCTCCTCGACCTGATCGAGCCGCAGGTCTGCACGTCTCAGCGCACCAGGTCGCTGATGTCAGCCGACCTCTTCGTTATCAGGCCAAGATCAAGACGTTTCTACCTCGCCTGAGACCCCATCTGTGCAGGTCAGCAGCGTCCGTGGACGTCCGTCGACGTACCCCGCTCGCACCCACCGTTGTCAGGCAGTTTGTCAGGCCACTTTCCGCGTCTGACCAGCAGGAACAGGCTGAAACATTGGGGGCGCACCCCCCTATTGGGGGCGCACCCCCCTATGTTCCAGCCTCCGTGACCCTGTGACAGGAAATTAGTGTGGGGAGGGGTGTCACTCCCCGCCTGTCACTCTCCTGTCACTCCTGTTTCCGCAGGTCAGGACCTGTCGAGTGACAGAGTGACAGGTGTGACAGCGATGAGGTACCGGTGTCACTCCCTCAACCACCCCACTGCTCATCGAGCGCGACAAGCTGCTTGGACAGCCTCACGCCCTCCACGATGTCCGGCGCATCGAGCGGCGCGCCAGCCGACGACTTGAGCGCAGCGTCCTTGTGCAGCCGCGCCAACGCCTTCTGGCCGTCCGTAAGCCACTCCAGGACGTTCCTGGGCCGCGCAGGTGGGTGATAGGTCATCGCGGGTCTCCCTTCACGCGAAAGCCGGTCCGGAGCTTCCCCCTCCAGACCGGCACAGACAGGAAGCTAGAACATTTGTTCGACGAACACAAGTTCGACTGACAGGTACGCTGGATCGGGCGCTAACACCGGACGTAGCTAGGCTGCCCAGCACAATGTGAGGGAGTCACTGAGGACGGGAGGAGCCCCGATGATCACGCAGGATCCTGAGACCGGGCACCGCGTCAGTGGCTAGACGGTCTACACCGGCAGCGTCGGTCACGCCTTTCGAGCGCCTGCAAGCCTTCATGGAGGCCTCGGCCGTTGTTCTCGACCGGCGCTTTGCGAAGCAACTCGACCTCGCGTCGGTAGGCACCAAGATGCACCTCACCTCGCCCACCGGCGAGGTCGGCACTTGGTCGATCCAACCGCAGCTACCCGACGAAGATGACCTGCGCGCGGTTGCCGGGCCGCTTCGCGACATCGTCATGGCCCCCTCAACTGCCGTCAGCATGGGGGCGGTGCTCAACTCCCTGCATCGCTGTGTCCGCGATCAAGAGGCACTCGACACACGTGTCAAACCCTTACAAGAGGCGTGGAAAGCCTTCCGCAAGATGAAGTACTTCAGCGCAAACGGATGGACGTCTCGAACCGAGGGTCAAGTCGAGCTTCTGTCCGATCGTGAAATCGCCGAACACTGGCTCTACTCCGACCAACTCCACTTCGACCTCGATCGACGCGCGCAGTTGCGCCTGTTCGACGAAGGCACGAAGCTCCAGGCAGCCGCGCTTTGGGCGAAGGACGCGTGCATCCTGGTTCGGGCCGTGCGCGTCTGCATCATCGATCTCGACGAACGCAGGCTCATCCAAGCACCTGACTGACACACGCCGCCCCGCTGATCGGGGCTCCCCTGCCTGTTGCATCTCCACGTTGCGATTTGGACCGATATGCGCCAGCCTGGCCGGGCGAAGCCTCGTCGCTTCGCCCGGCGGCTATTGCTAAAGGAGTAGGTCGGTGAACAAACTGATCACCAGGATCAGCAGTTTCGCCACCTGCACAAGTAGCTCGACGGTCGGGCGCCGGCCAGGGCCAGCACCCCTGGTCCGGCGCTTTCGCTTGCCGCTCGTCCGGTCTTTCGACACGGTTCCTCCTGTCCGGAGTCGCCTCGGTCTGAGGCTGAACGCCCCGCCGCAACCGGCTCGCGTCGGGACATGACATGAGACCGTTTGCGCTTGTGGCCCTCGCGGTCGCGGACATGGTGAATGCCTCAGACGGACCAGCGCAAATCTGCGTGTGGACCGGCCTGGGGACAACTTGGGGACAACGCTTCTCTACCAGGCAAGATCCTGTTCACAACCGCACCTGAGGATCCCGATCGACACGCGTAGCTGGGGGTAAAAGGCCTGGTCGAAGCGCCAAATGCCTGTCAGGCCTCGGCATCGGCCAATCGTTCGGCGTGTCGCGGGCAGATCGGCGTGTCATCGTGTCCTGCGCAGGGGAAGGGCCTTCACCCCGGAGAAAGGAGCACGGGCTCCGACTAACGCGCGGAGGAATGCCCTGCTGTCAACAACTCCAGGACCTCTGCTGGTGTCGCGCAGCGGAAACCGGTGTCGTCGTCACACATTGAGGCGGCAGCGTCGTTGAACGACGAAGGTGTAGCCCGGTCAAACGGGCTCGTCCACGCCCCGCCCTTCAACTCGTATCGGCCGTGGCGCGTCTCGGTTGAGCACCACTCCCAGACGTTCCCGCACATGTCGTAGACCCCGTACGGGCTGATGCCGGTCTGGTAGCAGTCCACGGGCGTGGTCGAGCCGACGCCGTTCTCCCGGACGTTGCACTTGGCCGGCGTCGGCTGATCGCCCCACGGGTAGACGGCGCCGCGAGTGCCGCGGGCTGCCTTCTCCCACTGCTGACTCGTCGGCAGGGCCTTGCCAGCCCACTTCGCGTAGGCCGTCGCATCGTTCCAGGTCACGAACACCACTGGATGGTCGCCGAGCTTCTCCACGTTCTCTTCGCTCCACCGCTGCGGCGCAGGATGCCCCGTCGCGGTCAGGAACTGGGCGTACTGCGAATTCGTGACCGGGTAGACGTCGATGTAGAAGTCCGGAACCCAGATGGGCTCGTTGCTTGGGCCGGACAGGAAGACGCTGCCGTCGACCTTCACCATCGTGCTGCCGTCCGCGGGATGCCTAACACGGCTGCTGCCGATCAGGTCGGGCATCGCTTCCCCGGCCTCGTCGACCGGCACGAGAGAGCCGCCGGTCAGGTGCGAGAAGCGAGCACGGGTGTCGGCATCCGACCGTGCCAAACAGGTGTCGAGTGCTGCCTGGTTGACGGGACGCGGCCGGATGTTCTCCCGGCCCGCCTCCCACTTCGAGATCATCCGCTCGCTCACACCAAGGTGTGCCGCGAACTCGCGAATGCTCATGCGCTTCGCCTCCCGAAGCGCGCGCACCTCGATCCCTGACCAGCGCTGAACCGTCGCCACTAGCTACTCCCCCACGGACTGGGCCTTCTCTGTGGAGCGTAGCGGGCTGTCCTCACCCGCTTACACAGCTTCGGAAGGAATGTCCGCGTACAGCTCCCGCAGCTCGTGCAGCATCTTGTGATCCGTAGGCCATTCCGTGCTGTCGACGGAGGCGATCGGCCTGATGCCGGTGGCTGCGTTCGTGGCGAATGCGGCCTCCATGCCCGACAGGTCCGATAGCGTCAGCGGCTCCGTCGACACGGGCTCATCGAGCGCCTGGTTGATCAGCGTCATGGTGATGCCCTGCAACCACTCGGCACGCGGCCACACCACTCGTCCATCGCGGATGAATCCGATGTTCGATGTGGCGATCTCGGAGATTGTGCCATCAGGGTTCAGGAACAGGACGTCGTCGAACCCCTCCCGCTGAGCAGCCCGGCGCCTCCGCAGTGCGCCGAACAGCCCGACGTGCTTGACCGCGGGGATCTCGCGCCGGTACGACGCGGCTTGCAGGCGCCAGGGCGCAGGTGTCGCCAGACTTGCCGGCCGAGTCGTCACCAGCACGTGCGGATCA
>Ga0164243_10003581_pt1 | contig 24786 bp, 20 predicted proteins | sample OricompcompostOP_FD_108781 | JGI IMG/M metagenome (GOLD analysis project Ga0164243, IMG submission 108781) | Organic Plus compost microbial communities from Emeryville, California, USA - Original compost - Organic plus compost (OP) | ecosystem: Engineered > Solid waste > Mixed feedstock >...
CCCGGTCCGACAGGGGAGGAAGGCTGCGCGATCGCTCCCGCCCCGTGCTGTCCTTCATATAACCAATGTGGTTCTATATGTCAAGCCCTTATTAGCCCCTCCCCTTTAGGGGAGGGGTTGGGGTGGGGTGGTGCCTCCAGGTCAAGCATCCGCCTGGGGCCAGGCCCCACCCCCTGACCCCCTCCCCTCAAGGGGAGGGGGAGGCCCCAGCGAAATTCCCTATTTTCCTCACAGGAAATATTTTTTCTCCATGATTGACTCCTCTTGCCCTCGCCCCTTAAAAATCGCGGGCAAGCCTGAAAGGGGAATCGAATTATGTGCGGTATCGTCGGGCTCTTTCTGAAGGACAGCTCGCTCGAACCGCGCCTGGGCGGGCTGCTTGCCGGAATGCTTGAGGTCATGACCGATCGCGGGCCGGACAGCGCGGGTTTCGCCGTCTATGGCGCGGGTGGAAAGGACCATGTGAAGCTCACGGTGCGCGGCAGCGAGCTGGACGGCATCGCCGGGGCGCTGGGGGTGGAAGCGGTGCGGCGCGACACGCATCTCGTCCTCTCCCTGCCGCTTGCCGAAGAGGATCGCGTGCGCGGCTGGCTCGCCACGCAGCGGCCCGACCTGGTGGTGACCGGCGCGGGCCAGCGGATCGAGCTTTACAAGGAAGTCGGCCTGCCGGCGGACGTCGCCGGCCGTTTCGGACTGCCGGCCATGTCGGGCACGCACGGGATCGGCCATACCCGCATGGCCACGGAAAGCGCCGTCACCACCGACGGCGCCCATCCCTTCTCCACCGGCAAGGACCAGTGCCTGGTCCATAACGGATCGCTGTCCAACCACCGCAGCCTGCGCCGGCTGCTGGAGCCGCAGGGAATCGCCTTCTCGACCGACAACGACAGCGAGGTCGCCGCCGGATATCTCACCTGGCGGATGCGGCAGGGCGCCTCGCTCGCCGAAGCGCTCGAAGCCAGCCTCGACGATCTGGACGGCTTCTTCACCTTCGTGGTCGGCACGGAGAACGGCTTCGCCGTGCTGCGCGATCCGATCTCCTGCAAGCCCGCCGTGATGGCCGAGACCGAACGCTATGTCGCCTTCGGCTCCGAATATCGCGCCCTGGTCGGCCTGCCCGGGATCGAGGACGCGCGGGTGTTCGAGCCCGAGCCCGCCCATGTCTATGCCTGGGAGCGCAACTGATGCCCGTCGTCGATCTCGCGGCCTGTTCCAAGCGCGACCTCAACGCCGCGCTCCATGCCCTCCCCGCCGACACCAACGAGACCCATTGGCGGGTGGAGAACCCGGCGGGGCAGCATTCGCTCGCCGCCGGGCTCGACGCCCCGGTCACGGTCGAGATCGCGGGCCATGCGGGCTATTACTGTGCCGGCATGAACCAGCAGGCGACGGTGATCGTCGAAGGCAATGCCGGGGTCGGCGTGGCCGAGAACATGATGTCGGGCATGGTGCATGTGAAGGGCGACGCCAGCCAGTCCGCCGGCGCCACCGCCCATGGCGGGCTGCTGGTGATCGACGGCAATGCCTCGGCCCGCTGCGGCATCTCGATGAAGGGCATCGACATCGTGGTGAAGGGCTCGATCGGCCCGATGAGCGCCTTCATGGCCCAGGCCGGCAATCTGGTGGTGCTGGGCGATGCCGGCGATGCGCTGGGGGATTCGATCTACGAGACCCGCATCTATGTGCGCGGCAGCGTCAGGAGCCTGGGCGCGGATTGCATCGAGAAGGAGATGCGTCCCGAACACCGGCAGGACCTGCAGCGCCTGCTCGACGCGGCGGGCATCGCCGATGTCAGCGCGGACGAGTTCAGGCGCTATGGCTCGGCCCGCAAGCTCTACAATTTCCACGTCGACAACGCCGGGGCCTATTGAGAAAATCCATGGATATCAGCCACATCCCCCAGACGCTGCCGCGCTTCTCCGCCACCTTCGATCCGCACGCCATGGCGGAGATCCGCCGTGCGGCGGCAACCGGCATCTACGACATCCGCGGCGCGGGCGCGAAACGCAAGCTGCCGCATTTCGACGACCTGTTGTTCCTGGGCGCCTCGATCTCGCGCTATCCGCTGGAAGGCTATCGCGAGAAATGCGCGACCGACATCTGGCTCGGCACGCGTTTCGCGAAGAAGCCGATCCATCTCGACATCCCGATCACCATCGCGGGGATGAGCTTCGGCTCGCTCTCCGCCCAGGCCAAGGAGGCGCTGGGCCGCGGGGCGAGCATCGCGGGCACCTCCACCACCACCGGCGACGGCGGGATGACGCAGGAGGAACGCGGCCAGTCGAAGACGCTGGTCTATCAATATCTCCCTTCCCGCTACGGCATGAATCCCGACGACATCCGCAAGGCGGACGCGATCGAGGTGGTGATCGGCCAGGGCGCCAAGCCCGGCGGCGGCGGCATGCTGCTGGGCCAGAAGATTTCCGACCGCGTGGCCCAGATGCGCACGCTTCCCATGGGCGTGGACCAGCGTTCCGCCTGCCGCCACCCGGACTGGACCGGGCCGGACGACCTCGAGATCAAGATCGAGGAGCTGCGCGAGATCACCGACTGGGAAAAGCCGATCTATGTGAAGGTCGGCGCCACCCGCCCCTATTACGACGTGTCGCTGGCGGTGAAGTCCGGCGCGGACGTGGTGGTGCTGGACGGGATGCAGGGCGGCACGGCGGCGACGCAGGACGTGTTCATCGAACATGTCGGCATCCCCACCCTCGCCGCGATCCGCCCCGCCGTGCAGGCGCTGCAGGACCTCGGCATGTATCGCAAGGTGCAGCTGATCGTCTCGGGCGGGATCAGGAACGGGGCCGATGTCGCCAAGGCGCTGGCGCTGGGTGCCGACGCGGTCTCGATCGGCACCGCCGCCCTGATCGCGCTGGGCGACAACGATCCGGCGCTGGAAGCGGAATACAACAAGCTGGGCAGCACGGCCGGCGCTTATGACGATTGGCACGAAGGACTCGATCCGGCCGGCATCACCACCCAGGATCCGGCGCTGGCCGCGCGGCTCGATCCGGTCGCGGCAGGGCGGCGGCTGGCCAATTACCTCGCGGTGCTGACACTGGAGGCGCAGACCATCGCGCGGGCATGCGGCAAGAGCCATCTGCACAATCTGGAGCCGGAGGACCTTGTCGCGCTGAGCATCGAGGCGGCGGCGATGGCCCGGGTCCCGCTGGCCGGAACGAACTGGATTCCCGGGCAGGCCGGGCTGTAAGACAATCAAGCGGGGGCGGAAGACCCCCGTTCGCAGGCAGGTTCGAGACGATTTGCGGGCAGGCGGCCGCGAAGCCGCTTGTCCCGAACGGAGGGATTTGCACGATGACGATCGACCTTGCCGAAACCGCCCGCGAGAAGGGGATCAGATATTTCCTGATCTCCTATACCGACCTGTTCGGAAGCCAGCGCGCCAAGCTGGTGCCGGCTTCCGCCATAGCCGGGATGCAGAAGGCCGGCGCGGGCTTCGCCGGCTTCGCGAGCTGGCTCGACATGACGCCGGCCGATCCCGACCTGTTCGGCCGGCCCGACCCGGCCAGCCTGATCCAGCTTCCCTGGCGGCCCGAAGTGGGCTGGCTGGCGGCGGATCTGTGGATGAACGACGAGCTGGTCCTCGCCAGCCCGCGCAACGCGCTGAAGGCGCAGATCGCCAAGGCCGCGGAGCAGGGCCTGCAGATGAAGACCGGGGTGGAATGCGAGTTCTTCCTCATCTCGCCCGACGGCACCGCGATTTCCGACGCCGCCGACACCCAGGCCAAGCCGTGCTACGACCAGCAGGCGCTGATGCGCCGCTACGACGTGATCACCGAAATCTGCGATTGCATGCTGGAGCTGGGCTGGGAGCCCTACCAGAACGATCATGAGGACGCGAACGGCCAGTTCGAGATGAACTGGCTCTACGACGATGCGCTGGTCACGGCGGACCGGCAGGCCTTCTTCAAGTTCATGGTGAAGTCCATCGCGGAAAAGCACGGGCTGCGCGCGACCTTCATGCCCAAGCCCTTCCCCAACCTCACCGGCAATGGCTGCCACATGCATGTGTCGCTGTGGAAGGGCGGCAGGAACGTGTTCGAGGATGCCGCGAGCGACAGCGGCCTTTCGGCTGAGGGCCTGGCCTTCATCGGCGGCATCATCCATTCCGCCCCGGCGATGGCCGCGATCACCAATCCCACCGTCAACAGCTACAAGCGGATCAACGCCCCGCGCACGACCTCCGGCGCGACCTGGTCGCCCAATTCGGTGACCTGGACCGGCAACAACCGCACTCACATGATCCGCGTGCCCGAAGGCGACCGCTTCGAGCTGCGCCTGGCCGACGGCGCGGCCAATCCCTACCTCCTCGCCGCCGTGGTGCTGGCCGCCGGGCTGGACGGCATGGCCAAGAGCCGCGATCCCGGCGCGCGGCTCGACATCAACATGTACACCGAAGGGCATACGGTCGCCGGCACGAAGAAGCTGCCGCTCAACCTGCTCGACGCCCTACGCGAGCTGGAAGCCTCGGAAGTGCTGGCGGAGGCGATGGGGCCGCTGGTGCCGTCCTATCTGAAGCTCAAGCATACCGAATGGAACGACTATGCCCGCCACCTGACCCAGTGGGAGCGGGACATGACGCTGGACTGCTAGGGCGATCGCCGCGCGATGACGATGGAAACGGGGGCGATCGTCCTCTAGGGCAACGGCGATGCGCCGCCTCGCCGCCTTTGCCTGCCTTGCCTGCCTCGCCGCCCCTGCAGCCGCGAAGGACAGCCTCGGCATGTTCTCGGACTGGGGGGCGTTCCGCGATCCCGCCGTGCCACGCTGCTATGCAATCGCGATGGCGCAGCCGGCCAGCCGCGCGCGGGAGCGGGCGCGGGAATACCAGCCCTTCGCCAGCATCGGCAGCTGGCCCCGTCAGCAATTGCGCAACCAGCTCCACCTGCGGCTGTCGCGCAAGACCAGCCCGGCCGGCACGATCATCCTGCGCATCGGCCGGGAGAGCTTCGAGCTCACCGGCGGCGGCGGCAACGCCTGGGCGCAAGACAGACGGATGGACGCCGCGATCGTCGCGTCCATGCGCTCCGCCGGATCGATGAGCGTCACCGCCCGCGACACGAACGGGCGCAGCTTCACGGACAGCTACAGCCTGGCCGGCGCAGCCACCGCGATGGATGCGGCAACGGTGGGTTGTGCAAAGCTGCGCTAGGGGAATGGGGAGATAGCGCCACCGACTCGAAACATGGCCTCCGGCAAAACCGACAGACCCTGGCGGGCTTCCCAAATGCAAAACGGGCCGGGATCGCTCCCGGCCCGCCCATTTGCGTTATCGCCGCGATCAGAAGCGCATGCCGATGCCGGCAACGATCTGGTGACGATCCACATCCACGTCGAAGCGGTCGCTTTCCGCACCGCTCGGCGCCTCGACTTCGCCCCGCCCGTAGTTCGAGTAGCGGTACTCCGCCTTCAGGAACAGGTTGTCGGACACCGCGAACTCGGCGCCCGCGCCGATGCGCCAGCCGTCGAGATCGATCTTGGTGTGGGTATCGGTCGTGTTGTCGGTGGCGAGCACGTTGTAACGCGCATTGGTGTAGCCGCCCTTGGCATAGACCAGGGCGCGCGAACCCACCGGAACGCCCACGCGGACGCCGGCATAGAGATCGCGACCGGCTTCGATATTGGCCACGCCGAACTCGGTGAAGCCGAACGTGTCGTAATCGGTCTTCGCCTCGGACTCCATGTACTCGCCTTCGACGCCGAGCACGACGCCGCCCATGTTCATGTCGTAACCCACGCCAATGCCGTAATTGACGTTGTCGATCGACTGATCGAGGTCGTCCGCATTGTCGATATCGTCATCGCTGCCCGGGCGGCTGCTGTCGTAGCCGACAAGGCCTTCCAGACGGAAACCGGTGAATGGATCGCTATCCTGCGCCATGGCAGGCGCTGCGATGGCGAGCATCGAGCCGGCCGCGATGAGAGAAATAGCCTTCTTCATTGTTCACTCCCTAGAACGAAACATGCTGCGGCAACCGTGCCGCATGCGGTGAGTGGAAGTCGCGGCATTGGAAGAAGTTTCCTGAACCTCACACAACGAAAAATCTGTTGTATTTCAGCAACATAATCAGGCGACGAAACGAGGCTCACGCGCGGCGGATCGATGGAACCCGAGCGAAGGAAAGTCGTTCGCGCGCCGTTTGCGCTGGCGAGATTGCATATTATATGGCGGCGAAGAATGGCCGACACACCGCTTATCCCGCTCCCTGGGCAATTTGACCCGGTTCCCGTCGCGCGCGACATCACGCCGCGCGAGGATGGCCGCGTGGACCTGATCGGCCTGCCGAAGCGGCTGATCGCCGATCTCTTCTCCGAGGCGGGGCTGGATGCGAAACAGGCGAAGCTGCGCGCCAAGCAGGTGTTCCACTGGCTCTATCATCGCGGCGTCACGGATTTCGAGGCGATGACCGACATCGCCAAGACGATGCGCCCTTGGCTGGCGGAGCGTTTCGTGATCGGCCGGCCCGAGGTGATCGAGGCTCAGCATTCGACCGACGGCACGCGCAAATGGCTGCTGCGCACGGCGGACGGCCATGATTTCGAGATGGTGTTCATCCCCGATGCGGACCGGGGCACGCTGTGCGTCTCCAGCCAGGTCGGCTGCACGCTCAACTGCCGCTTCTGCCACACCGGCACGATGCGGCTGGTGCGCAACCTCACGCCGGGCGAGATCGTGGGCCAGGTCATGCTCGCGCGTGACGCGCTGGGCGAATGGCCGCGCGGGCGGATGGACGGGCTCGACGCGGAGGAGGACGAAGGCGTCTACACCTCGGACGGGCGCCTGCTCACCAACATCGTGATGATGGGCATGGGCGAGCCGCTCTACAATTTCGACAATGTGCGCGATGCGCTCAAGCTGGTGATGGATGGCGACGGGCTGGCGCTTTCGAAGCGCCGCATCACCCTTTCCACCAGCGGCGTGGTGCCGATGATGGACCGTTGCGGGGAGGAGATCGGCGTCAACCTCGCCGTGTCGCTCCATGCCGTGACCAAGGAAGTCCGTGACGAGATCGTGCCGATCAACAAGAAATACGGCATCGAGGAACTGCTGGAGGCCTGCGCTGCCTATCCCGGCGCTTCCAACGCCCGGCGCATCACTTTCGAATATGTGATGCTGAAGGACAGGAACGACAGCGATGAAGATGCGCGCGAGCTGGTCCGCCTGATCCGCAAGTTCAAGCTGCCGGCCAAAGTGAACCTGATCCCCTTCAACCCCTGGCCCGGCGCGCCCTACGAATGTTCCGAACCGGAGCGTATCCGGCGCTTTTCGGAAATCGTGTTCGAAGGCGGGATTTCCGCCCCCGTCCGCACCCCGCGCGGGCGGGACATCGACGCCGCCTGTGGCCAGCTCAAGACCGCCGCCGAGAAGAAGAGCCGGGCGGAGCGGGATCGCGAGGCAGCCGGGCAGGTCGCGGCGGGATAGGCTTCGCCTGTTCGCGCCCGGTCAGGAAAGCTCTGCCCCCTCACCCTCGCCCTGGTCGAACCTGGCCCTGGCGGCGGTGATGGCCTCCCGGTTTTCCAGCGCCCAGGCGCCCAGCGCGTTGACCGGCCGCTTGAGCGACTGGCCCAGCTCGGTCAGCGCATAATCGACGCGCGGCGGCACGCTGGGGGTGACGGTGCGGCTGACCAGCCCATCGCGCTCCAGCCCGCGCAGGGTGCGCGTGAGCATGCGCTGGGAAATGCCGGAGACGACCCGGCGAAGCTCGTTGAACCGGCGCTGGCCCTGGCCCAGCTCCATCACCACCTGGACCGACCACTTGTCCCCCACGCGGGAGAGGACCTCGGTCACCGTGCGGCATGCGCCCGCGCCGTGCACCAAGGGCACATCGGTGTGACTATCGGACAAGAAAGTGCCTTCTTGCGGAGGTGCGGTGATGGTTTCCATATGGCCCCAGGTTATCCTTTGTTACCGGAGAAGACCAGATGAAGATTCTGCACATCGACAGTGCCACCACGGGGGACAATTCCGTCAGCCGTGAGCTGACCAGGGCAGCGGTCGAGCATTTCAAGGCCGAATACCCCGATGCCACAGTCGAGACGCTCGATCTCGGGACCGCGCCGCTGCCGCATCTCGATCCGGTGACCACCGGCGCGATTCGCCTGCCGGCGGAAGCGCATACCGAGGCGATGGCCGCCGCCTTCCCGGCGGAACGCGCAGTGCTCGACCAGTTCCTCTCCTCCGACATCGTGATCATCGGCGCGCCGATGTACAACTTCACGGTTCCCAGCCAGCTCAAGGCGTGGCTCGACCGCCTCGGCGTTCCGGGCGTCACCTTCAGCTATTCGGAGAAGGGGCCGGAAGGCCTTGCCGGCGGGCGGCGGGTGATCGTCCTGTCCTCGCGCGGGGGCGTCTATGAGATGGGCGGCCCGGCCGAGCACCAGGAAACCCTCCTCAGGGCCTTCTTCGGCTTCATCGGCATCCCCGATGTGGAATTCATCCGCGCGGAAAAGATCGGCTTTGGCCCGGAAGCCCGGGCGGCCGCAATCGCCGAAGCGAAAGCGGAAATCGCGAAACTGTAAGAATACTCCGCCATTGCGAGGGGACTCGGCCGGCCATCGGCCGAAGCCCCTGCGGCAATCCAGGGCGACGCGCATGACGCCCTGGATTGCTTCGGAGGCCTTGCCTCCCTGCCCTGCCCCTTTTCCGCACCGAAATTCGAACCGGGGCGCTGCTCCGGCGGCGATGGCCATTGCGATCGCCTGCTCCGCCTGTCATTATCGCAAGCAAGCTAAGCAAATTTCCGTGGAGAGTACCCCGATGATCGAAGTTCCGCTGGTCTCCTGCGACGACCACCTCGACCTCAACATGCTGCCGGCCAATGTGTGGAAGGATCGCATGGCCGCCAAATGGGGCGAGCGCGCACCGCAGGTCGTCGTCGCCGAGAACGGCATGGCCCAATGGACATGCGACGGCCAGCGCTGGGGCATGTGGTCCGGCAAGCAGTTCAGCTTCGGCGGGCCCAAGCCGATCCACACCGCCTATGACCGCGGCGGGATCGAGGACCTGACCGAGCTGCGCGCCGGTAATCCGAAGCTGCGGCTGCAGGACATGGATCGCGACGGGGTGTGGGGCCATCTGGTGTTCGGCCCCGTCACCTCGATCAAGACCACCGACGAAGCGCTGATGCGCGCCTGCTATACCGCCTATAATGACTGGCTCTACGAGGAATTCTGCGTCGCCGCGCCCGAACGGCTGATCGGCGTCGCCATGCTTCCGCCCCATCCCGAGCCGGCGATCGACGAGTTGAAGCGCCTTGCCGCGCGCGGCGGAGTGAAGCAGGCCAACCTCCAGATCGCCGTGGCCGAGCCGCGCCTGGAAGATCCGCGCTGGGCCCCGCTCTTCGCGCTGCTGGAGGAGACGGGCATCGTCCTTTCCTTCCACGTCACCGTGTTCCCCAAGGCGGGCGATGCGTTCGACAAATACAAGGGCAGCCCGGGCGCGACCTTCCTCCACGCCAAGATGTTCATCGAGCAGTTCCTCGATCCCTTCGTGGACCTGTTCGCCTGGGGCATCCTGGAACGCCATCCGAACCTCAAGATCGTGATCGCCGAAAGCGGCGTGGGCTGGGTGCCGTGGGTGGTGGAAGAGCTGGACTATCGCCACTTCCGCCTGTGGGAATGCGCCGATTACTGGGACGACAAGGGCGGCATCCCGCACAAGATGAAGCCATCCGAAGTGTTCCAGCGGCAGGTTTACGGCACCTTCCAGCAGAGCCCCACCGCGATGCGGCTGACCGAGTTCTGGGGGCCGGACAATCTCCTTTGGGCCAGCGACTATCCCCACCCCGACAGCATCTGGCCCAACAGCCAGGCGACCATCGCACGCACCATGGGCCATATGGACCCGGCGATCGTGCGCAAGATCGTGGGCGGCAACGCGGCGAAGCTCTACGGGCTCGACTTGTCCAAGGCCACCGTGCTGGGCAGGATCGACATGGCCCGTGAGGCCGTGGCCGCCTGATGCACCCGTGAGGCGCCTGGCGATCGGGCCTGTCCTGCTGGGCAGGCCCGTTCCGTTTCGCGGCGGCGAGCGGAGCGCGATCGCCAAGCGTCCAGCCGCCGGGCCGGTGGCCCTGGGCCGGCTCGGACTCGAGGGGGACGAGCAGGCGGACAAGGTCCATCATGGCGGGCCGGATATGGCGGTCCACCACTATCCCTACGATCATTATCCCTTCTGGGAAGTAGCGCTCGGCGGCCACGATCTGCTCGCTGCCCCCGGCGCCTTCGGGGAGAATATCAGCACCGTCGGCCTCACCGAAGGGGAAGCCTGCATCGGCGATCGCTTTCGCCTGGGTACCGCGCTGGTCGAGATCAGCCAGGGGCGACAGCCCTGCTGGAAGATCGATCACAAGTTCCAGCGCAAGGGGATCACTGCCCGCGTGGTCCAGACCGGGCGCTGCGGCTGGTATTACCGTGTGCTGGAGCCCGGCACCCTGTCAGAAGGCGACGGGCTGGAACTGGTCGAGCGCGGGCATGGGGAATGGAGCGTGGAGCGGGTCTTCGCCCTGCTGGTCCGCGGCCGGCCGGCGGAGCATGGCGAGTTGGAGGAACTGGCCGCGCTGCCGGCCCTGTGCGAAGAATGGCGCGGGCGCGCGGCGAAACGTGCCGGGTTCTGACCGGCATCCGCTTTCCTCCGCGCGCCAAATATGATCCATTGGGGGCGTGACGATCCCTCCGCCCTCACCGCCCCTCACCTCCTGCCCCCCCTGCCTCCGGGAGGACAGCCCGGAATGAGCCGCCCAGCAGTCCTGGTCACCGGCGGCGCGAAGCGAATCGGCGCGGCGATCGCCCGGCGCTTCGGCGCGGAAGGCTGGCACGTCGTGATCCACTGCAACCGTTCCTCCACCGAGGCGGAGGAGTTGGCGGCCTCCCTGCCTTCGGCCGAGGCCGTCCGGTGCGACCTTGCCGATGGCGAAGCCGCGCTGGCCATGATCGAGGACCTGGCCGCGCGCCTGGGCAACTGGCGCGCCCTGGTCAACTCGGCCTCCATCTTCACGCCGGACGATGCCTCAGGCCTCGACCCGGCCGTCTATGCCCAGGCGATGCGGATCAACGCCGAAACCCCTGCGCGCATGGCGCAGGCCTATCTCTCGCTCGCGCGCGCATCGGGTGGACGACGAGTGATCCAGCTTACCGACCAGAAGCTGGCCAATCCCAATCCCGATTTCTTCTCCTACACGATGAGCAAGCATGCCCTCGCCGCGACGGTTCCGATGCTGGCGATGGGCCTAGCCGGGCCGGACGACCGCATCTACGCCCTCGCCCCCGGCGCCATCCTGCCGAGCTACGACCAGTCGCCCGGCGAATATGCCGTATCGGGCCGGCTCAACCTGCTGAAGCGGCTGACCGGGGCGGAGGAAGTGGCCGATGCGGCCTTCTTCCTCGCCCAGGGTCGGCTTGCCAGCGGGGAGACCCTGTTCGTCGATTCCGGCCAGCATCTGCTCGCCCAGCCTCGCGACGTGCTGTTCCTCGCCCGCGAAGGAGCCGCCCGGTGAAGCGCCCCCCGGGCACGCTGCTGCGCACCCTGCTCGCCGCGATCCTGCTGCTGGCCTCCGCGGCGGCCCAGGCGCAGGTCAGCGTCTCCTTCCACAGCTTCAACGGATCGCTCTTCGGCCGCTATCCCCACGCCTTCGTGGTGTTCGAAGGAACGCTCGACAGCACGGGCGAGAAGGTGGACGAGAATTACGGATTCTCGGCCAAGTCGATCGGCCCGTCGGTGCTTACGGGGCCGGTGGAGCACATAATCTACGTCGAGAAGCCCGAATATATCGCCAGGACCAACACCCATTTCACGATCAAGGTGAGCGACGACACCTATCGGCGGATGATCGCCGAGGTCGCCGCCTGGCGCAATGCGCCGGGCAAGTTCTACGATCTCGACAAGCGCAACTGCATCCATTTCGTCGGCGCGATCGCCGCCCTGGCGGGGCTCAAGGTGGATTACCCGCACAAATTGCTGCGCAAGCCTAAGGCCTGGCTCAACCATATCATCGGGCTCAATCCCCAGCTCCACGCCTCTCCGGTCAAATAAGCCCGCCCGCCGCGCCGCGCGCCATTGAACGTCGGGCCCACGCCTGATACCGGCGCAGCGATTCAAGCGGAGCTTCAAGCAATGTCCGACATCAAACGGGTCGTCCTCGCCTATTCAGGCGGCCTCGACACCAGCGTGATCCTCAAATGGCTGCAGGTGACCTACGGCTGCGAGGTGGTCACCTTCACCGCCGATCTCGGCCAGGGGGAGGAGTTGGAGCCCGCTCGTGCCAAGGCCCGCCTGATGGGCGTGCCGGACGAGCATATCTATATCGACGATCTGCGCGAGGAATTCGTGCGCGACTTCGTCTTCCCGATGTTCCGCGCCAATGCCCGCTACGAAGGCGATTACCTGCTCGGCACCTCGATCGCGCGGCCGCTGATCTCCAAGCGGCTGATCGAGATCGCGCGGGAGACCGGCGCCGACGCGATCGCCCACGGCGCCACCGGCAAGGGGAACGATCAGGTGCGCTTCGAGCTGTCCGCCTATGCGCTGGCGCCCGACATCAAGGTGATCGCCCCGTGGCGCGAATGGGACCTCGCCAGCCGCACCGCCCTGATCGCCTGGGCGGAACAGCACCAGATCCCGGTGCCAAAAGACAAGCGCGGCGAAAGCCCCTTCTCCACTGACGCGAACCTCCTCCACACGTCGTCCGAAGGCAAGGTGCTGGAAGACCCGTGGGAGGAAACGCCGGACTACGTCTATTCGCGCACGGTCGATCCGCAAGACGCGCCGGACCAGCCCGAATACATCACCATCGACTTCCAGAAGGGCGACGGCGTGGCGCTGAACGGTCAGGCGATGAGCCCCGCCACGCTGCTCACCGCGCTCAACGAACTGGGCCGCAAGCACGGCATCGGCCGGCTCGACCTGGTCGAGAACCGCTTCGTCGGCATGAAGAGCCGCGGCATGTACGAAACGCCGGGCGGCACGATCTACGCGGCCGCCCATCGCGGGATCGAGCAGATCACGCTCGATCGCGGCGCTGCGCACCTCAAGGACGAGCTGATGCCGAAATATGCCGAGCTCATCTATAACGGCTTCTGGTTCTCGCCGGAACGGGAGATGCTGCAGGCCGCGATCGATCACAGCCAGCAGAAGGTCGCGGGCACCGTGCGGCTCAAGCTCTACAAGGGCCTTGCCTCGGTAGTTGGCCGGAAGAGCCCCAACAGCCTCTATTCGGAACGCCACGTCACCTTCGAGGACGATGCGGGTGCCTACGACCAGAAGGATGCGGAAGGCTTCATCAAGCTCAACGCACTGCGGCTGAAGCTGCTGGCGAAGCGGGACCGCTGATCCGACGGCTTCTGCTGCGACGCGGGAGAACTGCGCCCTACAGCAGGATTTCTTCGCGCTTGCAACACAGCTTGCCGAAGTTTTCCACACTTATCCACCGCCAATTGGGGCGCATGTGGATAAATGCGGCTTGCGCCCCTTGAACGACTCACCCTCGGGGCGCACCATCCCCTTATCGAAAGGCGAGAACTGGAATGCGCTTTAAGGTCTAACCACCTGAAAAGATGCAGGAAAGTTGGAGAATTTCGACGCGATGGCGGAAGCCGCGCATCTTGGAAGCAGGCATAGCATGCCGCTGTTTTCGGACAGTGCATGGCCCGTGAAAAAGACGTGATGGGCACGACATCGGTAGGCCGGGAAATCCGGCCCAGCGTCGTAAGGAAACGCGAAGGCTTCGGCCGGAGCGGGACCGGAAGCAAAGGGCCCCCACGGATTACCCGACCGCGGAACCGCCAGGCCGGCAGGAACGGCGCCCAGCGCTTTCCTTGCCGCCTGACGGGACCGGATGCCGGCGCGAGCGCCGGGCGACTTGCCTCTCGGGGCGACAAGCCGGTGATCGCAACCGGTGTGAGTGGGGTCGGCAGCGATGCCGGCCCCATTTGCATGGGGGCTGATGTAGCGGGATCGCGGGATCATGCAGTCCGCAACCGACCCTACGTCCTCGTGCCAGCGCCAATCATCATTGCCAGCGAAAGCTGGTATCTCCTGCCTTTGCACATCACCGCGTGAGACCCCTACTTCCGCTGGGGTGACGAAGCCGGGAAATAGCAGCCAGCCTGTCCCGAATCGCCTACGTGAGCCCCGCTTTACCCTTCGGCACGGCCGCGCGTGGGGTGGATAAGCGCTCCGCTCACCGTAAAATCTGCCACATCACACGACGAGGCGAGCCATACGGACGGCAGGGCGCGCCGGTGGGGTGTCCCTCCGTCCAACATGCTGTATCGGCGCTCGACCATGACGGGCGAAACGGGATCGACGCGGCCGCATCGCGCTCCGCATATCATGCGGATCGGTCGGCTCTCCGGCCGCAAGTGGAGCGGCATCGCGGCGGCACTGGCCATCCTGGCCAGCGGCGCCGGAGCTCCGGGCCTCGCTGAAATGAACGCCGGGCGTGCGGCCCCGGTTCCCGCGGTCGAAACCGATTTCGACGCACAGTTCGCTCCCTTCACCGGTTCCGAAACGACACCCTCTCCCGCTCAGGCCGCAGCCGAGAGGCTGGAAGGCGAGGCCATCGCGGCCGAGGAAGCGGCCGACGAGGAGATCGGCGGCGGCATGGCCAGCTGGTACGGCCGCGAGCTTTCCGGCCGGCGCACCGCCAGCGGCGAGCCCTTCGATCCGGGCGACTACACGGCTGCCCATCGCTCGCTCCCGTTCGGCAGCAAGGTCCGGGTGACCAGCCTCGCCACCGGCAGATCGGTGATCGTGCGGATCAACGATCGCGGCCCCTTCTCGGCCAATCGCGTGATCGATGTGAGCCAGGCAGCAGCCCGCGAGATCGGCCTGCTCGGCGCAGGCCACGGCCGCGTGCGCCTCGCCCTGCTCAAGTAAGCCCGGCGCTCTCCCGCCAGCGGGAAAAGGGGCTTACCGCGCGGTTCATTTCTCCAGCAACGGCGCGAGATACTTCCCCGTATAGCTCCGCTCGACCTTCACAACTTGCTCCGGCGTGCCTTCCGCCACGATTTCCCCGCCGCGCACGCCGCCTTCGGGGCCGAGGTCGATGATCCAGTCCGCCGTCTTGATCACGTCGAGATTGTGTTCGATCACCACCACGCTGTTGCCCTGGTCCACCAGCCGGTGGAGCACTTCCAGCAGCTTCCTCACATCCTCGAAATGGAGGCCGGTGGTCGGCTCGTCGAGGATATAGAGCGTCTGCCCGGTGGAGCGGCGGCTGAGTTCCTTGGCGAGCTTCACCCGCTGCGCCTCCCCGCCTGAAAGCGTCGTCGCCTGCTGGCCGACCTTGACGTAGCCCAGGCCGACCTCGTTCAGCATGTGCATCTTCTCGCGGATCGGGGGAACGGCCTTGAAGAATTCCTCCGCATCCTCGATCGTCATGTCGAGCACGTCGGCGATGCTCATTCCCTTGAACTTCACTTCCAGCGTCTCGCGGTTGTAGCGCTTGCCGCCGCATTCTTCGCAGGTGACATAGACGTCGGGCAGGAAGTGCATCTCGATCTTGATCAGCCCGTCGCCCTGGCACACCTCGCAGCGGCCGCCCTTGACGTTGAAGCTGAACCGCCCGGCCTTGTAGCCCCGCGCCTGCGCCTCGGGGAGCCCGGCGAACCAGTCGCGGATCTGGGTGAAAGCGCCGGTATAGGTTGCGGGATTGGAGCGCGGGGTGCGGCCGATCGGGCTCTGGTCGATCTCGATCACCTTGTCGCAATATTCGAGGCCGGTGATCCGGTCATGCGCGCCGGCGATCACCCGCGCCCCGTTCAGCGCCCGGGCAGCGCCGGCATGGAGCGTATCGATCGTGAAGCTCGACTTGCCCGAGCCGGAAACGCCGGTGATGCAGGTGAAGGTGCCGAGCGGGATCGAGGCGGTCACGCCCTTGAGGTTGTTCGCCCTTGCGCCTTCCACGGTGAGCTTGCGGCCATTGCCCTTGCGGCGCTTCTTCGGCACCTCGATCTTGCGCGTGCCGTTGAGATAGGCGGCGGTGAGGCTGCTCTTGCTCCTGAGGATGTCCTTCAGCGCACCTTCGGCCACCACTTCGCCGCCATGCACGCCCGCGCCGGGGCCGAGATCGACGATATGGTCGGCGGCGCGGATCGCATCCTCGTCATGCTCGACCACGATCACCGTGTTGCCGAGGTCGCGCAGGCGCTTGAGCGTTTCCAGCAGCATGTCGTTGTCGCGCTGGTGGAGGCCGATGCTCGGCTCGTCCAGCACGTAGAGCACGCCGGAAAGCCCGCTGCCGATCTGGCTGGCCAGGCGGATGCGCTGGCTCTCCCCACCCGAGAGCGTGCCGCTGGTGCGGTCGAGGTTCAGGTAATCGAGCCCGACATTGTTGAGGAAGCCCAGCCGCTCGTTGATCTCCTTCAGGATCGCGCGGGCGATCTGGTTCTGCTGCTCGGTCAGGTGGTCGCCCAGGGTGGAGAAGAACCCCAGCGCATCGGCCACGGAGAGGCGCACCGGCTCCGCGATGCTCTGCCCCGCGATCTTCACCGCCAGCGCCTTGGGATTGAGGCGGGCTCCGCCGCAGGTCTCGCAGGGCTGCGCGGTCTGGAACTTCGCCAGCTCCTCGCGCATCCAGGCGCTGTCGGTCTGCGCGAAACGGCGATTGAGATTGCCGATCACCCCTTCGAACGGCTTGGTGACGGTGTATTCCTTCCGCCCGTCCTTGAAGGTGAGCTGCACCGGCATCCCGCCGGTGCCGTGGAGGACGATCAGCCGCTGTTCGGGCGCAAGGTCCTTCCACGGCGTTTCCAGGCTGAAATCATAGGCTTTCGCCAGGCTGGCCAGCACCTGCATGTAATAGGGCGACGGCGGGTTGCTCCTGGCCCAGGGCACCACCGCGCCCTGCTTGAGGCTGAGCGACTCGTTCGGCACCACCAGCTGGGGATCGAACAGCAGCTTCTCCCCCAGCCCGTCGCAGGCCGGGCAGGCGCCCTGGGGCGCGTTGAAGCTGAACAGGCGCGGCTCGATCTCCTCGATGGTGAAGCCGCTGACCGGGCAGGCGAATTTTTCCGAGAAGACGATGCGGTTGGCGGGGATGCCGGCGCCCTTGAGATTACCGAGCGACGAGCCCCCCTCCCCTTCAGGGGAGGGGCTGGGGGTGGGGCCGAGACCCCCCTCCCCGACCCTTCCCCCTGAAGGGGGGAGGGAGTTGAGCGCGGCCACCACCCCATCCGCCAGATCGACATAGGCAAGGCCGTCCGCCAGCTTGAGCGCCGTCTCGAAGCTGTCGGCCAGCCGCGTCTCGATCCCTTCGCGCACCGCCAGGCGATCGACCACCACCTCGATGTCGTGCTTGTATTTCTTGTCGAGCGCGGGCGCGTCCTGGATCTCGTGGATCTCACCATCGATCCGCACGCGGGTGAAGCCGGCCTTCTGCCATTCGGCCAGTTCCTTGCGGTATTCCCCCTTGCGCCCGCGCACCACCGGGGCGAGCAGGTAGAGCCGCGTGCCTTCGGGCAAGGCCATCACCCGGTCAACCATCTGGCTCACCGTCTGCGCGCTGATCGGCAGGCCGGTGGCCGGGCTGTAGGGCACGCCCACCCGCGCCCAGAGCAGGCGCATGTAATCATAGATCTCGGTGACGGTGGCGACGGTGGAGCGGAGGTTGCGGCTCGTCGTCTTCTGCTCGATCGAGATGGCGGGGCTGAGCCCGTCGATATGCTCGACATCCGGCTTCTGCATCATCTCGAGGAACTGCCGTGCATAGGCGCTGAGCGATTCCACGTAGCGCCGCTGCCCTTCCGCATAGATCGTGTCGAAGGCGAGCGAGCTCTTCCCCGAGCCCGAAAGCCCGGTGATCACGATCAGCCTGTCGCGCGGCAGGTCGATATCGACGCCCTTGAGATTGTGTTCCCGGGCGCCGCGAACGGAAATGGTGGTGAGGGACATGGGCAGCGATGTGGAGGCTGGGGGTTCGAGAGTCCAGAGGCCCCGGAAAAGGCGTTTCCGGCATCCCGTTTGTTCCACAAATGTTCTCGCTTGTCAAGCCCCCTGAACGAAGAAACGGGTAGGCCTGCTTCAACGCGGGAGGAAAAAGCCGGTCTCTCCTTCCCGCGCCGCGCCAGTGACGACAAGCGTTTCCAGCACTTCGGCCACCCGGGCCCTGCGCGCGGGCGTGTTGCGCCCTTTGAACAGCGCGGCAACCGCCTCGGCGGACAGCGGGCTCTCCGCCTGTTGCAACATGTCGCGGACCACGCGGATCTGCGCCAGCCCGTCGGCAGGCCAGGCCAGTTCCTCCCCGCCCGCGGCCCGGGCCTGTTCAGCCACCAGGTCCAGCTCGCCGGAGACTTTGTGGCCCAGGCGCGGCTGTTGGTATTCCGACCGCAGCCAGCGCACATGGCCCCGCCTTTCCTCCGCAGCGCGCGCCTGGTTCAACGTGACCAAGCGCTTGAGCAGCTCTTCCTCGGCCTCCTCCTGGCTATCCGACTTGTGCGGGCTGGGCATGGTTCCCCCGGGCTTCCCCACCAGCTTGGCGCCGAGATCATCCCAGCCATAGGCGGCGAAGGCCGCGCGATCGATATCGTCGTGCAATTCCTTGAGCACGGAGATCAGGCCGGCTTCGTGGATATCCCGCTCCTTCTGCGAAAGGGGCAAGACATCCGCCCCCGCCTCCAGTTCCCGCAAGCGTTCGAGCACGTTGTACATCTCGGTCATGGTCAGGAAGCCATGGGCATCCAGCCGCTCCTTGCGGAAGGCGTCGAGACGCTCACCCAGCGTGGCAAGGGCTTCGGCCTGAGCGTTCTTCAGGATCGGGAAGGGGAAGGGATCGAACGTGTTGGTGTGCTGATAGACGGGATCATTGCCAGCACCCTGCCAGCCGCCGGTCGCGAACGAGAACCAGACGTGAAGCCGCGACGAGAGGATGCTGAGCCAGGCCGGACTGTCGGTCGCGATCACGCGCACCTTCTGGTCCGGGGCGATCCCACTTTCCAGAAACGAGAATACGCGGTGCTTCGCGGTTTCGGCAGTGGCGATAAATCTCGCAAGCCCTGCCAGCGCGTCGCGCATATGGACTGACGGCTGTCCGTATCTCCACCAATATTTCTTCCTGTATTCGATCTTGTTCTCCGCCCTCACCGGCTTGGAACTGGAAAGAAGGTGTTGATAGGCGGACGGGAAATTGGCCCTGACGAAGTCTTCGTCCCTTTCGTGGAAATCCAGCGTATGGCGCCCGTTCCACCGATTATTGAGGCTCCATCCGTTCAGATAGGGCCGGATGAACTTCTCGGCGTCCGGTATTCTTCCCAGGCCGAACGTCTTCGCCTGCTCGCTCGAAATGAAGAACGCGGTGCCGTAGGGCATGAAGCCCTTGTGTCCGATGGATTTTCCTGCGGCCAGCGGAGCCAGCTTGGAGATATCCGCCCCCAGCTTGAGCCTGGAGGTGATCCTGCCCTCGCCGCTCTCTAGCCGCACCTGGGGCGTGTCCGTATCGAGCCCGTCTTCCTTCACCACCTTGGCCAGCACGCCCGGCCGCTCCCCCGCCTCGGCCACTGTCATCGCGATGCGCACGGCGGCCTTGTCGCTGGCCTTCAGCCAGGGATGATCGGGGATGGCATAGACCAGGCTGAGCGGTTGCTTGGCGTTCATATGCCGTTCCACCACGCGGCGGCTGAAGGTCTGGGTGATGGAATTGGTGGTGATGAAGCCGAAGCGGCGCAGGGGATTGGCTCGCCCTTTCGGCGGGAGGGCGGTGAGCCGTGTTGCCGCCTCGTCCCAGAAATGCATCACGAAATCGGCCCCACCGGGAACTGAGGGCCGCACTTCCCACACCGCTTCCGCATAGCCGTCCCCCAATTCGATGCGCAGGTCCTTCCCGGCGATGAAGGGCGGGTTCCCCACGATGAACTCGGCTTCCGGCCAGGGGGCACGGCGCGGGTTCTCGTAATGATACAGCTCCTTGCGCTTGGAATCGTCCGGCACCTCCTCCCCGGTGATGGGGTGGAGCTTCGTCGAGCGCCCGTCCCACACGGTGATCGGGGCGCCCTGCTCGTCACGCAGCAGTTCCTCCCGATCGTAGGCCAGGACCGCGTCCTGATGGCAGATGGTGCCGTAGGCATGCAGGATCGGCTGCGACAGCCTTTCCGGAGCGACCGTGCGCAATTGCCATTTGAGGAAGCCGATCCACAGCACCAGATCGGCGATCGGCACCGCCCGGGGATTGAGATCGAGCCCATGGAACTGGCGCGGGCTGACCGTCTCGCCTTCGAACAGCAGCCTGGCCTCGTCTTCCCCCAAGGCTTCGAGCGCCTCCAGCACTTCGCCTTCCAATCGCTTCATCAGCTCGAAGGCGACATAGAGGAAATTGCCCGTGCCGCAGGCGGGATCGAGCACCCGGGTGGTGCACAGCGTGTGGTGGAAGTCCCGCACGGCCTTGCGCGCTTCCTCGGGCAGGCCCCTGCGCGTGAAGTCCTCCACCAGGGCACGCACTTCGGCCCAATCCTCGCGCAGCGGCTGGATGATGGTCGGCACCACCAGCCGCTCGACATAGACGCGAGGCGTGAAATGGGCGCCGAGCCTGGAGCGCTCCGACGCTTCGAGGGCCCGTTCCAGCAGCGTGCCGAAGATCGCCGGCTCCACGTCCTGCCAGTCCTTGCCGGCGGCCAGCCACAGCTCCCTTATGTCGTCCTCATCCAGCGGCAGGGCGCTGCAGGACTTGAACAGCGCGCCGTTGAAACGCTTGAGCGTGGCGTTGAGATGCGGAGCATAGCCGCCTTCGTCCATCACCTTCCACAAGCTCTCCAGCGCGGGGGCGAAATGCTCCGGCGTCTTCACCATCTGCCCCAGCAACTTCGCGAAGCCCTTGTCGGGGATCAGCCCCACATCCTCCGCGAACATGGTGAACAGGCAGCGCATCAGGAATTCAGCGATGTCCTTGGGATCGTGCGCCTGCTTGCGTTCCAGCCGGGCGGCGATCTTCGCCAGCCGTTTCGCGATGTCCTTGGTCACGCGGGCGGAGATCCGCTCCGGATTGATGCCCTGCGGATCGGACCAGATCGCCCGCAGCCTTTGCTGCACCGGGGGCAGCAGGAGATCGTCCATCGACAGGCGGTAATTCTGCCGATCGGGGAAATGGGCGTAGTTGCGCCCCTGCCCCGAGAAATCGGCATAGACCTCGATCACATTGCCGACATCGACGATCAGCAGGAACGGGGGGTAGCTGTGATCGGTCGGCAGGGCGCGGGCATAATCCTCCGCCTGTTTCTTGGCCGCGATCATCACCTTGTCCCAGCCGCGCGAACCGCGCCTGGCATGGCCGGGCTTCTGGGTGACCTCCAGCCCCGCCAGCTCCAGTTGCTCGGTCGCGCGGGCCTTGGTGCGCTTGGCCGATTGCTTGGCTTCGAGGATGAAGCAGTTGCGCTTGTAGCAGTCGATCCGGCCGCTGCTGGATGTGCCGTTCGGGTGATGGAAGGTCACCGCCCGTTCGAACACATAGTCGTTCAGGCGGTTCTCCTCTTTCGCCATGGCAGGCCTGTCCAACCCGAGCGAGCGGGCCAGATCGGAAACGAAGGTCTGGTAATTCGCCAGCTCCGAACCCCCGGAAGCCTTCGCCTCCTCGATCAGGGCCCGCAGGGCGGCTTGGTCGACTTCCCCCACCATGCGGCCTTGATGCTATGCCGGATGCGGCAAGACAATGGCGAAATGGGTGCCCGAGCCGCAGAGCCCCCTATCATTATCACACCCCTTGCCCACGATGTCGGGAAACGGGAGGCAAGATGCGCGTTACAGTTGCCAAGCCGCCCTGCTCTCATCATTGTCGGGCGGATGCTGTAGGAGAGCGAACTCATGAAACGCCTCGATACTCACTTCACCAAGTCCCTTCCGGCCCGCGCGCTTGCCGCCGCGGTGCTTCTCGGCCTCGCGGCGCCGAGCCTGGCGCAGCAGGATGCCGCCCTGCCCAAAGGCAACAGCGCGGAGGAAGTGGCCCAGCGCAGGGCCGCCAATGAAGAGCAGCTCAGGCTTGCCGAGCAGCAGAATCAGCAGAACGCTTCGAATGCGGCCAATTACCAGCAGGCCTTGAGCGAACACCAGGCTGCGGTGGATCGCTACGAGCAGGAAAAGACCGCGGCCGAAGCCGAGAAGCAGCGCCTCACGAGCGAGCACGAGGCCGCGATGGAGAAATGGCGCGCCGATGTCGCCGCCTGCGAACATGGCGACCGCAGCCGCTGCGCTCCGCCTCCTGCCGCGACCGCTCCGTAACCGACCGTGTCCATGCCCGGCGGAGCGCCCCTCCGCCGGGCCCGACAGGGGAACATGCCTTCACGAATCAGAGGGCCTTCGATCCGGTAACGATCGAACGCTGACCGATTCCCATGAAGTCGTGCTATTGCCCCGGACGGGGGCGGGCATTTTTCTCGCACCCATGACGATCATGACGAGAAAGGCCCTGCCGAGGCGGGCAAGGAGAACTCCACGATGAAAACCCGTTTCCTCGCAGCCGCCACCCCGGCGATCCTGGGCGCAGCGCTGCTTGCCGGATGCAGCGGCATGAGCGAAACGGGCGCGATGCGATCCACTCCCACCACGCCGGCCGTTCCCCAGGGGACGGGCTATTTCGCCAGCGAAAGCACGCTTCCCTTCCACGCGCCCGATTTCACCAGGATCAAGGATGCCGATTTCCAGCCGGCGATCGAGCAGGGCATCGCGATCCAGCTTGCCGAGATCGAAGCGATCGCGAACAATCCCGAACCGCCCAGCTTCGAGAACACGCTGGTCGCCATGCAGCGTTCGGGCCGGATGCTTTCCCGCGTCACCGGCGTGTTCAACCAGCTCACCTCGGCCAATACGAACGACACGCTGGATGCCACCCAATCCGCGGTCGCGCCCAAGATCACCGCGATGTTCGACGAGATCTATCTCAACGACAAGCTGTTCCAGCGGGTGAAGGCCGTTCACGACAATCGCGCGGCGGCGAACCTCACCCCGGAAGACGCGATGCTGCTGGAGACGGTCTATGCCGATTTCGTCCATGCCGGCGCCCTGCTCACGCCGGCGCAGAAGGCGGAGCTCAAGGCAGCCAATGCCCGGATCGCAGAATTGCAGACCCGCTTTTCCCAGACGCTGACCAACGCGACCGCCGCCAAGGCGCCAATCTTCGACAGCGCGCAGGAACTGGCCGGGCTGCCCGACGGCGACATCGCCGCCGCGGCCAAGCTCGCCACCGAGATGGGCCATCCGGGCAAATATGCCCTCGCGCTGATCAACACGACCCAGCAGCCGCAGCTCGTCAGCCTCACCAACCGCGAGACGCGGCGCAAGCTGTTCGAGGCGAGCATCAACCGCACCTCGGGCGGGGACGAATACGATACCACCGGGGTCATCGCGGAGATCGCGGAGCTGCGCGCGAAGAAGGCCGGGCTGCTCGGCCAGCCCGATTTCGCGACCTTCTCCATGTATAACGGGATGGTGAAGCAGCCCGCCGAGGCGATCGAGTTCATGCAGGGCTTCGTCCCCGCCCTTTCCGCCACGCAGGAGCGCGAGGGGAAGATGCTGGCCGACATGGCCGCATCCGAAGGCCAGGCGATCGCGATCGAGCCGTGGGACTGGAGCTATTACGCGGAGAAGGTGCGCAAGGCGCGCTATGATCTCGACGAAGCGACGATCAAGCCCTATTTCGAGGTCTGGAACACGCTGGAAAACGGCGTTTTCTTCGCCGCGAACAAGTTCTACGGCATCAGCTTCAAACGCCGCACCGACCTTCCCACCTATCACCCCGACATGCGGGTCTATACCGTCTACGACAAGGACGGGTCGGAGCTGGGCCTGTTCTATTTCGACCCCTACGCCCGGCCCAACAAGCAGGGCGGCGCGTGGATGGGCAATTTCGTGGAACAGTCCTTCCTGCTGGGCGACAAGCCGGTGATCTACAACACGCTGAACATCGCCCCGCCCGCCCCCGGCGAACCGGCGCTGGCGACGTTCGACGACGTGACCACCATGTTCCACGAATTCGGCCACGCGCTGCACGGCCTGTTCGCGCACCAGCAATATCCGGCGCTTTCCGGCACCAACACCGCGCGTGACTTCGTGGAGTTCCCCAGCCAGTTCAACGAGAACTTCGCCACCGTGCCGGAGGTGCTGAACAACTACGCCAAGCATTACAGGACGGGCGCGGTGATCCCGGCGGAACTGATCGAGAAGATCGAGGCGGCGTCCCGGTTCAACCAGGGCCTCGCCTTCGGGGAAGTGGTGGAAGCCGCGCTGCTCGACATGAAATGGCATTCGCTCAAGCCCGGCGAAGCCAAGCAGGATCCGATGGCGTTCGAGAAGCAGGCGCTCGGCGGGATGGGGCTCAACACCACGCTGATCCCGCCGCGATACCGCACGCCCTATTTCCGGCATATCTGGGAAGGCGGCTATGCCGCGGGCTATTACAGCTACATCTGGACCGAGATGCTCGCCCATGATGCGTGGGATTGGGTTGAGACCCATGGCGGCCCCACCCGCGCCAATGGCGACCATGTGCGCACCACCTTCCTCGGCCAGGGGCACACCAAGGACTATGCCGAGATGTATCGCGACTATGCCGGCCGCGATCCGCAGATCGGGCCGATGCTGAAAGCGAACGGGCTGGCGGAAGAGTAAGCCGAGTTCCTCCCTGTTCGCCGGCACCCTCGTCATTGCGAGGAGGCAAAGCCGACGCGGCAATCCAGGGCCGTTGCGTGGGACTCTGGATTGCCGCGTCGGCTTTGCCTCCTCGCAATGACGGGATAGGGAGAGGGGAAGAAACACCCTTGACATCCATAACCATTATGGCTATATGAGCC